>Ga0310917_10001870_pt1 | contig 10087 bp, 8 predicted proteins | sample GREbulkMGLF178_FD_203531 | JGI IMG/M metagenome (GOLD analysis project Ga0310917, IMG submission 203531) | Lab enrichment of tropical soil microbial communities from Luquillo Experimental Forest, Puerto Rico - GRE.bulkMG.LF178 | ecosystem: Environmental > Terrestrial > Soil > Tropical forest >... | reverse complement strand
CATAAATGGTTCCAGACTGCCGGCAGTTCGGCTCGCGGAATCACTGCCGGGTGGTTCAGAACCAACCTCCCCAAAACCATTCAACCGAACCGATCGTCGGTTAACGGCCCGAGCGTGCGACACGACTCGCGCAGTCAGGGAAGGTACCGAGCGAATTCCGGCGCCGGCCGCCGGCGTAAATAAACCGCAAACGCAAAAACACGCTGAAACCAGGCCGTATTCCTCCGAAAACGCCCTTGCCGACTCCTGGTTGCAGAGACGATTGCGCCTGCCTCGGGGAAGGAACGCGACCGCGAGATGCCCTCACGTTTTTGAGATGATTAATGTCATCTTATTGGTGCAAAAAAGAGCGCTATTTCTGAAGGGCCTCCAAATAGAACTTTCTCGCGTCCTCCAGCAACCGCCGTCGCTGGTCCTCGTCGACGATCACCCTAGCCATGTTTAACGTCCCCGCCATGCCCGAAAAAAGGACTCGCGCTTTCCGTTCGCGCTGCTCCTCGCTCGCGCCGGGTATGAATTGCGCCACCTTGGGCATGTGTTTCTGCAAAATCTGTAGCAACGCAGCGCGGATCTTCGGGGGACGACGCGCAGCCTCGGTCGCCAAGGCCGCAACCGGGCATCCTCCCGCGACGTCCTCGGAATGTTCGAAACTGAGATAACGGTTGATGAGCGCCTTCAGTTCGCCCCCCTTTGTCGCGTGCTCAAGCGCGGAAAGCATCTTCTCGGACAGTTCCTCGAGGCTCTCCCGGAACGCCTCGGTAAAGAGCTCCTCCTTGCTGCCGAAATGCCGGTAAAACCCGCCGTGGGTAAGGCGAAGGTCGTGCATAAGATTTCCGATGGTCGCCCCTTCCGTCCCTCGGCTGCGGAACCTCCGCGCTGCGGCTCGGACAATCCGCTGCCGCGTCTGCTGCTTGTGGTACGCCGGATATCGCATCGTTGGTCGCTTAAAGATCATATAGATCATCTAATCTGCCTCCGTCAACCCTGGCCCGGCACCGAGCCCGACCTTCTTCCTGGTGGTTCATGCCTTAGAGGCTTGGGCCCCGTTCCTTGCGACACCATCAACCACGCAGCGCCCACGCCCTGCATGAGGGTGCCGATGTCGGACAAGAGGTCGGCGATCAATAAGTTCCGGAAGATCGGCAGGCGCAAGGGCCGCCACGCTGTCCGTTTTGAGGTGTTTTCGTTTGGGCGGATCTGGGCGCCCTGGTAGCCTCTGCCTGGGTATCCCGACTGCGGCTGTTCCGCCATTCCGTTGGGACTTTTACCACTGTGCCGCGGAAATGGCGGTCTAGAGGTTCTATTCGGACTCAACAAAACAGGCAGCCGGTCACCCTAAACGCTTACCTTTTGACCACAGGGCCGCGCGCTTTCCCAGTTTCAAGCTTGTCTAAGCATTCGCGTCTGGGGGGCAGCTGAGGACGAGGGTTCGCAACTCCGAGAGCTCTTCAATGAAAATCATGTGACTCGGTTTCTGCCGCGCTAATCGCAATGGGCATCACCTGCGAGGCCTTGATCGAGACCACCCGGTCCTGATTTTGCAAAATACCGTCGATTCGAAGAAATTTCTCGCGATTGATGATCAGCCGGTGTTTTTCATACAAGTCCGGGTGGACAATCACATTCGCAATCCCGGTTTCATCCTCCAGACTGAGGAACACGAAGCCCTTGGCCGTTCCCGGGCGCTGCCGGGCGATCACGCACCCGGCCACACGGGTGTGTTCTCCATCCTGGATTCCGTGGAGATCGCAGGCGCGCTGCACCTTCAGCAAGTCCAGCCGAGCGCGGCAGTAGCTCATCGGGTGCGGACCGGCGGTCATGCCCGAGCCATGGAAGTCCGCCACCAGCCTTTCTTCGTCGGTCATCTGCTGCAACGGAGACGCGTCGGCCTGCTCCGGAATTGATTCCAGTAAGGGGCCTGGCGGCCGCGCGGCTCGTTCGACTTGCCAGAGAGCAGAGCGCCGATGGATTTTCTGGCCAAGCCCGTTCAGGGCTCCGATCTCGCTGAGGGTCACGAGTTCCGACTTCTGCAAATCAGGGACCCGCTTGACAAGGTCTTCGATTCCAGCAAACGGACGCACCTGCCGCTGGCGGACGACCGCTTCGGCGGCAGCCTGGCGCAGGCCGCGGACGTAGCGAAAGCCGATTCGCAGGCAGGGAGCAGGTTTGTCTGGATCACGGTCAAGGGTACAACGCCATTCCGAGTACCGTGCATCGATGGGTTTCACTCGCAGGCCGTGCCGCTGCGCGTCTTTCACCAGGGTGGCCGGACTATAGAAACCCATGGGTTGATTATTCAGCAGGGCGGCCGTGAAGGCCGCCAGATAATGACATTTGAGGTAGGCACTTGCGTAGGCGATGAGTGCGAAACTGGCCGCGTGCGACTCGGGGAATCCGTATTGGGCGAACGAAGTGATTTGCGTGATGATCTCTTCTTGAGTTTCGCCCTTGATGCCGTTCTGGTCCATGCCACGGCGCAGTTTCACTTCGATTTCGCGCATGCGGCTTTCCGACCGCTTGAAGCCCATTGCGCGCCGCAGATCCTCTGCTTCGCCGCCCGTGAAGCTGGCTGTGATCATCGCCATGCGCAGCAACTGTTCTTGAAATAAGGGCACGCCCAGAGTTCGTTTTAACACGGGCTCGAGCGAAGGGTGGGCATACACGACTGGCTCTCGTCGCTGGCGACGCCGCATGTAGGGGTGCATCATCCTGCCCACAATGGGGCCGGGGCGGATGATCGCGACCTGCACAACCAGGTCGTAAAACTTTGTCGGCGCATTTCGCGGCAGCGAAGACATCTGCGCTCGGCTCTCGACCTGAAACATTCCGACGGTGTCTGCCCGCCGCAGCGTTTCATAAACCAGAGGGTCGTCGGCGGGAAGCTGCGCCAAATCTAGGGGCTCCCCGTAGTGTTTTGGAACGAGTTCCAAACAATCTTCGAGGGCCGCCATCATACCAAGACCCAGCAGATCTACTTTCACGATGCCCATGTCGGCGCAATCTTCCTTGTCCCACTGCACGACAATACGACCGGGCATGGTCGCCGGTTCGAGGGGCACGACGGAATCCAGCTGCCCCTGGCAGATCACCATGCCGCCAGAGTGCTGGCCCAGATGACGTGGCAGGTCTTGAATGCGTTCGCACAATTCGCAATATTTCTGAACCCGGGGATGGCTAAGGTCTAAGCCTGCCTGATGAAATTGATGCTCCGTGGTATCGGTTGCACCACGCCATCCCCAGGTGTTCACCAGGCTCGACAGCTGGTCCAGAGTCTCGCGATCGAAGCCCAGCACTTTTCCGACTTCGCGGGCCGCCGAACGGCCACGGTAGGTAATCACATTCGCGGTCATCGCCGCGCCCAGCTGCCCGTAGCGCTGGTACACGTACTGAATTGCTTTTTCACGCTGATCGCCACTCGGCAGATCGAGGTCGATGTCGGGCCACTCACCACGCTCTTCAGAAAGAAAGCGCTCGAAGAGCAACTCCATACCCACAGGGTCAACGGCCGTGATTCCGAGGGAATAGCAGACAGCACTGTTGGCGGCCGACCCCCGGCCCTGAACCAATATTCCTTCCTCGCGGCAGAAGCGAATGATGTCCCAAACGATCAGGAAGTAGCCCGCAAGCTTCAGTTTCGCGATTAAAGCCAGTTCCCGCCGAACCTGCCGTTCGGCGCGCTCGTAGAGGTTGTCGAGGCGCTTCGCCGCGTAGCGCGCGCGGAAACCCTCCTCCGTGCGTTTTCGGAGGAAAGTATCTATCGTTTCGCCGGAGGGAACCGGGTATCTGGGAAACTCGTAGCCAAGGTCCGCCAATGTGTATCTGAGCCGTGCCGAAAGTTCGCCTGTGTTCGTAATCGCCTCAGGCAGATCGGAAAACAGCCGAGTCATCTCCGCCGCGGGGCGAAAGTGACGCTCATCGTTTCGCTCCACAAGCCGTCCCGCCGTTTCGAGCTGGCAGCGGTTGCGAATGCAGGTAAAAAGATCGAGGATTTCGCGGTCCTGGGCGTGAGCGTAACGAACGCCGTTGGTCGCGAGGAGAGGCAAATGCAAGCGGTGTGCAAGGCAAACGGCAGCCTGGTTTCGCGTTTCTTCGGCCGGATCGAAATGGCGCTGAACCTCCACATAAACGTTGCGTTTTCCAAAAATCGTAAGCAGCTTTTCTATGTTCCGTCGGGCCTCTTCCGATCCTCCCTGGGCGAGCGCCGCTGCCAGAATTCCTTCTTGGCCGCCGGTGAGGCAGACCAGCCCCTTGGCGTGTTCCGCGACTTCTTCCAGCGTCGCGGTCCCCGTCCCTTTTACCTTTTCCCGCAGTTTGTAGCGGGTCATCAGACGACAGATGTTTTGGTATCCGGTGCGGTTCTTGGCGAGCAGAGCCAGCCGGACCGGTCTCGAAGGAATCTTGTTTGGCATCCAGGAGGGCATGCCTGCTTGAGTTCCGAACCCTTCCACGGAGATTTCCGCGCCCACATGGGCGCGAATTCCTGCTTTCTCAGCCGCCATGTGGAAGCGTGGGGAACCGTAGACTCCATCGCGGTCCAGCAAGGCAATGGCTGGCAACTCCAGTCGTGCCGCTTCGCTGACCAAGTCCTCGGGCAGGGAAGCGCCCTCCAGGAAACTGAAAGCGGAGCAAGAATGAAGTTCCACATACATCAGTCGTAGATTCCTTCAACAAACCAACGCCGCAAACGGAGGTCTCGGTAGATGCGATACAGGGCGGTCCCTTCTTCCATAGGCTCGCTCGCATCAAGTCGATAAGCCGGGCGCAGCGCCTCCATGAGTACATCCCAGTCATCTCTCGCCCATGCCGTTTCAGCCCACCACTCCCCCTTGGTCCGCCACGGTCCTGAAAGTGCTAGGATCTGCCGACGTGCTCCATTACAGATAACGGCCGCCGGCTTCTTTTCGCGCAGCTCGACGACAGCGGGAAGCGGAGGGCGGTACATGCGCAACGCGGCGGTTGTTCGGCGTTGCGTGTTAGCCATCCTGGTAGTCGATTCGGGCAAGACAAAATGAGTTTGCCGGAAAGCGTCTGGGCGATGCGTATCGAGCAGTAAGGGTGATCCCACACGGTCATAGCCAACGGTGTTTCGAATGCGGGCGAGGGTGACTTCCAACAGCTCCGGTTCAGGGCTTTGCGGCAGGAACAACCCCAGTTGTCTCGTGCGTGGGCGTGCTGGTACGGCCGCTATCCTCACGCCAATGACCGGGGCGTTCGGCGGATGGTTTTGCAGGTCCACTTGCAACAGCTTCAGAAGGAGTTTGCTTTCTCGGGCAGGGACGGGAAGCCGGAGTGTCCGGACATGGAGAAGCGATTCTTTGCGTCGCGAACCATTCCCCTGCAGGGTTAGCGTGAGTTGTATTTCATTCGTTGCAAGGACGTGCATCCTGAGCCGAGTGCACAGCTCATCCAACAAGCGGTTCATTACAAACATCAGCGGCTCAAGCAATTCGACGGGGAATTCCAGGTCCATGCATTCTTCAAACTCGAGCGGAGGCTCTTTTGGCAGCAGCGGTCTCGCGTCGGCGCCTCGCGTCATCAGCTGCCAGCGCCTGCCTTTCTGTCCAACCCGCTCGACCACGGCGATTTCGGGGAGAGCCGCAAACTCCGCGCAAGTATGAATGCCCCAGCGCGCCAAGGTATCCAGCAACTCCATGGGGATCTTGAGCGAGGAAAGCGGGAGGACACCGATACGTGCGGCTTCGTCGCCTGCGGGAATAACGGTAATACCAGGAAATCCTCGGGCCGCGCAAATTGCGGATTCCGCGTTCGCGGCAACCGCAACGTTCGCGTCGAATCCGACTTCCGCTGCAACTCGCCGCAGGTCGCTGGCAATTTTCTCGGGCGACCCGAACAGTTTCTCGCATCCGGCAATGTCCACGACTACCGTGTCAGGCAACTCTTCCTGGCCACTGCCTTCCACGCGGGGCGAGATGGTCCAAGCGCAGTCGAGCAAGGCCGAATGGGCGGTTGATTCCTGAGAAAGCGAGCGCTGGCGGCACACGATGCCGGGGCATAGTTCCGCCTGCGTTTTTGTCATTCCGATTTCCACTCCGGCGGTTTTCGCTGCCGCATTTGCACCAAATACTTTCCTGAGCGGCGGAACTCCTTCGAAAACGGCTATCGGCTTGCTCCGAAGCTCCGGTTCCAAGCGAACCAATGCTTGCACCGAAAAATCAGGGACGAAAAGGCACGCGAAAGGCACGATGGAACTCCTCATGACGGTGAAGCGGTACCTCTAAGAACTACCGGACCACAGACTGTGCGTTTCCCAGCGGGCGGAGCCGGCCGGCTCCCGCGTTCGGGAACGCACGAGTTCCCCCTCGATTTCGAAACCCTGGAAAGTCGAAACATGGGTGACCTTGGAAGAGGCGGCCAAGCCCCACTTTTCCCGCTTGCGGCAGCATCGCAGGGCCAGTGACGCACAACTCTTGGCGCAAGGCTCTTCTCCCAGCAAGAGCAGGATGGTCGGCGTGTTCTCCACAATGCGCTGGAAACGAAACCACGTGCTCATCGGAATTCGCCGTGCATCCACCCAGGAAATGTTTCCGAGATCCAGCACTACGACACCCCAACCACCGCTGTGCAAAAGCAGATCAGTCGTCTTCAGGGCTTGTTCCAGCCTCTTCCATGGCTTCGTGAAGGGCCACGGTGCGATGCCGGCTTTGGCTGGGGCCGTGTTCTGAAGCTGCCTCCGCGGGAAATGCCGGCAACGAACATTGTCCCCGCGTCGGGGAAACTGGCGGTCCGGTTCTACCTGTTCTTCGGTCCACCCTGCGACGGGGCCGAAGGGCATGGTGCCCGCCAATGGAGGAACCTTAGTTTGCGCTTCCTGAATATCGTCTATTCTGCCTTTGCGGTCACTGATTAGAGAAGGAATCGAATTTTCAACCCCGCGCATTTGGTAGCGAGGATGCTGCCAGGCGAAGCCCGCCCCTTGCGCTTCGCGAGCTTGTCTTGGGTGTAGCATTTCGTCCCGCCTCGCCGTTCTTCCTACCCGCTGAGATGGAGGAGTCACGGAGGGCTGCTCGACCGGGTCGCACACTTTGGGTTTGTCGCCTCCGCAACGAACCCACAACAGGCGCGCCAGGTCTACCCCAGCGGCGGCCAGAGAAATAGGATCCAAAGAGTCGGACACATCCACAAGAGCACACGCCTGTTGTTGCACGGTTGCTTGTGCCAGCAAAGCTAAATACAGGCTGGTTCGTCCCGACGAGCCGCGGCCGCACAGCTCGACAAGAGAGCCGCGAGGGAATCCACCGCCCAATAACACATCTACTTGAGCAATTCCCGTGGCCTGGTACTCCGTAGGTAGGCGAGCGCGGGCAGTAAACGCTTCTAGTCCTTGGAGGAGCCCTCTTTGCTCAAGAAGTCGGTGAGATGCAGGAATGGCAGCCATGATAATGTGAAATCGATATTCGCTTTTTATTCGCTATACTCTATTCCAATTCGTTCTGCCCTGTCAATCCCCAAGGTGCCCCACACAAGGTGCCCGTTTGGGTTCTTTAATGCTTCACAGGTTCGGCTTGTTGGTGGAATGGACGGGGGAATTTCATTAGGCTTTCGGTGAGGTTGGTAGGGAAGGTTCCCTTCGCATAGCAGACCGTGCGGCGGATACGACTTCGCGGATGGCCTCCGTTGCTATCTCGGGGCGGTCGAGATGAATCCAGTGTCCACTCTCGGCCACCACGAGTTGCCGCGCCTGCGAGGAGAGCTGGGCCAGGTCGCGCTGCCAATCGGTGTAGGGCGGTACATGATGGTCTCCCGAAAGTACGACTAGCGGCAGATCTCCAAGAGAGAGCATCGCAGCGCTTTGCCTGGCACTGACTGGTAGTCCGGCAACGTACTGTGCAAGGCTCAGGAAACTTTTCGGCTGCGACCAAAAGGCGCGGACGTTTGGCAGGACCGTTGCGGGTAACTTCCGAATCTCTCCTGCGATCCGTTGAACCGCCGAGGTCGCGCTTGTACCGAACGCCCTCGCCGCAGTCCACGCCAACCAAGGTGAGCCTCGCGCCACACGCGCCAAGCAGAATCGTATAAACCCGAGTCGCGCCAGCCATGCGGCAATCCAGGCGTATCCCATGCCTACGTGGATGACCTTCTGTTGCTCCGCGGTCGGATTCATCCACTCGGCAGGGTGAATCGAATCCACCAACACCATGCCAACCACATCGTGGCGATATAGATCGGCAAAAGCCCTTACGACATAACCACCGAAAGAATGTCCGACGAGAACGTATGGCCCGGGGACACCTGCCGCATTCAACAAGGCATGCAATTCCTTCGCAATTTGCCGTGCCGTGCGCGGCTCAGAAGTCGGATCGCTCCAGCCTTGTCCGGCACGGTCATAACTTACCGCACGAGTGAACTGCGCCACTTCCCCCTGCACATGGGTCCAGCTCAAGCACGACGCTCCCATGCCCGATTCGAAGACCACCGTCGGTGTGCCCTCCCCGATTACATGGATGTGCATCCTTCTCTTGTCGAAGCGGACGAGGCGTCCCGGAGGCGGAAAACGCCCACGGTCCCGCAATGTTCCAATGATTTGGTATACGGCGCCGCACACCAGCACGACCGCGCTTGCGCCGAGGAGAAGCGCAAAAATCATAAGGGCTGCATGGTGAGCATCCGCCTGACACCCGTTGGATCTCTAACTCCGCCCCGGTGTCGGCACATGCCCAAGCGACGAGATCGGCCGATTGGTCACTGCAGGCGGACGAGTCTCTCCGGCTCCTTCAGCTGGATTCGTCGCGCTCGGCAAGCAAGAGCGCCCTGCACTTTGCCGCATCTCTGACTGTCGGCAATGGCAGATCCTTGGCCGCAGGTTTTGCGATTGGGATTCATGCTGCTGACTTCTCGATTTCAGCTCTTTTTCGAAGTCGTGGCGTAGAAAGCAGCCCATTGCTGCTCCACTTTGGTGCCCCCGCATTTCGGGCACTTGATCTTGCCCTTATCATGTTTCGCAACCGTAAGAACCAACGTGAACTTTTTGTTGCAGGCGTGGCAAAGGTATTCATAGTGGGGCATGGTTTCCTCTCCCGAGGTAAATCACCGACCATCTTAATCGCGCTGACATAGCAGAATCAATCCGACGCCACCGACGCGAGATGAGCCTTCGAAGGACAACACTCGACCTGGTTAGGAAAGCACTGTCCGCCATGATTGTGTCAGTGCTAGGCTGCCGCTACTGGCAGAGGGTATCTCCACCCCCAGACAAAGGAACGCTTGCAGGAAGGAACAATGGATAGGAAGAAACTCTGATCGGGGCCATTGTTGCGGCATTCGTTATTCTTTTCGTAGCGGGGTTTCTGGTCGACGACGTGTGGCTGGGAACGACGGATCGCGAAATGCGCGACGCGGGTTTTTCGCTCCGCCCCGAAGAAGCGATACGCCACAGGTTCTGGCCTATTTGAGTGAGTGACGCACTGTATTCCTTTTTCTTTGTATAGGCGTACGCCAAAGGGAGAGAGGAGAAACCTTGGGCAGGTCAAGGAATCCGTTACGGGTTTTGATGACGCTCTTCACCGTCGTGCCATCGACGATTAACGATTATCTAGCCTACATTCTGCCACAAACATTGGTATTGCATTGGATGATCGGTGGACTGATTGCGCTGAGCTCGATGGGCCTCGCCGCGTCGGCGATCCTTAGGAAATCGAGCACAGAGAAGCATGATCGCCAACGCGGCGTGGAGCGCAGAAAGCGTGCACAGGGGACAATGAGCGCCTCATCTATAATGCGAATCGTGAAGAGGTCGACGAGCTGCTGGAATCGAGCGCCATTCCGCTGGGGCGTGGCAGGTCCATTAGCGCCGACGTCAGCGCGCGCTTCGTCCACGCAAAATTCTCTTGTGTCTTATCGCACACTGCCAGAAACGCCTAAATCACATTTCTGAAACATGTGAGTAATGTCCTCCGTTTGACACTGCCAACATGCCAACGGAGGCGGTTCTCATCCATGACTGCGCGAACCCTCTTGCCGCTACCAGTCTTTTCCGGGTTCGATTGGCACAGACCGTAGAAGATCTCGTCGCATGTCAGCGTTTGCGCTATCAAGTTTTCCATTGCGAGTTGGGCGAGGGCCTGGCTAG
>Ga0310917_10001867_pt1 | contig 10091 bp, 15 predicted proteins | sample GREbulkMGLF178_FD_203531 | JGI IMG/M metagenome (GOLD analysis project Ga0310917, IMG submission 203531) | Lab enrichment of tropical soil microbial communities from Luquillo Experimental Forest, Puerto Rico - GRE.bulkMG.LF178 | ecosystem: Environmental > Terrestrial > Soil > Tropical forest >... | reverse complement strand
TGGTCAAAATCGGCGGGGCCGGTCTCCGGCATGTCCAGCCGATCCGGCCCCGCTCCAGAAATGAGACTTGCTTAGGCGCGAATCTTTCTCAACGGCTGAGGGTTTATCAACAGTGAGTCGATTCGCTTAGGTCTCTCCAGGTCTCATTGAACTCGGTTTAAGAGTGTTTGTAAGTCCCTAAGCGACGCCGGAACAAGCACTTAGATTTTGACCTGTTCTAGTTCGGGACCAGGAGGTCGATGGTTCAAATCCATTCACCCCCTCAAATTCAGCAACTTCATGCTGCTTTCTTTGTTGCGGCATTCGGTTTTGGTTGTGAAAGTTGCGAAACATTGGTCGGTAGAACGAAACCAAGGCCAATCTTTTCGCACCATTTGCGGCGGTATTTCACGTCCTCCCTCTCCAATCCCTCGGCGCCCGTGCTACTTTCTCAATTCCAGCCTTCCACGGCCGTGGAAGGTGTAACCATCGATGGCAACTTGGCCCTGCTCGCCGCGACCGACGGGGGATTCGTCATTGCGGATACTACCGCCTAGCCACCAACACCCGCGTCGCTCCCGCGCAATCTGGTACGCTTTTGCGCATCAACGATTTAGTGATTGACTAGAAGGCGCAAAGCAATACAGGGGAGGACAGGTTCCAGCCCAAGCCGGTGCAGACCGTCCACAGTGACCGCTTTGACTCACGGCTTTGACAACAGATCAGCCTTTCCCGAATCGATGTCTACAGGAAACGAGACATGCTCGTGAACTATGAGCCATTTGTCGCCAATCCTGCGAAAAACGTCACTCACGCGCGCGACCACATCCACGCGCGTGCCATCCTTCCGAGTAAAGAATCCAGTTTCGATGTGGTGGGCGTAGGCAACCGTCCCGACGACGTTGACGTTCAGATCGGAGATGGCATCCGACAGCGGACCGGGATAAGCAGCGAAAAGGCCCTCCCAGTCCTTCTTGTAGGCTTCCCAGCTTGGATATTGCCGCGGCGGCACGGCGTCGAAGACAAACAACTGGTCGCCCGGCGCGTAGTTTTCCATGATGGCGTTGACGTCCTTCGCGTTGAACGCTTTGACGTATCGCTGTTCGAGTGCTTCTATTGCAGCTTTGTCACTTGCGGGAGTGGGTGTGGCGGCTTTCGTAGAGGAGGTCCGCGGGTTTCCGGCTAGCAGCGCACACACCACAATCAAGGCTAGAGAGACAAAAAGCTTTTGCATTAAAACTCCTTTGAGGAGAATTCCGGGGATATTAGGGGGACACGCTACTATTTGTCCGAGGGCTCCGTCAAGCCGTGAAGATAATCGAGAACCACCTTGGCAAGGCCTTTGTTAAGGTTCAGCAGCAAATCGTGATGGGGCCAGCACCCGCATTTCCGCAGCCGCCTCAATTGCCGCGTTAGAGGCTGCGAAAAGCATCTGTTTTCGGAACGCGAATCTTCCAAATTTTGGTTGTGTAGTTTCAATCACTTAAACCGGCCTCTTCGAGAGGGGTTTTCGGAACAGGGGTACTGGAAGGAACTCATCCAGTTCGCGAACTTTTAATGGAACTTACCGGGACTAGAACTGACGGGACTGGCACTTCGAGGACTGGCAATTAGAGGACTTGACACGGTTAGCCCCCTGGAGTAGTAACTCACACCGGTTAATTCTCGGAAGTTACACTTCCCCGAAGGAACCAGTTGTGCCTTTCGATTGACGCAATGGTCGCCTCCTGAAGAGCAGTTCCCATCGCAGAACGCAGCGCCTCCGAGGCGCCACATTTGGAGCCGGAACCTTGGGTTACATGAGCGAAAATCAAAACAGACAGGGGGGTGAGAGTTTTGTGTGTAGGCAGGCGACCGGGTCGGTGTTTCTTTTGTCCAGTGTTGGCAGTGCGTTTGGTGTTCTTGCTCCGAACTATGTTTTTCCAAACCAAGTACAAAGAGGAGGTGTCTAATGAATGCTCGAAGTGCGTGGCGATCGTTATTCCTTGTGATGATTGGACTTTGGCTTTGCTTGGGGGCGACCCCGGCCAGTGCCCAGCCATTGCCACCCAAAATCGCGTGGAGCCCTTGTAACCGGGACCTGGGTTTCCCGTTTGAATGCGGCACGGTACGGGTGCCGCTCGACTACGACAATCAAGGTATAGCGGCGGTTTCCATCGCTCTTGTTCGTTTGCCTGCTACAGATCCAGCGCGGCGGATCGGATCGTTGTTCTTCAATCCTGGCGGGCCTGGTGGTTCAGGCGTTGACTTTGTGTTGAGCGTCGGGCCGTTCCTTTACACGGATGAAGTGCGGGCTCGTTTCGATATCGTGGGGTTCGATCCGCGGGGCATTGCGCGCAGCACAGCGTTGCGCTGCTTCGGCACATCCCGCCAGTGGGGACCCGCCTTCGCGCCCTTCCGAGGAAATGTGACTTTGTCTTTATGACAAGGTGCACACGCCTCGGCTCTATCCCGACCGACACCAGACTTACTACATTTTTGTTACACTTCGCTCTAGCTGCTAGCCTTGGTGCTAACCATCGGGAGGTCTTTTGCCAGGCGAGATTCCCCGCATCCTTAATATATGCGCTCATTGTGAGCCCATCGCCCGCTGTGCCGTCGACTTTTATGCCGCTTCCCTCTCGTAATACTTCAGCAGGCCGCCCAGTCGTTCCCGGCACTGCACTGCTCCCTCGTCTACTGCAAAGACAAAAAGCGCAAAGGCACGTATCCGAACGTCAAATTTGACTTTCTTGGATACTGCTTTCGACATTCAGCGGCTACTCTCCCGGGAATCGGTAACTACGTTTGGCAACCCAGAAACGTATAGCTTCTACTTTGTAAGCGTTCGAACCGCTGCTGGAACCAACTAACGAACCTCCACAGAATCACCAGTTTTATGTTCTTGAATCTGAAAGCGCAAGAACTTGTGAATCGCCGTGGGTGCGTCTCTATCCGTGGATGATATAGCGACCCGTCCGCCATTCGGCCTCTCCTCAAACGAGTAGCGAATCTGTTTCTGCAACCGCTTCATCTCCGGTACGCCGGGCGGGATTGTATCGTGGACAAACATCGGAATATCAAAATCGCCGTTCTGAAAGGCGCGGGCGATGTGGCCAAGGTGCATCCGAATGTTGTCGCGGCTGGTGGTGTCCTTGGGGTCGTTGGCTTCTACCTGAATCACGCCGCCGTCAGGTTTTAGAAAGAAGTGATGCGTAGCGGCGGTCTGAGAAAAACCCATTGCATGTTCGCCGCGTTCGTTCATTTGAGCGTGGGCGTCGTGCATCGGGCAGTCTTGCGGTTTCGGCTTGCTGGCAGAGCCTTGACAGAAGAACAGAACAAGCGCGGTCGTTAGAACAGCAAGAGTCATGTAGATTTCTCCTTCGAGCGTGCGAACACTTCGAGCAATCCAGCGCGTTTTCCATGCGGAGTGTGCTTCAACAATTCGTCCCACTTGGCGAGAGTCCTCTTCAACTCGCGGCGCTTCGTTTGTAGCTCCCGAAGGGACGATTCAAGTATCGCGAGCTTCTCGGTGCCAAGTTTTCGTCCTGATGACATGGCGCTCCGTCCCGGTCACGAACGGCGAAAATTTCGCCAAGCTCCCTGACCGAAAAACCAACAGACAGAGCACCTCGAATCATTTGTACTCGCATCAACGCCTCTGGCGGAAACAATCTGTATCCCGACGAGGATCGCTGCGCGGCAGGCAACAACCGATTCCGCTCGTAATAGCGGACCGTATCTGCGCTGATTCCTGCCAGCCGTGCCAATTCCGACGATTGCATGACCTTGGCGAGAGAGAGCTTCATAAGAGAATCCTCCGGTCTGGAATGATTCCAGAGTCAAGAGAAATCTTAGACGGCAGGAGGAAACTTAGCCGACTGACCGGAGCGTGTAAAGGCGGCGTGGACGGCAGGACGCGTGAGGCGCGAATCAGGGCGGGTCGCAGCCGTAAGACCGCTATTAAGAAATAAACGTCAGCGGGAAGAAAACTATCTATAGTAAGCGAGGCAAGGAATGTCTGAGGTTAAGATGTTGCCATGGCGTCTCGTCTGAATTCGTTGCCGCCAGAAATCACACGTCACGTCATTCGGATTCAGGTTCTGACGCTTATCTGGATGACTGTGGAAGCCTCACTCTCGCTGGGTGCGGCTTGGATGGCTCGCAGTCCAGCCCTCCTTGGCTTCGGCGGCGATAGTGCAGTTGAAGTCTTCTCAGCCGCAATCGTGCTTCGGCGTTTTTACTTTGCATCTCAGCAGGAGCATGGTGAGGAGAAAGCAGCCAAAATCGCGGGAGCCTTGCTCTTCATTCTCGCTGCATTTGTGGTTCTTGCATCTGCCCTGTCCTTGCTAGGGCATGCTGAACCCCAACCCACCGCTGTCGGGATAGCTGTGCTAGTTGTTGCTGCCGTTGCAATGCCTTGGCTCGCAAGCCAAAAACGGCGACTCTCAGCGACCACGGGCAGCGCGGCATTGAGAGCCGACGCCACGGAGTCTTCGGTCTGCGGTTATTTGGCTTTGATTACCTTGGTGGGTCTGGTCGTCAATGCGATTGGGGGAGTAGGTTGGGCAGACCCGGTCGCGGCATTGGCTTTGCTCCCACTAATTGTGCGCGAAGGAAGAGAGGCGATGAAGGGCAAGCCGTGCTGCGATAGACTCTATTCGACCCGGCAGAGACAATAGAGAAACTGCTGTGTGGTGCCGAGCGGAGTTTCGTGTAACTCTTTGAGGCTCTCCAGCAATCTAAAGCTGACGCCGAATTCCGCGTGCAATGACTCGGCGTCGTAGCGAACTACTTCGAGACCACTGCATTTCGTTGGGCCTTCGGGGCCAAACGTACTGACGAGTACATAGCCGCCCGGCTTAACCACGCGTGCCACTTGGCGAGCGTATGCGGCACGCTGCTCCTTCTCGGTAAGGAAATGAAACACGGCTCGGTCGTGCCACACATCGCAAGCACTAGATGGCAATTCCACACTCGTAATGTCGCCGACGATCCATTGGACGGAATCGGCGGCGCGACCCAAGCGTCGCTTCGCCACGTCGATTGCGGTTGGAGACACATCCAAGACCGCAACATTTTGATAGCCGCGAGCGAGCAGGTCGTCCACCAGCGTCGATTCCCCTCCACCAACATCAATGATGGCAACGGAGCGGTCTGGCGCAACTCTCTCTACAATTTCGAGTGATTTCTCTAAATGGAGACGGTACCAACTGACGGCTTCGGGAGCCTTGGTCGTGTAGACATTTTCCCAGTGCGACCTTGCGTCCATCACAGAACAAACCTAGTCGCCTTGAGCCAATCAAGTCAAGGCAAGGTATCATGGTAACGCTTTGTCGATAGCGCCGAGAGAACGGCCCAAGAAGCAGCAGATGGAGATAGTAGAGCATGGCCGTAAGAGTGGCAGGGGTGGGCAAGCAGGTCAATAGGCGGACGGATTTTGGACCCTTACGCACGCCGCGCAAGAAATCGACGGATTCGATGCGGAACCTGGCCGCTGGCGCAGCCGCTACAGCCTCCGCCGGTGTCGAGTTTTCGCAGGTTAGCGCAAGTGTTGCCATCAGTTCTCCAAATGAGGATATTTGTTCCGGTCGTCCTGCGTTCCTCTCAGCCGTGCCTCTTTCGGCATCTAGTCAGTGCGCGAAAATTGAACCACCAATCTCTCTCATGAAACTTCTGCCAACAGCGTCTCGCTGTCGTGTCCTCGGTTTGCAGCACGCTTCGCGTTCGAGTCGGCGAATATCCAGGCAGCTGCGACCGCGGCCAACTGGTATGCGTTGCCGCCCCAGACATCGTGACTGTGGGGATAAGCAAAGATCGCGGGCACCAATGTTACGGCGCTAAAGACGAGGAGCATCAGCGCGAGGAGCCGCGGCGCGAGAACGTCCAAAATTCCCGAGAGTATGGCCAGGCCTGCGAGGACAAAGCAAATTCCGGTTGCGATCACCCAGAACTCTCTTCCCAGCGGCATCCACATGGGAACATAAACGATATTGTCTTTGATGTCTGTCAAATGCGCCAAGCCAAAGGCGACAGAGCAGAGTCCAAATATCCAGCGAGCGATAAGGGCGGTTCGCGACCACGTCGAATCCCGGGTTGCCAACGACGCGCAGACGAGTGCTCCGGCTGCTGACACGATGAGTTGTGTGCCGAATCCGCCCAGTACACCGATGAGGACAGAAATTCGAAAACCGAGGACGAGCGGCGCTGTATAGAATCGTGGCAACCAGAAGACAGCAAAGATGAAATAGATGACGGCAAGTGCCGCGGCACCCGCACGAGCGCTGCGGCGCCACAGAATTGCTACGCCCCCTGCGATCATCCAGAAGGCTGTGATATAGGCAAATATCGTACGACCTGGAATGTGGTCACCAAAGGCCTGGATCGGTTGATGGGAGGGGTCAAAATCACCCCAGACGAGGTCCAAGATGCCCGCAGCGACTGTCGCCAAGCCGTACAAGTAGACGCCGAATCTTTTCATTTGCAGTTTGCTCTGCGAAACCGCAAAGATATTAGCGACACATTGGTACAATGGATAGAGCCATTTTAGAGAAAGTTCTTTGGACCAAAAGGTGACGCTTGGCAAAGACCGTTAGCTCTTATGAACTCACGCTCGGCGCCCGTCCGCAACATCAGACTCGGACGCGCTGGCTTTACGATGAACTGCGCCATGCGATTCTCGAAAAACGGTTGGCGCCGGGAACCAAGCTGCCTGCATCGAGAGACTTTGGACGCCTCTACGGTCTCGCGCGCGGAACGGTTGTCAGTGTATTCGAACGTTTGCAAGCCGAGGGTTACGTATCCTGCCGCGTTGGATCGGGTACGCGTGTGAATCATGTCAATGCGGTTAGTCCCGCTCGGGTGGGGCGTTCCACAGCGGCGGCTTACATTCGCCGCGTGATTTCAAGTTATGCGCGGCCGAAGCCCTGGGTCGGCATAGAAAAGATTGCCAAAGAAGGCGTCCACCCTTTTTCCATGCGGGAGCCGGCCATGGCCGAATTCCCCGCTAAGCTTTGGGGAAGCCTTGCTGCAAGGCGAGCGCGAAAGTTTACGTCGTGGTTGCGAACGGAAGATGACGGACGCGGATACCGCCCATTACGTGAGGCGATAACGCACTATTTGGCCTCGTCGCGAGGCGTGCGCTCGAGCCCGGATCAGATCGTTATCGTTTCCGGAGTGCAGCAGGCCCTCGATCTCTTGTCGCGCATGCTCTTGAAGAGAGATGACCCGGTATGGATGGAAGATCCCGGATACTTCGGGGCCAGCATCGCGTTCGAGAGCGTCGGCGCCAGGATCGTCCCTGTGCCTGTCGATACCGAGGGTCTCTCCGTCTCGGCCGGGCTGAGGATGTGCCCCCAGGCGAAGGGAGCGTATGTGACGCCGGCCCACCAGTTCCCGCTGGGGATGACGATGTCTTTGGAGCGGCGCATGGAAGTTCTCAAGTGGGCTTCGAGCGCCGGCGCTTTTGTGATCGAGGATGACTACGACAGCGAATACCGCTTCGAAGGGCAACCGGTCCCGGCCATGCAGACCCTCGACGGGAACTCGAATGTCATCTTCATCGGCTCCTTCAGTAAGATACTGTTCCCATCGTTACGATTGGGCTATGTGGTCCTGCCCCCTCAATTAGCGGATTATTTCTTAGCCTTTAGATCTCGAACCGACTTCCGCAGTGTAAACCTCGATCAAGCGGTGCTTTGTGATTTCATCGTCGAAGGACATCTTGGACGACATTTGCGAAGAATGCGCAATCTTTATGCTAGCCGTCTCGAGGCACTGATCGCAGGAGGGGAGCGGTATTTAAAAGGTCGGCTCAAAATATCCGGTGTTCGAGCCGGTCTCTACACCGTGGGGTTCCTGGAAAATGGCATGAATTCGCGGCAAGGCGAGACCGCAGCGGCGGCACGAGGCGTTGAGGTTTTTGCGCTCGATCGATACACCTTGAAGCGCCCGGACCAGAAAGGATTGCTTTTGGGCTTCGCAGCTTTTGATGAGACAGCAATTCGGAAGGGATTGATCCAACTAGCTGCGGCGCTCGATCAAAATGCGAGCGGTGCCGTTAATAATGGCCGCCAATTGACCTCCGTGCTTTAGCCGCATTCCTCCAACCGAGACCATAACCTTAACTTCATCCCACACGGGTAAACGTCGTGTCTTCGATTCTGACCATTCAGCGAGTCTCTGCATTGGCCCTTCCCTCCAACGGATTTCGACGCACACAGACGCCAGACGTTTACGCTCTGGTCGGACAGAAAATTCGGGCGCTTAGGACTACACCGGGAGGAAAGGGTATCAGCCCAGAGGATTTGGCGCGGCAGTGAGAGACCACGGTTAACACGATCTCTCGGCGGGAGACCGCTTCCTGCAAGGCGTGAATGTCAGATTGGGCAAGCTGGATTTCTTTGACGTGCCGGTTAGCGTTTCTTCCCTCAGCTTCAACCCGCGTTGCCAAATGAGCGCCTTACTCAGTGCAGCCGCTGAGTTGAATGAGGACTATCTCGAAGAAGTGACCCTATACGCGCTATTCAGACAAGCGCAGCAACCCAAAAAGAAGAAGTGATTCTGACGTCGCTCGGCGACCGGCAGAGCACGACGGACGGTCCACCAGGGGAGCGGACCATTAGTTGTGGCACGCTGTGTCAGGTTCTCTGTCCTTAGTGTCACTAATTCTGGCATCCTAGTGCGTCCAGCAAAGGCTGGCATGTTCAGTGGGAGTTAGTCCCACCAGGGTAACAGTCAGAAGCCCTGTAGCTTGGATCGCGTCCGTGGAGGAAACGAAGCGGAGGAAGCCGATCGACAAAGCCATCCTTGGGATGGTGAGCGAGTCACCGGGCCGTAACGCGAGTGAACCCACAGGTGGCCTCGAAACAGAGGAGCTCCGGAGGCCGAGCCCTCTAGGTTGGGGCGAAGGCAGCATGGCGTGACGCGGGCTGACCGATGCGGCACGTCACTCCGGCGGGGTGGTAGGGACAGCACGGTGGCAAGGACATGCCGAGCAACTGGAGAAACCGTCCTCGCCCCATCGAGCAATCGGTGGAGCAGCGTAGGCCGTATAACCGGCAACACCGGGAAATCGGCTGACGGCGAGACGGTGGCGGTTAGGCCCGTAGTAGTGACGAAGCGGGGTAATTCCCGTGGAGCGAAGGGGCCTTGCTGCACAGCGAGTCTTGGCCAACATGGGAGGCAGGGGTGCCATGATAAAAGCACCCATCCAGCTGCAAGACCTGAGGCGAAGACTTTACGTCACGGCGAAGGCCGCTCGGCCCCATAACCCTTGACGTGAAGTGTGCAGGAACGCGTAGTGCGGGAAATCCGCCCGCTACGTGTGATGTGGCGGGAGCTGGAAACGGGACTGTGGAGCCACCTCCCGGTTACCGCGCCAGTTCCCGACCCTACCATTGGGGGCGGCCTGACGAGTGGCTACGAGTTGGGCCGCGTCAAGCCATTTGAAAATGTAACCCAGAGAGGCAATCATCGCCTCATTCAAAAAGTAACCGGGCCTCTCGACAATCCCGTTTAGGCACTGTCGGAAGTAGAGTATCTCCCGCCTGGCCTAAAACCATCGTTTCCGGCCAGGGAAACTTCCAGATACGCCATGGCAGCCGCCCTATTCACTGGATCCAGTCCTTGAGCGGTCGCGGCTTATCTGCTAGCTCAATCTTCGCGGGCTTTTCCTTTACGTACTCCTCAAATCTCCGCATTGCCTCTCGCTTGTGGTCCTCCCAATCGCGTATGTATTCCCATTTGTCCTCGAGGGGCTCCCATATCCAGAAGCTTTTGAGCGCAGTGAGCTCCGCGTCGAAGAGCGAGTCTGACGCGATCAAAAGGAGCGTGCCGCAGCCCGGACAGCATCTCTTCTTTCGATACGCAAAATCCCACTTGCAGTGGGGACATTTGTAACGCAGCGGTCTAACTCTCAAGAGTTCACCTCCCGACACGCTGCAACGCAGCAACCTTAATTTGCCAAGATGTAGTCCCTAATGTAGCCTAAAATCCGAGTTGGTGTGTAATCGCCAAGTGACTCGCAAATCTTTGTTGGATACTTGGGCTGTTATCAATAGCTACCGTTTCCGGCTCTAGGCCATGCGCCAGCGCTAGTGCCGCCGGGTGCAACTTCCGAGTTGCCCGTCCAG
>Ga0310917_10001858_pt1 | contig 10112 bp, 10 predicted proteins | sample GREbulkMGLF178_FD_203531 | JGI IMG/M metagenome (GOLD analysis project Ga0310917, IMG submission 203531) | Lab enrichment of tropical soil microbial communities from Luquillo Experimental Forest, Puerto Rico - GRE.bulkMG.LF178 | ecosystem: Environmental > Terrestrial > Soil > Tropical forest >... | reverse complement strand
GTGGTCGTGCCGACGGTGTGACCAGCGCAACGCGCACAGAGGACAGCCTCGCTGGACCGATCCCCGGAATTGCGTCACACTGGTGTTGTGAAAATCCCAATCAGCCTCGATGGGCCCGCTGCTGGCGCAGTCGCGGCATCGGACGGTCACACCCGTCGCGCCATCGTGCGACTGCTGCTGGAGTCGGGATCTATCACCGCGGGTGAGGTCGGCGACCGGCTGGGCCTGGCGGCAGCCGGCGTGCGGCGTCATCTCGACGCACTGATCGATGCGGGCGACGCCGAGTCGGTGCCCGCCGCGGCCTGGCAGCAGGCGGGGCGCGGGCGCCCCGCGAAGCGCTTCCGGCTCACGGCCGCCGGCCGGGCCAAACTCGACCACTCCTACGACGACCTGGCGGCGGCGGCCATGCGGCAACTGCGGGAAATCGGCGGTGAGGACGCCGTCCGGACATTCGCGCGGCGGCGCATCGACACGGTCTTGGCCGATGTGGCGGGGGCGGACAGCGCCGCGGACGCCGATGTCGAGGCGGCCGCCGAGCGGATCGCCGCTGCGCTGACCAAGGCCGGCTACGTCGCCACGACGACGCGGGTCGGCGGGCCGATCCACGGGGTGCAGATCTGCCAGCACCACTGTCCGGTCTCGCACGTCGCCGAGGAATTTCCGGAGTTGTGTGAAACCGAGCAACAGGCGATGGCCGAGGTGCTCGGAACCCACGTGCAGCGTTTGGCGACCATCGTCAACGGCAACTGCGCCTGCACCACCCACGTGCCTCTTACCCCGGCGCCCAGCCCGCGCCCCAACCCACCGAACATCGAAGGAGCGTCCGCATGACACTCACACCCGAGGTCAGCAAGACCGCTGCCATGCCGCTGACCCAGGCGGAGGCGATCGCGTCCCTGAGTCGCTACGGCTACGGCTGGGTGGACTCCGACGTCGCGGGCGCCAGCGCCCAGCGTGGGCTCTCGGAGGCAGTGGTGCGCGATATCTCCGGGAAGAAGAACGAGCCCGAATGGATGCTGAAGGACCGGCTGAAGGCGCTGCGCATCTTCGAGCGCAAGCCGATGCCGACGTGGGGTTCGAACCTCGAGGGCATCGACTTCGACAACATCAAATACTTCGTGCGGTCCACCGAGAAGCAGGCCGCGACTTGGGATGATTTGCCGGAGGACATCCGCAACACCTATGACCGGCTGGGCATCCCGGAGGCGGAGAAGCAGCGCCTCGTTGCCGGCGTAGCGGCTCAGTACGAGTCAGAGGTGGTTTACCACCAGATCCGGGAAGACCTTGAGGCGCAAGGAGTTATCTTCCTCGACACCGACACGGGTCTGCGGGAACACCCTGAGATCTTCAAGCAGTACTTCGGCACCGTGATCCCGGCCGGGGACAACAAGTTCTCCGCGCTGAACACCGCGGTGTGGAGCGGCGGATCGTTCATCTACGTCCCGCCGGGCGTGCATGTCGACGTCCCGCTGCAGGCCTACTTCCGGATCAACACCGAGAACATGGGCCAGTTCGAGCGCACGCTGATCATCGCCGACGAGGGCTCTTACGTGCACTACGTCGAGGGCTGTACCGCGCCGATCTACAAGTCGGATTCGCTGCACTCGGCGGTGGTCGAGATCATCGTGAAACCGCATGCGCGCGTTCGTTACACCACCATCCAGAACTGGTCGACCAACGTCTACAACCTGGTCACCAAGCGCGCCCGCGCCGAAGCCGGCGCCACCATGGAGTGGGTCGACGGCAACATCGGATCGAAGGTGACGATGAAGTACCCGGCGGTCTGGATGACCGGCGAGCACGCCAAAGGCGAAGTGCTGTCGGTGGCATTCGCCGGCGAAGACCAGCACCAGGACACCGGGGCCAAGATGCTGCACCTGGCGCCGAACACGTCGAGCAACATCGTTTCCAAGTCGGTGGCCCGCGGCGGCGGCCGCACCTCCTATCGCGGCCTTGTGCAGGTGAACAAGGGTGCACACGGGTCGCGCTCCAGCGTGAAGTGCGATGCGCTGCTCGTGGATACGGTCAGCCGCAGCGATACCTATCCGTACGTCGACATCCGCGAGGACGACGTCACGATGGGTCACGAGGCCACGGTGTCGAAGGTCAGCGAGAACCAGCTGTTCTACCTGATGAGCCGCGGGCTGACCGAGGATGAGGCGATGGCGATGGTGGTGCGCGGCTTCATCGAGCCCATCGCCAAAGAGCTGCCGATGGAATACGCGTTGGAGCTCAACCGGCTGATCGAGCTGCAGATGGAGGGCGCGGTCGGATGACCGCTGCTGAAGGGTCTTCACTTACCGCACTGAACAAGGGGGAGCTGTTCGCGTCGTTCGACGTGGACGCCTTCGAGGTTCCGCACGGCCGCGACGAGCTCTGGCGGTTCACCCCGCTGCGGCGGTTGCGCGGACTGCATGACGGCTCCGCGCCGGCCACGGGTACTGCGCGGATCAGTGTCAGCGAACAGCCCGGGGTGCAAACCGAGACCGTGCGCCGCGGCGACGGGCGGCTGGGCCAGGGCGGTGTTCCTGGTGATCGCGTTGCAGCACAGGCGTTTTCGTCCTTCAACTCGGCGACGCTGGTCACCGTTGGGCGGGACAGGCAGATCGCCGAGCCGGTCAACATCACCGTCACCGGTCCCGGCGAAGGAGTGGTGGCATACGGGCATCTGCAGGTCCGTGTGGAAGAGCTCGGCGAGGCGGTCGTGCTGATCGACCACCGGGGGGGCGGAACCTACGCCGACAACGTCGAATTCATCGTCGACGACGCCGCCCGGCTCACCGTCGTGTGGATCGCCGACTGGTCCGACGACATGGTGCACCTCAGCGCGCACCACGCGACGCTGGGCAAGGACGCGGTGCTGCGGCATGTCACCGTCACGCTGGGTGGTGAGGTCGTGCGACTGTCGGCCAATGTGCGGTTTGCTGGCCCCGGCGGGGACGCCGAGCTGCTGGGTCTGTACTTCGCCGACGACGGCCAGCACCTCGAGTCGCGGCTGCTGGTCGACCACGCGCACCCCGACTGCAAGTCGAACGTGCTGTATAAGGGTGCGCTGCAAGGAGATCCGGCCTCCGCGCTGCCCGACGCGCACACCGTCTGGGTGGGCGACGTGCTGATCCGCGCCGAAGCCACCGGCACCGACACCTTCGAGGTGAACCGCAACCTGGTGCTCACCGACGGGGCGCGCGCCGACTCGGTGCCCAACCTGGAGATCGAGACGGGTGAGATCGTCGGCGCCGGACATGCCAGCGCCACCGGACGTTTCGACGACGAGCAACTGTTCTACCTGCGTTCCCGCGGCATCCCGGAAGACCAGGCCCGCCGGCTGGTGATTCGCGGCTTCTTCGGCGAGATCATCTCCAAGATCGCGGTGCCCGAGGTACGCGAACGCCTGACCACAGCCATCGAACACGAACTGGCCATCACGGAAAAGACGGAAAAGATAGAAGCCTCATGACGACTCTGGAAATCAAAGACCTGCGCGTCAGCGTCGAGAACCCCAACGCCGCCGACGGGGAACGCGAGATTCCCATCCTCAACGGCGTTGACCTGACTGTGAAATCCGGTGAGACGCATGCGTTGATGGGCCCCAACGGCTCCGGTAAGTCGACGCTGTCGTATGCCATCGCCGGGCACCCGAAGTACCGGGTGACGTCGGGATCCATCACGCTGGACGGCGAGGACGTGCTGGCGATGAGCGTAGACGAGCGCGCGCGGGCCGGGATATTTCTGGCCATGCAATATCCCGTCGAGGTGCCCGGCGTCTCGGTGTCGAACTTCCTGCGCTCGGCGGCAACCGCCATCCGCGGAGAGGCCCCGAAGCTGCGGCACTGGGTCAAAGAGGTCAAGGGGGCGATGACGTCGCTGGAGATCGACGCGGCGTTCGCCGAGCGCAGCGTCAACGAGGGCTTCTCCGGTGGGGAGAAGAAGCGCCACGAGATCCTGCAGCTCGAACTGCTCAAGCCCAAGATCGCGATCCTCGACGAGACCGACTCCGGTCTGGACGTCGACGCCCTGCGGGTGGTCAGCGAAGGAGTGAACCGTTATGCCGAATCCGAGCACGGCGGCATCCTGCTGATCACGCACTACACCCGCATCCTGCGCTACATCCATCCGGAACACGTGCACGTGTTCGTCGGCGGCCGCATCGCCGAATCCGGCGGGCCGGAGCTGGCCGAAGAACTCGAGCAGAACGGTTACGTGCGATTCACACAAGCGGCCACGATGGCGTCTGAGGGAGCCTGAGGGAGCCTGACCATGACCGCCTCCGTCACACCGCTGGACCTCGCCGCGATCCGCGCCGATTTCCCCATTTTGAAGCGCGTGATGCGCGGCGGAAATCAGTTGGCGTATTTGGATTCCGGTGCGACGTCGCAGCGGCCGTTGCAGGTGCTCGACGCCGAGCGGGAATTTCTGGTCACTTCCAACGGCGGGGTACACCGCGGTGCGCACCAGCTGATGGAGGAGGCCACCGATGCCTACGAGCGGGGCCGCGCCGACATCGCGGCGTTCGTCGGTGCCGATGCCGACGAATTGGTGTTCACCAAGAACGCCACCGAGTCGCTCAACCTGGTGTCATACGTGCTGGGCGACAAGCGCTTTGACCGCGCTGTCCAACCCGGCGACGTCATCGTCACCACCGAGCTCGAACACCACGCCAACCTCGTCCCCTGGCAGGAGCTCGCCCTGCGCACCGGGGCCACGTTGCGTTGGTATGGCGTTACCGACGAGGGCCGCATAGACCTGGACTCGCTGGAGCTCGACGAGCGGGTCAAAGTCGTCGCCTTCAGCCATCATTCGAATGTGACGGGTGCTGTGGGACCGGTGGCCGAGCTGGTTGCCCGCGCGAGAGCCGTGGGTGCCTTGACCGTGCTGGATGCCTGCCAGTCGGTGCCGCACCGGCCCGTGGACCTGCATGCGCTCGACGTCGACTTCGCCGCGTTCTCGGGGCATAAGATGTTGGGCCCCAATGGGATCGGCGTGCTGTACGGGCGTTGTGAGCTGTTGTCCGGGATGCCCCCATTCGTCACCGGCGGGTCGATGATCGAGACGGTGACCATGGAGGCCACCACCTACGCTCCGGCGCCGCAGCGCTTCGAGGCGGGCACGCCGATGACCTCCCAGGTGGTCGGATTGGCCGCGGCGGCACGCTACCTCGGTGCGATCGGCATGGACGCCGTTGAGGCCCACGAACGCGAACTCACCACCGCAGCCATCGAGGGCCTGTCCGGCATCGACGGTGTGCGCATCGTCGGCCCGACATCCATGGAAAACCGCGGCTCGCCAGTGGCGTTCGTCGTCGACGGGGTGCACGCGCACGACGTCGGGCAAGTGCTCGACGACGAGGGCGTCGCGGTGCGGGTGGGGCACCACTGCGCGTTGCCGCTGCACCGCAGGTTCGGCCTGGCCGCCACCGCGCGCGCGTCGTTCGCGGTGTACAACACCGTCGAAGAGGTCGAGCGGTTGGTGGCCGGCGTGCGACGCGCACTGGATTTCTTTGGGAGAGAATGACGTTGCGCCTCGAGCAGATGTATCAGGACGTGATCCTCGATCACTACAAGCATCCGCAGCACCGCGGGCTGCGGGAGCCCTACGGCGCGCAGGTCTATCACGTCAACCCGATCTGCGGCGACGAGGTCACCCTGCGGGTGGCCTTGTCCGACGACGGCGAAACCGTCTCCGACGTCTCCTATGACGGGCAGGGTTGCTCCATCAGCCAGGCCGCGACCTCGGTCCTCACCCAGCAGGTGATCGGCCAAACCGTCGGCGAGGCGCTCAAGACCATCACCGCATTCACCGAGATGGTGTCCTCGCGCGGCACCGTTGAGGGCGACGAGGACGTCCTGGGCGACGGGATCGCGTTCGCCGGCGTGGCCAAATACCCGGCGAGGGTGAAATGCGCGTTGCTGGGATGGATGGCTTTCAAAGACGCGCTGGCCCAGGCCGCTACAGACCTCAAGGAGGATTAACGATGAGCGAAACCACCGCACCGGATGAGGAACTGCTCGCCGACGTCGAGGAGGCGATGCGCGACGTCGTCGACCCCGAACTGGGAATCAACGTCGTCGATCTGGGACTGGTCTATGGACTGAACGTCGAAGAGGCCGAGGAGGGCACCGTCGCCCTGATCGACATGACGTTGACATCGGCGGCCTGCCCGCTCACCGACGTCATCGAGGACCAGTCGCGCAGCGCGCTGGTTGGCAGCGGTCTGGTCGACGACCTCCGGATCAACTGGGTGTGGAACCCGCCGTGGGGCCCGGACAAGATCACCGAGGACGGGCGCGAACAACTGCGCGCCCTTGGCTTCACCGTCTAACCAGCCGGCCGCGCCGCTGTCTTGCGTTCCCTGAGCTACCTCAGTGGCCGCGGGGCGGCTGCCCCGGGCCTGCGCACTTGCCGTCGACGGCCGTGCGCAGCTTGATGGACGTCGCCTGCAGTGTGCCGTTGTCCAGCGCTCCGCGCGCATTGACGCATTTGCCTTGCGTAATCGACTCGGGAGTGGCGGTCGCCAGTTTCGAGTACTTGGTCTGATCGTCGACCGTCACGGGCGTCTGAGTGGTGTTACCACTGCCGTCGGTGCTCGCGACGGTGATGGTGTTACCCGTCACCGAGGCAACCGAGCCCTGCAGCGGCTTCGGCTTCGCGGGCGCCGGAGCCGGCGAACCGGAAGGCGCCGGGGTGGTGGAACCCGCTGTCGGCTCGTTGCCCCGTGGGCACGTGCCGTTGAAGGAGGGGCTCACCCGGACGGACGCTGCGGTGACCGGCTGCCCACCCTGCGATTGGTCCTTGGTGGGCCGCACGCTGATGCAGCTGCCCGAGGTGACATCACTCAGCGTGGCGGGAGCGACCTCCGTGACCTTGGTAGTCGCGGTGAAATTCACAGTGGCGTTGGTGCTGTCGTCCTTCGTGACCTGTATCGAGTTGCCCGCCACCGACGCGATCAGGCCGTTGACCTGAGCTTCCCCTTTGGCCGGGGGCGGGGACGTGGTCGTCGAGGTTACCGTCGATATAGAGGGGGAGGTCGACGTCGGGCTCGATTGATTCGAGGAGCCGCACGCCGCGACTGACAGCGCGGTGGCGCCCGTAACGGCGAGGATGGCGAATCGGGTGAGGCGAGGCGTATGACAGCTGGCGGACATCAACGTATCTCCAATCATGGTTGGGCCACAAAAGGATGTACCCGCTGAAGCTGTGCCTGAACTGTGTGACGGCCCGTCAGAAGGCGCGTTCGGAAAGGCGCATGATGTCGTCGTCGATGGAGTCGATGACTGTGCGCAGCGCGGTCAGTTTGGGGAGCATGTTCTTGGCGAAGAACGTCGCGGTCGCGATCTTGCCCCGATAAAACGCCGTGTCGTTTTTCGCGGCGCTATTGGCCGCCCCGTTGTCCAGTGCGGCGTGTGCGATACCGGCTTGCACCAGCAATCGCCAGCCGATGAGCAGGTCGCCGACCGCGAGCAGATACCGCACCGATCCGAGCCCCACCCTGTGTATATCGGTGGGGTGTTGGGTCGCCGACATGAGGTACCCGGTCAGCGCGCCCGTCATCGCGGTGACGTCGTCGAGGGCCGTTTGCAGCAGCTCGGCCTGCGGTTTCAGCGCCTCATCGCAGGTATCGATGGTATGGCTGATCTGAGCCATCACAAACTGCAGGGCCTGCCCGTGGTCGCGCACGATCTTGCGGAAGAAGAAGTCCAGCGCCTGAATCGCGGTGGTGCCCTCGTAGAGCGAATCGATCTTGGAGTCGCGGATGTACTGCTCGAGCGGATAGTCGGTCAGGAAGCCCGAGCCGCCCAGCGTTTGCAGCGACTCCGTCAGGATTTCGTAGGCCCGCTCGGAGCTCACGCCCTTGACGATCGGCAGCAGCAGGTCGTCGACGCGGTGCGCCATGTCGTGATCGGCGCCCGAAACCCGTTGCGCCACAGCGTCGTCCTGATGCGCCGCGGCATACAGGTAGAGCGCCCGCAGACCCTCGGCGTAGGCCTTCTGGGTCATCAGGCTGCGGCGCACATCGGGGTGGTGCATGATCGTGACGCGCGGCGCGGTCTTGTCGGTCATCTGTGTGAGATCGGCACCCTGCACCCGTTCCTTGGCGTAGGCCAGCGCGTTCAGGTAGCCCGTGGACAGCGTGCCGGCCGCCTTCACGCCGATCGTCATGCGAGCGTGCTCGATCACGGTGAACATCTGCGCGATCCCGTTGTGCACGCCGCCGACCAGATAACCGACGGCGGGCACGTCGGTGGCGCCGAACGTCAGCTCACACGTCGGGGAGGACTTGATGCCCATCTTGTGTTCCAGCCCGGTGACGTAAACCCCGTTGCGCGGACCGAGTTCGAACGTGTCGGGATCGAATAGGTAGTTGGGAACGTAGAACAGGCTCAACCCTTTGGTCCCCGGACCGGCGCCCTCGGGCCGGGCCAGCACCAGGTGGAAGATGTTCTCGGCGGTATCGCCCACGTCCCCACCGGAGATGAACCGCTTGACGCCCTCGATGTGCCAGGTGCCATCGGGTTGTTCGACGGCCTTGGCGCGGCCCGCCCCGACATCGGATCCGGCGTCGGGTTCGGTGAGCACCATGGTGCCCGCCCAGCCGCGCTCCACGCCTTCTGCCGCCCACTGCTTCTGCTGGTCGTTGCCCTCGACGAAAAGCGACTGAGCCAGGAAAGGACCCAGGCAGAAGAAGTTCGCGGAGGGATTGGCGCACATGATCATCTCGTTGACCGCCCAGGCCAGTGGTGGCGGCGCCGCCATGCCGCCGATCTCCTCGGCCAGGCCCAGCCGCCACCACCCCGCCTCCTTGATCGCTTCCACCGTCTTGGCCAGCTCGGGCGGCACGCTGATCGTGTGCTCGCCCGGGTCGAACACCGGGGGGTTGCGATCGGCAAAGGCGAACGATTCGGCGACCGGGCCTTCCGCCAGGCGAGCGGCCTCGGCCAATATCGTTCGGACCGTGTCCTCGTCGAGGTCGCTGTAGCGTCCGGTGCCCAGCACGGCGCCTAAATCGAAAACCTCGAAGAGATTGAACTCGAGATCACGCACGTTAGCGATGTAGTGGCCCACGGCGATTTCCTCACTGGTCCCGTAGCAGGCGGATCGTCCGGCCTCAGTCTGTCTGACGTGGGAAAACGTACGCAACCGTAACCTGTGCCGTGCTTATCGCGGCCGCGGGAACATCACGCGGGCCCGACGCGTTAGGGGCACTGTGACCACACGCGATCTCACTGCTGAGCAGTTCAACGAAACCATCGAGGGCAACGACATCGTGCTCGTCGACTTTTGGGCCTCCTGGTGCGGGCCATGCCGCCAGTTCGCGCCCACCTTCCAGGCGTCGTCGGAGAAGCACCCCGACGTGGTGTACGCCAAGGTCGACACCGATGCCGAGCAACAGCTGGCAGCGGCCGCGCAGATCCGGTCCATCCCGACGCTGATGGCCTTCAAGAAGGGCCAGCTGGTGTTCAACCAGGCCGGGGCTTTGCCGCCGGCGGCGCTCGAGGACCTGGTGCAACAGGTCAAGGCGCTCGACGTCGAGGCAGCCCGGGCCGGACAAGCCGAGCAAGCCTGATCGATAAACCGCGCCGGGTTTGCTAGGGACTCGGTGGACGGATCAGACCAGCTGCCGCTGGCGCTGAGCGCCGTTACGTAGGGCTGCCGCGGCACCGCCTTCGGCGATACTGACGAACAGGGATTTCAGCGTCGATATATAGCGGGTCACCGACTCGCGCGCAATCGGATTGTCCGGGAAGAACACGATCACCTGCGTCTCGTTCTCGTACCGATTCACTCGTAAATCGAATCGAGCCGGGATCCCACCGTCGTGGTGGATCTTCAGATTCTGCCCATTCCAATCGGCCTTCACGATCGTGGAAAGGGGTGGGCAGCTCGCGTCGAGGTGAAACAGCAGCGGAACGCGCTGCTGAGGCATGCTTAACCAGGGCGCCAATTCCAGCACCCGACTGAACGGTATGTGCGCCAGGTCCTTATTCGCGTCGAACGATTTCTGCGCGGCGCGGACGGTTTCACCGAAAGACGATGGGTGGACGGGGATGGTGATCGGGACAAACCCGGTGAACCAACCGACGGTCATGAACTCCGCCGGAGTACCGCGGGTATCG
>Ga0310917_10001846_pt1 | contig 10157 bp, 8 predicted proteins | sample GREbulkMGLF178_FD_203531 | JGI IMG/M metagenome (GOLD analysis project Ga0310917, IMG submission 203531) | Lab enrichment of tropical soil microbial communities from Luquillo Experimental Forest, Puerto Rico - GRE.bulkMG.LF178 | ecosystem: Environmental > Terrestrial > Soil > Tropical forest >... | reverse complement strand
CACCGAAATGGATCTTAGCGGCTGGACCGAGAAGTTCATTTTCAGTCGCTCCGATGGGGCTACTAGCACCTGATACTGGTGCAGCGCAGGTTAGAACGAGGAGGTCAATTTGGACAAAGAGCGCGCTTGCATTTTGCTTTCACTCCTTTCGTTGTTCAGTGCTTTACCGGCGCACGCAGATTGGCACTTTATCGGTCCCGTTGTGCCCTCGCAGCCTACGGGTAACCAAATCACACTTGGGAGCTCTCAGGCGCTGGTAAGCATTACTGCACTGGCGTCGGACCTCGTTCGAGTTCGCATGACACCGGGAGCCCGGTTCGGCCCGGATTATTCGTACGCCGTCATCAAGACCGACTGGCCCGAGCTTCGGGTGGAATTCTCTGGCAGCGGCAACGCCCGAGTTGTACGAACACCGGAGCTGGAGGTTCGGCTGCAGCTCGCGCCCTTCCGCATTTCTTTCTACGACCGCAGCGGCCACCTGATCGCCAAGGATGCGGACCGCCTGGGAATGGCTTGGGACGGAGCCCGGGTGCATTGCTGGAAGTGGATGCCGTCGGACGAGCAGTATTTCGGTCTTGGCGAGAAAAGTGGCCAGCTCGAGAAGCGCGGGCACGCTTACGTCATGTGGAACACCGACGCATACGGGTGGGGCAATTCCACAGACCCGCTTTATGAAAGCGTCCCATTCTTTATCGGCCTGCGCGGCGGACGCGCTTACGGTTTGTTCTTTGACAACACCTGGCGCTCTTCGTTTGATATGGGCGTCGAAGCACCAGACCAGTACTCGTTTGGCGCCGAGGGTGGTGAGCTGAACTATTATTTCTTCTACGGCCCTGACCCCAAGAAAGTAATACAGCGCTACACGGAGCTTGTGGGCCGCATGCCATTGCCTGCACGCTGGGCCATCGGGTATCATCAATCCCGCTACAGCTACTATCCTGAGAGCTGTGTCCGCTTCATTGCCGACAATTTCCGCCAGCGCCAGATCCCTTGTGACGCCCTGTTCCTGGACATCGACTATATGGACGGCTACCGCGTTTTCACCTGGGATAAGTCGCGGTTTCCGGATCCACCACGCCTGCTCGCCGACCTACGGAAGCAGGGATTCAAGGTGGTAACAATCATCGATCCAGGCATCAAAGTCGACCCGAATTACCGGGCCTACGCTCAAGGGGTCGCGGAGGGCAACTTCGTAAAAAAGCCGGATGGCCAGCTATACATCGGAAAAGTATGGCCCGGTGATAGTGCTTTTCCCGATTTCACTTCGGAAAAAGTGCGCGCGTGGTGGGGCTCTCTCTACAAAGGACTGATCGACGATGGCGTTGCTGGCTTCTGGAACGACATGAACGAGCCATCTATCTTCGATGTTCCCTCCAAGACCATGGACCTGGATGCAATCTTCGACGATCACGGCCTCCACAGTCCGCACGCTAAGATCCACAACGTTTACGGCATGCTGATGTCCGAGGCAACGCGTGCGGGCACCCTGGAACTGCGACCCAATGAGCGGCCGCTCGTGATTACGCGGGCTACGTACGCTGGCGGCCAGCGGTATGCGGCCGTCTGGACGGGCGATAATTCCAGCCTTTGGGAACACCTGCGCCTCAGCCTGCCCGAGCTCATGACCATGGGTCTCTCCGGCCTCACGTTTGCGGGGGCGGATATTGGCGGGTTTGCGCTAAGCCCCAGCGCCGAGCTCTACACGCGCTGGCTGGAAGCAGGAGTTTTTTACCCCTATTGTCGCACCCACACCGAGAAGGGGAGCCGGAACCAGGAGCCGTGGTCGTTTGGCAACCGCATGGAGGAGATTAACCGGCGCGCTGTTGAGCTGCGATACCGCTTGATGCCTTATCTTTATGACGCTTTCCACGAGGCCGCGGAAAGCGGCTTGCCGGTTATGCGGGCGCTCTTGCTCGATTACCCGGACGATCCACAGGCGGTTGGCCAGAACTACGAGTTCCTGTTCGGCGATGACCTGCTGGTGGCGCCCGTTGTGAAGTCTGACGAAAGGGAATGGGATGTCTATCTGCCGCGTGGCGTCTGGTACGATTTCTGGACTGACCAGCGTTACACAGGTCCCCGGCACGTAAACGTGGAGGCACCCCTCGACCGCGTTCCGGTCTTCGTCCGAGGCGGGGCCATCATTCCTACGCAACAGGTAGTTGAGTACACAGACCAAGCTCCTGTCGACCCGCTGACTTTCGAAATCTACCCGGCAGGGAACTCTACGCGTGAATATTATGAAGATGACGGCCTGAGTTTTGATTACCAGCGCGGCGTTGTCCTGCGCGAGCAAGTAAGTTCGGGCGAGAGGGATGATACTGTGGCTTTGCATTTGTCCGCACGAGAAGGCTCCTATACGCCGCCTGCACGCTCCCTGATGTTTAAGGTCCATGCTGTGCGAACAAGGCCTCGAAAGGTAGAGATCAACGGCCGGGCCCCTCAGGCCTACCCCTCAATCGCGACGATGACTGGAGCCCTCGAGGGCTGGGTCTACGATGAACTTGCCATGACGGTTTCTATCAAATTGCAGGACCGGGGCATAGCGGTGTCGGCAGCCATTGAAAGGCAGGTGCCCAATGGCGAGTAATTCCTCTAGAGCGCGCTGACTGTCAGGACAGCGCCACCGGAGCTGGCTGGCTGCAGGCTTTTTTCATGTTGCAATGGCGCGCGCTCTCGGGCGGGGTTATGGCTTGAATCCGAAGCAGTGTTCAGCATGAACCAGGGTCCACCACCCAGCATTGAAAACAACTAGACCACGGCCCTCGCCTCTTGGGGGAGGGTGGCGATCCCGCAGTCGCGGGAGAGCCGGGTGAGGGATTCAATCGGCTCTTTTCGAAAATAGCGGAAGACAGGCGTAAACGAAAACGCTTATCTAGCGGGCATTTCTCCAAGCAACCAATATGAACGGGCGTTCAACGTCTGCAGGTCGCCATGGCGATTCTTTGGCGGCCACGGTGAAGTTGCGCCTTGAGAGTGACGACGAATTGGAATTGGGCCTGCAGCAAGTTAGCGGACAGGAGGACCCCTCGATGGACAAGTACTGGCAGCGTTCAAAGGGGCCCCTTGCTCGTAAAGTCCGCCGGCTTCGGCGAGCCGAGTTGCCCCTGGACACAGCTCGACTCGCATGCTATCTGATCGGAAAAACTCTCGTGCACAACCTTCCTGGGGGCACGGTGAGCGGGCGCATCGTGGAGACCGAAGCCTACGTAGTGGGCGATAGAGCTGGACACGCTTATTGTGGTCGCACTCCACGCAATGGGGCGCTCTATCTTGAACGCGGACACGCGTACGTCTACCTTATCTATGGCTTGCACTACCTCCTTAATGTCACGAGCGAGCGACTCGGGGTAGGCGCTGGAGTTTTGTTGCGCGCCCTGGAGCCTCTAGACGGCATCGCTCTCATGAGGCGCGGCCGTGGTGCCGTGAGACTCGTCGACCTCGCTCGCGGTCCGGGCCGGCTTACGGACGCCTTACGAATCGGTTCGCGACACGACGGGCTGGATCTGTGCGGCGGCGGGCCGCTCTGGCTGGGAACAGCGCGGACGCCCACCGGTGTCATCGGTCGGAGCGAGCGCATTGGCATTACAAAGGAAGCTCACCGCCTACTGCGCTTTTACGAGCAGGGCAATCCCTTCGTGAGCGGTCCGAACCGATAGCACGCGCAAGTCGGGTTCGCCAGCAACGACACGGTGAAAACCGATTTTGTCATGTCTCCGTGCTCGACGGTCTTAGCGATCCCGGAACCATTGGCCTGAATCCGCCCTCCCCCTTGTTCGGCTCCTCGTGGCCTACCATTTGCCGGAAGCCACCGCGCCTTCAGAGGAATTCCGTCTTGCGAAGTGAAAGAAACGGTTTCTCCGCGCAGCCCCAAAGTCCGCCGGGCCGCGGTTCATGCCGCGCCAACGAGGATGGTCGCCGAACATGTTAGGCTAGCCGAAATAGCCGACGCCCTCGTAGAACAGTAATAGGATACCGGCGAGCCCTGCGAGCCAGCACCAGCACTCGGTGCCCGAGGCACGTGCGGTCTAGACCATGGCTGGAACGTTGTCAACGATTAGAAGAAGCTGATCATCAGAAGGCCCAGATGAACGCACAGCCTGGTTTTCGCGATCCATCGGCGTGCCCAAATCAGGTGAGCAATTGTACAACCGAGTCCATCTCTTCTACCAGCAATCGCGACGGAGTTTCCGTCATTAGCTTCGGACAAAAATCGCGAAGCCACGATAGCGAAGTGGCAGGAGTGTCGCGAACGCACTCACTTGAACCGGGGTGGAGAGAGGGACACGCGGTTTCATTGGTGCCCCAAGGCGCGCTGGCGCTGAAATCAGCCCGAGACCAATACCAATGTATGATGGACATCGCGCGCAGAATGGTGCATCCTACCCTCGCGGGATTGCCCAGAAAGGACCAGAATAGAGAGCGAGCTCGGCCCCCTGAAAAACAATCCCGTGGTGGCACATCGTGTCCTCGGACGATCGGGCGATCAATCCAGACAAGAAGAGCCAGGCACCGTTTCGCTCGCACTCAAAAGAGGTCGCTCGCGCCATCAGGCCGCGGCAAACGTATCAACCGTTCGAACCGTCCAGGACACCACGGCTGTGTAGAGACCCGCGTTGCCGGAAATCCATATGGGAGGAATACACCATGAAGACGACCGTGGCGCCCATTCCATTCGCCGGCTCGATGCTCGGTAGTTATCGGCACGTGTGCGCCTTTTTCAGTTCACCGCAGGAGGAGTATGGCACGTTGCTGCCGTTCGTGCGCGACGGCCTCGAGCGCGGCGAGCGCGCTTTTCATGTCCTTCCCTCTCAGTACCGAGAGGAGCATCTCGAACAACTACGTAGCGGCGGCATCGATGTGGTGGCGGCGCAGCGCCGGCGTCAACTCGAGGTGGCGACGCCGCAGGAGACCTACCTGCGAGGTGGGCGCTTCGACAAGAACGCTATGCTCGCGTTGATACAGGAAACGCTCAAGACTGGAACCACGCTCGGCTTTGCACTCACGCGTCTGGTTGCGCACGCGGAGAGCGTCCTCGAAGACTGGGCCAACGTCAATGATTGGATCGAGTACGAGACGCGGGTGAACGAGGTGTTGCCGCGCTACAGCGATCCGGTGATCTGTACGTACGACACTAACCTCCTCAACGGCGCCATCGCAGTGGATATTCTGCGCACCCACCCCGTCGCCATCATCGGCGGCCTGCTACACGAGAACCCATTCTTCGTCCCGCCGCAGGAGCTACTGCGCCAGGTCCTGCAACGCGGCGGCGAGCGACCCAAGGCATACCGGGGATGACGCCGGCCGACACGCCGTTCGCAGCGTGAGCGCGTGGCACGGCGTAGTCGGTACAGCGGACGGGCTGACTTTAGGACGGTAAGATGGAACAAACCGCCGACGAGATCGAGCACTTGCAGAGTTCTATCAATGATCTGATCAGTGTCCTGGTCCTTCCCGCCATGTGGAGTGGCCAAGAGCCAGCGCAGATTGTCAGTACTCTGCTCGATGTACTGTTAGGTATGCTGCGTCTGGACTTTGCCTATGCGCGTTTGAAAGATTCCTTTGGCGAGGGGCCCATCGAGATGGTGCGGCTCGCTCAACCCCCAAGTTTAAAGGCGCGACCGGAAGAGATCGCTCAGATGCTCCACCTCAAGTTGGGCGATGAGCCGGAGAAATGGCCTTTGCGAGCACGAAACCCTGCCGGAGGCGGAGACGTTTCCATCGTGCCGTTGCGGCTTGGGCTTAGCGATGAAGTCGGTCTGATCGTGGCAGCGTCTCAGCGAGCCGGTTTCCCCGCGGAGACCGAAAGGCTTCTTCTGAGGGTCGTGACCAATCAGGCGGCGATCGGGCTGCAAGAGGCACGACTCTTGAGCGAACAAAGACGGGTCGCTAGGGAACTCGATGAAAGGGTCGAGCAACGGACCAGAGAACTTGCAGCCGCTAACGAGGAGCTGAGAAGGGAGATCGCCGAACGCAAGATAGTGGAAGAGAAGCTACGTCAAGACGAAAGGGAGCTGCGAAGCATAACGGACGCTATCCCTCAGGCCATTACCGTCTTGGATCCGGAGGGGATCGTTCTCTATGTCAATCAATGGGTGCTTGATTATTCGGGCCTGAGCCTGGAAGAGGCAATGGCGCCAAATTTTGGTACCAGAGTGTTTCATCCCGAGGACATAGCACGCGTGCAAGACGAGCGTCGAGACGCGTTCTCCCGCGGTCTGCCATTCGAAAATGAACAACGCGCCCTAGGGAAAGATGGGAGATATCGCTGGTTCCTGGTCCGCTACAACCCGCTGCGCGACGAACATGGACGCATTCTTCGCTGGTATGCGACGGGCACGGACATTGAGGAGCGCAAGCAGGCCGAATACCGGATGTGCAATGAGAATCTGGCGTTGCGCGAAGAGATCGATCGTTCTTCCATGTTCGAAGAAATCATAGGGTCGTCAGGGGCGCTACGCGAGGTGATTTCGCAAATTAGCAAAGTGGCTCCCACGGATTCTACCGTGATGATTTTCGGTGAGACCGGAACGGGTAAGGAATTAATTGCCACTGCCATCCACAAGAGGTCTAAGCGCTCAGTAAAGGCATTCATCCGCGTCAATTGTGCGGCAATTCCACCTTCATTGATTGCGTCCGAACTCTTCGGTCACGAGAAAGGCGCCTTTACCGGGGCGGTTCAACGGCGCGCAGGTCGCTTCGAATCCGCCGATGGTGGAACGATTTTCCTGGACGAGATCGGCGACCTTTCGCTTGAGACGCAGGTTACTCTCCTGCGAGTGCTCCAAGAACGTGAATTCGAGCGGGTCGGGAGCAGCCAACAGATCTCTGTTGATGTGCGGGTGCTCGCTGCCACCAATCGCGACTTGGATGCTGCCGTGGCTGCGGGTACGTTCCGCCAGGATCTTTTCTATCGGCTTAACGTTTTCCCCATACATGTACCAGCCCTGCGCGAGAGGAAAGATGACATTCCTGTGTTGGTAGAGTATTTGGTCGAACGCTATGCCAAGAGAGCCGGGAAGAGAATCAGCCACATCCAGAATAAGACGCTGGATCTTTTCCAAGCCTACGATTGGCCAGGAAATATCCGCGAACTTCAGAACGTAGTTGAGCGTGCCGTGATTCTGTGCCGCGGAGAAACGTTCTCAGTCGACGAGACATGGCTGCCGCGAAAATCGAGCCAACTGTCTCGGCGGCCGGTTTCCCCCGCCGGTGTCCTCGCTCAGGAGAAGAAAGAGTTTGCCGATCGTGAAAGAAAAGCCATCGAGGCCGCGCTGGCGGAATGCCAGGGTCGAGTTTCAGGGCCGCGTGGCGCGGCCGCAAAGCTCGGAATTCCCCACCAAACCCTTGATTCAAAGATCGCGGCCCTCGGCATAGACAAGCGCCGGTTCAAGGTGCTGTCACCAACTCGAGGCCCGGTTTAGCGGAACAATCCCGCATCACTTTTCACACCACTGATCAGGTGCGGGCCTCGCCGCCTCTCGGACGTCTCCCGCCTTTCCCCTGCGCGGGTGGACCCGAGCGATAATTCTTTCAATTTTTCCGAAAAATCAGAATTCCTGATAGATCAGCAATTCTTCGCGTCCTAAGTTCCACCAATTCAATGGATCGCCTTGGCATACCACTTGCACAAAACCACAGTGGGGGTTCGATTCGAGGCGACGGAACATTGAAGATCGAAAGGAGTTCGCAAGGCGGAACGACTATGATTCGTCTGATTGGTCACTTTCAATTGGGGAACCTCGAGGAATTGAAAAAGCAGCTCCAGCACAACGGACCCCGGTTTGTTTTGGACTTGACGGAAGTGACGCTCGTGGATGCAGATGTGGTTCGGTTTCTGGGCGCCTGTGAGGCCGGCGGCGTAGAAATGATTAATTGCTCCCCCTACATTCGAGAGTGGATGAGGCAGGAACGAAAGGGATAGGGACCACGCGCAACTAAGCTCAAACAACGGAGCATATATGTCAGCCAAGAAAGCAGCAATCGACATTGAATCATCTAAGGAGGACACGATGAGCTCTTCGGAAGATGTTCGGTCACGCTACACAAGGCGTGGCTTGCTAGGTACCACACTCAGCGTTGCTGCGGCTGGAGCAGCATCCCTATTGCTTCCGGATGGTCTTGCGGCCAAGAGCCAGCCACCACAATCAGAAGGGCGCACCTACAGCGGCAACAACGCAGTCGCAACCCGGACAAAATCCGATCTGTTGCCGGTATCGAAAAGCTCAACTACCATTGTCGGAGAGCCTCTCGCTTATCCCAGTACTCCGAATCCAGAAATCTCTTCCTACATCGTCCCGATTGCACCGGCCGCCACCACACAATGGATGATCCATCCGGTGCCCGCATATCTTTACGTACTCGAGGGTATACTCACGGTCGAATTCGCAGAAGACGGCTCACGGCAAAGCTTCAGTGCTGGAAAGGCATTTCTACAGGCGAGGTCGCAATGGCATCGTGGCCGGAACGACGGCACAGAGCCGGTGCGCTTTCTGGCCGTTTTTGCTGGGGCGAAAGATGTGCCCAACGTTTTGCATCCGCCGAGCGGCGTCCTTGGACAATCGTAGCGGTGAAGCAAATCCTGGGAGCCCATATCAAGGACTGGGCCGGAAGCCGCTGGTTTCATAAGAGTCTCTTCGGTTCAATCGCCGCTCAGGCCTCTGTCCTTGTTTAGGAGGTCACTTCAGGGCAGTTCCAGCCGAAATCATAAAGGGCGTTCCTCCGCTGGAGCGAGACGCTGGCTACGATGTTCGGGCTGGTCCGAGGCGTTGATGGAAACAAAGCGTGAAGCCGTTCGTCGCGCCGATTGATATGAAAGTGTCGCCGATACCTTCGTCTGACTGTTTTGCCACCACGCCCCTGTCTAGATCGCAATTGTTCATTGGGTCCGAACTCTCGAACGAAAGGAGTACGCACGTTGGAAAAGAAAACAGCAATCGTCACGGGAGCATCGGGGGGTATTGGTCAGGGTTTGGTCGAGGCCTTCCTGAAGGAGGATTATGACGTCGCCGCGACGTCTGTCAATGTCATTCAATCGTTGACTGCCTCACCCAGCCTAGTTCTCATAGATGGCGACATCGGCAAGCAGGAGACCGCTGCCAAAACTGTCGAAGCAGCGATAAAGCACTTCGGAAGGATCGATGTTCTGGTGAACAACGCCGGAATCTTCTACACCAAGCCTTTCACGGACTTTACAACCGAAGACTTCAATGCCTTGGTCTCCACCAACTTGCTGGGATTCCTTTATATCACTCAGCTCAGTGTGAAACAGATGCTGAAACAGAAATCGGGGAGCGTAGTGACTATCTCCGGCTCGCTTGCCGATCACCCGATCGCCGGCGTCAATGCCTCGGTTTCGATGATTACCAAGGGGGGCCTGAACACGGTGACCCGAAGTCTCGCCATCGAGTACGCAAAAGAAGGTATCCGCTTCAACGCGGTTGCTCCCGGCGTCGTGGACACACCTCTGCACAAGGATGATCCCAAGGACTTTCTGAAGACCTTGCAGCCCATGGGAAAAATCGCTTCCGTAAAAGACGTCGTCGACGCCGTACTCTACCTCGCGCAGGCAGGTCAAGTAACCGGAGAGGTACTCCACGTGGATGGTGGGGCTCACGCTGGCCGCTGGTAACCGCCAGACAGCTCAGAGTTTCCCCAGCTTCAAGAATCGAGATTAGCCATGGCCCCATCACAAAGGGAAAGGAATCGACAACGACTCGGAAAGAGTAGAGCGCACCACGAACCCGGGGCCCGACCACCGTCTGATCGAAGGCCTTCTGGGGCTGCGATTCGGCAGGCCCGAAAAAGGAGAACACAAATGATGCGCCTGAAGCGCGCGTACGAGCCGGCTACTCCGGGAGACGGAAGACGCTTTCTGGTAGAACGGTTATGGCCTCGTGGCGTAAAGAAGTCCTCGCTACCCCTCTATGCCTGGTTAAAGGAGGTTGCGCCCAGTGATTCGCTCCGTCGCTGGTTTGGCCACGACCCCAAGAAATGGGATGAGTTCCGCCGGCGCTACTTTCGAGAGCTGGACACCCAATCCGGCGCTTGGGAATCGATCTTGAAGGCCACCCAGAATGGTGCGGTTACTTTGATCTACAGTTCCCACGATACCGAACACAATAACGCCGTAGCACTGAAAGAATACCTGGAGGCCA
>Ga0310917_10001842_pt1 | contig 10169 bp, 10 predicted proteins | sample GREbulkMGLF178_FD_203531 | JGI IMG/M metagenome (GOLD analysis project Ga0310917, IMG submission 203531) | Lab enrichment of tropical soil microbial communities from Luquillo Experimental Forest, Puerto Rico - GRE.bulkMG.LF178 | ecosystem: Environmental > Terrestrial > Soil > Tropical forest >... | reverse complement strand
CCTCAAAGTGCAAGCGGTGGCGCTCAATGCCTCAACCGATGAGGAAGCTGCGCAAGAAGCGGAGCAGAAGAAGTGCCAGTACGTGGTTTACACCCGCCTGACTGAGCTCCGAACCGGTGCTGACCCGTACCAGCGACAGCCTGGGACGATCGAGACAAATCCTAACTCGCAGTGGACCAGCCACAGCGCAGAAGGGCAAGCCATGGACCCAGAGTACCGCGCCACGGTCAACTATCAGCTGGTTAAAAATGGGGGCGTGGTAAGCGGCGCGCCCTTTTCCACGCAGGGAACCGGGGAAATCGAAACAGTTTCGCAGATCATGAGTCGCATCGCTTTGCAGGTAGTGGATCAGGTGAAGAAGGGCCCGCAACCTATGCGCGAGTAGTGCCCCGACCTCTGTCCGGCTTCTTCTGCGCTAAAATCTCAGCGTGAAGCAATCGATTTTGAACCGCGAAATTTCTCAGCGTCCCGACCAGGTCAAATTGCAGGGACGCATTCTTTTTCTCACCGAAGATCCTCAGCTGATCAAGCGCCAACTGGCAGGTGCGGACCTAGCATGGGACACGCAGCACCCGGAGCGCAATCCTAAACTACGCGACGACATCTCTACTGACGAGATCACCCCGGCGCATATCTGCTTCTTTTTCGACGAAACCTTGGGTGAGTTTCCTTACACAGGATTGAAATGCGGCAACGAAACGCCGATCAAGCGCGGCGACGTAAAGCGTGGCGGATTTGTGGCGTCGGTGAGCGGCAAGCGGCGCGGAAAGGGATCGAGCAGGGAACAGTCTCCCTACGCGGAGATGTCGGCGGGCATCAAGCTGGTGATTGCCGAGAACATCGAGCGCATCTACAAACAGAACTGCCAGAACCTGGGCGTTTTGACCTCAACGGACTTCAAGCTTATTGACAAGATCCGTCGCGGTGAGGAAATTCCGCTTAGCCAGTTTACCGAAGGCGAAGATGAGATCACCCGCCAAGTGATCAAGTACGGCGGGTTGTTTCCGTTTAATGTGGCGCGGCTGCAACGGAAGGTGTTCTTGCCGCCGATTGACACCAAGCCTCGCCCAATGACCATCGGGGAAAAGATAATTGCCTGCCACATGGTGGAAGCCAGCGGAAAAATCGGTGTGGAAGCGGTAAAGCCCGGCGACACCGGATTCGCGCGCACCGATCTTCGTTTCAGTCACGAATACGTCACGCCCATGGCCGCCATCTTTTATGAGCACTATCTCGGCAAGGACGAGCCTGTCAATGATGCCGCCAGCATTCTCTTCTTCCGCGACCACCTCACCTTCCTCGACGAAGTACTATCGGAAGAAAAGAGGAAGATGGGACTGCTCGACCTGGCAACCCAGTTGAAGCTGAAGCAGGAGGACTTCGCCAAGTCGCGCGGCATCCGCCTGCATGGTGAGTTGGTCGATCGCAAAGGCTCGGAAGGGATTTGCCATTCCATCATTACCGAGACTTACGCCCTACCCGGGCAGTTGAATGTAGGGTCGGACTCGCACACACCGCACGCGGGAGCAGTGGGCTGCCTGGCTTTCGGAATCGGGACCACTGACGTGTTCAACTCCTGGTTCACACGCGACGTTCGGGTGAAAGTGCCGGAATCGGTGCAGGTGGTCATTCGCGGCAAACGTCGTGACAATGTTACGGCGAAAGACTTCATCCTCAAGCTGCTCGCCATGGACTACATTCGGCACGGCAAGGCGCTGGCGAAAGTGATCGAGTATTCGGGCGAGGCGATCGAAGCGCTGGGCGTGGACGAGCGGGCCACCATGACCAACATGGCAGCGGAGATCGGTGGATTCACCGGCATTGTTGTGCCCGATCAGAAGGTTGTGGAGTTTCTGGTGGAGCGGCGCGGCATGAACCGCACGCAAGCCGGGACCATGATAGAAGGACTACAAAGCGATCCCGACGCTCACTACGCGCACATCATCGAGCTCAACGCTGCGGACATCTACCCCATGGTAGCGACTCCTGGAGACCCGGGTAATGGAAAGTTCGTGCGCGAGCTGAACACTCCAGTTCCGGTGGAAATCGCCTATGGCGGCACCTGCACAGCCGGCAAGAATGAGGACATGGACATGTACGCGCAGGTGCTACGCGATGCATTGCAGCACGGAAAGCGGGTGGCGGATTCGTGCAAGTTCTACATCCAGTTCGGCTCGCAACAGACGCGCGAGTATTGCGTTCGCAAAGGCTATCTTGAGGTGTTCGAAAAAGCTGGAGCGCATGTCATCGAGCCCAGTTGCGGGGCTTGTATCAATGCCGGACCTGGGGTCTCAACCAGGCCCGAACAGGTTGTCATCAGCGCCCAGAATCGCAACTTTCCAGGTCGCAGCGGGCCTGGGCTTATGTACCTCGCAAGCCCACTTACGGTGGCAGCCAGCGCCGTCGCGGGTTACATCACGGAGTACCAGCCGTCCACAGTGCGCGAGCACGCCGAAACTTGTGGTTGAATGAGCTGGTAACTGATAGCTGACCGACTCCTCCTGACCGTAATGTTCTGCACGGAGTAGTCCTCCGCGCGGGCATTTTTGCCGGCGGACCGTGACTGATGCTGTGCCTCCGGCCACGGACGACGGGCGGTTGGCGCAGCTGCAAGCCTCAACAAAACTGCGGGGTTTTTTGATAGTATCGAACTATACCGACCCATAAGCGTCGAGCCACACCATCGTCCGGAGATCTCGCTTTATGACCTACGTAATTGCAGAACCGTGTATCAACACAAAGGACACCGCCTGTGTCGATGCCTGTCCGGTGGATTGCATCCATCCCAAAAAGGACAGCGACAAATTCTCAGCCGAGGAGATGCTGTATATCGACCCGGTTGAATGCATCGATTGCGGCGCATGTGTGCCGGTCTGTCCGGTCTCTGCGATCTTCGCACTGGATGACCTGCCGGAGAAGTGGAAAGAGTACACCGAGCGTAACGCGAAATACTTCGGTCGCTAGCTTTCAGGAAGACTTCTCAACAAGGGGCGCAGAACTTGCGTCCCTTTTGCTTTTCGGCAGGGGGACCGGCCAGCTCTACAGCAGGAGGTTCTGAATCTTTTCGATGAGCACGTCGGGCGGGTCGCCCTTGGTGATAAAGGCGTCGGCTACTTCCAAGGCTTCGCTCGGCAGGGAAAAATAAGCGGACAGGAAGACGATGGGCACCCCGGGACGCCGGCGGCGCATCTCGGTGGCGACTTCTCCCCCATTCAGTTCGGGCATGAAGTAGTCTAGAACGACCACATCTACATCGTTCTGTTCGAACAGCTTCAGTCCCTCGGCACCGTCGCTAGCCGTAAGCACCTTAAACCCGCGGCTCTCCAGCATGATTTTGCGCACACGCAGGCCGATTTTTTCGTCATCTACGCAAAGAACCGTTTTTGACCGCGCCAATTCCATCCTCGTCACCGGGTCGGATTCTGTTTCACATTGCAACAGCGAAGGAGCAGTCATAATTTTGACCCGCCCCTAACCCCAATACCAAGGCGGAATAAAGCAGCCATTCGGAGTAACTGCTTGAGTTGTACCCCACGTTGGTTTGGTTTGGCCATACATAAAACGTCGTAGTAAAGCTCCGTCGTGTCGTTGACCGCATGAAAATATGCGTGTTACCGTACTTTGTTACACCATCCAGATTCTCGCCGATCGTGTGCCGAAGGAAACGATTTTGCCAGCCGAAACCCAGTCTTCCCCGGCAATTCGCAAAACAGCCCTGAATGCCACTCATCGCCAGCTTGGGGCGAAGATGGTCGATTTTAGCGGCTGGGACATGCCTGTCGAGTATCCCAAATATGGCGGCTTGGTGAAGGAGCATCTGGCCGTCCGGACCGGAGTAGGCGCCTTTGATGTCAGCCACATGGGCGACATTCGCGTGCATGGATCTGAGGCTTTAGCCGCGGTCCAGCACATCACCATGAACGACGCGTCAAAGCTGGCTACAGGTCAGTGTCAATACTCCGCGATGCTCTATCCCGAAGGAACGTTTGTGGACGACCTCATCGTCCATAAGATGGCAGAGCACGACTATCTCCTGGTGATCAATGCCGGCACGCGAGAAAAGGACGTTAACTGGGTTCGAGAGAACACGAAGGCATTTCAGTGCACGGTTGAACATCTGAGCGATAAGTACACCCAAATTGCGATCCAAGGACCCAAAGCAGCCTCAACGCTCCAGAAGTTAACCGGCACCGACGTGTTCGGGGTGAAGTTCTATTGGTTCACTTATGGCACAGTTTGCGATCTGCCGAATACCCTGATCGCCCGTACGGGATACACCGCAGAAGACGGCTTCGAGATCTATGTCCCCAGTGATGAAACGACCAGCGCGCGTGTCTGGAACGAAGTGATGCGGGCCGGTGAAGAGTTCGGCATTCTGCCATGCGGTCTTGGCGCTCGCAATACGCTGCGGCTGGAGGGCGCTTTGTCGCTTTATGGACATGAGATTTCCGAATCCATCAACGTCTGGGAGGCGCGCCTCGACCGTTTTTTGAAGATGGAGAAGAACGACTTCATCGGGCGACAGGCCTTGCGGGACACAAAAACTTCTGGAATCAAACGCATGCTTGTGGGACTCGAATCGATCGAGCGCGGCATTCCGCGCGACGGATACAAGGTTAGTGATCTCAGCTGCAACGAGATAGGCTACGTTACCAGCGGCTCGCCTGCACCGTTTCTGAAAAAGAACATCGCTCTGGCCTACGTTCCAGCAGACTTTGCCGGGCTTGATACGGAGGTGACGGTCGAGTGCCGCAATCAATCGGTAAAGTGCAAGGTAGTTCCGACACCGTTTTACAAGCGTCCGAAGAATCCGAAGAAGCAGTCGTAGTTCATAATGAGAGTGCATCATTCCAGTCTTTTGCTGGTTCTCCCCAGTTTTGAGGAGGTCTTAAAATGGCTTATCCCGCAGATTTAAAGTACACCAAAGAACACGAGTGGCTGAGGGTGGACGGCAATACCGGCACCATCGGCATCACCGACTACGCGCAGAATTCCCTGGGCGATATCGTGTTTGTCGAGCTGCCGAAAGTAGGTGCTGAAATCACAGCTGGGCAGACGTTCGGCTCGGTCGAATCGGTGAAGGCCGTGTCCGATTTATATGCTCCGATCTCAGGCACGGTTACGGAAGTCAACGAGGCCCTGAGTACTTCGCCGGAAGAGGTGAACAAAGATGCTCATGCGGCGTGGATGATCAAGGTTACGTTGAAGCACCTTTCAGAGATAGGCAAGTTGCTCTCCGCGGCTGATTACGAGAAGTTCGCTGCCGAGGAAGGCGGCCACTAGAGCGTTTCGTCTTCCTCTGCTCAGCCACCAGGGTCGCACGGCACCCTGATGCGTCGCGCGCTGTTAAGTTTCATCTAAGGTCATATCCATGCGCTATCTACCAAAATCCCAAGCTGACCGTGAGGCCATGCTCCGCGACATCGGCGCCACGTCGATGGACGACCTGTTCGCCGCCATTCCTGCCGAATATCGCCTCACGCGTGACCTCGACATTCCGCGCTCGTACGCGGAGAGCGAAATCGTCGAGTTTTTTCGCGACCGCGCCGCCGAGAACGGCCACGGCTACGCGTCATTCCTTGGCGCCGGTGCGTATTCCCATTACCGGCCGGTGGTGATCGATTCCCTGGTCTCGCGCGGTGAGTTCTTCACCGCCTACACGCCCTATCAGCCGGAGATTTCCCAGGGCACGCTGCAGGCCATCTTCGAGTTCCAGACCATGATCTGCGAGCTCACTGGCATGGACGTAGCCAACGCCTCCATGTACGACGGCTCGACCGGCGCTGCCGAGGGGCTGATGATGGCCGTGCGCGTCACCGGGCGCCATAGATCCGTCATCGCTAGCACGGTGCACCCCGAGTATCGGCAGGTGATCGCTACTTACGCGCGACATCAGGGTATGCCGCTGGCCACTGTGCCCTATGGCAAGAATGGCCGCGTCGATCTCGAAGCCCTCGACAAAGCCGTGGACAACAAAACCGCCGGCGTGCTGGTCCAATCACCCAACTTCTTTGGCACCATCGAAGACGTTGCCGCTGTCGCGGATGTGGTCCACAAGAAAGGCGCGTTGCTGGTGGTTTCAATTGCCGAAGCTGTCTCACTCGGCATCGTGAACCCTCCTGCGGAAGCCGACATTGTCAGCATGGAAGCACAGTCGTTCGGCGTGCCTATAGGATTCGGTGGGCCCTACTGTGGTGTTATGGCCACGCGCGAGAAGTTCGTTCGCCAGATGCCTGGGCGCCTCGCCGGTGAAACCGTCGATCGCAACGGCAAGCGCGGCTTCGTTCTGACGCTTGCAACGCGCGAGCAGCACATCCGCCGCGAGAAAGCGACTTCCAACATCTGCACCAACCAGGCACTGGTCGCGCTGATGTGCAATATCTTCATGACCATCTACGGCAAACAGGGGCTGAAAGAGTTGGCCTATCAGAACCTGGCCAAGGCACATTACGCGGCCCAGCAATTTAGGAAGAGCGGTGCAACGCTGCCCTTCGAGAGCGCTCCATTTTTCAACGAATTTGTCATCCGGACTGAAGTCGAGCCCAAGGCGGTCAACGATCGCCTTTTGGAGCAGAAGATCGTCGGTGGCTTCCCGTTGAAGAACTTCTATCCCGAGTTGAGTCACGCCTCGCTCTGGTGCTGCACCGAAACTACCTCGCGCGAGGCGATCGACGCCACCGCATCCGAACTGGAAGTCGCTGCAAGCAGAGTTGAGGCAGCACAGGAGGTGGCGCGATGAAAAGCAAAATCGAGAAAGCCTCCACGCACATCAGCCAGAACGAAGGCCTGATCTTCGAAAAGTGCTCTCCCGGAAAGAAAGCCTACAAGCTGCCCCCGCTCGATGTCCCCGAGGTCGATCCCGGTGCGCTCCTCGGCGATGCTGCCCGCGAAGATCTCGGCCACATGCCCGAAGTCAGCGAAATCGAGATTATCCGCCACTTCACACGCCTCTCCACTTGGAACTACGCCGTCGATCACGGCATGTATCCCCTGGGCTCGTGCACCATGAAGTACAACGCCCGCGTCAACGAGTACGTGGCGCGCCTGGGCGGACTGGCCGAAGCCCATCCTTATCAGCCCGAGAAGATCTCGCAGGGAGCGCTGCGCATCATAAAGATGCTCAGCGAGCAGCTCATCGAAATCACCGGCATGGACGTCATCACCCTCCAGCCCGCTGCCGGTGCGCATGGCGAGCTTACGGGTATCCTCCTCGTTCGCGCTTATCTCGAGTCGCTGGGTAATCCGCGAAAGAAGATTCTGGTGCCCGACTCGGCCCACGGTACCAATCCCGCCACCGCTGCCACGTGCGGTTACGCCGTTGAGAACTTGAAATCCAACGCCGCCGGCATGGTCGACATCGCCTCGCTCGAAGCCCAAGTTAACGACGACGTCGCCGCGCTGATGCTCACCAATCCCAATACACTGGGGGTCTTCGAGCAGGAGATCCACAAAATTGCTGACGTCCTGCACGCCAAAGGCGCCCTGCTCTACATGGACGGAGCCAACATGAACGCGCTGGTGGGGAAGGTTCGTCCCGGCGATTTCGGTGCCGACGTCATGCACCTCAATCTGCACAAGACCTTTTCGACTCCGCACGGCGGCGGCGGTCCCGGCTCCGGTCCTGTGGCTTGTAAGAAGATTCTGGAACCGTTCTTACCAACTCCAATCATCGTGGCCAAGCCCGATGGCACGCTCGGATTCGACTACGACCGCCCGCATTCCATCGGGCGGGTGCGTATGTTCTACGGCAACTTCGGCATGTTTGTGCGGGCGCTGGCCTACCTCATGGCTAACGGACCCGAAGGTCTTCGCCAAACCACCGAAGACGCAGTGCTAAATGCGAACTATATCCGCAAGCATCTGGAAGGTCCGTACGAACTGCCTTTCAGCACGCCGACAATGCACGAAGTCGTTTTCAGCGACAAGCAGCAGACTAAAAAGGGGGTTCGCACCGGAGACATCGCCAAACGTCTCATCGATTACGGCTTTCACCCCTACACCGTGAGCTTCCCGCTTGTGGTGCCGGGCGCGCTGATGATCGAACCTACCGAGAGTGAGTCGAAGGAAGAGCTCGACCAGTTCATCGATGCGATGAAGAGCATTGCGGAAGAGGCCGAGACCTCGCCCGAGGTGGTGACTGGCGCACCTTACCGCACGCGACTCTCGCGCCTTGACGAAACTGCTGCTGCTCGCAAGCCCGTGCTGCGGTGGAAACCACCCACAAGCAGCTAAATTACGGTATCTGTCCCAAAAAGGGAGGAGAGACGTTTCTCCCTTTCTCTTGAATTAGCTCGACAGACTCAACGGAACAAGCCAGGCTCTGTTCGCGTACCAAACTGTGGAAGCCGACAGAGCACTGGCACGGGCGTATTGCGCCGGAGAAGGAGCACCACCGTGGAAGGAGATCTGATTCCTCTTGTGGCAATTATTATGTCGCTCGGCATTCCGATTGCCGCGATGCACACCTTTTACCGCGTTCGGAAACTGCGTACGGAAGAACGCATAGCTGCACTGGCGCGTGGCGTCAAGGTAGCGATGGAGCCAGAGCTTTCGCAGGTCGCCCGCTCACGCCGGTACGGAATCCTCTTCACGGCAGGGGCGCTTGGCTTCATCATCACCTTCGGGATCATAGGCCGGATGGTTGATCCCGATGTATGGATTGCCGCTTCCTTCGGAGTCATCCCATTAGCTTTGGGCTTGGGATACTTCGTCGACGCCTTCCTGGTGCGCCGGGACCTGCGTCCTTCCTAAGCGACCGACAAAATTAAAGGCGGACTCTATGATCCGCCTTTAAGTCTCTGATAACGAAAAGCTTACTTGCTCGATATTGCCCTTACGCGTGCATTAAGACGGGCTTTGTAGCGGCTGGCGGTGTTCTTGTGCAGGACGCCCTTCTGCACTCCCTTATCCACTGCCGAAGCGGCAGCGCTCAAGGCCGATTTCGCAGCGTCCTTATCCCCCTTCGCAATAGCCTCGCGCATCGAACGTAAGGCGCTGCGCAGACGTGACTTATTGGCGCGATTAGCGGCCGTCTTCTTCTCGGTTTGACGGGCACGCTTCAGCGCGGAAAAATGGTTCGCCATACTATGCAGTATTCCTTCAGATGGAAATCTCGACGTGAGCCGAATGCTTGATTTTACAGGATTTTCTTCTCGCCCTGCAAATTGCCCACTGAGCTTTTGTGTTGGCACGCCTTCTCCTTTTTCTTCCTGGCAAACGCCTTGATGTGCGAATCGGACTCAGCGAGGAACATGAAGGTGCCGTCAACTGGCAAAAATCGTGTCGCTAGGCTTCTTTTAATCATGCCAAGCATCTATGTGACTGGGTAGCCGGAGGCATGAATCATCCCCGTTAAGGCCTCGGGGGCGATGGGTTTGACTCTCTCCCATTTCGGGGGTACGCTAACCAGCAATGAGCGGTATTTTCGCTACGGCGAACAATCCGGACGCTCTTCCTCTTCCGATCCCGATAAATTCCTGTGCAGCAAATTTCCCATCCGCTTGTCGATGGAATGTCCAGTCACGCATGATTGCACCCGGCCCCAGGAGGCAAAGTACCGACCCTAGATGAAGACCCAAATCGAGATCAGCCCCAACATCGAAACCCTGTTTGGAACCCGCGACGAAAACCTGCGACTGCTCGAAAACGGCCTCAACGTCACGATCGCCATGCGCTCCGACTCCATCGAAATCGAAGGTGCCGACGCTGACGTTGCGCGCACTCAGCAGGTTTTTGCCGACTATCAGCACCTGTTGCGCCATGGGCACTCGTTTATCAATGGCGACTTGGGAACCATGCTGAAAATGCTGGCATCCGACAGCACTGCCACGCTGCGCAGCTTGGCCGAGGCAGGCAAGCAACGTTCGTTCGGCAAGCGCACTGTCCAGCCCAAGAGCATCAACCAGCGGCGCTATCTCGAAGCCATCGAAAAGAATGACATGGTCCTCGGCATCGGCCCGGCAGGAACCGGCAAAACCTATCTGGCCGTGGCCATGGCAATCTCCGCTCTGGTGTCGAAGCGGGTGAACCGCATCGTGCTGGCTCGGCCCGCTGTCGAAGCTGGTGAGCGGCTTGGCTTCCTGCCTGGAACCTTGCAGGAAAAGGTCGATCCCTACCTGCGCCCTCTCTACGATGCGCTGTACGACATGCTGGATCCCGACAAAGTGGAT
>Ga0310917_10001828_pt1 | contig 10208 bp, 9 predicted proteins | sample GREbulkMGLF178_FD_203531 | JGI IMG/M metagenome (GOLD analysis project Ga0310917, IMG submission 203531) | Lab enrichment of tropical soil microbial communities from Luquillo Experimental Forest, Puerto Rico - GRE.bulkMG.LF178 | ecosystem: Environmental > Terrestrial > Soil > Tropical forest >... | reverse complement strand
GAGGATGGATCTTTGGCATGCTGGGAATCTGGCAGAGCGGCGGAATGATCGGATCAATCATTGTGGCATTCGTCGGGGCGGTGATTCTGGTGTGGATTACCCGCTTGCTTAAGAAAGCCTGAAGGAAATAGTTGCGATGATAAACGCAATCCATTATGGGAACTCGGTCCAGTCCGATATCTTTTGTCGCGGTTGGGTTGCTTCTGGGAAGTAATCTGCATGTACCAACTCAAAGGAAATTCTGATTTCCTGGATTTTCTTTGGTCTGGGGCTTGGTCTCGCTGGTTCTTGTAATTTTGGCGGAGATACTCGTTTTTTTGCACGGGAGAATGCGTTATCCATTGGACGAGCACGGTACCACGAGCGATATCGACAGTGCGCTTCGTCTTTGCGAAATTTGCTTGGGAATAACTCCGGCGGAAAATCGAAGTGAGTTCCGAGCTGCCAACAGTGAGTAAGGCCGCAAGGAAAAGGTTTTTGAACCTTGGCGCTGATCATCCGGCCGGTTAAGAAAGGTTGCTACTATGATGCACCACGTTTTCGAGACGGGTCCTGCACTCGCAAGACGGCTGTCGTGGCTGATCGTGTTCTTGCTGGCGACGCAGGCCTACACGCAAACTGCGGGTCCCGAATTCCCCAATCCCGGTAATGCTCACATGTCCCGTGAGAAGCAGCGCGAGCTCGGCTTGCAAGCCGCCGCCCAGGTCTATCAGACGATGCCGGTCCTGCCCGACAACAGCCCCGAAACGCAATACATTCGGCAGCTCGGCCAGAAGTTGGTAGCCACTATCCCACCAGAATATTCGTGGCCGTTTGAGTTTCACGTCGTCGCCCAAAAAGACATCAATGCTTTCGCACTGCCTGGCGGACCGATGTTCGTCAACATTGGAACCATCACCGCCGCCGCGAACGAAGCCGAGCTCGCCGGCGTCATGGGACACGAAATGTCGCACGTGTACATGCAGCACTCCGCGAAGCAGGCCAGCAAGGCGCAGACCACCAGCTTGCTCGCTGGAATCGCGGGAGTGGCTCTCGGCGCAACGATGGGAGGGGCCGTCGGAGAACTTGGGCAGATGGGAATTCAAATGGGGGCGCAAGGGCTCATGCTGAAGTACTCTCGCAGCGACGAAGCACAAGCCGACGCGGTCGGCGCCGTGATCCTCTACAAGGCGGGTTACAACCCGCAGGCTCTGGCCGATTTCTTCAAGACCCTCGAATCGGAGAGCGGTCAAGCGCCGCCGCAGTGGCTCAGCGACCACCCCAATCCTGGAAACCGCGAGCAGGCCATTCAGAAAGAAATCAGAAATTGGCCGCCGGAAAACTATGCCAGCAATAGCCCTGCATTCGAGAGAGTCCGCCAGCAAGCGATGGGGGTAAAAGCCTACACAGGCCAGGAGATCGCGCAGGGAGCAAAGTCGGGCCAGTGGGCGGCGTTGAACAAGAAGAACGGGGCTATTTTTACCCCAACCGGAGCGAACGCGCTGACCGCCAGCGCATCGACCTCTACTCCCAGCTCTTCAGCCCACGCGCCTGCCGTCTCACTTGAGAGCGTTCTCCCCAGCCAGCGCATGCGTACAGCTGACCTTGGTCCCGTGAAAATTGAGTATCCTGAAAACTGGCAAGTCATGATGCCCAAAAAGCGGGGACATTCCGTGACCATCGCTCCTGAAGCCGGAATCACAGCCAATGGTGTGGGCTACGGCGTGGTCCTTAACGGCGTTGCGCCACCCAAGGGTGAGCGCATGAGCATCGACGAAGTCACCCGCGAGCTCGTCAAGGATATGGAGCAGAACGAGGCGCTGAAGCCGGAGGGTGATCCACGGCCTATTACTGTGGCCGGTATTGAGGGGCGGTCCGCTACCTTGCATTCGGTTTCATCCTTCTCCTCCGCCAACGGTCAACCACAGAGGGAGCGAGACTGGCTCGTCACCGTCCCGCAGCGCGACGGCTCTGTCATCTTCATGGTCTTTGTGGCACCGCATTCAGAGTTCGAGCGATTCCAGCCAACCTACGAGGCGATGCTGAAGAGCGTGCAGTTCTCTGCTCAGTAAAGGGTCGTAATCACACGGAAGAAGACCGATCAGGACGCATGGGTGTAGAGAGGTATCAGGGACCAGGGCTGTCCCTCGCCAAAACTCAATCCACTGTGATCCGCAAAAATTTTGAAGGCAGATCGAGTTTTCGGAATCCACGGCGAAAGCCGGCGCGATGCCAAGCTACGACGGTTTCAGGCTTGACGATGGCTAGCGCCGAGCGCCAGTCGCGCCAGAGGCGAAAGAGACAGATCCAGAACAGGCGATCGCCGGCGGTCAATTTCGGGCGTTTAGCGGCTGATCTTTGAAGCAGGGCACGCGAACGCAGGATCGAAGGCAAGACTGCAAGGAATGTCCTAAGAAAAAGAACCATCAACGAGAATTATGAAGGAAGGATAAGCCATATCCGTTCAGACATTTCGAGATTGTCGGGAGCCACAGGTCGAGTGAGCTTGGAAGGGTTCACCTAGCTGGTTCGTAGGGCTCAGTGCTATAAGGTCAGCGGGTATGAGGAAAAGAATTGGTATTGCGATGCTCGGGGCCTTGGCAATCGGAACCATTTGGAGCTTCGGTTACGACTGGAAGATCGCAGCGATACTCTACGCGACTGCGGTTGCGCTCATAGTGTACTTGAGTGTGGCCCTGTGGCTGATATTCGGAGGAAAAGAAATGAGCGAGAAGAAGCCGGCCATTACGACTGAAGGTGAAGCGAAAACTGATGCGGAGAGCAAAGCCTGAGTGAAGTTGCCCTGGCCAACATCGGCCTGCTCCGAAGGTTGACAGTCTCACTGCCGGGCGTATGCTTAGGTACGGGTCTTCCTCAGAAAGTAAGCCCGGCCGGGCGTGAAGCACGTTTAACCTCAATTCCCATCTGAAGCCTCGGTTTCCGGATCTCCGGACGTGCCGCCAGACTTCCACCGATTCCGGACTTATCGAGCTCCAGCCTTAATCGTCGCATCACACGGGAATCGCGACTATCATTGATACACGGTCCAACCGACATAGTCTTGCAATTGGGTAAAAGTACCGACGGAGGAACCTCAATGTCTCTGTCCGCGTCTGAACGACAATCGGTCCGAATTTCAAGGACCGAGGAATTTTTTCACAAGATATACCAACAAGTTGCCACGGGAATCGCGATCACGAATTGGCAGGGCGTTTTTCAGGAGTGCAATCCCGCCTATTGCGCCTTGGTCGGCTATACCGAAAACGAACTGCGGACCATCGACTTTGCATCACTGGTTCATCCGGACGACCGGGAAGCCAATCTGGTGCAGGTCCGCCGCCTGAAACTCGGAGAAATTCCCTCTTTTGACATCGAAAATCGATACATTCACAAAAACGGTAAGCCCGTATGGGTTCATAAATTCGTTTCTGTTCTGCATGGCGAAGAGGGAGAACCAACGCATTTGATCGCGTTGGTGACAAACATCACCGAGCGGAAGATTGCCGAAGAGGCACTGCGCGAAAGTGAAGCGCGCTTCCGACTAGTTGCCAATGCTGCACCTGTGCTGATCTGGATGTCGAGTACGGACAAGCTCTGCACCTACTTCAACAATCCGTGGTTGGACTTCACTGGACGATCAATGGACTCTGAGCTTGGAAACGGTTGGGTGGAAGGTGTCCACCCGGACGATTTGCAACGATGCCTCGACACTTACACGCAGTCTTTTGATCGTCGCGAACGGTTCCGAATGGAGTATCGGCTGCGAAGGCACGATGGAGAGTATCGTTGGGTTTGTGACGAAGGTGTGCCGCGATTCAGCAGAGACGGAACTTTTGCAGGATACATCGGCGCTTGCACCGACGTCACCGAACACAAAATCGCTGAAGAGGCCCTCTCCTCGATGAGCCGCCGATTGATTGAAGCGCAAGATCAGGAACGCGCCGGGATTGCTAGGGAGCTTCACGATGATATCAGCCAGCGACTTGCGCTGGTGGCCATGGATCTCGATCAACAGAAGCAAGATCTTCGTGCTTCCGCGGAAGAATTACGGTTAGGCATCGGGGAAACGTACAAGCGGGTCTCGGACCTAGTCAGCGATATTCACGCAATGTCGCACCAATTGCACTCGTCCAAGCTGGATTCGGTGGGTCTCGGAGCGGCAGCTGCAGGGCTTTGTAGAGAGCTTTCCGAACGCCAGAAAATACTGATCGACTTTTTCTCCGAGGGAATCCTCGAGAAATTACCTGAGACGATCTCGCTTTGTCTTTTTCGCGTTTTGCAGGAAGCCCTGCAGAATGCGCTGAAGCATAGCGGTGCAAAGCAGTTCCGAGTGTCGCTTGTAGGTTCTATGAACGAGATCCAGCTGACCATCTGCGATGAGGGACGTGGTTTTGATGTTAAACGGGTCCCGATGGGGACTGGGCTTGGACTCACCAGCATGAAAGAGCGCCTGAAACTGGTTGGCGGAGAACTGTTCCTTGACACGCAACTCCAGCGGGGAACGACCATCCACGCTCGTGTGCCTCTCCCTCCCTGCAGCAGAGCTGCATCGGCGACTACTCAAGTGTCTCAGTCAACCGAATGAACGACCTAGAGCTTCTCATTCTCCACTTTCGGTAAGTATTTAATCAAAAAAATCTCGTTTCCTTTTTCGCTGACTATAAACTCGTCCACAAATTTTTGAGCAATCAATATCCCCAATCCCGGCGGTATGCTTTCGTCCTCTCTCCGCAGGATCGCGCTCAACTCCTCGACCGATCTTCGGTTTGCTTCCTTCAGAGCTTCATGTAGTGAAAAACCCTTCCCGGAAGCACCTATGCGGCACGTCACTTGTCTCTTTGACTTCAGGTAGTAAACTTCCACGAATTGTTCTGAATCGATCCTAGCTTGTTCTATTACATTCGTCACAATTTCCCGGAACGCAAACGCCACTTCCTCATTTTCCACCTTTGGCAATGCGACAGATTCGCTCATGAATTGTTCCAGGCGGTCCAAGGTTCCCCGGTCGCATCTCACGACTAATACCACGTATTCTGTTGTCCCGTGGATGAACTCAATCCCGTCATCCCACACTGGTTCCTTCATTGCGTCTTCGATCAATGTTCGTAACTGCTCTGTGGCCACTGGCACGCTAAAAAAACTGAACGCGTGGTACCGCAGAGCGTTCAGCACGTCTCCGCTCACTTTCCTTTCTGTGAGGATAATCAACCGCGTATGTAGCCGCGCCATTCGCAACCGCCGCAGCAATGCCACGTCCTCCGCGCCAGTAGTCCTCGCACTTGTTACGATCAGATCGAAAGCTTCCGCGGTCGCCAGCTCTAGGGCTGCTGCATTATCCGGAGCGTAGCTTACCTTCCAAGCGTCTGGGTCGAAGAGCGTCTCCAGCTTGAGGTCCTTCTCTCCTGGCCCTTGGATCAGCAAAACTTTTCGCGTCTTTGTCGTTTTGTCGATTGAATCGGTGCGGTTTGAGGAATCTCGGCCCGGGTGCATCGCCCTAACCCCCTTGTGCGGGATTGGGCGGTCTTCAAAGACGCCAGCTTACCCCAATACAGTCCTTAAACGCCAATGTGAAGAGCCTCCGTAATTTGGCGTAACGGAAACTTGAGTTCAATTAGTCACGCGCAGCAATTTGCGGGAACTCTAGGACGGCAGGTTTTTGGCAGGATGCTTGAGCCAGTCGATAGACCGTCCCCTCACCAATCCCGAGCTCCGCTGCAATCTTCGCCCAGGAAAGCCCCTGTGCTCGAACATGGCCTATTCTGTCGCGATTCACGGTGACTCGCGGGCGACCAAGGCGTTTGCCCTTTGCCCGGGTATTCCGCAGACCTGCCCGGAGACGCGCTCGGCAATCAAACTGCGTTCCAGCTCAGCCACAGTGCCCAGACCGGTGAACACCATCCTGTCGGCAGGTGTCGAGGTGTCCAGCGACTCTGACAGCGAAACGAAGAGAATCCCTAGAGATTGAAACGTCTCCAACGCCCGCAGCAGATGCGACACGCTCCTGGCAAAGCGGTCTAACTTCCACACGATCACTGGATCGAAGTGACGCCGGCGAGCATTTGACTAATGGTATACGCGTCAGGGCTCCGTGGGGGCAAGCCTCTACTCTGCTCGTCGAAGTAGTATGAATTGGCTGTTCGACAAAATGAGATTTGGTAGGAGGGAGTGTGCCGACCAGCTCTGCGCAGGCCAGAAACTCCCCGCCCTGGAATTTCAGGAGGCCGGGTCACTGCGCAGAGCGTCGACACCGCAACCTAAGCACAACCCCACTAGGGGGTCAGAGCTGCGCTGAAGACTATTAAAGTTATTTCCATCAACACGGTCAGCAGAAATGCCGCGACAAGCGACCTGTATACGCCCTTTCCGCCCGGAATAACGATTTGTCGTCGACTATCGGGAATCACAACGGCTGCCTTTCCCTACGCGACTGTGCAACTTGCTTGCCAATATGCAGTATCGCGAACAAAGAGATTAAACGTTTATTTCCGCCTTTCGGTGCACGTTATTTCCCCTTTTATCCAAGCAGGTATCGGCCAACGGTGAATCGAATGGCTGGCTAGTTTAGGTCCGCGGGCTCTTCTGCGAAAGCCCCGCGGACGCGCAAGCGGTAAGCGATAGGAGGTAGCGCAATGGAAGACAGATCCAAGAGGTCGACTTCGGTGGGCGTGATTGCGAACTTGCGTCGCCGAGACAGCTACAGTCCGGAGCATGGCAGCTGGAATCCGCTGTCGTTCGCCAAATCGTTGCGCCGGCGTCACAAGGATTTCTTCCCACTTGACGTAAGTACTTCGGTTTTGTATAAGCACGCTGATTCGTCGCCCGGCGAAAGATGCTCGCAAAAAATGTGAACCGTGCCAGTCTGGGTTTCAAGAAGGAGAGTTGGTCTTCAGAACTATTTGCTTTTGAGTCTACGCTGCCGCCGCAGAGTGATGGTGCAGCCCGCCGAGTCTCGGAAAGGATTGAATCTTGCTTTCACCCGCAGAGCGAATTTCTGTTGCACGACCTGCTGGCGTGTCTGTGGCTCCCGAAAACTCCGACCGACTTCAAAATCAACAAGATACGGTGAGGCTATGTAACATTGTGACCTGGACGAAATTCTCCGGTCAACGGAGTTTTTGCGGACAACAACCCCTTTCAAACTAGTCAGCAAGTGGCGCCGCCACCCGAAATAGGAAAACCGTCGCCCCTAAACGGATCGTGCTGATAGGCCACTCCAGAACGGAGGCGAGCTAATCAAAAATTCCTTTGAAGCACCTTTCCCGTTCGCGCATTCGACTGCCAAGCGGAAGCGGTATTCACCGGGCGGAAGATAAGCCTGATTCGCCAGAAAGGGAGCCGATAACGCTAGGGGAATTGCAACCCAAGCTCCCACTGTTGGAGGCCGACCTTCAACACTGACAGTAAAGACCATGTCAAGGCGTCGTGGTTCAATTCCAATATCGACAGGCTCCGCAATGTTTGTGTGCGCTTTGTAATCGGTGTCAGCCCAGTGCAAGACGAACTCCTTCTCCTGAACCGTCGCGCCTGGCGGCGCCGAAATGAGCTTCAAAACAGCAACACACCGCTCTGCTGTCGCTCTTCGGTTATTTCGCACGTGAACTGTGGCGACTTTTTGTTTCCGCCCTCCACCAAGAAGATCCCACTCCCGCAGGTCTTCTGGGAGTGAAAATTCGATTCTCAGTCGTGGTTTCTTGAACCAACCAATCAATGCGCCGGTCAGGGCGAGAGCATCCTTGAAGTTGTATGGCATCTGATTCCCTCCGAAAGCGCGGAGGGAGCGACGCACTCAAATGGCCCGGACGGGTGTAGTGAAAACTGTAGTGACTCCGCACCTCGCATGGCGTAGCGCGGTAGCTGTCCGGGCCGAATTGTATCCTTAGTATGAGCTGGCGTGCTAGGAGCTGCGAGATGTTGCTTCGTCCTGAACGGGCTACGAACCAGAAGGCCGGGAGTTCGAATCTCTCAGGGCGCGCCACTTCTGCTAGAATCAGACAGTTGCAGTGAAATGAACATCTGGTGTTTTTCGTTCTTTTAGGTCGATTCCGTTTAATAACCGCCTTTCTGAAAATTTGTTCGACGGAATAACGAAACCAAAGCCTACCCAACTTTCCGGCTACGCGAACAAACCGGACACTACTTCCGAGTTGCTCGTGATGCGACAACAAAGTGCATTAAGGCACGCGGGGCGCTGATTTGCCTCAGATATTCAGAAGCTTACTCTAGGAATGGATCTCGCAATGGATCGATGTGACCAGCCGTGTCTGAGGACACTCTTCGAATCTGGGCCTGGATTGGCTGGCGAAACTGAGGATCACTGGGTGCGTACTTCAGAGCTTCAGAATAGGACCGCAGCGCCCGGTCGTGCTGGCCTTGCGTCAGATAAACGTTTCCGAGTTCGATGTGCACGAAGAAGGCACTGGGGTCGAGGGCCACTGATTCCTCTAACAATCGTTGCGCGGCTGTCCAGTCGGGTTTCTCGGCGAAGACTTCCGAGAGGGATTCTTGATAGAGGCTTCCCGCCAGAATGGGGCCGCAGGCGCAGGTTCCGCGAAAAACCAACAGATTCCCAAATCGAGTCGCCGGAGTGGCGTTTCGCAGGGCCGCATTGTCCCAAAACGGAAACTTCCCGAGAAAGCGCCCGTCAACGATTACAGTGCCGGAAAAAGTAGCGGATTCTAGCCTGGATTGGTCGCGGTCCGGCACTCGTCCCAGCCAATCAATGCCGCGCATTCTTTCTTCGACTTCGCTAATCGGTCCGTAAAATATAAAAGGGACTTCGCCGGACGGTTCGACGGCCCGGTGATAATAGGCGGCAAGTTCTTTGACGCGCTGACCGAGATCGACGCCCTCATCGCTGAAATACAGATAGGCACGTCTCGGACCGATGAATTCGTTGAAGTATTCCCATGGGCGCATTACTGGCAAAGCAGACGCAACGGCTATCGCGAGAGCAGCTCCAGCTGCGACCTTCCATGGTGCGGAGTTCGAAGAGAAGGCAAACTGCATGCCGACGCCTCCTACGATCGCGAGCAGGGCCACAAGGGGGAGGGCATGGCGGATACCAGCGTATGTAGAACCCGAAATCAACACCAGCGTGAACAAGGCCACGGCGGCGAGCACGGTGGTGAAAGCGTCGAGAGGCGCGCGGCGCGTGGAGAACGCAAAAAGGCCAATCAGGATGAGGATGCTCAGTCCGATTGGCAACTTTAGAGCGACCATCGCTGGGAAGTAGTATTTTGGGCCTCTGTCGATGTACGCGTGTCCAAATGCGTTGATGGGAATGATGCGGCCTTCCAAACCCGCCCGGAGTGTGTCTGCGAAACCCCAGATGTAGGCGCGGGGAACGATGTGGGTCAGGCGCATCCCCTGAAGCACTGCCCGATAGACAGGCGAGCGCACGTCGGAGATCTTGTCGGCTAGTGGACGATTGAACACCTCGCTTGGCGCCTGGCTTTCCGCGTAGCGGAACCTGTAGGTCGCCCACAGCACTGCGAACGAGCCCAATACGACCGCCATCACCATCGCGAATCGCAAGAGCCTGTGCGAGATTTGCGCACCGGGCGTGGACGCGAGAAACGCTCTGACACACCCGATGAGGAACACAAAGATCAGGAACACCAGGGCCGAATGTTTCGCCGCCATAGCGAGCCCCAGCGCCGCCGAGCACGCCGCAAGATCGGTCCATTTCCAAGTACGGAATGCAGGGATGGTGAGGAGCACGGCGGAAGCGCACAGGAGAGAAACAGGAAGGTCCGTCATCACCACGGGCAGGTGTGCGGCTACCGTTGGGTCAATCCCGAGAAATACGATCGTTCCAAGAGCGACGCCGGGACCGAAAGCTCTTCGAGTGGCGAACCCCAGGGCCACGAGCAGGAATCCATTCAACGCGAACATAGCGATGCGCGCACGTTTCTGCACGGCGTCCGGGTCGTTGTGGAGGTAGACGTCTTGTTCGGCGAAGGTGCGTTCGTCTTGCTTATCGGAGAAGGATCGCAGGGTGATGGTTCTAAAACCGGTAGGGGCGACCAAGCTTCCGACCCACAGCTTGACCAGGGGAGGATGCTCGGGATTGATGCGAAAATCGCCCAGGCGCACGTAGTAAACCCCGGCAGCGATGTGGTAAGCCTCGTCGATGGTGAAGCCATCAAGACGGGTTGCTACAGCGGATCGGATAATGGCACCACCTACAACCAAGAGGAGAAGGACAGTGAAGAGGCCCCAACCTAGAT
>Ga0310917_10001806_pt1 | contig 10277 bp, 7 predicted proteins | sample GREbulkMGLF178_FD_203531 | JGI IMG/M metagenome (GOLD analysis project Ga0310917, IMG submission 203531) | Lab enrichment of tropical soil microbial communities from Luquillo Experimental Forest, Puerto Rico - GRE.bulkMG.LF178 | ecosystem: Environmental > Terrestrial > Soil > Tropical forest >... | reverse complement strand
CGAAAAAGGCACCCTTGCCCGGCTTGTCGACGACCGGCTCGCCCGGCAGCGGATAGAGTTCGGGAATGATGTCGTGACCGGGCTCGCCGCGCACCAGGATGCGGCCCATCGGGCCCGCGTCGCCGATGCCCGCGGCGAGCTTACCTCGGGATTTCTTCGCCGGCGGCAGATCGGCAAGGTCGGGGCGATGACCCTCGCGGGTGTGGATGATGGTCAGCCCCGTGGCGCGCGCCTCCTCAAGCAGGGATCGGGTCGGGGCGATCGTGCGCCGCAATAGCGAAACGTCGTTGCCGAGTGCCTCGCCAAACCCCCCGGGCTCGAGAAAGTCGCGCTGCATGTCGATGATGACGAGGCTCGCCCGTCCCGGATCGAGATCGAACGCGTAGGGTTCCGCCTCGATGATCGCCATGACACCCCGCTTTAATCGTCGAAAAGGATGAAGCAAACCGCGTGCCACGGCACGCGGCCAGAGTTTATGACGAGCGTGGAGACTCTCGCCCGCGTGCAGCGGCAGGCGATGTCAGAGTGTCGCGCTGTCTATGCGCTATGACAAAGCCAGTCGCCGGGTGTCGCGGTAGCCGGTCTCCGACAATTCCCCCCAATCCATGACGCCGACGAGGAATGCCATGTAGCTGTTGTAGACTCTGCGGGTCAGCGGATCCTTCGCAGCCGTATCGGAGAGGACCTCTTTGCTGAGCTTGCCGAACGTCCTGACAAGCTCGTCGCTGAAACGCAGGATCTTGATCCGGTCATCGGCGCGCAGCAGTTTTAGCGACTTGACGTTCTCGGCATTGAATTCGGCAAGCGACCGGGTAACTTCGGCGTGTGCTGCGGTCTCTATGAGCACGCGCTCAGAGGGAGCCAACCCATCCCAAACCGCTTTGTTGACGCCGAGCGTGTTATTGCTGCCAGGCTCGTGGAAGCCGGAGTAATACTAATAGTCGGTCACTTTGTCGAGCCCGAGATCCATGTCGAGCCACGGTCCGACCCACTCGCTGCCATCGATGGCGCCGGATTTGAGCGCAGTGATGATCTCGCTGCCGGGTGTTGTCACCACAATGGCGCCCATCCGGCGTAGCACCTCGGCGCCAAGCTCCGGCATGCGGTAGCGGAGACCTTTGAAGTCCTCCGGGGTATTGACCTGCTTGCGGAACCAGCCGCCCATTTGAACGCCGGCATTGAAGGCCATCAAAGGCTTGATATTGAATTGCGCATCCACCTCGTCCCACAACGCCTGCCCGCCGCCGAAGTCTATCCACGAGCACACCTCGTCGGCGGTCAAACCATAGGGCACGGAAGAAAAGAAATTCAGTGCGGGTGACTTGCTCTGAAAATATTTTTCATCTGTATGATACATGTCTGCGACTCCGGCGGCAACCGCATCAAAGACCTCGAAAGCGCGGACGAGAGTGTCGGCCGGATAGACCGTGACCTTGAGACGCCCGTCCGACATTGCGGTAATCGATTGCGCCAGTCGCTCCACGCTAGTGTCCATCCCACGCAAGCCTTTGGGCCAGCTGGTCACCAGCTTGAGCTCTTTGATGCCTTGCGCGATCGCCGGGGCCCGTAGGCTGCCGGCGGCTGCGATCGCGGCCGCGCTCAACAGCACCTCACGGCGTCGCGTCATCATCATGGTCTCCTGCTACGCCAGCGCCAATCGCCGGGTGTCGCGATCGCTGGTCTCCGACAGCTCGCCCCAATCCATGACACCTGCGAGGAAAGCCATATAGCTGTCATAAACCTTGCGGGTCAGCGGATCTCTGGCCGCCGTCTCGGCGAGAACTTCCTTGCTTAACTTTCCGAACACTCTGATCAGGTCGTCATTGAAGCGCAGGATTTTGACCCGCGTGTCCGCGCGCAGGAGCTTGAGCGCTCTTATATTTTCGGCATTGGCCTCGGCCAACGAGCGAGTAACTTCGGCCTGCGCCGCGGTCTCAATGATTGCGCGCTCCGACGTCGTCAGCCCCTCCCACAGCTTCTTATTGATGCCGAGCGCTGAGTTGTCGCCCGGCTCGTGGAAGCCGGGGTAATAATAATAATCGGCCACTTTGCTGAGCCCGAGCCAGACATCCGGCCAAGGCCCGACATACTCGCTGGCGTCGATGGCGCCGGATTTGAGCGCGCCGGTAATCTCGTCGGCAGGAGTGGTCACGACCGTCGCCCCCATGCGGCGCAGTACTTCAGCGCCGAGTTCCGGCATGCGATAGCGCAGCCCCTTGAAATCCTCCGGTGTGTTGACCTCCTTATTGAACCAGCCACCCATCTGCACGCCGGTATTCAGGGCCATCAACGGCTTGATGTTGAATTGCGCGTCGACCTCGTCCCACAGCGCCTGCCCGCCGCCGAACAGGATCCACGAGCACAGTTCATCGGCAGTTAAACCGTAGGGCACCGAAGCAAAGAAATTCAGTGCTGGCGATTTCTCCCGAAAATACTTTTCGTCCGCGAAATACATGTCGGCCGCACCGGCGGAGACGGCATCGAAGACTTCGAAGGCCCTGACGAGGCTGTTGGCCGGGTAAACTGTAAGCTTGAGACGCCCGTCCGACATTGCCGCGATCGACTGCGCCAATCGCTCAGCGGTGGTGCCCGTCCCGGGCAAGTCCCTCGGGTAAGCGCTCACCAGTTTGAACTCTTTGACGCCCTGCGCGATCGCCGGCGCCGGCAGACTGCCAACTGACGCCACTGCAGCTGTCGCACCCAGCAGCACATCGCGGCGTCGCGTGGTCATCGCAATCTCCTCTCTACGCCAGCGCCAGCCGCCGGGTGTCGCGGTAGCCGGTTTCCGACAGCTCGCCCCAATCCATCACACCAGCGAGAAAGGCCATGTAGCTATCGTAAACCCTGCGGGTCAGCGGATCCTTGGCGGCAGTGTCGGCAAGCACCTCTTTGCTTAACTTTCCAAACGTTCTGATCAGGTCGTCATTGAACCGCAGTATTTTGATGCGCCCGTCGGCGCGTAGAAGATTGAGCGATTTTATATTTTCGGCATTAAATTCGGCCAGTGACCGGGTGGTTTCGGCCCGCGCCGCAGCTTCGATCAGCGCGCGCTCGGGAGGCGATAGTCCATCCCACAGCTTCTTATTAATACCGAGGGTCGCGTTGAAGCCGGGCTCGTGGAAGCCGGGGTAATAATAATAGTCGGCAGCCTTGTGCAGCCCGAGCCAGATGTCGGTCCAGGGTCCGACAAACTCGGCACAATCGATGGCGCCGGATTTGAGCGCGCAGGCAATATCGGCCGCCGGGGTCAGTACGACGGTGGCGCCCATGCGGCGCAGCACCGCGGCGCCGAGTTCCGGCATCCGATAGCGCAGGCCCTTGAAATCATCCGGCGTATTGACCTCCTTGTTGAACCATCCACCCATCTGCACGCCGGTGCTTTGCAGCATCAACGGTTTGATGTTGAACTGCGCGTCGACCTCGTCCCACAGTTCCTGCCCACCGCCGAATAGGATCCACGCGTGAAATTCGTCGGTGGTCAAGCCATATGGCACTGCAGAAAAGAAATTCAGCGCCGGCGCCTTATCCTGAAAATACTTTTCGTCGGTAAAATACATTTCGGCGGCGCCGGCGGAGACGGCATCGAACACCTCGAAAGCGCGGACGAGGCTGCCGTCCGGGTAGACCGTCACCTTGAGACGCCCGTCCGACATTGCTGCGATCGATTGCGCAAAGCGCTCCGGAGTAGCGCCCGTTCCGGGCAACTCCCTGGGATAAGCGGTCACCAGTTTGAACTCTTTGATGCCTTGAGCGATCGCCGGTGCCGGCAAGCTCGCAGCGGAGGCAACCGCGGACGCCGCCCCGACCAGCATCTCGCGGCGTCGCGTCTTCATCGTAGCCTCCCCAACAAAATGTACGACAGGTTGTGCCCTGCCCGATTTTCAGCCACTATCGCCGGACGAAGCGAGACGTCAGATCGAGCTCGCGGGAGACTATCGTTTGTCGCACATTCGAACAAGGACGAGCGGCGTCGGGGCGCGGCTGCTGATCGTCATATTCGGCATCGGCGCGGTTGCAGCGCTGGTCGCGGGTGCGGCGCTTTACGCGTTTTTCGAGGTCGGGCATTCGCTGGCATTGATCGATCGCCGCGTCGACCCGATCCTGGCTTCGGTCGAAGTGTCTCGCACGGTCGAGCGGATCGTCACCGCGGCCTCGGCGCTGTCCGGCGCCACCACCGAGCAGAGACGCGACCATCTCTTCGCCAAGCTTTCGCACCAGTCGGCCAAATTGCGGTCGTTTCTGAACGAATTGCGCGATGGCGGGATCAGCCGAGAGCAGCTCGCGCCGATCGAGGACAAGGCCGTCGAATTGGACGCCAATCTGACGGCACTCGATGCGGACGTCCGATTGCGGCTGCAGCTGATCGGCCGGATCAAGGATCTGATGCAGGGGGTGTTTGATACCAACGACGAGACCCGGCGGCTACTGGGGCCAACACTGCTCGTCTACGACAGTCAGCTCGACCACCTCGCCACGCTGTTGACCGGCGCCGGACAAACGCCGGAGCCGCGCGCGGAAGATTTGCGCCCGCTGATCGCCGGTCTGCTGGCCGCCCGGCCGGTGCAAAAGGTGCAGCAGCAGGCCTCCGATGCTGCCGACACGTTGGCGCAGGCTGCGGTCAGCGAGCAGAAGCAGCGCCTCTTAATCCTTGCGTTTCAGCTGCGCCGCACGATAGGCGAGCTCGAGAAGGGATCGCAAGGGCTCGATCCCAAGCTCCGCCCGCTGTTTCTGGCCCAGGTGGACAAGTTAAAGACTCTGATCGAGGGGCCGAGCTCGATTCCTCTGCTGCGGCAGCAGGAGCTGGATCTGATCGCCGATGCGGGCCGGCTGCTGGCCGAGAACGATACTCTGTCGACGCAGCTCACCGATGCTGCCGAACAGCTGGTCGAGGCGACCAAACGGGAGGTGCGCGGGGCGACGCAATCGGCTCTTCGCATTCAGCGGCTGAGCACCGCGGCGATCAGCGTGCTGCTCGCACTCGGCTTTGTCGGCTCGGTTCTGATCGTCTGGCTCTATGTCGGCCGCCACATTGTGCGCCGACTGAACCTGATGAGCAGCGCCATGTTCGCGATAGCCGGCGGCGGCCGGGAGACTGCCGTTCCGGTAACCGGCAATGACGAGATCGCGGCGATGGGGCGGGCGGTCGAGGTGTTTCGCCAGAACGCGGTCGAACGCGACGCGCTGTTGGCCGAGCGCGCCGAAGCGGCGGAACGGCTCGAACACCAAGTCGTGGAGCGCACCGCCGAGCTCTCCGAAGCGCTCGATCAGCAGACTGCGACCGCCGAGGTGCTGCAGGTCATCAACTCCTCGCCGGGCAACCTCGCACCCGTGTTCGACGCGATGCTGGAAAAGGCCATGCATCTTTGTGGAGCGGCTTTCGGACAGCTCCACACCTATGATGGGAGGGGCTTCCCCACGGCCGCGCTACGCGGCTTGCCGGCCCCTTACGCCGAATACCAAGCGAACAATCCCCCGACCTATGGTCCGGGAACGGCGCCTTGGCGGATCCTGCAAGGAGAGCACGTCGTCCATATAGTGGACCTAGCAAACAGCGAAGCTTACAGGGCTGGGGACCCCGCGCGGCGTGCGACCGTCGACCTGGGCGGCTGCCACACCCTCCTAACCGTCGCGCTCCGGCGCGAGGACGCACTGCTTGGGATCGTCTCTCTCTACCGCCAGGAAGTGCGGCCGTTCTCCGACAAGCAGGTGGCGCTGCTGCAGAACTTTGCCGACCAGGCGGTGATCGCAATCGAGAACGCGCGGCTGCTCGACGAGATCCGCCAAGCCCAGGCCGAGTTACGCGTCACTTTCGACAACATGGCTGACGGTGTCGCGATGTTCGATGGGCAGCTGCGCCTTGTTGCGTGGAACCGCAATTTCCAAGAAATGCTCGAGCTGCCTGATAGCTTTCTCGCCGAACGGCCGAGCTTTGCCGAGTACTTCCATTATCTCGCCGACCGCGGCGAATACGGTTCGGCCGACCTCGAAGCGGAGCTGAGCCGCTTTGTCGAGGATACAGAGCGGGAAATGCGCCTTGAGCGCACGCGCCCCGACGGGCGCATCATCGAGGTGCGGCGGAACGCGGTGCCCGGCGGCGGGTTTGTGTTGATCTATGGCGACATCACCGAGAGAAAGCGCGCCGAGGCGGAGATCCGTGCGACCCGCGACGCTGCCGAGGCCGCCTATCGCGACCTGAAGGCGGCTCAGGCGAGCCTGGTCCAGGCCGAGAAGATGGCCTCGCTCGGCCAGCTGACCGCCGGCATCGCCCACGAGATCAAGAACCCGCTCAACTTCGTCAACAACTTCGCGGGCCTGTCGGTCGAACTGCTCGACGAGCTGAAGGAGACTGCAGAACCGGCGCTGGCAGCGCTCGACGAGGATAAGCGCGCCGACATCGACGAGGTCGTCGGGTTGCTGACCGGCAATCTCGAAAAGATCGCCGAGCATGGGCGGCGCGCCGACGGCATCGTCAGGAGCATGCTCGAGCATTCGCGCGGTTCCTCAGGCGAGCGGCGCGAGGTCGATATCAATGCGCTTGTCGAAGAGGCGCTCAACCTCGCCTATCACGGTGCGCGCGCCCAGGACGCGAGCTTCAACATCACCCTGGAACGCGACCTCGACCGCACCATCGGACCGGTCGAGCTGGCGCCACAGGAGATCACCCGTGTGTTTCTGAACCTGTTTGGCAACGGCTTCTACGCTGCCAACAAGCGCCGGCGTGACGGCGCCGCTCCCGACTTCAAGCCGGTACTGAAGGTGACGACGCGCGATCTCGGCGAGGCGGTCGAAATCCGAGTGCGCGACAACGGCACTGGCATTGCGCCCGAGATCAGGGACAAGCTGTTTCAACCGTTCTTTACCACCAAGCCCACCGGCGAAGGCACCGGGCTTGGCCTCTCGATCAGCTGGGACATCGTCACCCAGCAGCATGGCGGCACGATCGCGGTCGACAGCCGCAAGGGCGAGTTCACCGAGTTCGTGATCCGCCTACCGCGCGCGCGCCAGGCGATCATCGCCGCGGAGGCCGCCGGATGATTGCTCCAAAGAGATTGCTTCCTCTCGAACGACTTGCTAAAATTTGTTTTTCGACGATCGTAATTGCTTGGTTTTGCGGCCCCCTGTTGCTCCCCTGTTAGCCCGTTTCCGCCCCCTGCAAGCTATGTAGAAGCCCCCTGTTAGCGGTCTCGGCGGATCCGGCAAACTGACCCGTAAGCGTCTGATGAAGAAGGCTTTCTCGGTGGTGAGGAGAATGAATCTCGGCGCCGATTTGATTTTTCGCCCTGTTATCCCGGTAGAAACAGGGTGGGGCGCTACTCCCATTCGATGGTGCCGGGGGGCTTCGAAGTCACGTCGTAGACGACCCGGTTGATGCCGCGGACCTCGTTGATGATGCGGGTCGCGGCGCGGCCGAGAAACTCGTGCGGGAACGGAAAGTAGTCGGCGGTCATCCCGTCCGTCGAGGTCACTGCGCGCAGGGCGCAGACAAAATCGTAGGAGCGGGCGTCGCCCATTACGCCGACGCTTCTGACCGGCAATAGCACGGCAAAGGCCTGCCAGATCGCACCATAAAGCCCGGCGTTGCGGATCTCCTCGAGAAAGACCGCGTCGGCCTTGCGCAGGATGTCGAGCTTGGCGCGGGTGACCTCGCCGGGGATGCGGATCGCCAGGCCCGGGCCGGGGAACGGATGGCGCTCGACGAAATGCTCGGGCAGGCCGAGCTCCCTGCCCAGGGCGCGCGCCTCGTCCTTGAACAACTCGCGCAATGGCTCGACGAGCTTCAATTGCATGCGATCGGGGAGTCCGCCGACATTGTGATGCGATTTGATCGTGACCGACGGGCCGCCGAGCGGGCTTACCGACTCGATCACATCGGGATACAGTGTCCCTTGAGCCAGGAACTCGATGCCGCCGAGCTTCGAGGCCTCCTCGTTGAAGACGTCGATAAAGGCGACGCCGATCGTCTTGCGCTTTGCCTCGGGATCGGTGACGCCGGCAAGCTTGTCGAGAAACAGCCCGCTCGCATCGCGATGGATCAGCGGGATGTTGTAGTGTCCGCGGAAGAGGCTAACCACCTCTTCCCCCTCCCCTGCCCGCAGCAACCCGGTGTCGACAAAGATGCAGGTCAGCTGGTCGCCTATAGCCTCGTGCAATAACACCGCGGTGACCGCGGAATCGACCCCTCCGGAAAGGCCGCAAACAACGCCGGCCCTGCCGACTTGATGGCGGATTCGGTCGATCGCCTGCGTGCGGAAGGCGGCCATCGTCCAGTCGCCGCGACAGCCGGCGACTTTGTGCGTGAAGTTGCGCAACAGCTCGCCGCCTTGCGGGGTGTGCACGACCTCGGGATGAAAGAGAACCCCATAATAGCGCCGGCTGTCGTCCGCGATTGCGGCATAGGGGGCGGCTTCGCTCGCGGCGACCGCGCGGAAACGCGGTGGCAGCGCATCGACCCGGTCGCCATGGCTCATCCACACTTGCTCCCGCCCGCCTTTCGGCCACAGCCCGTCGAACAGCGCGCACTCGCCGAGGATGTCGATGAAGGCCCGGCCGAATTCCTGATGTTCGCTCAACGTGACCTGGCCACCGAGCTGGGCGCACATCGTCTGCATTCCGTAGCAGATGCCGAGCACCGGCACGCCGAGGCGAAAGACGAGGTCGGGCGCCCGCGGGGCCTCAGATCGGGTCAGCGACGCGGGACCACCGGACAGAATGACCGCGTCGGGTCGAAAGTCGCGCAGCCTGTCACCGGCGATGGTGTAGGGGTGAATCTCGCAATAGATCCCGCTCTCGCGCACCCGGCGGGCGATCAGCTGGGTTACCTGGCTACCGAAATCGAGGATCAGGACGCGGTCGGACATGGCTGCCGCTCGAATATCGCTACGAAGAACCCGTCGGTCCCGTGCCGCGCTGGGGTTAGCCTGAGATATCGCTCTCCGTCCGGGGGAGTGCCGCCGATCGCCTCGTGCCAGACATGCGCGGCGGGCATCACGGAAAAATCGGGCGCGGCCGCGAGAAAGGCTTCGGCCTGCACCTCATTCTCCTCGCGCAAGAACGAACAGGTCGCGTAGACGAGCCGCCCACCGGGTCGCACCAGCCGCGCGGCGTTGCGCAGAATCTCCTGCTGACGGACGATCAGATCGGCTAGACCTTCTGGGGTAACCCGCCATTTGTCACCGGGGTTGCGGCGCCACGTCCCGGTGCCGAGGCAGGGCGCGTCGACCAGCACCCGGTCGAAGCTCCTGGCGTGACGCTTGACCCATTTGTCGCGCTCGCTCGTCAATACGCGGCATTCGACGTTGTTGACGCCTGCGCGACGCAGCCGGCGCGACGCGTGGCCGAGCCGGCGAGACGAGACGTCACAGGCGAAGAGCCTGCCGCGGTTGTTCATTTGGGCGGCCAGCGCCAGTGTCTTCCCACCGGCCCCGGCGCAGAAATCGACGACCCGCATACCCGCCCGAGCGTCGGCAAGCAGCGCGGCGATCTGCGAGCCCTCGTCCTGCACCTCGACGAGGCCGCCCTCGAACGCGGCGAGGCCACCGAGCGGCATCCGCTCGGCCAGCCGCAAGCCGATCGGTGACCACGGCGTCGGCTCGGCCGCGATGCCCGCGGCGGCGAGCGCGCGACGCGCCGCTGCCCGGTCGGCTCTGATCAGATTGACCCGCAGGTCAATCGGGGCCGCGGCATTAAGCGCCTCCACCTCCCGTTCCAAAGCCTTGCCGAAGACCCGCTCAAGATAGGGCCCGAGCCATTCCGGCAGATCGTTCGCCACTGCCCGCGGCATCCCGGGGTGGTGGAGGGTGCGCGTGGCAAGGCTATGCACCAGCGTATCTTCGTCCGGCGTCAGCGGTGCCAGCCGGAACCGGTCGCCGTCGCAGCACCCGGCGACGGTGTCGGGACGCCAGCCCTCGGTCAGCACGAGAGCGGCCAACACCCGGCTTCTCGGCCCGATGTCGACCGGATGCTTAGAGATCCACCAGTCGAGCGCGGGGCGATGGCGCAGCACCGTGTAAACGTGGCCGGCGATGCGCACGCGGTCCTTGGCGCCGATGTAGCGCCGGTGCCGGAAATAATCCGCCGCGACGGCGTCGGCCGGCCGCTCGCCGGTATCGATCGCGGCGAGAACATCGATCGCGGCTGCGACCTGCGCGCCTGGTGTCAAGCCGCTCCCGAAGGTCAGCGGTCCGCCGAGTAGTTCGGCGCCTCGCGGGTCATCTCGATGTCGTGCACATGGCTCTCGCGTAGCCCGGACGGGGTGATCCGCACAAAGGTGCAATTTC
>Ga0310917_10001804_pt1 | contig 10278 bp, 9 predicted proteins | sample GREbulkMGLF178_FD_203531 | JGI IMG/M metagenome (GOLD analysis project Ga0310917, IMG submission 203531) | Lab enrichment of tropical soil microbial communities from Luquillo Experimental Forest, Puerto Rico - GRE.bulkMG.LF178 | ecosystem: Environmental > Terrestrial > Soil > Tropical forest >... | reverse complement strand
CGTGGCATGGCGATCCCATGGCGACGAAGCAATGGAGATGGTCAGGACGGAGGTTCCGTCCTTGGCCTGGCTGTTGCCTGTCTCGACAGCAAAGCCGTCTCCCGACAGTCAGGCATCTGCCGCCGCACCTGTAACCTCTGATGAATTGGTCGAGCAGCTTAAGCCCCTGGCCTTTGAACTCGCCAACGTTCAACGCAGCGTAAAGGAGCTCAGCGTCAAGGTGGAGCAGCTCGGCGTCAAGGTAAACCAGATGTCCCAGAGCATTGTTTTGCAGTCGGTCGAACAGAAATTGCCACCTCCGCCTCAGGTCCACCGGGTTCCCCCGCCTAAACCACCGCAGCCCCCCGGGCAGTGATTGGGAGCAATGGGCTACAACGCACGCAACGACGAAATCCGCGACAACATCACGCGGATGCGGCAGGAGTGGGAAGCACAACGCGGGGCGTTGGCTACTGTGCGCCGCTTCAACGCTACGCTTTCCGCTAAAGGCTATGTCATCACTGGTTGATTATCGCCTGCGACAGCTGCGACACGGTGGTTGATCTAGACTTGCGTGTGAAGCCGCGTGACCCGGTGCGGGCAAAAACTCAAATAAGATCAATGCGTCAAGGCGGTGCGCCAATCCGCTGCTTCGGGAGCATTCGCACCGCGTTCCTCGCCGAAGTCTGGCTGAGTACGTCCTGTCGTTGACCAGGCGCTAACAGCCCATACGCCTAAATACTTGATTGATTTGAGATAGTTTGATCGCCACTCTTATGGGTAACATACGGGGTAGCACCTGGCGCTACCTGCGATTGGTCCAAAACCCGCGAATCTCATAAGGCTGTCATGGCACACGGCGCACCTAAGGAGCAAAGCCATGGCAACTTCAACAGTCACCACCAAGCATTTGGCTCATGCGTTAGCAAAGCAGCATAAGCTCACCAAGAAGCAGGGTCGGGAAATGTTGGAACAGCTGACTGCAATGATCAGGACGCACCTTAAGGAAGGAGAACAGGTGAAGATCGCCGGTCTCGGAATTCTGCGAGTGCGGGATCGTGCTGCTCGCGTAGGGCGCAATCCGGCGACGGGCGAAGCGATCCAGATCAAGGCCAGCAAAAAGGTCGCCTTCCGCGCTAGCGCGGCCCTCAAGATGGCGATCTGATCGCACCCGCCTCTGTTTTCGGGATTGCGTACCATGCGATGATCGTCGCCATGCCGCGCGACGACGCAATCATCTTTAGCGACTTAATCGGCAAGCTCGATATGCTGCGCGTAGCCCGTCACAAATGCGGGCGCGATGGCTGTTATGGCTTAGCCCAATCAGCGGAGTCGTGATGCCAAGATCATCGATTGGCTCGATGAAAGGAAGTCAAAGAAGAAAATCAATTAAACTTATTTCAGTGGCTTACACGCGTTTGCAAAAACGGCACGGCAGTTTTGTTTCACGTCAAACAGAATTCAAGTAATGCATTAAGTTAATAGAACGTTATTCAAGTAAAGCTTTAACCGATCTGACAAGCTAATCCTCATGCCCCCCGACGGCGCAATCATCTTCAGCGATCTCATTGGCAAGCTCGGGCGCGGTGCGCAGATTTGCCGGGAGTGCTGTAAAGCTTTCCCATGTCCGCTTTGCACCCGAAAGCGGACATGTGCAGCGCACTGGCGAATGGGCCAAAAGCGGACATTCACTCATTCATTCGATCGCCATGTCGGCACGCGCAAGTAGCTGAGGTGGCACATTGAGGCCGAGTGCCTTAGCAGTCCTGAGGTTGATCGCAAGCTCAAATTTTGTTGGTAGTTCAACTGGAAGGTCGCCCGGTCTCTCCCCTTTCAGAATGCGAGCCACGTAAATGCCCGCACGACGGTAGGCGTCCACTTGATTCGCGCCATAACTGATCAGTCCGCCAGCATCCACATACGTGCTGAACGGATAGCTCGCGGGGATTGCATGGAGTGCGGCAAGCCCAACCAACTGGTTGCGACGGGCATTAAAAAACGGACCGCCACCAACAAACAATGCACCAGCAGCAGATCTGGCGATGCTCGAAAACACTGTGTTAATTTCCTGTTGGGTGCCAGCTTTGAAGTTAAGAATTTGCTGCCCGCTGGCTCGAACCGCCGTCTCTATTTCGCGAGTCTCGGCTTGACCCGTTATAGAGTTTGGGTCCTGCAGGAAAGCAATGGTCTCCGCATCTGGTACTAGCTCACGCAGTAGCGCGAGTCGTTTTCCGGTGATCGGAATGTCATAGAAACTAACGCCGGTCATGTTGCCGCCCGGCCGGTTGAGGCTGGTCACCAATCCAGCTCTCTGCGGATCCTCACCGATTACAAAAACAATCGGAATGTTTGAGGTAGCCGCTTTCGTCGCCACTGCAGACACGGTGCTGGCAGCGACGATTGCGGTCACGTTTAGAGCGACCAGTTCGGCAGCAAGTTTTGGCATCTGGCTCTCTTGGCCATCACCCCAACGAGGCTCGATCACGACCTGGCCAGCCGAATAGTCCAATTCACGCAATCCTTGGCGAACTGCAGCAACAAGGTGCCCTGATTCCTCCGCCCTCGTCGGTCTGAGGAAGCCAATTACTGGCTTTGCCGGCTGCTGCCCGCTTGCCATAAGCGGCCATGCAACTGTACTGGCAAGAAGCGAAATGAACTCGCGCCGTCGCATTGCGCCACCGAAGCTCGGACCGGAATTGTACCGACACACCTTGTCCACTTGAAGGGGCGGGATGTCCGCTTTCGGTCAAAAGCAGACATATGCGGTGCAACGAGACATGTCCGCTTTGCCCCCAAAAGCGGACATTCCGGGGTGAGGAGAATGTTCGTCCGCTAAGTTTACTATCGCAAATGGCAAGCGACCTGCTGCCCCGGCCTTACCTCACGCAACATAGGCGTCTCCACTCGGCAGCGGTCAACCGCGTAAGGACAACGAGTATGAAAGTGGCAACCGCGCGGTGGATTAATTGGGCTTGGCACGTCGCCTTGCAGCACGCGCTTGGGTCGCTTGACGCGCGGATCTGGCACCGGCACTGCCAGCAGTAGCTGTTCCGTGTACGGATGCAGAGCGCGCGCGAACAGCGTGTGTTTGTCGGTGTATTCGACAATACGGCCCAGATACATTACGGCAATGCGATGGCTGATGTGCTCAATCACCGCGAGATTGTGGGAGATGAATAGATAGGCGAGTTTTAGCTCCTTTTGTAAATCCATCATCAGGTTGAGCACCTGCGCCTGGATCGACACGTCGAGCGCCGACACCGGCTCGTCGCCAACGATAAGCTTCGGTTGCAACGCGAGTGCGCGCGCAATGCCGATGCGCTGACGTTGGCCGCCGGAGAATTGATGCGGGTAATTGTCCATCTGCGCGCGACGAAGACCTACTCGCTCGAACAATGTCGCGACCTTCTCGCGCACCAACTTGCCGCTGGCTATGCCATGCACGCGCATGGGCTCGGCGACGATGTCACCTGCCGACATTCGCGGGTCGAGCGATGAAAACGGATCTTGGAATATGATCTGCATCTGCCGGCGATAGGGCCGCAATTCTGATTTGTTCAACACCGTAATGTCTTTGCCGGAAAGGCGAATGCTGCCAGCGGTCGGCTCGATCAGCCGCAATACGGTGCGCCCGACCGTTGATTTGCCGCAGCCCGATTCACCAACCAGCCCAAGCGTCTCGCCCGCTTCTATCGCAAAACTTACGCCGTCGACGGCGAACACGGTGCCGCCCGCGCGCTGCAGCAGGCCCTTGCGGACGGGGAAATGTTTCTTGAGGTCGCGGACTTCGAGCACGGTCTCAGGCATGGCTTTCCTCGTAAAGCTCGCGCGAGCGCCAACAGGCGGCCCAATGGCCCGGGCGCTTTTGCTCGAAATTGGGATATTGCGCGCGGCAACGGTCCTGGGCGTGCACGCAGCGCGGCGCAAACACGCAGCCGGACGGGAGATTGCTGAGCGCCGGTACGGTGCCCGGAATTTCCTGCAACCGTTTGCCCGCGCCATCATTTTCCCCGCGCATCGAGGGCAGCCGCGGGATCGAGCCCATGAGACCGTGCGTATAAGGATGTTGCGGATGCGCGAACAAATCCTGGACCGGCGCCTCCTCCACCTTGCGGCCGGCATACATCACGACGACGCGCTGCGCGGTTTCAGCCACGACGCCGAGATCGTGGGTGATCAGGATCACCGCCGTGCCGAGCTTGCGTTGCAAATCGAGGATAATCTCTAGGATCTGCGCCTGGATGGTGACATCGAGCGCGGTCGTCGGCTCGTCGGCGATGAGCACCTTCGGGTTGCAGGCGAGCGCCATCGCGATCATTGCGCGCTGGCGCATGCCGCCGGAAAGCTGATGCGGATATTCGTTGGCGCACTGCTCCGGCTCCGGGATCTGCGCAAGCCGCATCATGTCGATCGCCTTCTGCCAGGCCTGCCGGCTGCCTACCTTCTCGTGCAACAGTACTGCTTCCGCGATTTGGCTTCCGATGGTGAGCACAGGATTGAGCGAAGTCATCGGCTCTTGGAAAATCATCGCGATGTCCTTGCCGCGCACTGCTCGCATCACCTCTTCATCGAGCGCGAGCAAATCGACGCCCGCCAACTCGACTTTGCCGCCGGCGATTCGGCCGGGCGGATCGGGCACCAGCCGCATCAAAGACAGCGCGGTAACGCTCTTGCCGCAGCCCGATTCGCCGACGATTGCCAGCGTCTCATGTGGCGCAAGCGTGAAGCTGACGCCATCTACGGCTTTCACTGTCCCGAGGCGCAAGTCGAAATAAGTGCGCAGGTCCTCGACCGCGAGCAACGGCGCGGCCCTCTCCGTTGCGGGTTTGCCAGCGGGCAGTGCCATTGCGTCAGTCGCGCAGCCGCGGATCGAGAATGTCGCGCAGCGCGTCGCCGAATAGATTGGTTCCGAAGACAGCGAGGCTGATGGCAACACCGGGGAAGATGACGAGCCAGGGCGCGGTGCGAACAAATTCGGCGGCCGACTCCGACAACATGCGTCCCCACGACGGATGCGGCTCCGGTACGCCGAGGCCAAGGAACGAGAGCGACGCCTCGGTCAGAATAGCCGCGCCAAGCTGCGCGGTCGCTATCACAATGAGTGGCGCAATCGTGTTCGGCAGTACGTGACGCACCGCAATGCGGAATTCGCTCATGCCGACCGCACGCGCCGCCTCCACGAATGGCTGTTCGCGCAGCGCCAGTGTGTTGGAGCGAATGACGCGCGCCGTATAGGGAATGAGCGGGATCGAGATAGCGACGATAGTGTTGTCGAGCGCGGGGCCAAGTGCCGCCGCCATCACCAGCGCTAACACCAGCAGCGGCACAGACTGCAGCACATCGATGATGCGCTGGATAACGAGATCCGTCCAGCCTCCAACATAGCCGGAGGTTAAGCCAAGCGCGACGCCAAAAAGACTGCCAAGAAGGGTTGAGCCTAAGCCGACCGCAAGCGAGATGCGCGCGCCGTAAATAATGCGGCTAAAGATGTCGCGGCCCATCTGATCGGTGCCCAGCACATGACCTGCGCCTGGGTGGAGCAATCGCACGGCTGCATCAGTCGCCGTCGGACTGTAGGCCGTGATGAAGTCTGCGAACACCGCGCAAAACACGAACACCGCCATGATCGCCGCCCCGATCGCGCCGAGCGGATGCGCGCCGAGGTGATAGCGGACCTTCGACCAAACGCTTTCGGGGCGGTCAGCTGTTTCCGTCTCTACCGGGAGGTCGATGATCGACATGCGGCTAGCTCGCGTAGCGGATGCGCGGATCGAGCACCGCGTATAGTAGGTCGATAAGGAAATTGATCGATACTGCGACCACCGCGACGAACATCACGAGGTTCTGCACGATTGGGTAGTCGCGCCAGCGGATCGCTTCCACCAGAAAGCGCGCCACGCCAGGAATGTTGAACACGGTTTCCGTCACGATGAGCCCGCCCATCAAGAAGGCAGCCTCGATACCGATCACGGTCACGACCGGCAGCAGCGCGTTGCGCAACGCGTGGCGGTAGTTGACGGTGCGGGCTGGAGCGCCCTTGGCCCGTGCGGTGCGGATGTAGTCCTGGCGAAGGACCTCTAGCATCGAGGAGCGAGTCAGCCGCATGACCAGAGCGGACGAGCGGAAGCCGACCGCCATCGCCGGAATGCTAAACAGCCAGAGCGTATTCCAGAAGCCTTTTGGCGGATTGGTGTAGATCGGGATGGCACCGAAATAGGCGACGAAAGCCATCAGGATCAGCAACCCCAGCCAGAACGACGGCAGGGACAGCCCGCTGAGACTGATCACGCGCAGCACATAATCGAGCGTCGTATTCTGTTTTACCGCACTGATCACGCCGAGCGGCACCCCGAAGGTCACGGCAAATAACAGCGCAAGGCCAGCCAGCTTCGCCGTGATTGGGATGCGCGGTAGGATTTCGTCGATCGCCGGTTTTTCTGATACGTAGGAATAGCCGAGGTCACCCCGCGCCAGGCCGCTTACCCATTCGACATATTGCACCGGGATCGGGCGGTCGAGACCAAGCTCCTTCTCGAGCTTGGCCTTCTCAGCAACGTCGATCATTCCGGCAGCGTTAAACACGATGTCGGCAATGTTGCCGGGCACCAGGCGCAGCATCGTGAAGATGAGGAGCGAAATCCCAAACAGCGTCAGGAGCATTAGGAAAAAACGTCTGATAATGTAGGTGCCCACTCTCGCCTCCCGTCGAAAGTAGGCGGCGCGCGACCCACAGCGCGCCGCAACGCTCAAGCGTCACTTGTCGAGCCAGACGTCCTCGTAACGATAACCGTTATAGGCGCTGTTGCTCATAATCGTCATGTTTTTGACGTACGGCTTCCAGCACGTGCCGGACCGCGCATGCAGCAGGATCGGGCGCGCCACGTCCTCCTGCAACTTCTTGTCGATGTCCCACACCATCTTTTTGCGCTTCTCCACGTCGGTTTCAACCGATTGCTTGTCAAACAGCGCCTCCAGCTCCTTGTTGCAGTAGTGCGTGTAGTTACGCTCGGAGCCGCAGGCATAGTTCTCGTAGAAGGCCTGGTCCGGGTCGTCGATGCCGTTGCCCGTGAGGTTGAGGCCTACGGAATAGTCGTTGCGCGCGACCTTCGCGAACCATTGGCTCGACTCGACCGGGTCAAGTTCCGCGTCGATATAGATGGTCTTGAGCTGGTCGATTAGCACTACCGCCGGGTCCCGGTAGGTGGCGAGATTGCGTGTCGATACCTTGATCTTCAGCGGATTATTGGACCCATAACCGAGCTTGGTCATGATCGCGCGTGCCTGTTCGCGGTCCTTCTGCACGTCGCCATAGCCAGGAATCGTCTTCAGCAGTTCGGGCGGCATGCCCCAGACGCCTTCGGGCGGCGGCAGCAAGGTGCCGCCCACGTCCCCGGCGCCCTGGTAGATGATGTCAATGAACGCCTTGCGATCAAGGGCGAGCGCCATCGCCTTGCGCACCTCCACGTTGTTGAAAGGGGGGTTCTCGCGATTGACGATGAGGTTCGTGCTGACGTTGATCGGGCCGATCTCGCAGATCGCGGTCGCGTCCTGCTTCTTGATGTCGGCGATCAGTGCCTTGGTCATTTCCGTCGGGAAAGTCATGTCGACCTTGCCGGCCACGAAAGCGAGCACCGCGGTTGCCCGGTTGCTGATGATCGTGAACTCGATGCCGTCGAGGTAGGGCAAACCCTTCTTCCAATAGTTCTCGTTCTTGGCGAGCTTGATCGATTCATTCTGCTTGAATTCGACGAACTTGAATGGCCCGGTGCCAATCGGATTAGTGCGCATCTGCGCCGGCGAGACGTGGCATGGATAGACAGGCGTATAACCGGATGCGAGCATCGCGATTAGCGAAGGCTGCGGCCGCTTAAGATGCAGCGTGACCTCGAAATCACCGTTGGTGGTGACCTCGACAATGTTGTTGAACAGGTCCTTGCGCGGATTCTTGCGGAACTTGTCCTTGGCCTTGCCCTGCAGAAGGTCGAACGTGCATTTCACGTCCTTCGACGTGAACGGCTGGCCGTCATGCCACCTGACGCCTTGATGCAGCCTGAACGTCAGCGCAAGGTTGTCGCTGCTCACGCTCCAGCTGTCCGCCAGTTCGGGAACGATCGTGCCCATCGAATTCTGAGGCTTGTGCTGATCGTATACGACAAGGTTGTTGTAGAGGCCCATCGCGGGGATGTTTACCGAGAAGGTCGCCTCCTCATGGATAGAGAGTGAGGGCGGCGTCTCGCGATGGTAGATTCTCAGGATCCCGCCATGCTTGGGTTCGCCGGCTTGTGCAAACATAAGCGTGGCGAAAGCGAAGGTGACAAGGGTCAAAGCACCGAGTTTGGTGTTCATCAAAAATCTTCCCGAGATGCTGCGTCGCTGCTGCAGGTGCTGGGGTTATTTGGCTGTCACGCTAGCCGGTGTGTTTTTGCCGATCAACCGCGCAGGCAAGCATCCCTAGTACGGCGCGAGCCGGCGACGAGATATCCTTGCCAAGGCTGGCGCTTGGCCCCACCATGGCCCAATGTGAATGGCCGCAAGCCAAATCACGGACCGGGAACCAACAAAAGTAGCGATCGTGGGCGAAAGCGACCATATAGTCGCCGAAATGGCGGCTCGGATTTTTGCCGATTTCGCCGATCCCCAAACCATCAACCGGGCAAAAGATGGCGCTTGGAAGGGGCCACTGTGGCGCGCCCTCTCCAAAGCGGGACTGCCGCTCGCCTGGGTTCCCGAACAATTGGGTGGCTCCGGCGCGAGCCTCCCCGACGGCTTCGCGGTGCTCGGCGCCGCCGGACGTTTCGCCGTGGCGGTTCCGCTTGCTGAGACACTGCTGGCCGGGTGGTTGCTCGCGCGCGCCGGATTGGCGTCGCCGGATGGCGCCATGAGCGTCGCCCCTGCCCGCCCGGTCAACCACATCACGCTTGGCAGGGATGGGACGCTGAGCGGCCGGGCGCTCGGCGTGCCCTTTGCGTCCGATGCGCCGCACATTGCTGTCATAGCGGAAGACGCAACGGACGTCACTGTTGCACTCGTCCTGGCGAAAGACTGCGGAATCGACAAAGGACAAACGCCGGCGGGCGATGCATCGAATATGGTGGTTTTCGATCGCGTGAAGCCCTTGCGTCGAGCGCGCGCGCCGGCAGGCCTTGACTGCGCGGCGTTGATGCTTATGGGCTCGGTCATCCGCAGCGTGCAGACCGCTGGCGCATTGGAAGCGATTCTGTCGCTTAGCGTCGCTTACGCAAATGAACGCATCGCGTTCGAACGGCCGATAGGCAAATTCCAGGCCGTGCAGCAAAATCTAGCGCGGCTCGCCGGTGAAGTAGCGGCGGCGCTTGCGGTGTCCGGCTCTGCCACCGATGCGATTGGTCAGGAGAGCGCTTTCGATGAAGCGGTGTTTCTCGAGGCGGCGTCGGCGAAAATCCGGTGCGCTGAGGCCGCAACCGAAGGGGCAGGCATTGCCCATCAGGTTTTCGGCGCAATTGGCTTTACCGATGAGCACGTCCTGCACCGCTACACATTGCGCCTGCTAGCGTGGCGTGACGACTTCGGCAACGAAAGCTACTGGGCGGCCGAGCTTGGCAGGCGTGTTGCCCAGCAAGGTGCCGATGAGTTCTGGCCGATGGTTGCGTCACGATGAGCAGCAGCTTGCAGTTCGATCAGGTCCGCCTTCCACCAGAATGTCAGAGCCTGCGCCGCGATGTGAGGGCCTTCCTCGCGGAGGAAATTGCCAACGGCACGTTCGATCCGCATCGGCCCGGCCACGGCGACTCGTACGATCGCGCGTTCAGCAAACGAATCGGCGCCAGAGGATGGATCGGTATGACGTGGCCGAAAAAATATGGCGGCCGCGAACGCAGTTTTCTTGAACGCTACGTCGTGACGGAAGAATTTCGCGTCGCAAATGCGCCGGTCCGGCTGCATTTCGTGGCGGACCGTCAAAGCGGGCCTATCTTGCTAAAGTACGCGCCCGAGCACATCAAGGCCGACATTCTGCCGCGCATATGCCGCGGGGAGTTGTGCTTCGTCATCGGCATGAGCGAACCCGGCTCTGGCTCCGACCTGTTCGCTGCCAAGACCAAAGCAACGAAAGTCGATAAAGGTTGGCGCATCAACGGCTCGAAGATCTGGACGAGCAATGCGCACGTTGCCGACTACATGCTCGGGCTGTTCCGGACCTCGCCTGCCACCAAGGACAACCGGCGTCACGGCCTAACGCAGTTTCTGGTCGACATGAAGACGCCGGAAATTACAGTCAACCCGATTTATCAGATGACCGGGGAGCATGATTTCAACGAGGTG
>Ga0310917_10001800_pt1 | contig 10290 bp, 9 predicted proteins | sample GREbulkMGLF178_FD_203531 | JGI IMG/M metagenome (GOLD analysis project Ga0310917, IMG submission 203531) | Lab enrichment of tropical soil microbial communities from Luquillo Experimental Forest, Puerto Rico - GRE.bulkMG.LF178 | ecosystem: Environmental > Terrestrial > Soil > Tropical forest >... | reverse complement strand
CACGTAATCGCAAACGTGCCAATTCCCATCAATGAGCCGAGTGCCGAAAGAATCGGGATAAATGCGCCGGCAGCGCTCGCTCGGTTTGGGGGGCTTGAGGCCATAACCCCGCCCTGCCGCGGCCGGTTCCGGCCCGTTTGTGCCCCGGCGGCTGCGCTTTTTGCCCCGGTCTCGCCGGATACCGCATTTTTACGGAAAAATGGGCGGGAAAACGCGCCCTCGAGCGTGAACCTTTTGTTTCGCCGCCGCGACTAACTCCAAGAACCCCCGAGCGCGTCCGCGGCGCCACGGGGGCGGCTGGGTGGGTGGTCAAATGTCCGACTTCAGGCTTGCAGCTGGCGTGACCGCGCTTGCAATCGGCGCTGCCGTGGTGACGGCGCTTGCCGCCAATCCGGAGGTCAAGAGCGACCCCGCTGCGGCCGCCGCCGTCGCCAATTCCGAGGCGAACGCCGATCCCGCCGCCCCGGCCGCGGCCAAGAGCGATCGGCTCTTCGTTCGCCCCCCGCTCAAGGCCGCCGCTCCTCCGCCGGTCACTTCGGCCTGTCCGCAAGAGCCGTGGCCGTACGGCTGCCAATGGCGCACACCTCCCGCGCGCAAGGTTATTCGCCCTTCGCGGCCGAGCTGACCGCTCACAAAAAAAGCGGCATTGGGCGGCTAAAGTCGCCTTCCAACCTCCCGACCAAGGCTGCTTCCCATGCCTGCGATGAAGATCGCCATGAGCGTCCTTGCCTGCGCCGCGATGCTGTTGGCGGGCTGCGAAATGGCCGACCAGTACGCCACCTTCGTGCCGAAGATTCTCCGGCAACCGAGCACGGAGCCTCCGGCGCCGGAGCCCGAACCCGACGTCAAGGAATTGGTCCGCGCGGGCGCCGATACGCTGTTTACCGCGCATCCAACCGCCGTGGCGGTTTCGCGTCCGCACCGCCTGGCGGGGCGAGGATTTAGCGCTTGCGTGAAAGCGATGGTCGTTGGGCCGATGAACCCCGATCCGCAGCCGGTCACGCTGCTGGTGACGATCGACCATGGCAAGTTCACCGATCGTCACCGCGCGACCTCGCAAGACGGCTGTGCGAGCGAGAGCTATGAAAGGGTCGAAATAGCGCGACTGCCGAGCGCGACGCGAACAGAAGGCGGCGCAAAGTGACGCTCGGTGGCGGATTTGCCGAGTTCACTGCTGTTAACTGTCGCAACGGTGTGAGAATTTTTCCCTCGCGCATTTTTCGCTTGACTCGCGTAACGAGAATCTTCCAGAAAAATGTATTCACCGAAACTACGCGTTGACCACCGTCCCGATGCCGCCGCGACCGCGCATCGGGGCAAAGTCTCCGTTCATGCCTGCCGAGTAACGGCGGTCGCCGCGATGCTCGCGTCGCGGCGGCGTCGCGGGCGCGGCGCTCGGTGCTGATTTTGCCGAGTTCACTGCTGTTAACTGTCGCAACGGTATGAGAATTTTTCCCTCGCGCATTTTTCGCTTGACTCGCGTAACGAGAATCTTCCAGAAAAGCGTATTCACCGAAATTGCGTGTTGACCACCGTTTCGATGCCGCGCGCTTTCTCCGGCCGGCATCGGCGCGGGAGGATCGCCGTGCGCGCGGCGCATGGGTGCGATCCTCCCGATGATTCTCGAGCGCAATGGTTCGCTCACGTGACTGCGCGCTCAGCGCCGAAGGTTGCGAAATGGCTAAAATGTCCGCCGGCGATCTCAAGGCCCTGCTGTCGGCCGAGCGCTACGACGCGCTCTCGGCCATGGCGGCCTCCAAGCTCTCCGACGAACGCGCGTCCGCGCTCAATTACTACATGGGCAACATGTCGAAGGACATGCCGGCCCCGGATGGGCGCTCGAAGGCGGTCTCGAGCGACGTCGCCGACACCATCGAAGGCCTGATGCCGCCGCTGATGGAGATCTTCGCCGCGGGCGAGGAGGTGGTGCAGTTCGCGCCGGTCGGACCCGAGGACGTGGCCGCGGCCGAGCAGGAGACCGACTACGTCAACCACGTCTTCATGCAGCAAAACCCCGGCTTCCTGGTGCTCTACTCCTTCATCAAGGACGCGCTGCTCTCGAAAGTCGGCGTGGTCAAGGTGTGGTGGGAGTGCCGCGACGAAGTCGAGCGCGAGACCTATCTCGATCAGCCCGACGACGCCTTCGCGCTGATCGTTTCGCAGCCGGGTGTCGAAATCGTCGAGCACAGCGAGCGCGAAATTCCGCTTTCGGAACCTCCCTCTCCGTTCGCCCCCGCGAAAGCGGGGGCCCAGGGGCCGCAGGCTGCAACTCTGGGTCCCCGCAACGGGGTCCCCGCGACGCTCGCGTCGCGGGGTGCCCCTCGCGGGGACGAACGGAATGAAAGCTCGGTGCCGGTCGGACCGGACGGGGTGCAGCCGCCCCGACCCAAGCTGCACGACGTCACCATCGAGATCCGCCGCACGCGCGAGTGCGCCCGCGTCGAAGGCGTGACCCCGGAGGAGTTCGGCATCAGCCGGCGCGCGCGCTCGATCAAGGACACGGATTACTGCTTCCACGACGTATTCCGCACCGAGTCGCAGCTGATCGCGCAAGGCTACGACCGCGAGCAGGTCAAGAAGCTCCCCTCGTACACGCTCGCGCATAGGATCGAGGAGCAGGCGCGCGACACCGTCAACGAATCGACCCTGCGGCAGGGCGACGACGGGCTCAACGCCTCGAGCCGGCTCATTCGCATCACCGAGCACTACGTGCGCATGGACTACGACGGCAACGACGAGGCCGCGCTCTACCGCTGCACCACCGCCGGCGAGGAGGGCGAGCTCCTGCTGCGCGACGACGAGCCCGACGTGGTGCGCGAGGACGTCATCCCGTTTGCGGCCATGACCCCGGTCATCGTCACGCACCGCTTCTTCGGCCGTTCGATCGCCGACCTGGTGATGGACATTCAACGGATCAAACCGGCGTTGCTGCGGGCGCTGCTCGACAACGCCTATCTTGCCAACAATCCGCGCACCGAGGTGCCGGAGAGCCACGCCACCGAAACCACGCTCGACGATCTTTTGGTGTCGCGCCCGGGTGGGATCGTGCGCACCAAGATGCCGGGCGGCCTGAGCGTCATCGAGCATCCCGACATCGGCAACCACGTCTTCCCTTTGCTCCAGTATCAAGACGCAACGCGAGAATGGCGCACGGGCGTGTCGCGGCAAGGGCAGGGGGTCGACCCCAACGCGCTGCAAAACCAGGTCGCCACCATCGCCAATCAGATGTTCAACGCCAGCCAAGCCAAGGTGAAGCTGATCGCCCGCATCTTCGCCGAGACCGGCATCCGCGACCTGTTCTCGCTCCTGCACATGACGATCCGCAAGAACGGCTCGCAGGCGCAGACCGTGCGGCTGCGCAACCAATGGGTGATGGTCGATCCGAGAGACTGGCGCGCGCGCAACGACATGACCATCAATGTCGGGCTCGGCACCGGCTCGAAGGCCGAGCAGCTCGCGCATCTGCAGCTCATCATCGGCGCGCAGAAAGAGGCGATCGCCGCCGGCCTGGTCAGCGCCAAGAATCTGTTCCACTCGGCGAAGGAGCTGGTAAAGCTCGCCGGGCACAAGAACGTCGACGCGTTCTTCACCCCGCCAGGCGCGCCGGCGGATCCCGCCGACCCGGCCTCGGCGCCGATCCAGCCGCCGCCCGATCCCAAGCACGCCGAGATCGCGGCGAAGGCGCAGGCCGAGCAGGCCAAGATCACGGCGGACGCCGCGCACCAGAAGATGAAGCTCGACGCGCAGCTTGCGTTCGAGCGGGAGAAGTTCGCGCTCGAGAAGGAGCTCAAGCTGCTCGACCTGCAGATCGCGCGCGAGCGCCACCAGCACGAGATGGCGCGAGCCGCGGCGAAAACGATCATCGACGGCGCGCCCGCGGCAGCGTCGGCGCCGTTGGCGAGCTAAGGAGAGCAAAATGACCGACGACAAGCTCGAGGCCGCGATCGCACGTGGCGCGCGCGCCAAGGAGTTGCTCGGTAGCGAGACGCTCAAAGAGGTGTTCGCCCAGATCGAGTCCGACTACATCGAGGGATGGCGCCATACCTCCGCCCGCGACGCCGATGCGCGCGAGCGGCTGTGGCTGGCCGTGCAGGTGCTCGGCCTGGTCAAGGACCATCTCGTCATCATCGCCAACGACGGCAAGCTGGCCCAAGCCGAACTCGATCGGCTCGCGGGCTTGGCCGCGTAAACACAACGGAAAAACAGCACAAGAGGACATCATGGAAACGGCTACTCCCATCGGCGCCGATGCGCCGGCCCCGTTTGCTCTCGAGATGACTGCGCCGGCGGACACGCCCGCCTATCTCTCCACGCACGACGCGGCCGCGGTGTTGCGCAAGCTGCGCCAGCCGAAAATGAATGAGACAGATACAACCGATTCCGCGCGCGCGGCCGCCGCTGCGCCGGAGCCGGGCAAAGAATCGGCCGCCGATCCGGCGGACGACGCCGCTCCTGTGGATGCACAGGATCCCGGCGCGAAGACCGAAGGCACTGATCCGGGAGCCACCGAGCTTTCGCCCATCGAGCCGCCGAGGTCTTGGACGAAGGAAGACAAGGAGCTCTTCGCGGGCCTCCCTCGCGCGACGCAGGAACGTCTGGCCGAGCGCGAGCGGTCACGCGAGGGCGATTTTCTCCGCCGTCAGAACGAAGCCGCCGAAAAGCTCAAGGGCCTCGCGGCCAAGGAGCAAGCGGTGGAACTGGCAAGGCAAACTTACGAAGCGGCATTGCCGCAGCTTCTCCAAACCCTGCAGCAGCAGCAGGCGGGCGAATTCGCCGACATCAAATCGATGGCGGATGTTGAACGTTTAGCCCGTGAAGACTGGCCGCGTTACCTGCTCTGGGACCTGCAGCAAAAGAAGGTTGCCGAGGTCACCCAGCACATGCTCGCGGCCCAGCACCGGCAGGCGCAGGAGAAGCTCACGCAATTCGTCGAATTCGCCAAGCGCCAGGACGATCTCTTCAAGGAGAGGGTCCCGGACATGGCGGACGACACGAAGGCCGCGGAGCTGCAGCGACAAGCGCTCGCCGTGCTAAGCGATCTCGGCTTCGACGAAGCGGAACTGGTGCCGCTCTGGAACGGTCAGAAGGAGCTCTCGCTCCGTGACCACCGGCTGCAGCTCCTGATCCGCGACGCGACGCTCTGGCGCGAAGCTGAGAAGAAAGCCAAGGCTGCGGCCACCAAGCCCGTTCCCCCGGTTCAGCGGCCGGGCGCCGCCACGTCCCGTCAAGGCACGGACGAAGCGCGCGTCCAGCACCTCACCCAACGGCTCGAACAAACCGGCTCGCTCCGCGACGCCGCGGCACTTCTCCGCGCGCGCCGCGCCGCGGCCCGGTAAAGCACGGCGCGTCACCCGCGGGCTTGACCCGCGGGTCCATCTTTCTTCCCAAGAAGATGGATGGCCGGGTCAAGCCCGGCCATGACGGGACTGTGCGCTGACAGAAAGGAACACACTCCATGGCAATGCCTACCAACACCTTCGCCACCTACGAGGCGATCGGCAACCGCGAAGATCTCTCCGACGTGATCTATCGCATCGATCCGACCGACACGCCGTTCATGACCGGCATCGAGCGCGAGAAGGCGACCGCCGTCAATCACGAATGGCAGACGCAAGCGCTCGCCGCCGCCGACACCACCAACGCCCAGCTCGAAGGCGACGACGCCGCCACCACCGCCACCACGCCGACGGTGCGGCTCGGCAATATTTGCCAGATCTCCTACAAGGTGCCGCGCGTCACCGGCACCCAGCGGGCAGTGGAGCACGCCGGCCGCGACGACGAGCTCGCCTACCAGGAGATGCTCAAGGGCCTCGAGCTCAAGCGCGACATGGAGGCGATCCTCGTCGGCACCAACCAGGCCAAGGTGACGGGCAACGACACCACGGCCCGCAAGACCGCCTCGGTGCTCTCCTGGATCAAGAGCAACACGTCGAAGGGCGCGAGCGGGGCCGATCCTTCGGCCGCCGACGGCACCGGTAGTCGCACCGACGGCACGCAGCGCGCCTTCACCGAGGCGAATCTCAAGAGCGTGCTGCAGTCGATCTGGAACGCCGGCGGCAAGCCCGACATGATCATGGTCGGCGGCTTCAACAAGCAGGCGTTCTCGAGCTTCACCGGCCGCGCCACGCCGATCGAGGACGTCGGCTCCAAGAAGATCGTGGCCGCGGTCGACGTCTACGAATCCGACTTCGGCCGGCTCAAGGTGGTGCCCAACCGCTTCCAGCGCGCGCGCGACGTGCTCGTGCTGCAGATGGAGATGTGGGCGGTCGCCTACCTCAACGGGCGGCGCATGGTGTCGATCCCGCTCGCGCGCACCGGCGACAGCGAGCGCCGGCAGATGCTCTCCGAATACGCCCTCGTCGCCCGCAACGAGAAATCGTCGGGTGGCGTGTTCGACAACACCACGTCGTAACGCGGTTCAGCAGCAAGAGCCGAAAGGGCGGCTCGCTTTGCGCTCCGCCCCCGCCTTCCGCTCGTCCCCGCGAAAGCGGGGACCCAGAGCCACCGACTGCGGCCCCTGGGTTCCCGCTTGCGCGGGAACGAACGGAAGCTCCTGTCCACCTGGTGGCCCGCCCTAGCCTCGGCGAGGGCGGGCCTTCCTCTATCCCGCGAAGACGGGCGTGAACGCCCTTTCGCTATAGGAGACCAACATGGCTTACCCGAGCGTTCACAAGCTCACCGTTGTCCACATTTCGGCCCACTCGCCCTCGATCGGCGAGCAGCAGCTCGCCGCGGCGGCGCAGGCGCGCGGCATTCCGCTGCAGACGCTGCAGACATTGGCGCAACTCGGCGTGCCGATCGCGGGGCTGGGCAACTCCTTCGCCAACACCGGCGCCACGTCGGGAACGACGTCGGGGACGCAGACGGGCACGCAGATCGGCAACACCACCGGCTCGAGCACGCAGACGACATCGACGCCGTTTAATCCGTTGTCGCTCTTGCCGCTTGCCTTCCTGCCGATGACGGGCGGCGCTTCGCTCGGCGGCGGCATCCTCGGCTCGCTCGGCGGCGGCCTCTTCGGCGCGCTGTCCAACGGATTCATGGGACCGGGATCGTTCAACCGGGGGTAACATCATCGCGCACAACACACAGGAAAAACCATGGCGGGAATTCTCGATTTCACCGGCGCTGCGCCGCGCGGCGGCGTGCTCGGCGGTTTGAACGACAACGCGATGCTCGGCTATCTCGCCGGCGCGCTGCAAGGCGGCAATCTCGGCCAGTCGATCGGCCACGGATTGGCGGGATGGCTGACGGGTCAGCGCCTCGACCAGCAGCGCCTCGCGCCGGCTCAAACCTATCGCGCGCTCGCGGATGCCGGCGTTCCCGACGCCATGGCCAAGGCGGCCGCGTTGAACCCGCAGATCATGAAGGCGGTCGCTCCCGCCTATTTCGGCCGCGAGCCGTTCAAGGACGTCGCCTCGCTCAATACCGTCGTCGGCCGTCTCGGCGATCTCATGACGGCGGCGGACAGGAGCGCGGGCATTGCGCCGGCAAGCGCCTCCTCCGATCCGCAAATGCCCGCGCTTGGAGACTTCATGCGCGCGCGCGACGCCGCTGCCGGCGACATGGCGCACGTGCTGCGCTCGGGCGGCATGAGCGAAGACGACATTCGCGCCTGGAAAGACGCGCTCGATGCATCGGCCTCTGCGGACGAGCTCAAGACAGTGCTGGGCCGCGGCATCGAGCTCGTGAACGCGCGTCTCGCCGACCTGCAGGCTCGCTACCGCCGCGGCGCGAAGGCGCCGCCCGAACTGCTCTCGCCCAAATCGAAGGCCACGCTGGATAGCTTGCGGCTATGGACCGCGCCCGCCGGAGGATCGAAATAGCGCCTGCCGGGGTCGACAGCGTCGCAATGCTGGGCCAGCCTGCGCGAAGGCGCGGCGCCGCAGTCGCGCAAGCGACCTCGCGTGCGCCGGCGCGCACACCGGGCGAGCACGCAGGGCGCCCCCATTCGGCGACGTCAACTTCGGCGAGAAGGAGGAGCTGAGATGAGCGCCTTTTTCAACATCGATCCACCCTCGGCCACGAGCTTCATTGAAGCTTTCGGCATCAACGCCTCGGACCAGATCGTCGGCTTCTACGACAACACCCAACGGCACGGCTTCCTCTACAGCGGCGGAACCTACACCACGCTCGATGTGCCGATGACGTCCTACACGGAGGCGGACGGCATCAACGACCTCGGCCACGTCGTCGGCACGTACCAGGCCGGCGGGAAGTTCCACGGCTATATCTACCGCAACGGAACCTACGCCACGCTCGACGACCCGCTGGGCACGGTCGAGACCGTTGCGCAGGGCGTCAACAACGCGGACCAGGTCGTCGGCTACTACATCGGCAGCAACGGCGTATTCCACGGCTTCTTCGTCGACGCCGCGTTCGGGCTATACGCCCCGATCGACGATCCCCTCGCGGGCACCACCTCCAGCGGCAACGGTGAGGGGACGTATGCGCAAGGCATCAACAACGCGCACCAGATCGTCGGCTACTACGTCGACAGCTCCCACAGATACCACGGCTTCCTCTACGCCAACGGGAGCTATTTTCCGCTCGACTTTCCGTCGGCGACCGCCACCCGTGCGCTCGGCATCAACGACGCCGGCCAGATCGTCGGCGCCTACGACAATGCGAGCGGCCACCACGGTTTCCTCTACGCCAACGGCGTCTACACCTCGATCGACGATCCGCTGGCCGGCCCGATGCCCGGCCAAGGCACCTATGCCGCGGCGGGGATCAACAATACCGGGCACATCGTCGGCTACTACGTGGACGGCAGCAGCAAATTCCACGGGTTTCTCGAAACGCCGAACCCGCCGCCCCCCGCCGGCACCACCGCCGACATGATCCTGCGCCACGGTGCCGACGGCAAATACGAAATCTACGACATCGGCAACAACGCGATGCTCGCGGCCTATCAGTTGGGCCAGGTCGGGACCGAATGGCAGTTCGTCGGCCTCGGCGGCTTCTTCGGCAGCGACACCACCGACATGCTGTTGCGCAACTCCAACACGGGCGGCTTCGAGGTCTACGACATCGCCAACAACATCATCACCAACGCCGCCTTCTTGGGTGCGATCGGCCTCGAATGGCAGCTCATGGGTTTCGGTAACTTTTCGAGCCTCGGCGAAACCGACATGATGTTGCGCAACGTGAATACCGGCGGAATCGAAGTCTGCGACATCAGCAACAATCAAGTCACGAACGTCCCCTTCATCGGGATGGTCGGCTTGAACTGGCAGTTCTCCGGCGTGGGGAATTTCAGCAGCCTCGGCGAAAGCGACCTGCTGTTGCGCAACTCCAATACCGGCGGATTGGAGGTCTACGACATCGCCAACAATGCGATCACCAACGCAGCCTTCCTGGGCATGGTGGGCCTCAATTGGCAGTACTCCGGCGTTGGCAATTTCAGCAGCATCCCCGGCGAAACCGATTTGTTGTTGCGCAACAACACGACCGGCGGGTTGGAAGTGTACGACATTAGCAACAATCAAATCACAGGCGCTGCGTTCTTGGGCATGGTCGGGTTGGATTGGCAGTTCGCGGGCATAGCGCCAGCGAATGGGGCGGGCACATCCGATCTCGTGCTGCGCAACGTCAACACCGGCGCCTTCGAGGTCTACGACATCGCCAACAATCAAATCACGGGAGCTGCCCCGTTGGGCTCCGTGGGCTTGGATTGGCAGCTCGGCGGCTTCGCGGCGGATCCCCCGACCGGCTCCATGGGCAGCTCGGGCTCGACCTCACAACTCGTGCAAGCGATGGCAGGTTTTGGCGGCGGCGGCGCAGCCGAGAGCTTGAATACCGTACCGCTTTCTGCCGACACGTCCCCGCAAGCGTCTCTGACGGCCCCGCAGCAGCACGCATGAGTCTGCGATCTGCGCAGGAATGAGTCCACGCGCCGGGTTGCAGCGGCGCGTCGGAGACCAGGCTACGGCTGTGGCCCCGAATGGCGTAGCTCACGCTCGGCACGAAATACGTTGCTGTAGAGGCCTGCAATCCACCAACGCCCGCTCGCGGTCACGTTGAGGTAATCGATAGCGGTCTGGATGTGCGGAGAGACGTTGTCCCAGTAAAACTGCGGATATTTATCGACGATGTCCGCCGGCGACTCATAGCCGAGCTGCTTGTTCAACCCGATCTCTTCAAATTCGCAGTAAAGCGCATTGGCTTTTCTCAAATAGTGGGGATCGCCAAGCTGACCGATGAGATCTGCGGCGCGTAAGAGTGACCCTTCTTCGTCAATTCCCTGCTCGTCATCATTCTCGTCAGCGGGCGATGGGTATGGGAAAC
>Ga0310917_10001794_pt1 | contig 10306 bp, 12 predicted proteins | sample GREbulkMGLF178_FD_203531 | JGI IMG/M metagenome (GOLD analysis project Ga0310917, IMG submission 203531) | Lab enrichment of tropical soil microbial communities from Luquillo Experimental Forest, Puerto Rico - GRE.bulkMG.LF178 | ecosystem: Environmental > Terrestrial > Soil > Tropical forest >... | reverse complement strand
ATGGAGCAACTGATTAAGACCCTTGGCCTCAAGGTTCATTGATTTTGTCGAGGCGCCATTCGAATGGCGGTCTGATCATGATCGGGAGCCCGCCGGCGGTAGTTCATCGTGGGCTGATCTTTGCCATGGCCCAGACTGCGGAAACATTGACTCATCGTCGCTAACGTCTGCGCCACGCGGCCGCAGCGCCGCCGAGCAGCGTGATGAACAGCAGCCTTCAGGATGGAGCGGAGAACGCTATGTCCATTCGCATCGGATATTTGTCCGACGCGGGATCGTGGCAGAATAACCGCCAGCGGCGCCGCTGCTGGAATTGGCTAAGCGAGTTGAGCGCGTCAGCGTACCACTTCGATCTCTTTCTTGGCGAGCGTCACCCTCTGCTCGCCGCCGAGTAGCTGCAGCAGGATCTCGACTCGCTGGCGCGGTCGCATGTCGGCGAATATCGCCAGATGGCCGGTGAAGGGACCGCTTAGGATTCTAACCCGGACACCGCGGCGTAACGGCGGCGGCTTGGGCAGATCGATCAGCCCATCGACCTCACGCCGGCGGATCTCTTCAATCACCTCGTCGGCCACCTTGGCCGGCCTGGTCCCGTCCATGATCAACCCCAGCGTCCCGGGCGCCCAGCGGGCAGCGTGCCATTGCAGGTGGATCAGAACGAAGGCGTAGCCGGGAAACAAAGGCGGCCGGACCTCAATCCTGCGACCATGGGAAATGCGGCGCTCGCGTAGACGCGGAAGGTAGACCTCGTAGCCATTGACCCCGAGACAATGCACCGCCAAGCGCTCACGGTGCGGCTCGAGCCGCGCGCAGGTCCAGTACATCGGCTCATTCCACCGCCTTGAACCGGTGGCGGTCGCGGCCGCCGGTTCTCGGGTCCTCGGCGCCGATCGGCGGGCCGTCCGTAAGCTTGGAAGGCCGCCGCGACCCGACCCCATGATGGGTCTCAGCCGGCGGATGAAAAAATTGCCGCTGCAACGTCGCAACCGCCCGATAAATGCTGCCCTCCCCCGCGCACGGAACGCGCGTCAGCGCATCCAAGGCAGCTTCGCGGAACGCTTGACGATCAGCCGGTAAAAGCGGACCAGCAAGGCGGGAAATCAGCGGCTCAGGATCCAGATCGTAAGATGTTGCCATCGACGGCACTCCATGAGAGCGTGGGGCCGTTTCGTGACTTACGGTTTGAGGGTTAACGCCTCCGCGGTTCCTCCGGTCCCGACCGCGGAGGCGTTCTATTTGGCTGCCGCCGCCTCCTCCAATGGCGCTGGCTGCCGCCCGCGGCGCCGGCGCTCGGCTTGCCATTGCCGGCGCAAGCTGTCGGGGACATCGGCCCAATCGAGGTGGGCAGGTCTAGGATCACAGTCGAATTCACGCCGCCAACGATCCAGAAGCTCGGCGCGTTCCGCTTCCGTGAGGATGCCCATCTCGAAAAGGTAGCTCTGCTCGCGGTCATACCCAGGCCACTTCAGGCCCAGGCCGGGCGCGTCGAGGAACCACCAAATTTGCGGTCGACGACCGTGCTGGCCCCACAGCCGCATCACGAGAGCGCGGCAGCTCGTCCAGGCGTCGCGCAGGTGTTCCGTACCGTCGAACAGCGAACCATCGGGACCAGGACCTAACCAAAGCTCCATCAGTTGGCTGTAGGTCAGACCGCAGTTGTCGATGTCCTCGCTAACGACGATGCGCCCCATTGGACTGCCTTTCCTCACCGCCTCACCGCCTGTCGTAGGGCAAAGGCTCGCCGCTTGGCCGCATTGGGGGAGCCACCACCGGTCACCGGTCGCCTTTTGAGAAAGCCCGCCGCCTCGGCCGCGGCATAGGTGCTGATTTGTCCGCGTGCGATCGCCTCAAGCAGATCGAAGCGTTCTGCCCGCCGGAGGCGGCCAGTCAGGTACTCGATGGACGTACCGCCCATGGGAGATTCGAGGTTGATCCGGAGTGGAGCGAGGTTAGTACCGGTTCTTGGATCAATGCAACGGGTACGCTATTGCAGGCGACGCAGGCCATAACGCGGCCACCGCCCAAGACAACGGGAAGGAGAATAATAATGACTAAAAGACTGTCGCAGCTTGAACAAGAACGCCAAGTTCGCGAGAGCCGTCTAGCAAGACCATATCCCGACGATTGGAGTGAGTGGGACACAAAAGCCGCTCTCATGGCTGCAGAGGAATTCGAGCAGAAGGCGCGTGAAGCTTTGAAACGCCGACGGGTTGATGTGGGGCTGGTCACGGAATTGCTCGATGCTGCTGCAGAAGCACGGGAAAAAGCCCGGTTGGCGCCTGTCAAACTAAGCCACGGATGACCTCGGCGTGTTCGCGCGAAATTTTTGATGAGGATGAACAAACTATGCCGCGGTGGCAGCGCGCGCCGCGACCGTAAGCCATTGATTTATTTAAGGAACCCCCCCCGGTTGCATTGAAGAGGTACTACAACCATATCGCATTGCCGATGGCCACGTCAAGGTCCCGACCATACGGGTGGTAGACGTCCACCGAAGCGGTCGCGGCGATCGGCATGTAGCTCAGCATGGCACCGAACACCCGTTCCACGGTGAGGCCGAGCCGATGGCGCGAAACGTACGGAGGAATTTGTCTGTTTCATCGCCAAAATAGAAAAAGGTTTGGCCTTGCGTCGGGTTAGCGATCGTCCCGTCTGGCTCGTAGAATTTTACACGAGTGTGCGCAAAGCAAATCGCATCCGTGACGGCCAAAGCAGACTGGAACCAACCGGAGCTGGAGTAGGTGTGCGTCAGCATGATCGCCGCCGTCACGCGGCCAGCCTGCCGCTCAGCGAGCATTTTCCCAACGAATTGCCCGATCAGTGGCAGTGCATAAGGTGGATTGAGCCAGACCCGGCCGTACCATTCTTGTACGAGCCCGTTGTCCGCTTTGGTGAAGTAGTGCGTCGCTTGGACAATGGTCTGCGCTTGCGCATGTGATGCCGGGTCAAGGTCGATCCCGCCAAGCACCTCGCGCACAAGTGGGAAATATTGGTCGGGCGTGAACCATTCATTTTGGCCGGTGTTTTGGACGCCACGAACGTTGTGACCCCAGATTGCACGGCTGATTTCAATCACCCTCTGGTCATCATATTCGGCGCTGGCGCCGAATTTGACCGCAGCATTCATCAACCGCTGCGGCGTGCAGCTAATATCCATGTTCAATAGGTCAGCGTTGGCCTCAAGCCACGGCATCCATTCGCCACGGGCGAGGCAGGCTTTCTTTTCTAGAAGCCGCTGCCCGGCCTCAATCAGATAGCGCACGCTGTCGGCGACGGACGCCCGCGCCTTGCAATACAGCTCACCGATCGCCAGTGCATCCGGGTCTTCATTTCGAATGATCAATTCCAGTTGAGCCATTGATTTTCTCCTTCATCTCCGCGCCGCCTTGGCGATCCGCACTTCTCGCAGCGATAGCCAGCGCGGACGAGCGCGGCATGACGAACGTCTAAACTGAACTCACGACGCGTCAATCTTCCTCCTTATTTGACAGGCTCACGCGCACCGCGCAACGCCTTCTCCCGCGTCTCACCATCAGCCTTCGCCGCCGCCCAAGTGAACCCAATTCCAGGGATCGCCAAAAACCGCGTTGGCCCATTCGGAAACACATCGCGGAAAGCCTCGATCATGAGATCGGCCAGTAAAGAAGCAACCAACTCGGCAGAAGCGATATCGACCTCGACCAAAATCTCGTCATGCACGGTCGACACCGGCTTCACGTTGCCAGGCCAATCACGATAGCGCTCAAACAAGAGCCGCATCGCCCGATGCATGACGTCTGCCGCGCCACCCTGTACCGGATAATTCATCGGCCTGGTGTTCGCCGAAATCTCAGCCTCATCATCATCGAGATAATCGATCCAACGCCGCGCCGTGCGCACGCCCCGCTCCACGGCATAAAGACGCGGCAACGAATAACGCCACGCCGCACCGGTAGGAGCCTGCTCGTCCCAGGTCCGCAGGTACTCACCGGCAGTCACATCGTCGACACCCAGCTCCACCGCCAGCGTCGCAGCACTCATACCGAAAATGACCCCGAAATTGATGGCCTTGGCCTGCCGCCGGGTACAGCCAACACGCTGCACAATCAGATCGTGATAATCCCAGCCCACCTCAAAAGCGGCAATCATCTTGACGTCACCGGAGAGCGCCGCGAAGACGCGCAGCTCGAGCTGGGAATAATCGACATCAACGAGGACGCGACCCTTGGACGCACGAAAGAAACCGCGAAATTCCGAGTCGGTCGGAATGTTCTGCAAGCTCGGATTGGAACTGGCATAGCGACCGGTAACCGTTCCGCCGACGTGTAGCTGACCATAAAGCCGCCCATCAACAACATAGCGAGAAAACGCCACACCAAACGTGTCGAGACAGCTTGCCTGCTCGGCGCGCGCATGGAGCGCCTCGACCAGCTTCCATTCAGCTGGAGCGAGACGATCAGCGAGAATGACCGCAGCGAGGTCTTCACGCCCGAACGCCAGCCGCCGCGTCTTCTCCGTTTTGGGCCACGTCAGCAGCGCAGGCCGCTGCTCTCTGTCGGGATAGGAGGAGAGCCGCTGCCGAAACAGCCGATCGAGCTGCACCCCCGAAGCAATGCAGGCACTAGTCAACGCTGGGTCCTGAGCGGCAATGTGCTCCTCGAGCGCCGTGACCACCCCTTGCCTGTGAGCGGCCCACGCCTGATGGGCAGCAACATCAAAGCCGAGACCGGTACGCTCCATGACGCGCGCCATGGCGGCGGAGAAGCGCATATCCTCATAGCCGGCAGCGATGTCGACGCCGCGCTCCTGGCTTTTGCGATGCAGCTCAGCTCGCAGCGCCTCCCAGATGCGATGCGTGACGACGGCATCATTGAGGGCATAGGCGAGCTGCGATTGGGTGAGCTCGGACGCGGCCCAGTCGGAGGCCTGCTCCGTCTTGTCGATGGTCTCGCCGAGCACCATGGCGGCCAGGTCGGCAAGCGAAATGCGGCCACCTCCACCTCCGTCATGCTTGTTACCCTTCGGCCGGCGCGAACCACGCACCGCCGAGAACAAGAGCGCGGTGTCGTCGAGGGTGAGGTCGATTTCCGCCTCGTGCAGCCAACTCGCCTCGAAGCGAGCGTTGTGGGCGACGACCCGTCGCCCCCGGAGGAAATCGGCCAGCACAACCAGCGCGCGTGCCTCGACGGGCTGATCGAAGACCAACATGGCGGCCGTCGCCCCGTCCGAAATCTGCACAGTGCGAACCCCGTCGCGGGTCGCTGACAGCCCGGTCGTTTCCACGTCGAGGGTAAGGAAACGGCTTCGCGGGAAGGCCCCTTCGAGGCGGCCGAGCGTGGCGGGAGTGAGCCTCTTCGGGGTAGGGACACCCAAACAACTTTTTTCCCGGACTTCTTCAAAGTAAAAATTACCGATTCCGTTTCCCTCGAAAAAATTCCACCTTATATTCTGCCAGGGAAGTATGTTTTGGGTGTCCCCTGAATTATCATGACTAAGTTGCTGTTTGGGAATCGTTTTTGACCGATTGAGAGGACGTGAAGGGGTTATTGTTGGGTGGGCCTTGGGTCTACGACGGCCTGCGACGCCCTCTAAATTGGCCGTCACGCTTGTCACATTGACCGTCACGCCGCTGTCCGCGGAGGGGTCCTGCGACGTCTTTTCGGTCAAAGTCCGACCCAGATTCCGAGACCTTGGGTGGGACTGAATTGGAGTCTCGCTCCCAGTTTGGAGCTCGCCAAACCCGTACCTTCTGTTCATCCGGAAGCTTCTTGCTGACTCGTCGCCAACCGCTCTCGCGGAGCCAGGTTGTGCAATACGAGATGTCCCTTTTGGAGGCCCGATCGAGCCCCTGCCGCCTGACCGCCGCGTACATCCCGAAGCATTGTCTAAAGAAGGCGTCGAGGTAGAGCTCTCGCAACGGTTGCGGCCGTCGCTGCCATTTCCAGGCAAAGTCATCACGGTTTGGCCGGCTCGTTAGTGGCTCTTCGGCGATGAACCGCTCCAGGATGGCGAGGAGCTCCAACGCCGCTTCCGGCAGGTATTCTCGTCGCTCGGGGTCGATGATGCGCTCTTCCTCCTCCGGCGTCGGCCAGTGCTGCTCGCCGGCTGCAAGCCGTGCCAGCGCCTCCGCCAGGATCTGATCGCGATTGCGGCGTAACCCATCGATGTCGATCCGGTCGCGGATCACGGAGACGACCCAGTAGCGGCGATTGCCGGTCGCGTCCTGCAGGAACTCGATGTCATTGGTGGAGAAGGCGAGACAGGTTCGTCGCGGATAGGAGCGCGCCTCGTAGCCGTAGGCGCGACGGCCGTGGTCGACGCAGCGCGTCAGGGCCGCCTTCTGCTCCTCAACATCGGACTTGCGCCAGGCCGACATCTCGGCACCATGCGCGACGACCGCCCCGGCGATGCTAAGCGCAAAGTCGGCTTGGCTCAGGCGCGGCGACGGAACCCCTTCGTTGTAGTAGGGCGCAAACATCGCCTCGAATACGCGATCTTTGCCGATCCCTTGAGGGCTGGTGAAGACCAGTGAATAGTCGGCCTTGGCGCCGGGATGGAGCGCTCGGTTGAGTACCTGCATGATGTATTTTGAGCCGACCAGTGCCAGGTATTCTGTCGCGTGTGTTCCGGTGTCGGCGCCGCCGTGGGTCACCAGCCAGCCGTCAAGGCGGCTGACGCTATCCCAGTCCGGTCGCGCGTCGATCCAGTCCTTACATTCGTCGAAGATATGGGTTTCGGCCACCGCATGGATGGCGGCCCGGCTCGGCGCCATCGCGCAGGCGCCGAAATCGTAGGTTTGAGTGAGGTAGTTGCCGAGCTTGGCGATGTCGGCGTCGCGCAGCCCCCGGTAGCCGACGGGTGTTAGGTTGGCCGGTTCCCACCATTCTGGCAGACACCATGGCGTCTTGCGGATGACTTCGACCCGATGGCGGAAGTTGTTCCAGGCGAAGCAGCCCTTGAGGTGCAATTCAAATTCGAGTGCCAGCGACATATTGGGGATGTCGCCGCGGTAGCTGCAGCCAGCGTTTGGCCGCGCCGCCTTCAGCCGGCTGCGCCAATCGAGCGCGTCGGCGTCGAATAGTGGCGCTGCCTCGATCAGTTCGACGAGGTGCGCATCCGGGTGCACCTGTCTTGGTACCCAGTCTGAGAGGTCCTCCTTGGCACCGAGACCAGGCAGTTCCAGCCAGCGAACCTCGACGCCCGCTTGCTGAAACATCTTGGCTACGCCGATGCCGTGCTCGATGCCGGGTCCGTCATTGTCGGGGCAGACAATGACCTTCCGTGCACCGAAATCGACGATCGTCTGCGTATCCTCGATACGCCATTTGCCGGCGCCGTCGGCGTTGGTCGTCGCGAGCACGCCCAGTTCCCCCGCCGTGACCACGTCCTTTTCACCTTCGACGATCAGCAACGGCGCTGTCGGACACGCGGTAAGGGCCGTTCCCACCACGTCGAGATGAAAGAGCAAGGGCGCGTTTTTCGGTCTGCCGTCTGACCATTGGCCCGTGGGTTCGTGCCAGACCTTGCAGGCGAAGCGCTTCTTTCCGCTCTTGGTGAAGTACTTGACCTTCGTCCAAGCGTAGCTTCCGTCGCGATCGTGATAGGGATAGCGGGTCTCCCCCGGTATTCGGCTGTCACCGCCGACGCGCGATCGTGGTAGGCCGCATTTCTCGACCAGATAATTGCAGATGGTACGGAAGTGCTTGGCGTCACAGTTCTGCGACCGACAGTGAAACAGGATGCGTTTCTCGTCGGTGATCGTGAGCACCAGCGATGGAGTATGGGTGCCGGTTGCCTCGTGAATTGGGCAGCAACATACGACGCTGCCGCCCCGCTCAATCTTGCCATTCACTGCCTTGGCGATGTTGTCTGCAGTGATGTCCATGCCAACCTCCCCTCAGAAAGAGATGAAACAAGATGCAGGTCGGGGTCGGGGTTGAGATCGAGATCGGGATCGGGATCGGGATCGAGATTGAGATCGAGATCAACCTCGCCCGCGAGAGTGCGGGCGAGGTTGCAGAGATTGTTGAGCCACCCGTCAGATGGCTGGGCCTTCTTTTGCCTGGCGGCGCAGCTTGGCCTGCGACGTCGTCGGCCGGGTGATGATGTCGTTGTCAGCGATGACATTGACCTCACGCACCCGCTTGTCGGTGACGTAGCCGATCACGGTGAGCTTCGGATCGTAGATCTTCCGATAGCTGTTTTCGTATGAGCTCGAGCCCAGCTCGATTACCGGATGAACGAGCTCGCCGAAGGCGACGAGCGCCTGGGTGGCGGCCGTTGCCAAGGCGTTGATGGCCTTCGTGGCACCCATCGAGGAGTGCTCGAACACCACGTTGGCGCCGTCATCAAGCATGAAGCCGACGAAGCCAAGCGTGGCTTTTGGGCCGTCATTTTCCTTCTTGTAAGCGCCGGGCGACAGCGGCTTCGACAGCAGGTGCTCGGTCATCGGTTCGTCGTAGTGAACGCCGAGCAGCTGCCGCTGGACCTTCTGCAGCGGTGACCCGTTGGCCCATTCGATATAGCCCTCGAACAGACCATGCTGCGGCACCAGGATGCGGCCGAGGCCTTTCGGATCGACCGCCTCCTTGTTGAGCTTCCACACTCCGGTGGTGCCGTCGAAGCCGAGATACACGGCGCCCGCAACGCCACTGCCCGGCAACGCTGCAGCAGCGCGCTGCAGGTTCTGGGTGGAATTGCGGATGAAGTCCTCGATCGACTGACCGTTGAGCGAGGCCGGAACAGAGTTCCTCAAAGCAGGGAGTTGCATGATTTGCTCCTCTTGCAACCAGGTTGACGATGTCGGAGGAGCCCTCGAAGGGGCTTCGGACCTAAGGCCCGAGCGCACCCCGCCGGTTCAGGCGGAGCGGATTTCGAGGACGGCAGGGCCGTCCGCTGGTGTCTTCAGTTGCACGGCGTAGCCGTTGCGCTTGATCCTGCTGGCGCCGGCATCGGTCAGTGTTGCGATGATCTCGGCCTCCACCTCGGCGCAGGCGCGCGCTGCCTCGTCCTCGGCTGCGACGGCGCGCTGACGGGCGGCGACTAGGCGGTCGATGACGCGCAGCGTCGCTTGGTCGAGACCGCCGGTGCCGGCTGCCGGAATGGCGTGCGCCTGGGCGGCGGCGCAGCGGCTGCGATATGGGCAGATGACGCACTGCTTGGTGACGACACCCTCAGCGGTCACTGCCGCGGCGCTGTCGGCGTCGAAGGCAGCTGCTGCCTTGCCGAGCATCTCGACGAAGATCGCCGGTCGCCGCTCGACGCGATGCAGCGCGAGTCGGCCGTAGTCCTCGGCCAACCCGTAGACGATGATCGCATCCTCGGGTCGGTGCGCGGTCGTCTCGTGAAATAGCTCGATGTTTAGCTCGGTCTGACGAACATGCATCTCGGACGGGCCGCTGTCGTAGTTCTGTGCGGTGCCGTGCGACTTCACCTCGAGTGCGGTCTCCGACCTGTCCGGCCACTCGATCAATCCGTCGGGTGTGCCAGCGAGGCGGAAGCCGGGCAGCACCAGCCGCCGCTGTTTGGCGCCGGCGTAGAGAAGGCGCGCTTTTGCGCGCGCGAGGCCGGCGGCGAGGTAGGTCGTGCACCAGTGCTCGAAGGCGTGGCCGCGGTCGAAGACGCCGTGGGGAGGATGAATTTCGCCGGCGGTGGCGATGCCGTGCTTGGCGTACCAAAGCCAACGTGAGCATAGGCCGGCTTCGGACGCATTAAGGAAGCCGGTACGGTCGTCGCCTGCACCAACGCCGGACGGGAACGGTCGGGCGGCCGCCTCGCTGCGGCGTGCCTCCATGATCAGCTCTCGAACGGCTTCCAGTCGCATCATGATGCGTTTCGCCACAGTTCGTTGAGACCGGCCTGCTTGCGACGAAGGACTCGCATCACCGCCTCGTCGATGGAGTGACGAACGACCGGCCAGGAGACCAGCACCGGGTTACGCTGGCCGATGCGCACGGCGCGGGCGATCGCCTGATGATTGGTTCCGGGTGCCCAGCTCGGTTCGAGCACGATGATCCGGTTGGCGGTCTGCAGATTGAGCGCCGAGCCGGCGGCGTCGATCTGCAGGATGGCCACTTCGATACTGCCGTCCTGGATCCCTGACACCACGGCGTTGCGTTCGGCGACGGAGGTGCCGCCGTGGATACGCCCGACAACGACATCCTGCTCACAGAGCAACGTTTCCAAGCGATCGCCGGTCAAGCGGTAGGTGTTGAAAACGAGCGTCGGTGTCCCCTTGCTGGCCTTGCCACGGCGAGACATCACCACGTCCTCGACATAGGGGAGCTTGGCCAGTCCGTAGGCGCGTCGGAGATGGGCGAGCGCCGTG
>Ga0310917_10001771_pt1 | contig 10358 bp, 9 predicted proteins | sample GREbulkMGLF178_FD_203531 | JGI IMG/M metagenome (GOLD analysis project Ga0310917, IMG submission 203531) | Lab enrichment of tropical soil microbial communities from Luquillo Experimental Forest, Puerto Rico - GRE.bulkMG.LF178 | ecosystem: Environmental > Terrestrial > Soil > Tropical forest >... | reverse complement strand
TGGCCGCCCCGAGGATCGATTTTGTCCTCGCGATGGTAAATGGACGGTTGAAGTCGAATGGGGCTTCGACGCCCGTCGATTTGCTGGATCGGGGAAGGTGACCCGAGAAGATCGTTGAACGACTTGCCTCTATCATCGCGTTTGCGACAGCTCCCCGGATTGACCCTCGGTTGTGCGGGCGGGCTGGCTTCCCAGGCCCGCATCAATCGTCACCAAACCCCGGTCTGTCCGCTGCCTCTCGCCATGATCTGATCAGGAACGTCGACGACGTTCTGTATGATCCCGGCGGCGGCACCGACGGTGAGGAGCACCGTACCGCCCGGCGCATCGATGCGGCCTGTGTTCGATACCAGGCTCCTCAACTTCTGTCTAATCCCGGCGGCGGCATCGGCCGTGAGGAGCACCGTACCGCCCGCGCATTGATGCGGCCCGTGTTCGACACCAAGCTCTTCAGTGCCTGTCGGGTCCAACCGGCACCGTCGTCACCTTCGATCCGACATCGAAGGGATCAGGCCGTCGCCATAGAAGTCGACGGTAAATGTCTGGGCGCCGCCCAGGACCACCTTGGGCCGAGTGTCGCCCGGATCACGCCCGAATTCTCAACTCCCGGTGCGACCAGCGCGGCGAGGCCGCGCTTGGCGACGGTGATCGTGCCCTGGTTGACGACGGACGCCGCGGATCGGTCGACGACTTGCCGAACTTCATGCGCCCGGCCAAGAAGTTCGCATGCTGATATCGGTCGGCGTCGCGACGAGGCTGTTCACGTCGACCACCGCGCCCTTGCTGAAGGCGATGCCGCTCGGATTGATTAAGACGATCTGCCCGTTTGCGGTGAGCCGGCCGGCGATCACCGAGGGTTCGCCCGGCGCCACGCGGTTCAGGGTCACCGAGGTCGCCGTGGGCTGCTGGAAGTTTGTCTGCTCGTTGGGCGGGATGCTGAAGCTTGCCAATCGATCGCGGCACGGTCGGTCGATTGGACGACGTCGCGGCGCGTCGGGCTCGTCTGGCTGATGGCGGCCGAACCGACCGACACCTGGCCGCCTTTCGGATTGCCGTGGGCGGGAGTTGCGGCGATTAACGCGGCGGCGACCACGGCAAGGGGCCGGGCCTGAAACACGCTGTGGAAGGAAAAGATCCGGTTCCCGGCATCAGCGGCTTGGCGCAGGCCGCCGATCTTGGTGTCTCGGTTCATCTTCCTCCCTTGCCGCCGGTCCTGTCGCTCCCCGCGGTCAGTATTGAATCGCCACCCGGGAGAATAGCACGTAATCGGACAGCCCGCTCACATTGGCTCCGTTCGGCTGCGTGACCAGGCGACGCACGCCGGCCAGGTCGACGAAAAGCCAACTCGCAGATTGCTGCGCGCGCCGATGCCGACCGAGGCGGCGGTCTGGTTGAACTCGCCCGGCGCGAGATTGTAAAACTGGCCGAAATTGTAGAAGCCGTAGAATTGCACATCGAGCCGGTGGTCGGCCGCCAGGATCGGCATGCCGGTGAACCCGGTATTGAGCTGCAGCTCCGCCGCCGTCCCGACCCCCCGGTCTCCGGTGACCTGCCCATAAAAGTAACCGCGCGACCAGCGCAGGCCGCAACAGAAGAATTTTTCGCCCGACGGCAGGATGTCGCCGGTGTACTGCCCGCCGAGGGACAGCTTGAGCGCGGTCCCGACCGTTCCGAAGGTGACGAGGTTCTGCACCCGCGTGAGCTCGCCCGCGAACCTGGTAAAGTCGGTCCGATTGCCGATCCTCGGCGGCATTGCGCTGCTCGCGCCGAGGCCGGGCAGGCCCTGGCTCGCCTTCAGGATCAGCAGGTTCGCCGCGGGCAAGTCGGCCAGGACGGCATCCTGGAAATCGAGCGACCCGCCGGCGCGGTATTCGCAGATGGCTCGAGTTCAGCTGTACCGGGATCCCATCGGCACCGTTCACGTCGATCGAGGAATCGTAGTGATCGAAAGCGATGCCGGGGTGAGATTGAGGCGGCGGCTGCGGATCACCGGGTAGGAAAGACCGAGGCCCGCGATCGTGTATTTGCCGACGAATCCGGTTCCGGCGAGAGCGCCACCCGGTAGGGGATTGCCCCCGCCCCAGTATCCCGCGAGCCTCAGACCTTCGGTGCCAAGAAAGGCTGTAGCGTCGAGTTGACCGAACAGCTGTTCGCGATTGAACGTGTTGAAGAATATCTCCTCGAATTGTTCCCCAAACCGGGTCATCGAATTGGTGGCGCCGCGCAGGAGCATTTCGTTCGGCCCGGCTTCGTTCGAGCCGAGATTGTCGTAATGAGCAAAGGCGTTGACCGGCGACAGCTGCACGACAAGATCGACAGCACCAGGTTCCGCTGCGCGGCGTAGAACGGCGTGTACCGAAACACCCGGGATGTTCTGGACGAGCAGCAGGTAACGCTCGAGATCGGCATTGTTGACGGGCCGGATCCAGGTCAGATGCTCAAGAAATTCGTAGGCCAAGGTTCCTGCCGGACCAATGTCGCCGTCGAGCTTGACGTCGGTGATATAACCTTCGATCGCGCGCAAAACGAAAATCGAGCGTCCGTTGATTGATTGGATCTCACCCCGGACGACGGTGAGAATGTAGCCGTCGCCTCTATACCTGGTTCGAAGATCCTCGATGACGGCGCCAAGGCGCGCTCTTGGTACGGTGGCGCCGACGAGATCGGCGTAGAGCGGGGCGATTGACGCCGGTTTGTAGAGGGTGACGCCCTCCACTCGAACGGTGTCGACCCTCACCGGCGGGCCTTGTGGCAACGGCGCCGCGGGCAGCGCGGGCGGTATGGGTACCGGCGGCGCGACTTCGGGCTGCGGCGGCGGCACCACGCCGGGCAATGGCGGCGATATCAAAGGCGGGATATCGACCGCCTGTCCACGAGCGGACGCGCAGAGGCCGAGCATCAGAAACAAGAAGCCGATCGCAACGCCAGAAGCGCTTGCCTGTCGACTCCGCCTCCACGAGTCTGTGCTGCTGGCGTCCACTGCTTGATCCCCCAGAACGAGCCGCTAATCGGGGGCCGCCGAAGTGTGCCGGCACGGCTGGACAATGATGCGATCCACCACCAGGCGCGCGAAGTCGTCGCCACGGCGTATGGTTCGGCCGGCTCGACCGCGGTCTTCAGCGAGAACCCGTTCGAGCGCCGCCTGCGCGACATACACGCCGGCGCCCAGCGGGGCCAAGGCCGGCCAATCGATTTCGGGACCGTCGTCCAGGTCCTTCGGCCTTCCCCGGCAGGGCAGGATGTCCTGTTAGCTTCAGAACGCTCGTACTATCGATGCAAAACGCCGGTTCGCGGGGCGATCGCCTAGTTGTGCCGTAATTTATCTTGATGAGCCCGGCTTGGCTCGCAAACCGAAAACTTACAATAACCCGATCTGGCGGTGTAACAGATCGCCGGCCGCCTGGCGCAGTCGCGTCCCCGCCTTTGGTCCGCGGCGGCGATGTTGTATCGTAGCCTCTATGAAGGCACTCTTGGGACGCCTCACCCTGGGCATTCAGGCGAGGCTCGTCATCCTTGTCCTCGCGACCGTGTTGCCACTGGTCGGACTGGCGAGCGCGACCATCCTCCGCACCGTCGATGACAATCGCGCGCGGATCCAGCGCGATGTTCGGGAAAGGGCGGAAAATCTGCTCGCCGAGGTCGACCGCCAGATCGCCAGCATCCAGGGCGAGCTGCAGGTTCTCGCGGTATCGCCGAGCTTGCAAATCGGCGATTACGCTGCCTTCGACCACCACATGCGCGAAGCGCTGAAAATTCGGGGGACATCGATCGCCTTACACGACACTAAGGCTCAGCAGCTGCTTAGCACCACCCGGCCGTTCGGCGAATCCCTTCCTTACGAGACCAACAGCGAGATGCTCGACCGGGTCGTCGAAACCGGCCAGCCGCAGATTTCGGATCTGATTATCGGGGCGGTGTTGGCTCGGCCGATCCTGACGGTGGGGGTACCGGTCTTTCGTGATGGGAAAGTTGCCTACGTCCTGGCGATGGGGCTTGGGCCGGAAATTCTGTCGGCGCTGTTGAACGAGCAAAATTTGCCGCCCGATTGGAGCGCCGGGATATTTGACCGAAACGGCCTCATCGTCGCACACAACCGGGGGCTCGACCGCTTTATTGGGCAACCGGCAATGCCGACCCTGCGCGCGCAGATTTCGAAAGGCCCCGAGGGCTGGTTTCCGAGCATCACGAAGGAAGGGATCCCGGTGTATTCCGCGTTCCGTCGGTCGTCGATCAGCGGCTGGACGGTGGCGATCGGCCTACCGAGAGAGTTCGTCGATGCTCCGCTCAGGCGGACGCAGTGGCTCGCCTTTGGCGGCGGTGGGGCGGCGTTTGCGGTGAGCCTCGTGCTCGCTTGGTGGATGGCCAGGGTGATCCGGCGGCCGGTCAAATCCCTGACTACGGCCGCCCACGCGTTGGGTAGCGAAGAGCCAGTTGGTCCACCGGTCGGCGGGGTCCGTGAACTCGATCAGATCGGCGACGCGTTGTGCGCCGCCGCTGTCGCGCTCGAACAGCGCACTCGCGCCCGAGCGCAGGCCGAGGCGGCGCTGCGGGCCAGCGAAGAGCGATTTCGCATGCTGGCCGAGTCGCTGCCACAGCTGGTGTGGACTTGCCTTCCGGACGGACGCGTCGACTATTTGAGCCGGCAGTGGCTCGACTATACCGGCATGTCGGAGGCCGAGCCGTTGGATTCGCAGCGACTGAAACGGGTGATCCACCCCGATGATCTGGCGGCCACAACGGCGAGCTGGGCCGCAGCGGCCGAGGGACGGGCGCACTACGATCTGGAGCATCGCATCCGCGCCGCGGACGGCACCTACCGGTGGTTCAAGACCCGCGGCACTCCGGTGACGGACACAGCGGGGCAGACGATCAAGTGGTTCGGTACTTGCACGGACATCCAAGACATCGTCGAAGCTCGTGAGACGATGACGCGCAGCCGCGAACAGCTCGAGATCATGGTGGAGGAACGCACGCGCGAATTGGCTGCTGCCAACGCCCGGCTCCGCACTGAAATCGGCGCGCGCGAACTGGCGCAAACGGCGCTGGTGCAGGCGCAAAAGATGGAGGCGGTAGGGCAGCTCACGGGCGGGATTGCCCATGATTTCAACAATCTTCTGACTGCCGTGTCGGGCTCACTGGAATTGCTCGAGGCCCGGACCTCGGACGAGAAAAGCTTGCGTCTCCTGCATACCGCGCAACGTGGCGCATCGCGCGGGACCAAGCTCACCCAATCGTTGCTCGCGTTCGCACGCAAGCAGCATCTCGAGCCGGTGCTGGCGGACCTGAACTCGGTCATCACCGAGATGAGCGAGATGCTGCGCAGCTCCGTTAGCGCCCCGGTCGACATTCGACAGTCCTTAGCCGGAGGCCTCTGGCCGGTCATGATCGATGTCAATCAGATCGAGTCGGCGCTTCTGAACATTGCCATCAACGCGCGCGATGCGATGCCGTTAGGCGGCACTCTTCTGATCGAAACGGCCAATATCAGCGCGGGGAGCGACGAGCTGCCGGATGAGCTGGCCGGCCGTGACTGCATCCTCGTTTCGCTGCGCGACACCGGAACCGGGATGAGTCCGGAGGTCATCGAGCACGCATTCGAGCCTTTCTTTACGACCAAGGAGATCGGTCGGGGAACCGGGTTGGGCTTATCTATGGTGTTCGGTGTCGTCCGTCAATCCGGCGGGGCGCTCCGTATCCAGAGCCGCATCCGCGAAGGGACGACCGTGCAAATCTACCTGCCGCGGGCGATTGAGGCTGCAGCACCCCGATCAGGACGGCCGACGCAGGCCCAACCAGCCGGAGGAGCCCACATTGTCGTGGTCGACGACGACCCCGATGTCCGCTGGGTCACCGCGGAATGTCTGCGCGGGATCGGTCATGACGTGACGGAAGCCCGTGACGGCGCCGCCGCGTTGGCGATCCTTGAACGAGGTGATCCCTTCGACCTCCTCGTGATGGATCTGGCGATGCCGGGGCTATCGGGAGCGGAGACGGTGCGGTTGGCGCGGCGCACACGCCCGGACCTCAAAGCGTTATTTTGCACCGGCTATGCAGACGTCTCCAGGTTCGAAGATGAAACCGGCGGCGACGTGTTGCTCAAAAAACCTTTCGGGCCGGACGCTCTGATCAAAGCGGTCCAGCGGGTTTTGCAGCAGAAGCCCGCTCGCCGGTCGGGAAATGTCGTACGATTGCGACGAGGTGAGCAGCCCCAATCTCGTTGATAGGGCCGCGCCGTGGCTCCGACTCATCGCTGCAACCGCTGGAAAAGAGCGAGCACCGCGAACAGCGCGACAAACCACAATACCGCCAGGGCCACCCAAACGACGATCTTCCACGGTCCATCCTCTTGCCGCGCGTCGCGGCGGCGGATCTCCGCCTCGATTTCTCGGTTCCATTCCCGGACGACGCGTTTTGGGTCGGACTCCATCCATCGTTCCCGGTTCCTGGCTTGTTCGGAGGCCATCAGTTCATGGTTGATCGAGCTTGCGACGCCGCCAAGTCACGCTGGAGTGTATCATCATTAATCCCGTCCCATCGGATGATTCATCCCACAGTCCGCTTGAGTGGGCTTGGCAAGACGGGAGTTATGGTTGAATATTCCCGGTTTTTTTCAACTTAATGCCAAGCAATTTTTGGTTTGCTTTTAAACCAACGTAAGGTTTTATAAGGATCGTCAACGAACCTTAACCGGCGTAGGGCCGGAATTAAAGACAGCGGCGGATCTTCTGCCGTCGCCAGCCCGGGGGACATCAAATGCGATCGATGGTGGCGCAGAGCCTCGCTTGGGGCGCTTGTTTCGTTGCCGGCCTGATGGCCCCCATAAAATCTTCGCGAGCAGCCAATTGCGCGCTTTATGCTCGCGCCGAAACCGGCGTGGCGCTCTATGGCGCGGCCGGCGGATGGTGGGATGAGGCTGCTGGGCGCTACGAGCGCGGGCAAATGCCCGCTGTTGGAGCGATCCTCGTCTTCAAGCGCACCCGGCAAATTCCGTCCGGTCATGTCGCGGTCGTCGCGCGGATAATCAGCGCGCATGAGATCCTCGTCGACCACGCAAACTGGTACCACGGAACGGTGAGTCGCGGCATGTCGGTGATCGATACGTCGCCCGATCACGATTGGACCATCGTCGCAGTCATCAACCCGCCGTCTGGGACGCACGGGCGTGACTATCCGGCGTATGGCTTCGTCTACCCGAGACCGGGTCCCCGGGAGATCGTCCAGATACGCGACAGGGGTGAGCTCGACGCTGATGTCGTAGACGAGAGTTCGGGACCAGCCCTGTTGCAATTTGCCGTAGCTACCGAGAATTGGCACGGATCGGCCACGACACGTCGAAATCGTCAACCCAAGGAAGCGGCGGCGCACCCGGTGCACAAGGCGTCAAGCGTTCACCCGCACAATCGCCCGGTGGCGCGCGCCAAAACTCCGTCACCCGCTCACCCATCCCATGCCGGCATCGCTCGACCGCCGACCCACCCCGTAAGGACCGCGGAAGCCAAACATCATCGGGCGTAGTTGCCGCCGGGTACACAGCCACGGCCGATTGACAGCGCGGGCGTGAGCGGGCGTATGCTGACGCTCTCACCCGTCTCGCCGCCGCAATCATGTCGCCATCCACCACCCGAGCGCCCCAGCTTCCGGCCCATGTCCTGTCGTCGGAGATCGGCGCCCGCCGCCTCTCGCCGGTCGATCTGGTCGATGCGTTGCTCGCGCGGATCCGCGCGGGGGACCCCAAGCTGCATGCTTTCGTCGAGGTTTATGCCGAGGACGCCCGGCTTGCCGCCGAGGCGGCCGACAAGGCGATCCGCTCGGGGCACGCGATAGGACCGCTTCACGGGATCCCGATCGCGCTCAAGGATCTTATCGAGATCGAAGGAAAAGTGACGACGGGCGGCTCGCTGGTCTGGCGCGACCGGCGGTCGACAGTAACCGCCACGCTGGCGCGGCGCCTGATCGCCGCCGGGCTGATCGTGATCGGCAAGACGCATACGGTCGAGTTCGCGATGGGGGGCTGGGGCACCAACCAGCACCGGGGCACACCGTGCAATCCTTGGGACCCCGCAACGGCGCGCACACCCGGCGGGTCGAGCAGCGGCTCGGGCGTTGCGGTTGCCGCCGGCTTCGCGCCTTGGGCGGTCGGCACCGATACCGGCGGCTCAGTGCGGTTGCCGGCGTCCTGGTGCGGGCTCAGCGGCCTCAAGACGACGATCGGGCGGGTCAGCACCTATGGGATTTTGCCGCTGAGCCCGACCTTTGATACGCCCGGACCGATGGCGCGCTCAGTCGAGGACGCGGCACTGCTCTACCAGGTCATGCAAGGGCCCGATGCGCTCGACCCGCGCACTCGCGGAATCACACTCAGCGACCCGTTGCCGATGCTGCGGCGGGGTGTTCGGGGCTTGCGGCTGGCCCGCCTGCCCGAGGCCGAACGTGAGGGCGTCGATGGCGAGGTGCTCGCCGCCTACGACGCAGCACTCGAGAGCTTGGCGCGGCTCGGCGCCGAGATCGTCATCCCGAACCTGCCATGCCGGTTTGCCGACTATACCACTCTGACCGGTCGGATCATCGGTGCCGAGGGGTATTTTCTTCTCGGCGATCTGATCGACGATATCAGCCTGCCGATTGACGAGGCGGTGCGCCCGCGCATCGCCGCGGGCCGAGGCATTTCAGCGCAAGACTACCTCGCCGCACTGCGCGATCGCGAGGAGGCAAAGCGGCAATTCGCGGCAGCGATTGCCGATATCGACGCGTTGCTGACGCCGACCACCCAGACGGCGGCCATCCCGCTCGATGCGGTCGACCAATCATCGACGCCGGCGCACTTCACCCGCTTCGTCAATTTTCTTGACCTCTGCGCGCTGGCACTGCCGAACGGCTTCACCACGGCGGGGCTGCCGATCTCGCTCCAGATAGTGTGCCGTGGCTATGACGAAGCGACCGCCTTGCAGATCGGCTGGGCCTATCAGCAGGCGACTGACTGGCACGAGCGCCGCCCGCCTGATATCTCGATCGGGGGCAAACCGGCATGAGCGCGATCGGTCGGGTCGAAAGCGTCTGGCGGTATCCCGTCAAGAGCATGCGCGGCGAGGCGTTACCGGAGATCTTTGCCGGATTCGCTGGTGTCTACGGCGACCGTATTTTCGCGTTCAAGAGCTCCACTGCGCGGGCGGCGTTTCCCTATTGGACGGCGCGGGAGCGGCACGAGATGCTGCTCTATCGTCCGCGCTTCCGCTATCCAGAGAAGGCTGCCGTGCCCGCTAACCTGGCTGAGGCGGAAGAGATTTCTCCTTTGCTCAACCCGGTGGCCGCCGACCCGGCCGACCTTGCGCTGGATGTCGAGACGCCGTCAGGACAGCTGCTGGCAATCGATGACCCGGCATTGCTGCGGCAGCTCGGCGCGAGCGCTGATGACCGCCATTCGCTGACTCTGCTGCGTTCGGATCGGGCGATGACTGATTGCCGCCCGGTCTCCCTCTTTTCGCTGCAGACCGCGCGACAGCTGCGGGAGGAGTAGGTTCCGTTCTCGACAAGCGGCGCTTCCGGGCCAACGTGTACCTCGATCTCGGAACCGCCGGAGGATTTTCGGAGAACGCGTTCGTCGGCCGCAAAATACGCTTCGGCTCCAAGGTCGTGCTGTTGGTCGTCGCGCGTGACCCGCGTTGCCAGATGATCACCCTCGATCCGGACACCGCGGCGCCGAACCCGGAAGTCCTGCGAAATGTCACGCGCGCTCACGATCGGATGGCGGGTGTTTATGCCGCTGTGGTGGCGGAAGGGGTTATCCGGGTCGACGACGCGGTTGAAGTACTGGATTGAGAGATTCTCCTACAGGCCCAACCCGAAGCGGCGGCCGAGGAAGTCGAGCACGTCGCCGGCACAGCGGTCGGGGAAGGCGTCACAGATGTTGTGCGGCGCGCCATCATAGACCTGCATCTCGACATCCCTGACGTGCCGGCGGAATGGCTCGTAATTGGCGGTCGAGCCGATCGGCTCGGCGCCGGGAACGACCACCAGCGTTGGGCAAGTGATGCGGCCGAGCTGATCGCTCCAGTCATAGCGCGCCATCAGCAGCACAAATTTGCCGATATAGGCAGGGTTGTTCGTGGCCGCTTCGTCGAGAAACCACTCGACGAGGCCCGGATCGACCTTGTCGAGCGGCAGCCGGTCGGCAATTGTTTCGGCGAGAAAGCTGCGCAGGCCCTTCGTCTCGATCTGCGGTATCCAGCTCGGAGCCTGGCTGTTTTTGAGGCCCGGCGTCGAACCGAACAGCATCAGGCTGCGCACCCGCTCGCCGTGGTTCATTGCCAGTTGCTGGCCGAGATAGCCCCCTGCGGAGTTGCCGACGATATGTGCGCTTG
>Ga0310917_10001763_pt1 | contig 10378 bp, 8 predicted proteins | sample GREbulkMGLF178_FD_203531 | JGI IMG/M metagenome (GOLD analysis project Ga0310917, IMG submission 203531) | Lab enrichment of tropical soil microbial communities from Luquillo Experimental Forest, Puerto Rico - GRE.bulkMG.LF178 | ecosystem: Environmental > Terrestrial > Soil > Tropical forest >... | reverse complement strand
AAAAACAATCACCGCATGCTCTTCGATTTCGTCGGAGCGACGGAATACCTGGTTGCGCAGAAAGGCCAGCCATCGGATTGAATTAAACCAGACGGTCATAATCAGCGTGGGAGCCGATCCAAAACCAGGTGACCACCGACCCTTCGAGAACACCAAGAGCGCGGTAGCCAAGTCCAATGCGAACGGAATAAACGTTTTCAGTTTGATCCACCTTTTTGAATCGGAGGCTGGGGTGGGCGGGATCAGCCCGGAAAAGTCGGTAAGCGCGGCGTGCCTGCGCCTGAATTTCTTCCGGCAAAGCTGCAAAACTTGTTCGGAACGAGTGCGTGGTGCGCGACTCGATCACAAGAGCTCATCGAGCGGGCGCGTTTCGCCACGCCGGTGTTCTTGCTGAGCCTCTTCGGCGAGGCGGCGCAATTTTTCGGGAGCGCGCGCCAGCTTTTCCCTCCAGGCGGCTTCATCTTCTAAGGTTTCGATAATCTGCGAAGCGATCGCGTCCTGCTCCTCCCGAGGAAGAGTGGCGACTTTGCGCAGCGCTTCTTCGAGCAGGTTCGTCATAAATCGAGCGTAGCAGTGAAGGCGCGGCGGTGTCTACCCGGAAAAACCTCGTAGCCTTTGATTTCTAACAATTTAGCATTGGCCACCGCTTCGTGGTGGTTGTATGAACCTGAAACTCCCCTAGAGAGCTCCGACGATTAAGCTGCGCTTCGGAATCCCAGCTTGCCCGCTGTGGCCCGTCTCCAGCAGTAGAATCGGAGCACAACATGGCTCGACAGCTAAGGCCGCGTTTTCTCTGGAGCGTTCCTGCCCGAAATTTAGCATGGCTCCGGTGTTGGCGATTGTATAGATGGTGGCGGCATTGTCCTGAAAAGGAGAAAGGCCCGACCCCGCTGGAGAGATTGTGAAGTTTCGCCGACCGGGCCGAGCCCTGTTGAATTCAACATGGGAAGGTTAGCATGAAATCCAAGCCACAGAAGAGAACCAAGAAAGCAACCGATCATCCAACACAGCGCCATTGGCACGAGATGAACCGCAAGCAACGGCGGGAAACCATGCGGAAAATCCAGAGCGAAGAGATCAGCCTGGAAGTGGTGCATCCCAATGCCGCGGGCATTGATATCGGCAACGAATCTCACTACGTGGCCGTACCCCCAAGCCGGGACAGCCAACCGGTACAGCGCTTCGGATGCACCACCGCCGAGCTGAAGGCGATGGCCGCTTGGCTGAAGCAGTGCGGGATTCGTACCGTCGCGATGCAATCCACCGGAGTGTATTGGATCGCGGTATACGACATTCTCGAACAAGCTGGGTTGGAAGTGTATTTGGTGAACGCCCGGGACACGAAGAATCTACCAGGGCGCAAAAGCGACGTACAGGAGAGCCAATGGTTGATGAAGCTGCATACGTATGGACTGTTGCGAAATTCGTTTCGCCCAGCGCAGCAGATCCGCACGATGCGGACCTACTGGCGGCAGCGTAATGATCTGGTACAGAGCACCGGGCGACACATCCAGCGGATGCAGAAGGCGCTGACGCAGATGAATCTCCAGTTGGCCAATGTGTTGAGCGATGTCAGTGGAGTGACCGGGCAAGCCATCATCAAGGCCATTCTGGGAGGCGAACGTGATCCGCACAAGCTGGCTGAGTTTCGGGATCCTCGAGTGAAGGCCAGTGAGGAGCAGATTGCGCAGAGTCTGGAAGGCAACTGGCAAGAAGAACTGCTGTTTGTGCTGAAGCAGGAGCAGGATGGGTACGAGTTTTGCCGGAAACAGATGGCCGAGTGCGATCGGCAGCTCGCGCAGTATCTCCAGCAGAGAGAGGATCGCAGCCAAGGTGCCCCTCTGCCGGAAGAGAAGCGGAAGACGAGGCTCAAGAAAAAGAAGGGGAATGCGCCGCAGTTCGACTTGCGCCAAGGTTTGTTTCGCTTGAGCGGTACAGACCTGACGCGGATCGATTGCATCGATGTCATGACCGCGATGACAGTCATCAGCGAGGCAGGATGGGACATGAGCAAATGGAAGACCGAGGACCATTTTGTTTCTTGGCTGCGGCTCTGCCCGGACAATCGCATCAGCGGCGATAAGATCATTGGGAAAGGGCGACTGCCGACCAACAATCGGGTCAACATTGCTTTAAAGATGGCCGCCAGCTCCTTGCGCTTAAACAACACCTATCTCGGAGCACAATTCCGTCGATTGAGGACCAGGCTCGGTGCTCCCATCGCGATCAAGGCGATGGCGGCCAAGCTAGCCCGCTTGGTCTACCGCATGCTGCGTTATGGGATGAAATACGTGGACCGAGGAGCCGCGTTCTACGAGCTTCAAAACCGCCAATTGCAGATCAAGCGTCTCAAGTCGAAAGCTGCAAAGCTCGGACTCCAAATCGTCCAAGCTCCGGCCGCTTAAAGGAAAGTTTCTGGAGTTTCTGGAGAGAAAAGTTGTGACGTGTGCTGCGCAATTATTGCGCCGAGTTGTGAAGTCTGACTGACACAATCCGCTCAGCCTTATATATATAGCTCGTTGTCTGGCAGAAGGACGCCGTAATTGTTGGATTCGAGCTCGTGCTGGAGATGACGATGACCAAGGCCTCTCTCCAATTCGTCAACGCGTTCCCAAACCGTGGATGTGCCCCAGCGGATTTTTGGAGAATTTACCGCTTCCTTACAGCTGACTTGCGCGTCAGCAAAGTAATATGCATGTAAACATGGCTAAGCATTAAGCGCGAGGGTGTCTTTTTGTCCCATCCCAGCTCGGCTCGCGTGTAGCGCCCTTCTTGCAGTTTTCATCAGGCTAGGACGACAGCACCAACAAGTGGTAGGGGTGCTGAAATGAGAAACGATTTCGATGATTCGAGAAACCTGGAAACGCTAAACCTTCTCAAAGGAGACTGACATGCGTGCCAAAGTTACCCCACCGGTCGTGCGTGTGGAAACTGCTCTCTTGCTCGTCCTTGCAGCGATGGTCGTACTCGGCCCGACCCTAGCCTGGGGGCAAAATTATTGTGGGCCGAAAACGGAGGTCAATTTCAGCGGCCTCAACGGCCAATATCCTAGCCCTCTGCTCACCATCGACAGCCAGGGGAACGTCTATGGCACAACCACGCAAGGCGGGCCCAGCTATAACCCCACTGGGAGCCCGCCTGTCCCAGGCTACGGAACCATTTGGAAGTTTTCGCCTAGCGGCGGGCTCACTACGCTTTTCAGCTTTGGCTCGGCGCTCAGCGTGAACGGTGTCGTGCTCGATAGCCAAGGTAACCTCTGGGGAACGACCCCTAGCGGTGGCATCAATTGCGGAGCGATTTCCGGCGGTTGCGGAACCATTTTTGAGGTCACGCCCGCCGGACAGTTCAGCACGATCCACCAGTTTAGCGGCCCAGACGGCGCCGGTCCCGGTCCCCTGGTATTCGACAGTCAGGGTAATCTGTGGGGAGCCACTAGTTCGGGAGGGACCCCCTTCAACGCTTCACAATTGCAATACGGCAACGGCACTTTATTCGAATATAATCCCTCCGCCGGCATCTTCACCAACCCGCTGCTCTTCAGCCCCGGCGGTCTGTCTATCAAGCCCTCCACGCGGGTCGTATTCGACGGTCAAGGCAATCTCTACGGCGTTGCCGGACCCGGCACCAACGGCTTCGGCTCGCTGTTCGAATTTTCCTCCCATGGCGTTTTGACCACCTTGGTCAGCTTCACAGGACTGAACGGCGAAGGGCCCAATGGGGTCTTGACTCTCGACAGCCAAGGCAATCTCTATGGTCAAACCTATCAAGGCGGCGCAGGTTATATCCCACCCGCTTCGGGCTACGGCTCCATTTTCAAGTACTCAGTTCCGACCGGCCAATTAACGACGCTCTACAGCTTCACCCAAAGTGGCGCCACCGGTCAGCTCCCGCTGAGCGGCGGAGCAACTCTGGACACCAACGGCAATTTGTATGGCACCACCACCTACGGCGGAACCGACAGCGACGGAGTGGTTTGGGAATACTCGTCCTCCGGTGCGCTCAGCGATCTTGTGACCTTCAGCGGGCCGAACGGTTCGAGCCCCGAATCCACCCTGGTACTCGATAACGCGAGCAATCTCTGGGGTACAACAAACCAGGGTGGGGCCAGCGGCTACGGCACGCTGTTCGAACTGACCCCCAACACCGGGTCGGGGTGTGGCCCCAGCCTGTTATCGCTCACCTTCAATCCAGCGAGCGTTCCGAACGGAGGCTCAACCACAGGGACCGTGACCTTAAACCAAGCTGCTCCTAGCGGCGGCTCGGTGGTAACCCTGGTTTCGAGCTACCCCTACATCCAAACGCCTTCCACGGTGACGGTACCGGCAGGGAGCACTAGCACCACGTTCACCGCCTCCCCCGAGGATTTTGTCAACAGCAACACGAGCACCTATGTCACCGCCAGCCTGGGCGACAGCACCGTCGAAGGCGCCCTAACCCAGACGCCCGGCGTGACGGTCAATTCGATCAGCTTTAATCCGAGCACGGTAACGGGAGGAACCAGCACCACCGCGACTGTCAAGCTCGCATCTAATGCTCCCTCCGGCGGCAATGAGGTTTTGGTGGAGTTCTGCGCCAATTGCAACCCCGCCGATCCCAATCCGCCGGTGCAGCTCCCCGTCACCGTAACAGTTCAAGCCGGTCAAAACCGCCTGAGCTTCTCGATTGGTACCTTGTGCACAAATACTAGTGAGACCGTGCCGATCTTCGCGCAGTCGGGCGGCGCGAGCGTGTCTAGCAACTTGACCGTAAACCCGAGCAGCTCGTGCGTCCCCAACGTTGCCTCGGTGAACCTGGTTTCGACCGTGACCGGGGGCAACAGTCTAACCGGGTCCGTCACCCTCACCGCCAATGCGCCTACCGGCGGCGCTGTGGTATCGCTCTCCAGCAACAACGCAGCGGCTAGCGTGCCTGCCAGTGTGACCGTGGCGGCCGGCAACACCAGCGCTTCGTTTACCATCACCACGACGTCCGTTTCCGCCAATACGACCGCGGTGATTACCGCCAAGCTGGGCAGCAGCTCGCAACAAGCTTCACTGACCATCTTGCCCGCGAGCGGCCCGACGGTCTCTTCGGCGTCGTTGAATCCCACCAGCGTGCAGGGTGGAAGTTCGTCTCAAGGCACGGTGACCCTAAGCGCAGCCGCTCCCTCCGGGGGCTCCGTGGTCAGCTTGAGCAGCAATAGCTCCTCCGCCAGCGTGCCAAGTAGTGTGACGGTTCCCTCGGGTTCCACTTCGGCCTCCTTTACCGTCACGACGACGTCCGTTACCACGACAACGACTGCCACCATCACGGCGACGCTCGGAAGCAGCTCGCAGCAGGCCACCTTGACCATCACCACAGCGGGCGGCACCGTGACCCTCTCCTCGCTGACGCTCAACCCGACCAGCGTCAGCGGTGGGAATAATTCAACCGGGACAGTCACACTCAGTGCGGCGGCACCATCCGGAGGCGTGTCGGTAGCGCTTTCGAGCAACAACACGTCTGTGGCCACGGTTCCGTCCAGTGTCACCGTGTCAGCGGGACAAACCAGTGCCAGCTTCACCGTGAGAACTCAACGGGTGTCTTCGAACACCAATGTCGTCATCTCAGCAACTTATGCAGGAACGACGAAGCAAGCGACCTTGACCGTGACTTCTGGTCGTAATCACTGAGCGCTGCACTGAAGACTCAGTCTATTTTTTTCGGTGGACGAGATGGGAACCATATCAAAATACAAGAGAAATCTGGTGCCGGCGGCGGGAATCGAACGATACGCGCCTACTGATTCTACGTAACTTATTGCAAACATACGAACGCTAGAACCGCACAACCCGCTGTATGCCCGCCTCCTATGTACAAAATCATGTACAACGAAATCGGTCGCTGCGGCGTTGCTCATCGACTCAGCCGCTCATCCATTTGAGTCCTCCATTATGCGAGGTCCTATGGTTCATAATCATCTTCCAATTCATGCCCTACTACATCCACCAGCTTGAACATCTCAGTCCAGTCTTCATCTGGACCGGGCCTGACGCCGCCCACCAATGGGCGGACGCTTACGATAAGCACGCACAAGCCACGGGCGTAACGGACGGCAGGGTCACCTACCGCAAGCCCACGCGGACAGAAGTTGAGGGAGATGTGGCTTATGTGGTCATGCCGACCTTATACCTCTACAAAGAGCATGGGAGAGAATTGCGAGAGGAAGGCTAGATGACTGTTGTGCTTAATCACGAGGCAAACGGCTGGAAGATTCGCAGCTGGACTTGGACCGGCGTAAAGCCTCACCAAGTGAAGTAGTGAATTTCGAGTCTCAAAGTCCCGAGCGCTTACCGGAGGTTTGCTCTCAACCCAGATCGATTGGACGATTAGCTGTAAGCATTGAGCGATCAAGACTGACGATGATACCCTCAGCGGAACGTATGACATCCACGTTCATCCATCATCCAGGCCTGTCCGGCCCGTTCGGCGCGCTGATGGACGAGTACGCGCGCGCTGCGGAGGACTTCTGCCGCGTAGTCGAAGGTTTTGATCTCGCGCGGTTCGACGCCGAGCGGCCATCGAACAATCCGAACACGATTTCGCCGCGGGCGATTTGCCTCCACGTGATTGGCGCGGCGCATCGATACGCGCATTACATCCGCAAGGCGCGCGGCGTTGAGTTCGTCGAACGATACGAGGCCGATCCGGCGCGGCTGCACTCTCCACGGGATGTCCGAGGTTTGTTAACTGAAGGAATCGTGTTGACGGAGCAAACCGTCGAGCCGCTGCTGAAGGCAACGGAGCAAGAAATTCAGGTGCTGTCGTTCGCGGTGCGCTGGGGCCCGCGATACGACCCGGAGATGATCCTCGAGCATGCGGTTTGCCACCTGCTGCGGCATCGCCGGCAACTGGAGCGCTGGTAGTCGTATACGGGCAAGAAATGGGCATAAGAGGCAGGCAAAGTCCCGCCGAGCGTGAGGGCAGCGGTGTGACCGACTCAGTTTTCCTAGTTGTTGACAGCGACGCGGACGACCTCGCGGCACTTGCCGGCTCGTTGACCTCTCGTTATGCAAGCGAATACGAGATACGCGCGGTCGCTACAGCGAGTGAAGCACACGCGACTCTGGCGGCACTCTCGGTTGCGGGCATCACCGTAGCCTTGCTCATTGTCTCGCGGGACCTGGGGGATGCTGACGTTCTCTTGCTGCTGCAGCGGGCTCGTGAGCTGTTTCCCGGCGCACGGCGGGTTCTCAGCGTGCGATACGTTGACCCTTCGGCATTCGACTTTATTGCCGGAGCTTTGCGGACGGGAAGGATTCATTACTTCGTATACAAGCCCTGCGAACCTGTAGTCACACGGCTCTACCCGGTTGTCGAGGATCTTCTCGGAGGCTTGCGCCGGACTGGGCAGGAGCACCCCTTCGAGGTGATTCAGATCGTCGGCGAGCAGTGGAATCCGCGCTCCCATCGACTGCGCGACCTCCTCGAACGTAGCACGGTCCCCTTTGGGTTCTACGATAGCGAGTCGGAAGAGGGCCGGCGGATACTTGCCCAGGCTGGCGTGGACGGGTCACATTTACCCGTGCTCTGCTATTACTACGGCGCCGTGCTCGTCGACCCAACCAACGAGCAGGTAGCGGCGGCGCTAGGCGTGCGGACCACGCCGCAACCTGGGCTCTACGACGTGGCCATCGTGGGGGCGGGCCCAGCTGGGCTGGCCGCCTCGGTCTACGCCGGGTCCGAAGGTCTGCGCACAGTCCTGCTTGACCCCGAGACCATTGGTGGCCAGGCTGGAACGAGTTCCCGCATTGAGAACTACCTCGGCTTTCCACGAGGCATTAGCGGAGGGGAGCTTGCGCATAGAGCGTTTGAGCAGTTACAGCGGTTCGGTGTGTCTGTCGTCTTCACCAAGGCAGCCACCAGCATACGCGCAAATGGGACTTGCCTCATCGCGACCCTTTCTGACGGTGCTGAGATAGAAAGTCGAACAGTTGTTATCGCAACTGGCGTGGCCTACCGCCGCTTAGACGTGCCTAGCCTCGAGCGTTTCGCCGGAGTTGGTGTTTTTTACGGCGCTGCTACGAGCGAGGCTCCAAGTTGCACAGGCGAACAGGTCCTTATCGTGGGTGCTGGCAACTCGGCGGGACAGGCGGCTATACATCTGGCTCGATTCGCTGCGCGTGTCACGATGGTCGTGCGCGGCCAGTCTCTTGCTGCAAGTATGTCCGACTACCTCGTTCGCGAGATCGACGCGCTTCCCAACGTCGAAGTGCGACTCGGGACTTGGGTGGTCGACGGCCATGGTGACAGACGCCTAGAGGCGGTCACTGTGGAACGCGTTGACGGTACGCGCGAGAAATTGTGCGCCGCCGGGTTGTTCGTTCTCGTTGGGGGCACGCCCCATACTCAGTGGCTCGCGGGCACCATCGAAATGGATGCCAAGGGATACATTTTGACCGGTCGCGACTTACTCCGTTCAGGTCATCCACCCAGCGGGTGGAGACTCGAACGCGAGCCTTTTTTCTTGGAGACGAGCATGCCGGGAGTGTTCGCTGCTGGCGACGCACGCTACCGCTCCGTCAAGCGCGTCGCATCTGCCGTGGGAGAGGGCGCCACCGCGATCCAGCTTATACACGAGTACTTGCACGCAGAATGAAGCAGCCGCGCATGCCCAAGCCTCGAACGCTTTCGACGTCCACACCTCATTTTTCCGTCCAACTTCCGTCCAATTGAGGGCAGAATAAAGTGGCGCGTAAGGAAAAGGATGACGCGATCGCGCATCCAGGCCTGCTATCAAAAGCCGAAAAAACAGCTAATTTTGGCAGTCCAATTCAGTAATTCGCCATGGACAGGCGTCATTCAACGCTTTGGCAATTGAAATTCCTCGCTTGACCCGTCAATCCGCCCGGCAGTTAAGGCCGCATCCCCTTCGATTCCATCACAAAGCCGTTCGGCATAGGTTGTTGAGCGTACCAACGGTGCAGTACGGCCGCTCTATTCTCAACAAATTGCCTAGATAGAATGATGGTATCTAGCGCTACCGTGCCGCGTGGAGAGTTCCCTTATGACGGAGGCAAAGAGCTACTGGCGTCTTGTCGTCTTTCGATGTGTCAGTTGCCGAAGAAATGAAGCATTCGCTGAAGAATCCTGTGCAGTTGAACCTCGTGAGGATCAGATTAGGACCGAGACATACCAAGCTTTCTGCCGGCATTGCGGCTGGCAGGGCGAAGCTCATGGTATTTCCGCGGTAGAAATGCGCAGCGGCGTCGAACGTAGAGGGGCAATTCGCACTAAGTGAGCACCGAAAGTCTCGATACGCCAAGCAGATTCTTCGTTCAGCTAATCGACCCGCGTCGCACGTCTGAATCACTGCTAAGCGACAAGAAAAACGCATATTGCGGGGGTTAGAGCCGTACACGCGCCTTTGGTGTTCTTCGGTGTCGTTTCTTCACTGTGCTTTGGGGTGCCTGCGCCTCCACTCGATTTTGGCTTTCTCTAGTTGCCGCTTGAACACCTCGGGACATTTCGGGTCTCCGCACTGTGGCTCCCGAAAATCTCGAAAAGTCTGAGCGGATGTGACTTATCCTTGCTTCCTGATTCTCGCTGATGCGTGTTTTTCTTACGACACTCCTTGCTGTCTTGCCTTCGATCCTACGTTCGCGTGCTGCCGTGGAGCTCGAGAATCTGGCCCTGCGCCACTAAATCCGCGTGCTTCAGAGGTCCGCTTGCAAAACACCTGAAATTAACCTCAGGTGACCGCCTCTTGTGGATCTGTCTCTCCCGTTGGCAGCGAGCCTATTTAGAGCGGTGATCGGATCCACTCGTCTCGAGCGCCTCGATCACGTGATCGCGTTCCGTGAGAGCTCGCTACGAAAAATCCTCAGTGGGTGTGATTGCTTTCCGGATGCACGGCCTCACCGTTGCCGTCGAGCGCCGTGTCGGGGAAAAAATACTCCAGCAGAGCGCGGATTCCCGCCGGGCACCCTGTCCCGTTGTTGCATATCGCCCCGTGTAGATCCGGCCACGACCCACGGCTCCACAGTGGACTTGATCCCGAACGCGGACTGCACGATAGTCGGCAGCCGCCAGCTGGCACCAGTTTTCGTCTAGTCGATGCGCCCGAATCCTGGTGCCCGGTCCCCCTGGAAGAGTCAAGCAGGGTGCCTATCGCCGCGATCGGATCGGCCTGATTCCCGCGTGTAGTACGAACGTACTAGGTAACAAGGTTTCCCGAAACCTCTGTAAATGTGACTGCGGTTCTATAGATAGTGGCCGGGCTGGAACTTAGAGTTGTGAGGACGAATGGCCCCGATGAGGGCGGGAGCCGCGCCAAGATGGAGAAAGAGATGACGAGACTAGTAAAGTTGCTCGTCCCGGGCTTCCTTACGCTGGTTCTGGTTCCGTCGATAGCATTCGC
>Ga0310917_10001753_pt1 | contig 10407 bp, 10 predicted proteins | sample GREbulkMGLF178_FD_203531 | JGI IMG/M metagenome (GOLD analysis project Ga0310917, IMG submission 203531) | Lab enrichment of tropical soil microbial communities from Luquillo Experimental Forest, Puerto Rico - GRE.bulkMG.LF178 | ecosystem: Environmental > Terrestrial > Soil > Tropical forest >... | reverse complement strand
TTTCCCCGTTGCATAGTCGAGCGCGCCCGTGGGTTCGTCGCAGAGAAGCACTTCCGGACGCTTCACCACCGCTCGGGCGATGGCTACGCGTTGTTGCTCGCCGCCGGAGAGTTGAGCCGGGAAGTGAAGCAGTCGGTCCCCGAGGCCGACCATGCGTAGGCATTCCTCTGCCTCGAGGGGATTCTCCGAAATCTCTGAAACGAGGGCGGTGTTTTCCAAAGCAGTCAGACTGGGAATCAGGTTATAGAATTGAAAGACAAATCCAACGTGTTCGCGGCGGAACCGGGTCAATTCTTCTCGCGTTGCCGCTGTGAGATTGTGGTCGCGGTAGTGGACCTCGCCACTGGTAGGTACATCCAGTCCGCCGAGAATATTCAAGAGTGTGGACTTGCCGCTGCCCGAAGGGCCCAGGATCACAACGAATTCACCGGGTAACAGATCGAGCGTCACGCCTCGGAGGGCGTGGACCGCAACGTCTCCCATGTGATAAACCTTTGTGATCTCATGCATGTGGAAGACGGCGTCGACTGCTGCCGGTGCTGACTGCCCGCTCATGACTCCATTTGCGCGATAGACGCGTCCGCCTCGCCCATCAAATCCTGTCTATCGAGTTTATTTCTCTGCTCCATTCACTGTGCGAGGCGGCGAAGAGCACAGTTCTTCGATCGGCTGGCCCGCTTTGTATTCAAGCTTCTTTGGGGGCTCGCAGCCTTCCTCCCGCGTGATTTTCAGGCTGGGCTTGCCCATTTCTTCTTTGTTGGCAGCGGCCGCGATCGGCGCCAGTTCTTTCTTCATTTGCTCGAATGCGGAGGTCTGCATGATCATGCCCGGTTTGACCGGCAGGAACATAATCTCGCGCTTCGTGTCCACCATCCTCTGGTAGAAAGGAGGATGCGTCCGAAACCAGCTAGCGCCGTTTACGTACCCTTCCCGCGTGGCGATCTTGTCAAAGAACCTGATGAATCCACTTGGATCATAGTCGGCGTTCCAGGCATATTGGACTCCGAGCTGGTCGGCTTCGAGTTCATACTCACGGCTTACCCCGAGAAGATTCAGGTTGAGGACCAGACCGAGACCGTAAAAGCCGTACTGCAACGCGTAATAAGTTCCGATACCTGCGACGCCGCCGGTGAGAATCATGGCCGCTATCTGCGCAGCCTGATAAAAAATTCCGGCAATCGTCGCTTTCTTCATCAACTTGTTCGCATGCCGCGCGGCGTCGTGTGAAATTTCATGTGCGATGACTCCCGCGAGCTCGGACTCGTCGTCAGCTGCCTCGAGCAGGCCCCGTTGGATGAAAAGGTAGCCCCCCGGGAGGGCAAACGCATTGATTTCACGCGACTGCAGGACAGCAATGTGCAGTGGGATCTTCAGGTCTGACTTTTGCGCGATGCGTTGCGCGACGGAATTCACGTACCCCTGAATGGCCTTGTCTTCCAGTTCGGGCGGCAGCAGTCCAGAGCGCTTCATCTCTTCGATTGCCTGTTGTCCTTTCTTGATGTCATCTTGCTGGTTCGCGGCGATTTCACGGAATCCGATGTCTTTTGCGTCGCCCCAACGCCGATTCTGGTATGTGCCGCTGGCGATCTCTTGTTGCGTTTGTTTGTAGAGCGCTGGCCATTTCTGGAGCAAGTCAAGCTTTGCGTTCAAGTTGTCGTAACCAGTGGGGATAGCGTGGCCTGAGAGCGCCTGCGCTTCACTTCGCAATAGCTCCAGGTTCTGTATCCTGCAGTGGACCTGCTGGCGCTGGCCTTCATTCAAGCTGACGGTCTGAACCTTAAGATCTTTCTGAGCCGCGTCGATTTGTTTTGCATATTGCTTTGCGTGATCCTTGAAGCGTGCAACGCAGAATGCCTCTCCCTTGTCCAGCGCCTTTCGTTGCGCCTCGACCTCCGCAGAAGTGATATCCAGGGTCGGTGCCAGGTCGAACAGCTCGACATACGCCTTCTGCAGAACCCGCCGCAGCGGAGCCAGCTCTTTCGGTTCGTCTCCGGTTGAAAAATCGTTTGGCCCGGCGACCTGCCTGGCTGCGCAGCCCTCCAATGTGGCGCTGGGTAAGCTAAGCTGAGCGCATAGAAGAGTAGCGAGGATCCGATGAAACAGTGATTTCACCTTAGGTCCTCCTTTCTCCGTGGGCGACCGCAAGCCATCTGGCATTTGTGGCGAACGCCGTGTATGGCGCTTGTCTGATTTCCTAGCGATTCTTCTGCCGCGACCAGAGTGGAATACCTTGTGAATCCCTTAGCGTCCACGTATTCCCATCTTTCTTAACCTCGCGCGCGATGATCGCATCGGCTCCCTGATATTTCACCTTGGAGCCGGTTACTTCCAGCTGATCGCCCTTTGCGAACGTGTACTTCTCTTTCGTCAAGTACCAAGTCGGCCCAAGATGAACCTCATACAAATCGTCATCCGCTTTAACCGTAAGATGAGTACCCGTGCTGCGGCTCGGGCCGGGAATCTCTTTAACCTCCTGAACAACGCCACGGATCGTTGTCTCTGTCTTCGGGTCATACGTCGGAGTTCCGGTCCCGCGCGTCTGGTTCGGCCCTGCGTACATTAGGGTTGCGGTGAGAGCCACGATTAGCGTGGCGGCGAACAGCAACAGCCTCCGTGAATTGAGTGCATTTCCCATTGGTTCCTCCCTCTTTCGCTAAGACTCAGTCGGGACAGTCCCAGCGTCACCAAGACAATCAATCTTCATTTAATCGTGGCGGAAGCCAGGTGACTGTGACTAAGCTCACACTAAGCAGTGACGGGAAATACGGTGGGGACGGGCTTTTCAGGGCAGAGACAAAAAGCGATTCCCTCCAAAAGAGGTTTCGACTAATCCTTCGACACGTCTGTTGTCGCGACATACCCGTCCCGCGCATAGACCACGACCTTACGGCGCCGACCTTTTGCGTCGGTCACTCGCAATGGACTGCCGTCCGCACCAATAATTTCCACCTTCAGCCTGTGATATCTCCCATCCAGGGCTGCGCTGGGAGGCGAGAATCCCAGGTTATATTCGCTGCGCAGAAAGCCCACGACGCTACGGAACAAACTGGGTATTTCTCCTTCAAAGCGCGGAAACCACGCTAATCCGCCGCTGAGATTTGCAAATGTATCTAACTGGTTTTTGGCCTGTAGGTAACTGAGTGATGCCCCGGCGCTCCGGGTTTCCGCCAGCATGTACTCGCTCTCCGCCACACCAATGCAGAAGATGGTCACTTCACTTTTCTTAACCCTCTCGATCGTGTCGTCTAGAGTCGCACTGCTGAACGTGTTCATTCCCGTGGTGATCAGGAGAATCGCTTTCTTGCCTTTGACGTGGTTCAGTTTTTCCAATGTGTCGGTCAGTGCGTCAAACAGATTCGCTTCACTAAAGCCAGGGAAGGACAGATTGTTGAGAGCATCCTGAACCTCGGCTTTGTTGCGCGTGAAGTCCGCCTGGATCGTGGGCTTCATGTCGTAAGTGATCAGCGCGACCCAATCTTTCGCATCGAGATGATCGAGAAATCCCGAACTCCAATATGCCCCCTTGTATGCGAAATAGTTGTAGGCGAGCCCGCTGTATTCCAGCACCATTACGATCGTGATTGGGTCGTCCGTAGGACCGAACGACGTAATGACTTGCGGCTTGCCCTCATCCAAGACCCGAAAGTTCTCTTTCTTAAGACCTGCGAGAACGTTGCCGTCCTCATCGGTAACGAGAACGTCCAGGACTACAAGATTGGACTCGACAGCGATGGTGTACGGAAGCCGATCCTGTTGACCATCCGTTGGAGCACTTGGCTGTTGCGTGCGCGCCTGTAGTCTGTGTTCGGTCTGTGCAAGCTCGCCGATTCGCACCTGCCCTTCTGTTGCCAGCACGAAAGAAGCCGCTTGCAAGAGGCCGAGCGCAAGAATCGAGCGAGTTGGTCCTTTCATCTTCATGGGATCGCAAGGCAACGACATCCGTCGTTCCTCTCTTGAGGTGGCGGTTCCATGCGGAAAAGAAACTGCCTGCTCCTCGCCCTACGAACCGCAGAATGGATTGGACAAGTTCAGAATCCCATGATTTCGATCACCCCTTAGAGTGATTCTAATCACTGACCGATTTCACCTGGTGGGGTAGAAAGGAATGTGTGTCGTCCGGCCAGGATACGTTCCAGATCCACATCGAGTCCGTAAATGTCGTCGAAGAAGCAGACTTCTCCGTCTTCCATAACCACGGCAGTCCCATACAGAACCAGCACAGGGATCGGTCACTCGGTATGGGTTGGACGGCTGTGACCCTCATCACTGAAAGGCGCGCCCGACGGGCATATGACTCACACGGAATCTGCTCACATGCCCTCGCGCTGTGAGCGTCACTGCTTGCCAAGCTACTCAACGTTGACAGGTATGTCCAGCAAACTAGAGCAACGTTCCATGTAACCTACTCCGAAAATTGAGAGCAGAGGAGCTAACCATTGGCCTTGATCGGTTGCAAAGCAAGAGCGTTGATGACCGCATGGGCAGCAGGTTGTTTGCTCGTTGTAGCTGCTCGGGCGGCAGAGTTGAAACCAGAGACAGTAGCTGCCTTTGACCATTACATTCAGGCAAGCGAAGCGCGGATGGCAGAAGGTTTGGCAGAGGATCGGTTCCTCATCCTCGATGGCCCACCCGATGGGCGCCGGCAGCAGGTTTATGCGCAAGTCCGACAGGGCCAGATCTATATCGAAGAGCTTCACACTAAAGAAGACGGTAGATCGATCCGGATTCCTAGTGGTTTGATTCACGACTGGGCCGGCGTAATGTTCATACGAAGCGCTACCTTCGCACAGACGCTGGCTGTACTGCAAGACTACGAAAATCACAAAAACATCTATAAACCCAGTGTTCGGGAGTCGAAACTGCTGGCGCACAAGGGAAATGAATTCAAGGTCTACTTGCAGCTTTACCGCAAGTCGCTTGTCACCGTCGTGGTAAATATGAATCTCGACATTCAGTACACACAGCCTGAGAAGACACGAGCGATGAGCAGATCCTATTCCACGCGGATTGCCGAACTGGAGCACCCAGGCAAGCCGGAAGAGCGTGAACTACCAGTTGGAAAAGATCATGGGTACATCTGGCGTCTCTACAGCTACTGGAGAATCGAGGAGAAGGATGACGGTGTGTACGTTCAGGTTGAGTCTATCGCGCTGAGCCGCAGTATTCCCTGGGTCTTCGCCTGGCTGATCAACCCCTTGACGAAAAGTGTCCCTCGAGAAGTCTTGTCTCACCTTCTCAGGGCTACCCGTGTAGCAATTCACAACGGCCACACCACTCTAACTACGGAGTCTGCGTTTAGACTCACCCGCTTTGTTGCTAGGTGACGAGGTTGAGATGCGGCTCGTGAACTATTACCCTCAAGTGCGGTGGAAGGCTTGGAAACGGGTTCTCATCCTTGCTGTCTCCGCAAGGCGAATTCTGTGCCTAAACAAAATGTTCCGTCGAAGATGGAACCAACGGTTCTTGCAGAGCACCACCCAAAAATAATGGCGATCCTCCCACACCGAAAAACTGAAAAACTCCGAACCATTAATACGAGTGCCTGATAGCTGGCAATATACAGGGAGAGCGGCATACGCAATGGGGCGACGCTCGTCAGAACGGTGGGACTTCGAGAATGAGAAAGGCTTAAGAGATTCGCGTGCCTCGACTACATGATAGCTCTTTAACCCAAGGATCCACGCACGGCGTCCGCGGTGTCCCCGGAAGCGTTTGGGCGCTGGGCTTCGTGAGCATGTTTATGGACATTTCTTCTGAGATGATCCACAGCCTCTTGCCCGTATTCGTCATCTCCGTACTGGGGGCCAACACCACAGCGCTAGGCCTGCTCGAAGGTATTTCAGAAGGGGCCGTAAACATTACGAAAATCTTCTCTGGTGTATTGAGCGATTGGCTGCGTAGACGTAAAGCCTTGGCGCTGACCGGATACGGAATTGCAGCGCTTACAAAGCCGCTTTTCCCCTTGGCTGGCTCGTTTAGCGTGGTTTTCGCCGCACGGCTAATGGATCGGATTGGTAAGGGCATCAGAGGCGCACCCCGGGACGCGCTTGTAGCAGACTTGGCCCCTGCGCGGGTGCGGGGAGCGAGCTACGGGCTTCGCCAAAGCCTGGATACAATTGGGGCCTTTAGCGGCCCACTCGGTGCGATTTGCTTGATGCTGATGTTCAAGGGCAACTTTCGGAGGGTGTTTTGGATTGCAATTGTACCGGCGTTCATATCGGTGGTGCTGCTGGCAATTTTTGTTCACGAGCCGCCTGCTTCCTCGAAACAACAAGGAGTACGTACGACCGTAACTCCATTGGCAGGAACTACGTTATTTTCTCCAGCATTTTGGTTCGTGGTCGCCGTTGGAGCAGTGTTCACACTGGCGCGGTTCAGTGAAGCGTTCCTGATACTGCGAGCCAAGAGCGTTGGCGTCGGTAATGATTATGTTCCCTTGGTTTTGGTTGTGATGAACGCTTTTTATGCTGCGTCGTCCTACCCCGCTGGTCGTCTTTCCGACCGCACGGATCGACGCCTAGTGTTAGCCGTTGGCGGAATTGCGCTGATAACCGCTGATGTCGTTCTTGCCAGAGCGAAAGGGTTCTTGGGACTCGCCACAGGCATTTCGTTTTGGGGGCTCCACATGGGATTTAGCCAGGGACTACTCGCGACTCTGGTTGCGGATGCGGCACCACGAGAAATGCGTGGAAGTGCGTTCGGTCTCTTTAATCTGGTCAGCGGTGTCCTTCTAATGGTTGGGAGTATCCTCGCAGGCACGCTGTGGGATCGTATCGGCCCGCCAGCCACGTTCTATGCCGGAGCGGGATTCGCCGTTTTGGGTGTGGCGGGCCTGCTCCTGCACGCTGGAACGACGTCGAGACCGAATGATATGGCGGACTAGGAAGAAATAGGCGGGGCCTTTGTGGGCAGGTGAGCTTGGGGGGAGATCAAGCGATGACCATCTTGGAGCGGATGAAATAATTTGCTGACCAGTTTGGAAAGAAAGTGACCGTCAACAATAGAACCTGGCATTATTACCGCCTCGGCGCGGGCGCGCCTATTTTCTGGCTCACTGGGGGGGGCTGCGCCGGGCAGCGCTCGGTTTCGGCTTCCTTGAAAGGCTTGCCGCACGCCATACGGTCATCGCTCCGGACTATCCACCGGTGCGGACGATAGGGCAATTCATCGAGGCATTCGACGCCATCCTGCAGTGCGAAGGCGTGGGTACTTTTGTACTGGCATGCCAATCCTACGGCGGAATGGCGCAGGCATATCCGCCGCACAAACCCAAGTCTATCGAAAGACTCACCCTCTCCAGTACCGGTCCGGCCGATTACGGCAAAGCCTGGCTGCCTGCTTCGTACGCCATGATTGCACTAGCCCGCCTTCTGCCAGAACAGACCGTCAAGGGATTCCTGACTGGCAGGCTGCTCAAAATCATCACTCTGTCCGCAGACAAACGCGAAGAATGGTTGGAAGCCATTCAAACTGTGATTCGAGACGACCTATCACGTGCCGATGTGATCTCTCATTTTGCGGTGGCTGCCGATCTGGTCGCCAAAGGAATCGTCACTCCCGCTGCCTATCATGATTGGAAGGGGCGCGCTTTCGTGCTCAGTGCCGAAAACGACCCGACCCAGGGGACAAAAGGATATTCCACGTTATGAAAAGCTTCTCGGACACGCCGTGCACCTGATTAAACTGGGAGACATGGGCCACACTGCAGTGCTGCGAGTTCCGGGAATTCTGACGCTGTTCGTTCCGGAAATTCTGGCGGCCTAGTACCACCCCCTAAGCGGTAGAAAATCTCCCTATGCCCCCGGGCGTTAGCCCGGTTGGCCGGAGGGAGGAGGATGCTTGGAATGCTGAAGCGTCACGAAGTCGAGGTTCTGCTTAAGGCGGGTCATTCGCAAGCCGAGGTGGCCCGTTTGACCGGGGTCGGGCTGCGCTCAGTGCAGCGCTTGGCCAAAGAAGCCCCGGTGGTCCATGTCGATGACGCCGCCGAACGCAAGCACCGGCGGATCGGCAGGCCGAACGTAGTCGAGAATTTCCGGAAACAGGTGGCAACGATTCTGGAACAAGAGCCCGATCTACCTTCGCTGGAAATTCTTCGGCGAGTTCGTCAGACGGGCTATGAGGGAGGCAAGACCGTGCTGTATGGGCTGGTGGCCTCCATCCGTCCCCAGACGAGCAAGCCGCTTGTTCGTTTCGAAGGCTTGCCGGGGGAATTCAGTCAACACGACTTTGGGCAGGTGGACGTAAAGTTTCTCGATGGCTCCATCAAGCGGGTGCATTTCTTCGCCTCTCGCCTGAAGTACTCGCGATATATCCGGGTCAATTTGGTCGAGGACGAGAAGGTGGAGAGTTTGGTGCGAACTCTGGCGCAGCATCTTCAGGATTGGGGTGGACGTCCGTTGTTGTGCGTGTTCGACCGGCCGAAGACCATCGCTGTGGAATGGGAGAAGAACGGGAAAGTGACGAAATGGAATCCGGTCTTTGCCTGCGCCACGCTGGAGATCGGCATCGGTGTGGAGCTGTGCTGGCCCTATCAAGCGCGGCAAAAAGGAAGCGTCGAAAACTTGGTGGGCTTCGTGAAGTCTTCTTTTTTCAAGGTCCGCAAGTTTTACGATGAAGAAGATCTTCGCCAGCAACTCGTCGAGTGGCATCACGAGGTGAATGAAGAACGACCCTGCCGTGCGAACGGAATCATTCCGGCAGTGCGTTTGGCGGAAGAGGCCCCTCGGCTGCGGCCGCTGAAAGTGCGGCCGGAAGAGTTGGCCCTGCGCATCCCGGTCTATGTGGGCCCCACGGGAACGGTGCTGTACGACGGGCATGCCTACTCGATGCCTCCGGAGGCCATCAGCAGGCCCGCCACGCTTTACCTCTATGCCGATCGCGTGCGGATCGTGGCAGGTCGCTACAAGGCCGAGCACCCGAGGAAATTTGTGCCGCAGGAAAGCTCCTGGCTGGCAGAGCACCGTGCGGCCTTAGTGGCGTCAGTATCCGGCAAGCGGGGGAAGCGCTACCTGAAACGACAGCAGCTCTTGGAGTTAGGAGAACCGGCGATTCGCTATCTGACCGAGCTGGTTCATCGCCGACCCCGGGGATGGTGGGTGGACGTCGATCGACTCCACAACATTCTGCAGAGCCACGGGCCAGAGGTTCTCCGCGAGGCTATGGAAGAAGGGTTGAAGGAACAGCGGTTTGATGTTTCGTTTGTGGAGCGGAATCTGCAAGGGAAGCTGCATTTCTCCGAGGTGACTCTATGAAGACCAAAGCGGTGGGAGTTTTTTCTTCTCGAGCTTCCCTCTCTAGCGGAGACGATTCCCCGCGGCCCGCAGCAGTCCAGGGCGCGGCGGAGCCGCGGCACAGCGAACCCTTGACGGCGAGGACCACGGGGAAAGAATCGCGCAGGGAGGGAAGAACCACAGGAATGGTCAAAAAATTTCGCGATGCCGAGCCCGCAGAGCGATTTTTTCAAGGTGGCATGACTTCCAGCATTCCGGCTAAACGGTCCACCGAAGGGCTCGGACCGGAAATCCCGAAGCTCACCGCAGGCGAGCTCGAGGCCTTGCTGCGACGTTTGAACCTGGCCCAAACGCGCCGCATCTACCAAGAGGTCGCTGACCGAGCCGAGAAGGACCAGTGGTCCTATCGCGACTTTTTGGCTTTTCTCTTCGCTGAAGAGGTAGCGCACCGTCAGCAAACTCGGCTGATGCGCTTGACCCGCAAAGCTCACTTCCCGTTCTTCAAGACCATCGAGGAGTTTGATTTCAACTTACAGTCAACTTTGCGAAAGACTCTGCTCGGCTCCTATCTTGGGCCGGACTTCGTCAACGAGGGGCGCTCGTTGATCTTGCACGGGAAGGAGGGCCGGGGGAAAACACATTTGGCGGTGGCCATCGGCTATCGGGCTATTCAGAATGGCTTTGAGACGTTGTGCATCACCGCGGCAAAACTTATCGAGGATCTTTCCAACGCCAGCCAGAAAGGACAGCTGCAGGAAGCGTTGCTCACCTACACTCATCCTCACGTTTTGGTGATCGATGAGGTAGGGTATCTATCCTATGGACCCGATGCCGCCAATGTGCTGTTCCATGTCGTGAACCATCGCTACCTGAAGAAGCGGCCCATGATCTTCACCACCAACAAGCCGCTCCGTGCGTGGGGAAAGGTGCTGCACGATGAGGATCTGGCGGCCGCTATTCTGGATCGGGTCCTGGAACGTGGACGGTTCATTCATCTCGATGGACCCTCCGGGCGAACCGGTCATCTGAACTTGGAGGAGGCATTGCCGGGAACGGCAGACCGTGCCAGAATTTCCGGAATTAGCCCGCCACAATTTCCGGAACCCACATAAGGAAGTCATCGCACATCTCTTTGGACCTTGAATGCATGCGATAATCAGGCGTTCGATATGGATTC
>Ga0310917_10001750_pt1 | contig 10417 bp, 5 predicted proteins | sample GREbulkMGLF178_FD_203531 | JGI IMG/M metagenome (GOLD analysis project Ga0310917, IMG submission 203531) | Lab enrichment of tropical soil microbial communities from Luquillo Experimental Forest, Puerto Rico - GRE.bulkMG.LF178 | ecosystem: Environmental > Terrestrial > Soil > Tropical forest >... | reverse complement strand
ATATCTGCAGCCCGAACCCGGTGATTTCACCATCACCACCTCCGGTGTTGACGACGAGATCACGAAGACGGCCGGCCCGCAGCTGGTGGTTCCGGTGCTCAACGCGCGGTTTGCGCTGAACGCGGCCAACGCCCGCTGGGGTTCTCTCTACGACGCGCTGTACGGCACCGACGTCATTCCGGAGAGCGACGGCGCCGAAAAGGGATCGAGCTACAACAAGGTTCGCGGCGACAAGGTGATTGCCTACGCCCGCGGGTTCCTCGACCAGGCGGTCCCCCTCGAGTCGGGTTCGTGGGCGGATGCGACGGGCCTGAGCATCGTCGACGGCCAGCTGCGGATCGCTAGCGGTGCGGATGCCACCGGGTTGGCGAGCGCCGAGAAGTTCGTCGGGTACAGGGGAGAGCTTGGCTCGCCCAACTGGTCGGTGTTGTTGGTCAACCACGGATTGCACATCGAGATCCTCATCGACCCCGAGTCACCGATCGGCAAGACCGACGGGGCCGGCATCAAAGACGTGATCCTCGAGTCGGCGGTCACCACGATCATGGACTTCGAAGACTCCGTGACCGCCGTCGACGCCGACGATAAGGTCCTCGGCTACCGCAACTGGCTCGGGCTGAACAAGGGCGACCTGGCCGAGGAGGTCACCAAGGACGGTAAGGCCTTCACCCGGGTGCTCAACCCGGACCGCACCTACACCACGCCCGACGGGGGTGAGCTCACCCTGCCCGGCCGCAGTCTGTTGTTCGTCCGAAACGTCGGCCATTTGATGACCAACGACGCGATCGTGGACGCGGACGGCAACGAGGTGTTCGAGGGCATCATGGACGGGCTGTTCACCGGCTTGACGGCGATCCACGGGCTCAAAACCGGCGAAGCCAATGGGCCGTTGACGAACAGTCGCACCGGTTCCATCTACATCGTCAAACCCAAGATGCACGGACCCGACGAGGTCGCGTTCACCTGCGAGCTGTTCAGCCGCGTCGAAGACGTCCTAGGCCTCCCGCAGGCCACGCTGAAGGTCGGCATCATGGACGAGGAACGCCGTACCACGGTCAACCTCAAGGCCTGCATCAAGGCCGCCGCCGACCGGGTCGTGTTCATCAACACCGGCTTCCTGGACCGCACCGGTGACGAGATCCACACTTCGATGGAGGCCGGCCCGATGATCCGCAAAGGTGCGATGAAGAGCACGACGTGGATCAAGGCCTATGAGGACGCCAACGTCGACACCGGCCTCGCCGCCGGCTTCAAGGGCAAGGCTCAGATCGGTAAAGGCATGTGGGCGATGACCGAGCTGATGGCCGACATGGTCGAGCAGAAGATCGGCCAGCCGAAGGCGGGCGCCACCACTGCGTGGGTCCCTTCGCCGACGGCGGCGACCCTGCACGCGATGCACTACCACTACGTCGATGTCGGCGCCGTGCAGGAAGAGCTAGCGGGCAAGAAGCGGACCACCATTGACGAGCTGCTGACCATTCCGCTCGCCAAAGAATTGGCCTGGGCCTCAGAGGAGATCCGCGAGGAGGTGGACAACAACTGCCAGTCCATCCTCGGCTATGTGGTGCGCTGGGTCGAGCAGGGTGTCGGCTGCTCGAAGGTGCCCGATATCCACAACACGGCGCTCATGGAGGACCGCGCCACCCTGCGGATCTCCAGCCAGCTGCTGGCCAACTGGCTGCGGCACGGCGTGATCACCGAAGAGGATGTCCGGGCCAGTCTGGAGCGCATGGCCCCGATGGTGGATCAGCAGAACGCCGGCGACGCGGCCTACCGGCCGATGGCGCCGAACTTCGACGACAGCATTGCCTTCCTGGCCGCCCAGGATCTGATCTTGTGCGGCGGGCAGCAGCCCAACGGCTACACCGAGCCGATCCTGCATCGGCGGCGGCGTGAGTTCAAGGCCCGCGCCGCCGGTGACTGAAACCGGCTTGACATGCGGCAATGCGGTTGATGACTAGAATCTGCGCCGAGTACACAACGGGCCACGTGGTGGTCGGACGGAAAGGCGGCGGGCACCGGTATGGGTAGGCACAGCAAGCCCGACCCCGAAGACTCCGTCGACGAACCCTCTGACGAAGAGCTCGGCCACCTTGACGGCGGCTACCCGGATGCCGCGGAGTACCCCGGGTCGGCTCGGCCGCCGGGGGCCGATTACCGCTACGACGCGGGCGAGGAAGTCTTCCTCGCCGACGAAGGCGACTACGCGGACGAGGACGAGGACGAGGACCTCCCCGCCGAGGACACGTTCGCGGCCGGCACCTCCGACGACTATCCGGAATTTCCGCCGCGGCCGGCGGGCGCGGCGAGCGCGGAGCCCCCGCCGTCCCATCCCCCTGGCGGGCACCGGGGACTCGGCGCCTGGCGGGGCGGTCATCGCAGCGACGGGGGGCGCCGAGGGGTCAGCATCGGCGTTATCGTCGCCCTCGTCGCCGTCGTCGTGGTGGTGGGCACCGTGATCCTGTGGACCTTCTTCGGTGACGTCCTCTCCAACCGCTCGCACAGCGCCGCCGTGCGCTGCGTGAGCGGCAAAGAGACGGTCGCCGTCATTGCCGACCCGTCGATCGCCGATTCGGTGCAGCAGTTCGCGGAAAGCTACAACTCATCGGCCGGTCCGATCGGTGACCACTGCATGGTGGTGAGCGTCAAACCGGCCGGCTCCGACGCCGTCCTCGGCGGTTTTGTCGGCAAATGGCCCGCCGAATTGGGCGGCCAGCCGGCATTGTGGCTCCCTGGCAGCTCGATCTCCGCGGCCCGGCTCGCCGCGGCCGCCGGTCAGAAAACGATCACCGACAGCCGTTCCCTGGTGACGTCGCCGGTGATGCTCGCCGTCCGGCCGGAACTCCAACCGGCCCTGGCTAACCAGAATTGGGCGGCGCTACCCGGCCTGCAAACCAACCCGAACGCGTTAGCCGGTTTCAACTTGCCGACGTGGGGATCGCTGCGACTGGCTCTGCCGATGAGCGGCAACGGTGACGCATCGTTTCTGGCCGGGGAGGCGGTGGCGGTCGCGTCGGTACCCGCGGGCGCACCGGCGACCCAGGGCACCGGTGCAGTGCGCACGCTGCTGGGCGCCCAACCCAAGTTGGCGGATAACTCGCTGGCGGAGGCGATGAACGCGCTGCTCAAGCCCGGCGACGTGGCGACCGCACCGGTGCACGCGGTAGTCACGACCGAGCAGCAGGTGTTCCAGCGCGGCCAGTCACTGTCGGATCCCAAGAGCACGCTGGGTTCCTGGCTGCCGCCCGGGCCGGCGCCTGTCGCCGACTATCCCACGGTGCTGCTCAGCGGGTCATGGCTGACACAGGAGCAGACCTCGGCGGCCAGCGAGTTCGCCCGCTTCATGCACAAGCCCGAGCAACTGGCGAAGCTGGCCAAGGCCGGCTTCCGGGTTAACGGGGTCAAACCCCCGAGCAGCCAGGTCACCAGTTTCGCGGCGCTGCCCTCCGCCCCGTCGGTGGGCGACGATGCCATGCGCGCCACGCTCGCCGAAGCCATGGCCGCCCCGTCGAGCGGACTGGCCGCGACCATCATGCTCGACCAGTCGATGCCCACCCAGGAAGGCGGGAAAACCCGGCTGGCCAACGTGGTTGCGGCGCTCGACGGCAAGGTCAAATCGCTGCCGCCCACCGCTGTCCTGGGGCTTTGGACTTTCGACGGCCACGAAGGTCGCCCCGAGGTGACGCGCGGGCCGCTGGCCGACCCCGTCAACGGTCAGCCGCGCTCGGCGGCAATTGCGGCCGCGCTGGACAAGCAGTATTCGTCGGCCGGCGGTGCGGTGTCGTTTACCACCCTGCGGCTGCTCTACCAGGAGATCCAGGCCAATTACCGTGCCGGCCAAACGAATTCGATACTGGTGATCACGGCTGGGCCGCACACCGACCAAACTCTGGACGGGCCGGGATTGCAGGATTTCATCCGCAAAGCCGCCGACCCGGCCAAGCCGATCGTGGTCAATGTCATCGACTTCGGCGCTGACCCGGACCGGGCAACGTGGGAAGCCGTCGCCCAGCTCAGCGGCGGTGGCTACCAGAACCTCGCCACCTCGGCCTCCCCCGACCTCGGCACGGCGATCAACACGTTTTTGGGCTAAAAGCCGCCCGGCTCGACCCCTCGCGAGCGTAACGCCACGGCGAAAAAGCAGGCCGAAACTCGCAGTGGCGTTACGCTCGCGAGCCGGCCTGAAAACCCCGCCCTCAGCCGCCAGCTCGGAGGTGTCACGCCCGGCACATACGATCGTGGGCGTTACCGAAGGAGCGCTATGAACATCGATTTCACCCCGGATCCCCAGCTGTATCCGTTCCAGTCGCGCTGGTTCGACAGCTCGCAGGGACGCATTCATTACATCGACGAGGGCGACGGCCCGCCGCTGCTGTTGTGCCACGGCAACCCGACCTGGAGCTTCCTGTATCGCAATATCGTCGTCGCGCTGCGTGACCGGTTCCGTTGCATCGCACCGGATTACCTCGGTTTCGGGCTGTCGGAGCGGCCGTCGGGATTCGGCTACAAGATCGACGAGCACGCCCAGGTGGTCGGCGAGTTCGTCGATCACCTCGGCCTCGACGGCTACCTGACGATGGGCCAGGACTGGGGCGGACCGATTGGGATGGCGGTCGCAGTTGAACGTGCCGAGCGGGTGCGCGGGGTCATCTTGGGCAACACCTGGTTCTGGAAGACGGACGAGTTGACGGCGAAGATCTTCAGCCGGGTGATGGGCAGCCCGCCGATGCAGTGGGCGATCCTGCAGCGCAATTTCTTTGTCGAGCGGCTGATTCCCGCGGGCACCGAGCGCCGGCCCAGCGCCGTGGTGATGGAGCACTACCGGGCCGTGCAGCCCAACCCCGAGGCGCGGCGGGGCGTGGCCGAGATGCCCAAACAGATCCTGGGCGCCGAACCCTTGCTGTCGCGGCTGGGCCGGGAGGTGCCGGCCAGGCTGGGTGCCAAGCCCGCGCTATTCGTCTGGGGCATGAAGGATTTCGCCTTCCGCCCCGGCCCGACGCTCCCCCGGATGCGCGCGGCATTCCCTGACCACGTCATCGTCGAGCTGCCCGAGGCCAAGCATTTCATCCAGGAGGATGCGCCCGAACAGATCGCCGCGGCGATCATCGAGCGCTTCGGCTGACGGAATTCGGACTGCTCAGCTCGGTCAGCCCGTGTCCCGATGATTCCAGAGCCCTCGGCGAGTCAGAACCATTGTCCTACTCGTGTTCACACGGAGGTTCGAATGCCCGCAGTTTCCTCACGACACGCGATATGGTCGATGGTCCACGCCGAGCGCGCTGCCCTTGCCGATGATCTTGCCGGACTCGACCGGGACCAGTGGCGCCAGCCTTCGCTGTGCGGGCGGTGGACCGTCGAGGAGGTCGTCGCCCACCTGACTGCGGCGGCGAGTATCGGCAGGCTGCGGTGGATCGCCAGTGTTGTGGGCGCCCGGTTCAATTTCGACCTCCACAACGACCGACGTCTGGCGGAGCATCGCGGCGGGAACCCCGCCGAGACCCTCGAGCGGTTCCGTCGCGTGATTAGCAGCACGGCGGCGCCGTCCGGACACACCGCGGCATGGCTGGGTGAGGTGGTTGTGCACGGTCAGGATATCCGGCGGCCCCTGGGACTCGTTCGCACACCCGCGATCGATGTCGTCACCACGGTCGCGCGGTTCTACGCGTCCCGGGACTTCGCCGTGCCTAGCCGCAGCGCAACCGCCGGTCTGCGCTTGCAGGCTAGTGATGGTCCTTTCGCCAGCGGTTCCGGCGCCCTGGTGCACGGAACAACACTGGCTTTAATCATGGCGATGGCCGGCCGGCCAACCTACTGCGACGACCTGACCGGGCCGGGCCTGCCGATCATGCGAGGGCGCTGCAATCCCACCAATTAACCCGCCAAAAGCGCTCCGGCAGCCGAGTTCCGAATGCACGCAAACTGGCTTGCGGCTGCTGGCTGCCATCTATGGGGAGTGACGTGGGCAGGGAGTGAGGCCACCACCTACGGATCTCATTGACGCGCTGCTGGCTGGCGCCGCGAGCTGACCCTACGTCCACCAGGATCTAGGCCAGCGCGCAGACGGTGGCGATGCGGTTAGCCCATTCCTGCGTATCGCCGTTGCGATGTGGTAGCGAAGTCTCATTCGCCACGTTACCTGGGATCGGTAGCGGCAGGTCGGGGCTAGCGTGCGCCCATGGACCCGGTGAACCTGACCTATCCCGTCGAGCAGCGGATAGATCTAAGTCAAATTCCTCCTGCCCTTTCTTTTCTCTGGCATCTGGTCATTCACCACCCCGTGGTATCCGCAATTGTCGTCGGAGCCTGGGTGCTTTACTCCGTGTGGGCCTACAAGTGGTCGAAGCGACAGCCGCACGAGCCAAAAGATGAAAGGGCCACACTGAGAGGAACCGCGCAGGTTCTATCGTTTAAAAAGACCAGGGGCGAGGCATGGAATGCAGGCTATTTGTTTCTTCCCGCCATTTACGTTCGCGAGCCGAGAAAGACGCGGCGCTATTTGTGCATAATCAAACTGGCAGTGCATATCCCTGGTCGCGAACAGTGCGTGACCGTCGTGAGAAAACTTCTCGGACCCGCCGAGCGAGCCGCCGTGGAGCCCGGCAAGATTGTCCAGGTGCGGGTTGATCCCGACGACGACCCGAAAAATGTTCGGATCGATTTCAACCAGCCGATCACTGGGCCGGCCCAGCTTTCGGCATAGAGTCCCGACCATCATCGCCACCAGCCGGAACATTTTCCAGCGTCGGCGCGGTCAACGCGATGGCGTTGGCGCAGCCGTGCTGTTTTCGGCGGTGAAACCTCCCCTCCCTGTTGGTTCGGTGCCCAAACGATGCCCACATTTTGCCCAAAGTCACAGATAACTAGCGTGATTTGTAGGGATGTCTTTTTGCTAGCTTAGCTATACTGTCGGGGAGTATTTGCAGGTAGCTGAATAGGGTTCGAGTTCCTCCGCCGCCGACGCCGGTCCGTACGGAATCGCCTGAGATGTCGTAGCGGTCGCGCTAAACGAACGCCTCCACCGGCGGACACGAACAGACCAGGTTGCGGTCCCCGTAGGCGCCGTCGATGCGGCGCACCGGCGGCCACACCTTGGGCCGGAAGTCCTTGCCCAGCGGATAGGCCGCCTCTTCTCGGGTGTACGGGTGATCCCAATCCGGGACCAGCAAGCACTCAGCGGTGTGCGGGGCGGCCCGTAGCGGATTGTCGTCGGCTGGCCACTCCCCCGCGCCGACGCGGTCGATCTCGCGGCGGATGGCGATCATGGCCTCGCAGAAGGCATCGACTTCGGTCAGGCTCTCGCTCTCGGTGGGCTCCACCATCAGCGTGCCGGCCACCGGGAAGCTCATCGTCGGCGCGTGGAATCCGTAGTCCGCCAGGCGTTTTGCGACATCGTCGACCGTCACCCCGGTCGACTTGGTGATCCCGCGCAGGTCCAGGATGCACTCGTGGGCGACCATGCCGTTCTCGCCGGTGTAGAGCACCGGGAAGTACTCGTCGAGGCGTCGCGCGATGTAGTTGGCCGAGGCGATGGCGGTCAGCGACGCCGCCCGCAGGCCGTCGGCGCCCATCATCCTGATGTAGGCCCAGGTGATCGGCAGGATCGAGGCCGACCCGTAGGGCGCCGACGACACCGGATGTCCCTGGGGTAGCTCCGGGGCATATGGGTGACCGGGCAGGAACGGGGTCAGGTGCGAACGCACTGCCACCGGCCCGACGCCCGGCCCACCGCCGCCGTGCGGGATGCAGAACGTCTTGTGGAGGTTCAGGTGGCTGACGTCGCCGCCGAACTTCCCCGGCCTGGCGAGGCCGACCAGCGCGTTGAGGTTGGCACCGTCGATGTAGACCTGGCCGCCGGCGTCGTGTACCGCCGCGCAAATCTCGGCGATATCGTGCTCGTACACGCCGTGGGTAGACGGATAGGTGATCATCAGCGCCGCTAGCCGGTCCGCATGCTCGGCCACCTTGGCGCGTAGATCGTCGAGGTCGACGTCGCCGTTGTCGCGGCAGGCCACCACGGCCACCCGCAGCCCGGCCAACGCTGCCGACGCGGCGTTGGTGCCGTGCGCACTGGACGGGATCAGGCAGATATCGCGGTGTGGCTCGCCCCGGCTGGCGTGGTAGTCGTGGATCGCCAACAGCCCGGCATACTCGCCCTGCGAGCCGGCGTTGGGTTGCAGCGAGACGGCGTCGTAGCCGGTGATCTGCACCAGCCAGCTCTCCAGGTCGGCGATGAGACGGCGCAGTCCGACGGTGTCGGATGCCGGGGCGAACGGGTGCTGGCGGGCGAATTCCGGCCAGGTGATGGGTTCCATCTCGGCGGCGGCGTTGAGCTTCATCGTGCAGGAGCCGAGCGGAATCATGCTGCGGTCCAAGGCAATATCCTTGTCGGCCAGCATGCGCAGGTAGCGCATCATCGCCGTTTCGGTGCGGTATTGGGTGAACGCGGGATGGGTCAGGAACTTCGATGTGCGCGTCGCGATGTCGACCCGGCCCGGTTTGGTGGGCGCCACGCCGAACGCGTCGATGACCGCCGCCACGTGGTCGTCAGTGGTGGCTTCGTCGCAGGCCACCGAGACGTGGTCGTCGTCCACCTGCCACAGGTTGATGCCCTTCGTCTTGGCCGCGGCCACCACCTCGCGCGCGCGCCCCGGCACGTGGGCCAACACGGTGTCGAAATACCTGTCGTGCACCAGCGCGTCGCCCAATGCGGCGGCGAGGGTCTCGGCGTGGGAGTGCACGCGGCGGGCGATCGCGGTAAGCCCGTCGGCGCCGTGGTAGCCGGCGTACATCGCGGCCATCACCGCCAGCAGCACCTGCGCGGTGCAGATGTTGCTGGTCGCCTTGTCGCGACGGATGTGCTGCTCGCGGGTCTGCAGCGCCAACCGGTAGGCGGGCGAACCGTCGGCATCCAGCGACACGCCGACCAGCCGTCCCGGCAACTGACGGGCGTGCTTGGTGTGCACCGCCAGGTAGCCGGCGTGCGGGCCGCCGAATCCCATTGGTACACCGAATCTTTGGGTGGTGCCGAAGGCGACGTCGGCGCCAATGTCACCGGGCGGTGCGATCAGCGTCAGGGCCAACAGGTCGGCGCCGATGGCGACCAGGGCGCCCCGGTCGTGCGCCTGCTCCACCAAGGCGGCCCAGTCGGTGAGCCGGCCGCTCGCGCCGGGCAGCTGGGTGATGACGCCGAAGAAGTCACCGTCCGGCAGGCCGTCTCGAAAGTCAGCGGTGACGATCTCGATGCCCAAGGGCTTGGCCCGCGTGGCTAGTACGGCCGCGGTCTGGCCGAATACGTCGGTGTCCACGGCGAGCCGGTTCGTCGTGCCACGAGCTGCACGGTGCATCAGCGTCATCGCCTCGGCGGCGGCGGTGCCCTCGTCGAGCATCGACGCGTTGGCGACCTCGAGGCCGGTGAGGTCGTCCACCATCGTCTGAAAATTCAGCAGCGCTTCCAGCCGGCCCTGGCTGATCTCGGGTTGGTAGGGCGTGTATGCGGTGTACCAGGCGGGGTTCTCCATGATGTTGCGCAACAACACCGGGGGCGTGAGCGTGTCGTAGTAGCCCTGCCCGATCATCGACACGGCGACGGTGTTGGCGTCGGCCAGCGCCCGCAGCTCGGCCAGCGCCTCGGTCTCGCCGGCGGCCGGCGGCAACTTGTCCAGACCCGGCGCGGCGTCGCCGTTGGCGCGCTTGTCGAGGATCCCAGTCGGGACCGCCTTGGATGCGAGCTCCTCGAACGAGTCGATGCCGATGACCGCAAGCATGGCCGCCACGGCCTGGCTGTCGGGGCCGATGTGCCGGGCCGCGAAGGTTGATTGGTCGGTCACTGGCGAACTCCTGAGGTCGAGGGACTAGCGGCCCTCTCCCTCTGTCTTCACCCGTTCGCCAGGCGCCTGAGAGATTCGGCGCCGCGTGCCGTCTCGGCGCCTTTCCCCATCGGCGGGTGTGGACCGTTACCGATCTCCACCGCTTTCCAGAGGCATCGTTATCTCGCGCGGTCCGGGTGCCTGAGAGGTTGACGGAGAGGTGTTGCTCCTTCGGCGTCCGTGACTGGCGGTCACAGAACTCTCCCGCTCGAGTTCGATGCTCAGCCCAGTTTACCCGGCCGGTTCACGTCCGGACGCATGCAATGCCGGGGCGCGCGGTCAGCCGATCTTGCGGTCGCGATGCTTGCGCCGAGAGGCCAGCTCGTCTTCGGGGCTCGCAATCGATTCGCCGCCGTCGGCGCGCTCACCGTGGAAGTCGGCGATGACGCCGGTCAGCTCGCGCATGGCGCCCGATACGGCGATGCCGAACACGCCCTGCCCGCCCTGCAGCAGGTCGACAACCTCTTCGGCCGACGTGCACTCGTAAACCGTCGTGCCGTCGGAGAACAGGGTGATGTTGGCCAGATCTTGGACGCCGCGCTGGCGCAGAT
>Ga0310917_10001745_pt1 | contig 10434 bp, 12 predicted proteins | sample GREbulkMGLF178_FD_203531 | JGI IMG/M metagenome (GOLD analysis project Ga0310917, IMG submission 203531) | Lab enrichment of tropical soil microbial communities from Luquillo Experimental Forest, Puerto Rico - GRE.bulkMG.LF178 | ecosystem: Environmental > Terrestrial > Soil > Tropical forest >... | reverse complement strand
ATGCCGTGAAGGCAGGCTGTCCGGGTACCGCAACGACATTCACCAGCAACCACGACGCCGGCATCCAGGTCCTCAACACGGCAACATTCCCCGATGACGCGGGTCCTTTGATCAACGTCCCATAACAATGTAAGCAGGCTTAATGTTAGCGACGCGACCGCCACCAGCAACGCGCGGCCACACTGAAGCGCCGTCTCGCCGAGGCGGGCCTGCCTGTGATGCCCTCGGCGAGCCACATCGTCCCAGTGCTGATCGGTGATCCTGAACTGTGTAAAACGGCCTGCGATGAGCTGTTGCACCGTCACTGGATCTACGTGCAGCCGATAAATTACCCGACCGTGCCACACGGCGCTGAACGGCTGCGACTGACCCCAACGCCATTGCACAGCGACGAGCATATCAAAGCCCTCGTCGCCGCCCTCAGTGATGTATGAAGCCGCCTGACTTGAGCCGCGCCGCCTGAAGGGCGAACGCTAGCGGTTACGTCCCGATGGCGAGCGGGCTCGCCAGCTTCTTCAATGCGGCGATTACCGAGAGCGCCGTCAGGCGGCCGGTGCGCGGGTTCTCGGCGGAAGGCACGTTCTCGATCTGCATCGACAAGCGGGCGGCTTCGGCTTCGACCTCGATGCGGTGCGTGTTGCGGGTCACGTTGGGGTCGGCCCAGATCTCGACATTCGTCCGGTCCGGACCGATGCCCGCGAGCGCCAGCGCCGCTGCAACATTGACATTGGCCGGAAAGCCGCGGGCAGCTTCGCGGGCGCTGCCGGAAAAAACGCGTTTGGGCCTGGTCAGTCCGGTGATGTCGATCCCATTGGCTTTTAGATAGGGCGCGCCCAAAAGCCCTCGCGGCGGCTTTCGCGTGATCATATTGACGCCCGTGATGCCGCCCTCGGCCGCGGCGACGACTGCGTCGAGCCCCAATAGTGCGCCGGTTGGCACGAGAATGCGGCCACCCGAGCGGCGCGCCAAATCGACGAGATCGAGATTGTCGAGCAGCGCTCCACAGCTCAGCACGATGATAAGCCGGCCATGGGCGAGGGCCGGCTCGGCGATGTCGCGCAGTACCGCGGCTGGCGCGCATTCGACGACGATGTCGGCTTGCTCCCATAACCGCGCCAGCGGCACGACCGGCACCGGATGCGCGAAATCGGCCATCGCCGCTTGGGCCCGCGCTACGTCACGCGCCGAGACCGCGGCGAGCGCCATTCCCTCGATGCCGCGGTCGAGATGCTGCGCTACGACCCGCCCGATCGCGCCAAAGCCCCCGATAGCGACGCGCTGCGCCATATCCGCCCTCTCGGTAACGCCTACTGCGGGACGCCCTCGACAATGTAGAACCGCGTCTTGGCGGATTTCTGCCGCTCGGCGATCAGATCCTTGTAGGGCGGGGTGCTATACCATTTTTCGGCGTCCGCCAGGCTGTCGAAACTCGTGATCACGATGTTACCTTGCGCGGGCGTGCCTTCTTTCAGGTCGGGCTTGGCGCGAGCAATGATGCGGGCGTGGTAAGGCTTCAGCGAGTCGATCGCCTTTGCCAAATAGGCTTGGTATAGCGGCGGATCAGTGACTTCGACCTCGGCGATGGCAAAGGCGGGCGCCTTGCCTGCTTGGGCGTGCAGCCCTTGGATCGCGCCGGCGCCGAGTGCGAAGCCGGCAAGCAATATCGCGGCGTATTTGCCCATTTGCTGCATGATTTGCCCCTCGATTTTGTCGGAAATCGCGCCGCCTCTATCGGCAAGGCCGCATCAATACGATTTCGGCAGGCCCAACACGCGTTCCGCAATGTGGCTGAGGATCAGCTGCGGGCTGACCGGGGCGATGCGGGCTATCTGGATTTCGCGGAAATAGCGTTCGACATGGTATTCGCGAGCATAGCCCATGCCGCCATGCGTCATCACTGCGGTCTCGCAGGCGCGGAAGCCGGCCTCGGCGGCGCAATATTTGGCGGCATTGGCATAGGCCCCGGCTTCCTCGCCGCGATCGTATGCGTCGGCCGCACGCAACACCATCAGCTCTGCTGCTTCGAGCTCGATCCAGCGTTCGGCGAGCGGATGCTGGATTGCTTGGTTCTGGCCGATCGGCCGGCCGAAGACGACCCGCTCGGCGGCATAACGGGCGGCGCGGTTGAGCGCCGCGCGTCCGAGCCCGACCGCCTCGGCGGCAATCAGAATGCGCTCCGGGTTCATCCCGTGCAGAATGTAGTGAAAGCCCCTGCCGTCCTCGCCGATGCGGTCCGCGACCGGCACCCTCAGCCCGTCGATGAAGAGGAGGTTCGAGTCCACCGCCTTGCGGCCCATTTTTGGGATCTCGCGTACCTCGACGGTACGCCGGTCAAGGTCGGTGTAGAAGAGCGTCATGCCGAACGAGGGGCGTGCGACCTCCTCGATCGGCGTGGTGCGCGCGAGGATCAGCATCTTTTCGGCGACTTGGGCGGTCGAGATCCAAATCTTGCGCCCCGATAGGATATAATAATCGCCCTCGCGCACTGCTCGGGTCTTGAGCCGGGTCGTGTCGAGCCCCGCATCAGGTTCGGTCACGGCAAAGCAGGTCTTCTCTCGACCCGCAATCAATGGCGGCAAAAAGCGCCGCTTCTGCTCGTCGCTGCCAAAGACGACGACCGGGTGCAATCCGAAAATGTTCATATGGATCGCCGAAGCGCCGCTGAACCCCGCACCCGTCTCGGCGACCGCCTGCATCAGCACCGCCGCCTCGGTAATGCCGAGACCGCTGCCGCCATAGGCTTCCGGCATCGCGATACCGAGCCAACCGGCCTCGGCCATCGCGTGATGGAACTCGTGCGGGAACCCGCCCTCTACGTCCTTCCGAAGCCAATATTCATCGTCGAACCGCTCGCACAACCGCGCCACAGCGGCACGTATCTCGCGCTGTTCGGGTGTCAGTGTAAAGCCCATCTCGCCTCCGTGTGGCCTCGCTGCGTATCGACCCCGGTCGACCCATCATTATAGTATTCTGAATTGAGGCCCACGGCGGAGCCCGATCCTTTGCCGCTCGACATCGTACCCAGCGTCTGCCCGCATGACTGTCCGAGTGCCTGCGCGCTCGAGGTCGAACTCATCGACGGACAGCGCATTGGGCGGGTGCGCGGCGCCAGGGCACAGTCCTACACGCAGGGCGTGGTGTGCGCCAAGGTCGGTCGCTATGCTGAGCGGCAGCATCATCCCGCGCGGCTGTCGCACCCGCTGCACCGGGTCGGCGAGAAGGGCATCGGCGAGGCGAGTTTTGTGCCAATCTCCTGGGAGGAGGCGCTCGATGAGGTCGCCGAGAAGCTGACCCGTGCTGCCCAGCGGTACGGGTCCGAGACGGTGTGGCCCTATTACTATGCCGGCACGATGGGACTGGTGCAGCGCGACGGCATCAACCGGCTACGCCACGCGATGCGCTATTCGCGCGAACACTTGTCGATTTGCAGCATGTTGTCCGACGCGGGTTGGCTCGCCGGGGTTGGTGTAAAGCGCGGCGTCGATGGGCGCGAAATTGCCAAATCGGATCTGGTCGTCGTGTGGGGCGGCAACCCGGTCTCGACCCAGGTCAATGTGATGACTCATGTCGCAACTGCGCGCAAGGAGCGCGGCGCCAAACTCGTCGTCATCGATCCCTACCGCACCGCGACCGCCGAGCAGGCCGACTTGTACCTCGCGCCGCTTCCGGGCACGGACGGCGCGCTCGCCTGTGCAGTGATGCACGTCCTGTTCAAGGAAGGCTATGCCGACCGCGCCTATATGGCGCGCTATACCGACGATCTCGGCGGGCTCGAGGCGCATCTCGCGTCGCGCGATCCGGTCTGGGCGGCGGGGATCACCGGGCTTTCGGAAGACGAGATCTGTGGTTTCGCCCGGCTCTACGGGCGCATCAAGCGCAGCTATATCCGGGTTGGCTACGGGTTTTCGCGATCACGCAACGGCGCAGCGCAGCTCTTCGCCGTAACGTGCCTGCCGGCGGTGACTGGTGCCTGGGCCTATGAAGGCGGCGGCGCGCTCTATTCCAACCTCGGTCTGGTGCCGATCGACCCCACCCTGATCGAGGGGCTCGACCTGCGCGATCCGACGACCCGGATCCTGGACCAATCGCGGATCGGGCCGGTGCTGGCCGGCGACAAACGCGACATCGGGGACGGTCCGCCTGTCACGGCGTTGTTCATTCAGAACACCAACCCGATGGTGGTTGCGCCGGAATCGGGGCTCGTGCACCGCGGCTTCGGGCGCGCCAATCTGTTTGTTTGCGTACACGAGCAATTTATGACCGATACTGCGGCCATGGCCGATATCGTATTGCCGGCGACGACCTTTCTCGAGCATGACGATATCTATCCCGCAGGCGCTCACAGCTATCTACAGATCGGCCGCGCTGTCTTGCCGCCCTACGCGGAATGCCGCTCCAACCACGAGGTTATTTGCGGGCTCGCCGGACGGCTTGGAGCCCGGCATCCGGGCTTCGCGATGAGTGCGATCGAGATTATTGATCGGAGCTTGCAGATGAGCGGGCTGCCCGATGTCGAGGGCTTCCCCAAGGACGGTTGGCTTGATTGCTGCCCGCCTTTCGAGATCGGCCATTTTCTCGACGGCTTCGCGCATCCCGACAGGAAATTTCACTTCCGAGCCGATTGGCGAGCGATCGGGCCTGAGCATGCCCAGCTACCCGCCTTCCCCGACCATGTCGCGGTGATCGACGAGGGCGACCCCGAGCGGCCCTTCCGGCTGGTCGCGGCGCCGTCACGCTCGTTCCTCAACACGAGCTTCAACAACACGCCGTCGAGCATTGCCCGCGAAGGGCGACCCACCGCCCTCGTCCATCCCGAGACCTTGGCCCGGTTGAGGCTCGGCGATGGCGAGCGGATCCGCATCGGCAACGAGCGCGGCAGCGTCGTCGTGCACGCCCGCGCCTTCGACGGGTTGCAGACGCGGGTGGTGATTGTCGAAGGGCTGTGGCCCAATCATGCGTTCGAGGAGGGTATCGGGATCAATTTGCTGACGAGCGCCGATCCCGGTCTGCCGCGCGGCGGCGCCGTCTTTCACGATACTTCAGTGTGGCTCAGCCCGGCGTAAGGGGGCGAGATGAGCGACAGCAAAAACCGGCTTCCGACCGAGGCGCGCTCTGCCGAAGTCGAACAGTTTTTGGAGAATCTGAGGAATGCTCCACCGGCGCATCCGGGCGGACGCGGGCGGTTAATTTTTGCACTCGACGCTACCGCCAGCCGTGAGCCGACCTGGGATCGCGCCTGTCGCATCCAGGGCGAGATGTTCGAGGCGACGGCCGGGCTTGGCGGACTCGAAATCCAATTGGTGTTTTATCGCGGCTTCTCGGAGTGCAAATCCAGCAAGTGGATGACGACGGCCGCAGAATTGCACCGAGTCATGCGATCGGTCTTTTGCGTCGGCGGCGAAACGCAGATCGAGCGGGTCCTGAGCCACGCGATCCGCGAAACCCGGGCCCGCAAGGTCAATGCACTCGTTTTTGTTGGCGATGCGATGGAGGAAAAGGTCGATCGGCTCTGCCGCCTGGCGGGTGAGCTCGGTCTCCTTGGCGTGCCGATCTTTTTGTTCCACGAGGGTCGCGACCGGACAGCCTCCGCGGCCTTCAAGCAAATAGCGAGCCTGTCGCGCGGTGCCTATCTCAGCTTTGATCTCTCGAGCGCCGATCGCCTGAAGGAGCTGCTTGGCGCGGTGGCCGTCTATGCGGCCGGCGGCTACCGCGCGCTGACCGACTATAGCGAAAAGAAGGGTGGCGAGATCCTGCGCCTGACCGCGCAGCTGCGCGAGTGAGCCACAGCGATGCTGTACCTCCTCGGCGGGTTCGCGGTCCTCAGCGGCTTCCTCCTATTGGTTTACCTGTTCGTCAACGCCGATCCGGCGCGGCTCGCCCGCGGCCTCAAAGTGACGGGCATCGTGATCGCGGTCGTGGCGGTAGCGACCTTGGCGGTGTCCGGACGGCTCGCGGCGCTGCTGATGCCGCTCGCCATGCTGATGCCGCTGTTGATCCGCGTCCGCAGCATTCTCGACCGCTACCGTCCGCCCTCTGGGGGTCAGAGCTCGACGGTGGCGACCGCATTTCTGCGCATGACCCTCGATCACGACACTGGGAGGATGGAGGGGACCATCCTGCGTGGCCGGTTTGCCGGCATGCGCCTGGAGGAATTGGGGGCAGCCGACCTCTTGGCGCTGCTGCGCGAGTGCCGCGCGGAGGACGAGGAGGGAACGCGTCTTCTCGAGGCCTATCTCGACCGCGCCCATCCGGATTGGCGCGATGAGCTTGCCGGCGAGCGGACGAGCACCGGCACCGGAGGGGGCGGCACTAGGCCCTCGAGCGGCGATATGGGCGTTGAGGAAGCCTACGCGATCCTTGGGCTCTCACCCGGCGCCGACCCCGAAGCAATCAAGGAGGCGCATCGCCGGCTGATGGTCAAATTGCACCCCGATCACGGCGGCTCCGATTATCTCGCCACTAAGATCAACCGCGCCCGCGACGTGCTGCTGCACCGGTAGGATCCGCTCGGCCTGGCCCCTCTCCGCGGCGTAGCATTGCGGCTAGGTAGGCGTGCGCCTGACTTGGCTGGGATACCGATCTATTGGGAATGTCTCGGTCAACCTGCTCGTTGGTGGCCGTTCGACTTCGGCGATTTTCGTGCTGAGGCGGATCGCGCTCGCGGCGTAGTCATCTCTAGTCCGGCGCCATAACGACGGCGTCAAACGCAATCAAAAAAGGCGAACCGCTCGCCGGCTCCCAGCCCCTCGTAATAAACCCGCTGCAACTTTGCGATCCTGCCGTGTGCGGCGCATGCCTTTTTTGCGAGCTCTGTCGCTTGGTCGAGGCCGTTCATGAGGCCGTCATAGCGGACCGAGACATGGGTGTCCGCGTTTTCGACGATTTGCACCGCATCACAGGCGGTGAGCAGTAACAGACCAGCAAAGAAGGTCGCCCGGCAGACTGGCTTTGTGCGCAACCGAGGCCCGTAAGCATTACGCTTCTGCTGTCTGCTCACATGCAGTATAGCTTGTTTATGATATACAACGATCACGATCTATCGCCTCCTTACACGCTGAAATTACCCGGCCGCCAGTTTTTGGGGGTCTGGCCGCCGCTGACAAGGCGGCGCCATCGTGCCGAGCCGCGACGGGGCGGGGGACTATGCGTCTGAACCTATCGGGTCAGGCGCTGGTGCCGTTTGTCGTCGCTTGCGCGATGTTTATGCAAAACCTCGATTCGACGGTGATCGCGACGGCATTGCCGACGATTGCGGATTCGCTTGGCGAGACCCCGTTGCGCCTCAATGTAGCGATCACTTGTTACCTGCTGAGCCTTGCGGTTTTCATCCCAATCAGCGGCTGGACAGCGGACCGCTTTGGCGCGCGACGCGTGTTCAGCCTGGCGATCGTGGTTTTCACACTGGGCTCGGTCGCCTGCGGTATTTCTACTTCGTTGCCGGCATTGGTTGCCGCGCGCGTCCTGCAGGGCATGGGCGGCGCGCTGATGGTACCGGTCGGGCGACTCGTGCTGCTGCGGACCGTGCCGAAATCCGATCTTGTACGGGCGATGTCGTTTGTCAGCGTCCCAGCGCTGATCGGACCGGTGATGGGACCGCCCCTCGGCGGCTTTATCGTCACCTATGCCTCTTGGCGCTGGATCTTCTTCATTAACATTCCGGTCGGGGTGTTGGGCATCGTGCTCGTCAACATGTTGGTCGGCGATTTGAAGGAAACCGGTCGCCGGCCACTCGACCGCAGCGGCTTTGTGCTGACCGGTATCGGGCTCGCAAGCCTCGCCTTTGGTTTCGAGAATGTCGGCCGCGGCGCCTTGCCAAGCGCCGCTGTGATCGGCCTCTTGGCGGCGGGCGTGATCTGCCTCGCGCTTTATGTCCGCCACGCTCGGCGCATATCGCATCCAATCATCGATCTCGCGCTGTTCACTATTCCGACTTACGCGTCGGCCTCGATCGGCGGCTTCTTGTTCCGGATGGGGCTCGGCGCCCTACCGTTTCTGTTGCCCTTGATGTTGCAGGTTGGGTTCGGCCTCAGCGCATTGAATTCAGGTCTCTTGACCTTCGCCAGCGCTGCCGGAGCAATGCTGATGAAGACCTCGGCGGTGCGCATTCTGCGCAACTTGGGCTTCCGGACGGTGCTGGTCGGCGATGCCGTGATCAGCGCCGCGTTTTTGTTCGGTTACAGCCTCTTCCGGCCGGATACGCCGCATCTCGTGATTTTTCTGGCATTGCTGATCGGCGGCTTTTTCCGCTCCTTGCAGATGACCAGCATCAACACCTTGAGCTACGCCGACGTGCCGCCCGCGATGCTGAGCCGTGCCACCAGCCTCTCGAGCATGGCGCAGCAACTCTCGCAAACTGCCGGTGTCGCCACGGCTGCAATGATGCTGCACACGGTGTTGACATTGCGCGGCGGAACGACCCTCGCCGCTGCCGATTTCTACCCGGTCTTTGTCGGCGTCGCGATGATCTCGCTCTTATCGGTGCCGTTCTTTCTGAAGATGGCGCCCGATGCCGGCGCCGAAGTCAGCGGCCGAACCTTGGCGCGGTGATCAAGCAGAAGGTCGTGCAGCTGCCTCGTGCGCCGCCGCAAGCTCGGCATCCTTAGCCTTCACCCGAGCCACTGCCGGCCGGGCGCCCGCGCGCTGCACGTAGCTCGTGATCACGGGCAGCTCGGGGACGAGCTTGAACATCGTGGTCCAAGTGAGGGCGCCACCCCACAGCACGTCCGCCGCAGAAAATCGCTCGCCAAGAAGATAGGGTCCTTTGGCGAGCTGGCCGGTTAAGGTTTTAAACATCGTGTCGAAATCGGCGTAGGGTGACATCGACAACGGAGCCGGATCTTTCTGGGTGGAGCGATCGATAACCGCGGGCTCGAAGCAAGCGGCATAAAAGACCATCCAGCGTAGGTAAGGACCGCGCAGAGGATCGCGGATCGGCGGAGCGAGACCGGCCTCCGGAAAGAGATCGGCGAGGTAGAGAAAGATCGCGACCTGCTCGGTGATCAGCGCATCACCGTGCCTCAACGCTGGCACCTTCCCCATCGGATTGATCGCGAGATATGCGGGTTGGCGCTGTTCTCCGGCCTTCATGTTGAGCACATGAAGCTCATAGGGCGCGCCGAGTTCTTCGAGTAGGGTCAGACTTCCCGATGATCTCGTGTTCGGCGAGTGATAGAGGGTGACTTTGCGATTGCCGTTCATGCTGACCTCGTCTGCCTGGTGTTGCCCTGTTGTAGAGTGTCGAACATGAGCTGGTCGAGAGACGATCCGGCGACCGGGCGTCGCGGCTACCACCACGGCAATCTGCGGGAGGCTTTGATCCGCGCGGCACTCGATCTGATTGCCGAGAAGGGCCCAGCGGGGTTCACCTTTGCCGATGCCGCCCGCTCTGCCGGGGTCAGTTCAGCGGCCCCCTATCGGCATTTTCGCGACCGCCAGGCATTGCTCGCCGATGTGGCGCGCCGCGGCTTCGAACTGTTCGAGGAACGCTTAGACCGCGCCTGGAATGGCGGCAGGCCCGACCCCTTTGTCGCGTTTGAGAATGTCGGACGGGCATATCTCGCCTTTGCTCGCGAAGAGCCCTCGTTTTATTCGGCGATGTTCGAGGCGGGTCTTGCGCTCGACGGCGACCCTGGCCTGCGGGAGGCCGCCGATCGTGCCTTCGCGGTGCTCCGTCGGGCGGCCGACACCTTTTGCGCAAGATTGCCGAGCGACCGCCGCCCGCCTGCCCTAATGATGAGCCTGCATCTCTGGGCCCTCGCCCACGGCATCGCCTCACTTTTTGCGCGGGGCGATGGCGGACGCCGCCGTTTGCCGATGACGCCGGAAGAACTGCTCGAAGCCGGTGTGCTCGTCTATCTGCGCGGCCTCAGCCTGATCGATGACCCTCCGAAATCGGATCGGTGACCGCTTGACAAGGTGCAGGCGCTCTTCCCATGTCAATGTTTAATACATTCACATAAGGCCTCCTCGCATGACCATCGCGGCAAGACTGGACGAGTTCGGATATCCGGCATGGATCGCGCTCACGGTGGTGAGTTTTTTTATTTGGTGGCCGCTCGGCCTCGTCGCTTTGGGCTATCTCGTCGGGAGCGGGAGACTGCGACAATGGACCGGTTGTGGCGCACACCACCGGCAGCCGCGCAACCAGGCAAGTCCGTGCGGGTGGTGGAGCCAGCGATCGACCTCCAGCGGCAATTGGGCCTTTGACGAATATCGCGCGGAGACCCTCCGCCACCTCGAGGAAGAGCAGCGCGAATTCAAAGAGTTTCTCGACCGCTTGCGCCATGCCAAGGACAAGGCCGAGTTCGACCAGTTCATGGCCGACCGTGGCCGCCGCCCTCAAGGCCCGGTTGCGGAGCCGGGGAACTAATCCCCGGCGGCGCGGGCTGGCTGTTGCGCGGCAGCCATCTGCCGCCGGATCAACCGCGCGTAGAG
>Ga0310917_10001740_pt1 | contig 10440 bp, 12 predicted proteins | sample GREbulkMGLF178_FD_203531 | JGI IMG/M metagenome (GOLD analysis project Ga0310917, IMG submission 203531) | Lab enrichment of tropical soil microbial communities from Luquillo Experimental Forest, Puerto Rico - GRE.bulkMG.LF178 | ecosystem: Environmental > Terrestrial > Soil > Tropical forest >... | reverse complement strand
GCGCGCGCTGGGTCTCCCGGTGAAAGTGGGTATGCCGCTCGAGGTTATGGAGCTGATGAAGCTCTATCCGCAACCAATTCAGCAATCTGGGGTCGAGTACCTGCCCATCGACGTCCCGCGACAGCGGCGGGTCTGACCGCTCGCACTCGTCAAGCGCGATGATTGCGGAGAGCCCAAGGCGTTTGACCCGTGAATCGGACTGATCATACAGCCGTCGTCTTTCATTCGGCTCGCAGAGCCGTTCCGAGTAGATAGGCGGCGAGATAGCCGCGTGCAGGCCATCGGCGAAACTATCGTTCGCGAGCAACGGGCGGAACCGCGCCGGAAGATGGCAGAGGGTGACAAGCTGCCCGACGTCGGGCGACTAGCTGCTTAGAACCCGACCACGGCATGTCCGGCTGCCGCTGGCGTAATAAGGCTTACCTACGCAACAGGGCGTCTCGGAGTTCAATCAGCTTGGCGAGTTCCTACTCTTGCTCCGCGATCCGGTCTGCCGTCCTGTTTTCATCTTCGGCACCGGAGTACGCAGCGGCCTGTTCGACCAACTCATCGGGAAGATCGACGGCCGAGCTGTGCTGATGATGTGAGGCCATGTTCCTGACGAGTTGGATGGCAGGGCTGGCGAAGGCGTGCTCGACGCACTGCCACCCAAGCTCGCGCTTTGCCGCCTGGCACCTCGATAGGACCTCAGCACAGCTTCTCGTTCGCCTCGGTACGTTCTATGAAAGTGGGAGCAGAAGGAGCACCACGGTATGACGTCCAGCTGCAACTGCCCACCGCTTCCGAAATTCATGTCTGCTTTCGGAGCACTGCAGACGGTCAATGACCGCAGATATCCTTCGGCAGGATCCCGCCAGAGGGCAGTGCCGAAAGGGGGTCTCGCGATATTCCTCGCGGTCGCAATTGTGGTTGGCTCAGTGCTCCCGGCCCCCGCCGACGAGCGCCCAGGCGACCCATTTGGAAATCACACGGCTGAACTCAACAAGGATGATCTTCTCGTCGGCATATGGGACTGGCTGAAAGATAAAATGCAGCTCGAAAAAGCCTACTTTCACGAGTGCCGCTTATTGAAGGAGACGCCTTGCCCATCAATACCCACGCTCGTTCAAAAGCTCGATGAGATTCGCCAATATCGGGGCAAAGCTCTGCTGGGGCATCTCAACATATCCGTCAATCTCATGATCAAGCCTGCCCCCAGCGAGTGGACCGCTCCGCTTGAGGCGATCACGATGAGACACGGCGATTGCAAAGCTTATTCCCTCGCTAAGTATGCTGGCGCTCAAGAACTTGGAATCTTGGCGGACCATGTGAGGCTCGTCATTGTGCATAATCGCCGGCACGTTGAGGACCATATGGTCGCTGCGATGTATCAAGACGGCGAATGGATAATTCTCGACAATTTGACCAATGTGCTGCTGCGGGATTGGGAAAAAACAGATTACGAGCCTCTCGCTGTCTTGGATTACAAGGGAGCCCGCCGCTATCTTTCTGGTTTCCGAATTAAAGAGGATCGCCATGTCGAAGGCTCAAAAAGGAAATAAGGAAAAAAAGAAACCGAAGGCGGACAAGAACCAGCCCAAGACCCATGTGTCGCCTTACAAGGCGGCGCAAGACCAGGCCAAGCCGTCCTTCAACCCGTTCGCGAAAAAGACGTGAAGCTAGCTGCGGTAGCAAGGTCGGGTGCGCGGTGCAGTGCAACGTTTCCGGCGCGCCATAGCAGCGCTTGAATTCTTGCCGGAGCCGCACGGGCATCCCGCGAGTCCAACGGATTGAGTTTTCGGAAGCCACAGGGACTGAACATGAAATTGCTTCTCCTTCTCGCGTTATTACTAACACTTGATGCCTGCCAAAACCCCGGCCGATTCCAAGCTCCGCAAATTGGGCCACTCACAGATTCAAAAGGGGCCACAGAGGGTTAAAAGAGGCCAGTACCGCCGCCGGTACTGGCCGGAATAGGCCAAGATGGCTGTAGATCAACCGTTCCCAAGAGGCACCTTTAAGGTCGAGCTAGGCCCCGGCGAACATGAGGTGTCGGTGATATTCAAGCCTACGCAAAGCACCGTCGTGTTCTTCATTATGCGCCCCGGTGAACTCGCTCCGGAATATCAGGTCCATCATACAAGACCTGGCCGCTTCGGTCGCTTTGATGAAACGGAAGTTGTGAAAGCCGCAAGAGAGATTTCAGAAGCCGGAATGCCCTCCAAATCCGATTGATAACGCGTGACTGGCTCGGCTAAGGTTGATTGAATTCGGTTTGAGCGGAGGCTTTGATGAAACGCGCATTCATTGGCTTGAGCGACGCGATTTTGGAGCACCTCAAGAAATCCGCTCATTACTCGGTGATTCTTCTATTCCTGATCCTTTCGGCGACGAACGCGCCCGCAGAGTCCACGAACGTCAAGATCATGATGGATTGGGTCATCGGAAGCACCCATGCCCCATTCTTCATTGCGCAGGACAAGGGCTACTACAGGGCGAACGGCGTCACTGTGGATTCAATTGATGCGGGCAGAGGGGCAACGAACGTGGCGGTCAGCGTGGCGGGGGGCGTCTACCAGTTCGGCTGGGTCGATTTGCCGTCGATGATCCTGTTCAACGCCCAGAATCCGGCGTCTCCTCTGATCGCTGTCTACATGAGCTTTGACGAGACGCCCTCCTGCATCGTCACCCTCAAGTCGACAGGGATCAAGACCCCGAAGGACCTCGACGGCAAGAAGCTTGCCGGCGGCCCGGGCACGGCAATCCACGATACGATTTCGGTCCTGCTGGAGGCCGCCGGCGCACAGAGTGCGCGGATCAACTGGGTTGCGGTCAGCCCACAGTTGTTTTCTCCCATGTTGAAGCGCGGCGAGGTGGATGGGATTGGCGCGTTTGACAATGCGCAGGTTCCCGCCCTGATCAGCCTTGGCGTCAAACGGGAAGACATCGGCCTCATCCGATATTCCGATTTCGGCGCGAATCTCTACGGCCTTGCGCTGGTGACGACCAAGAAGTTTGCAGACGAAAATCCGAATACAGTGCGCGGCGTCGTCAGCGCCTTGAACCATGGTACCAAGGATGCGATCGCGGCACCCGAAGAGGCGCTTGTGCTTATGAAAAAGTACGATCCGCTCATGAATCTCGATATCGAGCGCGTGAGGCTGGAGATTGCCCTCGGTCACACCAACACCGCTCATACGGCTGCCCATGGCCTCAGCTCCGTTACGCCCGAGCGGCTGAAGAAGACGATCGACGCCATCGTGACGGCGTACAAGCTGCAGGTGAGCCCGTCGCCCGCGACGGTCTATACCGAGGCCTTTCTGCCACCGGCTACCGAACGGATGCCCCCGAAATCCGCCAGGTGACTGGAGTTTTCTGTGGCGTCCTGCCCGGCGCGCTGACGAGCGTGGTTCCGCTCCCGGCAGGCGCGTTGGCACACCTCAAATACGCCGCAACGACGTCCGATACGTTTGCCGGCTCGTGCACGGACACCGACACCGATGAATCGCTTTCGGATGCGGCCGCGATCAGGTCGGCAAGCCCAGGGAAGGGTCAACTTCGTCGCGCGACTTCAGCACCTGCCTTAAGACCCGCAAAAAGTTGCCGCCCAGGATTTTCGTGATTTCGTTTTCGCGAAATTGTCGTTTCAAAAGATGCTCGGTGATATTCATGAGATCGTCCTCGTTCTCGAAGTTGGGTATCAACTTGTTTTGACCGACGCCGAAAATCTCATCCTCCGGGTACAAGGGGCCGTCGTCCTTGACGAAATCCAGTCCCAACCCGACGTGATCGATGCCGACCAGTTCGGCGATGTGGACGATGTGATCCACGAGCTTGTCGAGCGTCGGCTCCGCTGCGACCATGGTCGCAATCGCATTGACGCCGAGAACCCCACCCGATTTGGCCAGTGCCTTGATCTGCTCGTCATCGACCGTGCGAAAGTGGTGGTGCAGTTTTTTGCAGTTGGAGTGACTGCAACAAACCGGCCCCGAGGCAACACCCAAGACATCGAACCAGCCGGCCCGCGAAATATGCGCAAGATCGATGACCATGCCGAGCCGTTCCATTTCGCTCACGACGGCTCGGCCGAATTGAGAAAGCCCTCCGCCGGTTCGTTCTTCCTTCACGCCATCGGCGAGTTCGTTTCGCAGATTCCAGGTGATCTGCATTGCTCTGAGACCCAGGCAGTAGAAATTCCGGAGATTTTCAATGCGGCCCTCGAGCGGCCTACCGCCCTCGAAGCTGAGCATGAAATGGACGGTTTCAGGCGTGGGAGCGGAGGGCACGTCTTCGCGGTGCAAAATCAATTTCATCTGACCCTGGGACGCCGCAATCTCCTCGCGCAAGGCGTCGATGTTCTCGAGCGCCGAGTTTAGATACCGGTACGTTCCGCGAACATGTGTCAGGCTATCACCGCAAATTGCGTAGAAGGTCGTCGAGATATTCGCCCGTTTCAGGCGTGGCACAGTGATGTTCAATACCGGGTGCTGCCTTCCCTGTTTTTCCAGGTGGAATTTTTCAAATACATCGCGATGACCTTCGACGATGACGGACTCCTTGTGGATTTTTTCGGCCTCTGGACTGGTCATCCGATGTTTCCTCTGAACTGGACAGGTGAAGTTCGATGAACGCCAAATGATAACGCCTGATGTGCCTGGATGAGTTGGGGAGAATTCAGGTTGCGCAGAACACGAGCAGAGCGGATCTACGGCTCATGTCGCTCTTTTCCGAGTACACAGTGGCGTAGAGTATGCCGCCCCCCGACACGGCAGACAACCCAGAAAGAGAAAAGTAGAGCCCAGACGCGCGCAAGCTCATCCTTGCGGTACTCATTAAACAGGAGACCATGATGCTGCGACTTCCAGGTCACGATCGTTATGACCACGTCAATATCAACAACAGAAAGGATTACAGCTGGCCGGATGGCAAACGGCTAGCGATGTATATCGCCTGCAACGTCGAACATTTTGCGTTCGGAATCGGTTTGGGCGCTGATCCCGCCCATCGCCCCGGCCAAAATACACGCAACTACGCTTGGCGCGACTACGGCAACCGCATAGGCCAGTGGCGCCTGTTCGAACTTCTCGACGAACTGAAGTTGCCTGCCTCCATCCTCCTGAACAGTATCGTCTGCTATTATTATCCGGACCTCATCGAGAAGATAAAAGAGCGAGGTGATGACGTGATTTGTCATGGCCGCACGACGGCGGAAATCCATACGCCCTTTTGGGAGGAGGACGAAGCGCGCGTCGTGCGCGAATGCACCGACATCATTGGACAACATCTCGGGCGGAGGCCCACCGGCTGGATGGGCCCTGCTGCGCTGGAATCGAGGGTCACGCCCGACCTCCTGAAAGAAGCCGGGTATACGCACCTGCTGGACTGGCCGGTGGACGACCAGCCGATTTGGTTCCGCACGCGATCCGGACCGTTGCTGTCCGTGCCCTATCCGGTGGAGCTGAATGATTTTGGGACGCTGCTCGCGCGCGACCACACCGGTCGTGAATATGCGGACATGATCGTCGACCAGTTTGAAGAGATGCTCAAGCAATCCGAGCGGCATCCCTTGGTCTGTTCAGTCTCGCTGCACGGATTCGTGGTCGGGCAGCCGTTTCGGCTGCGGCCGTTGCGGCAGGCCATCACCCATTGCATGCAGCACCCGCTCAAGGATCGAGTCTGGTTGACGACCGCCGGAGATATTGCAAGTTACTGCTTTTCCCTTCCGCCCGGCACAATCCCCGGCGGCTAGGAACGCAGAGGCAAGAATAAATTGGCCGGAATCAGCAGATTGAAGACCTCGCTGATCGCGTGACCGTGATGACGGCGCGACCCGGCCTAGTGAAGGCAATCGTGCCAATCGACCTGCCGCGACCTCGCGATTCGACGTCGGATGCGTTTAACCGGTATCGTCGCGAGATCGCGCAACTCATCGAAGTTGAATCGCGAAAAGTCTTCGCTGCGGCCGCCGCATAACTCTCAAGCGCCAACTCATTTGATTCACGGCGATGACAAGAGAAGTGTTCAAGCGCGACTAATTTGGGCAATAATCGATACGTTTCATCCGCCGGCGATTATCCGAATGGTCTTTCCGCAATGAGCCGCTGCGGCGGCGCAATCCGCGGGCGCGCATCGTCGAGATGAAGGGCTGTGGCCACGCGCCGCCTCTGATGAGCGCCGAACAAATCGGGTGCGTGTCCGAATTTCTCAACGCATAGCCGGAGGACGCAGCGCACCCGCTCACTTTGCTGCGCGCGCAGAAGCCCGGGCGCGCGAAGAACAAGGGCATTCGGGCGGCATACTTAAATTATTTCACTCATTTAGACATGTGCGAAGCAGACTGGGTAACTATCGGGTGACCTCGTCGTCGCCGCAACACAATGAGGGGGTTCAAAGGCTCGTTCTCAGTTCGCGGAGAGATTTATACGGCGGCTTTCTCGCGCTTCAGGCGATCGGGCCCCGAGGGAAATCGTATTGCTCCTCGTCGTGGCGCGCTCACTTCGCCACGGCAGCTGCGACTGGTTCAAGCCCGCTCTTCGTCAAACTGGCGGCTGCGGCAGGTGAGGCGAGGAATGCGATCAGCGCCTCCCCTGCAACCGGCTCCTTGGCCGCCGTTGCGATCCCGGCTGAAAACACGGTGATCTTCTGCACCTCGGGCGGCAACTGTCCAACGAAATCGCATGCGCTCAGTCGATAGTTTTCTAGCAATCTAGATGCCGCTTCGAAGAGTCTGCGACCTGCAATATCAGCCGCCGCGCCCGGCGCGAATCGTTATCGCCTCTTCGACTGCATTTGCCAGATGAGTAGAAATCCAATCATACCGATCTTTGCTTGTCGCACCCGCCGGGTTGTAGCATTTCACAATGGATGACAGCTTCTTTCCTGTGTTGCCATAACCGATGTAATCGAATGGATTGTCGCCTTTGTTTGAAGTGTCGCCATCGAGATTTTTCAAGCCGTGGATGTAAATTCCGACAACACCCAATCCATCGTCCCATGCTTTAATGATCTCGTAATTGATCCACTTTCGATTAGCTGTTCCTGTTCCAACAAGAACGACCGCACATGTTTTGCCGTTTATCTGGGAGGCGATCCATCTCTTAATCGCATCGTCGCCGCCTTTTGTGATGGATTCCCAGTCGTTGTCTGATACAGGTTTGTTACCCTCGATGACTCCAATATTTCGCACTTGGCTCGCTCGGGCATTGTCCGGCTTGTAATGAAAGCAGTAGAAGCAGTTGCGAGCCATTAGGCGCCTCCGTATCTGGATACGAAAAAGGGATCCCTGTCTGTAGCTAGTGGACCAAGCGTGTTGGATTAATTAAATCCCGCATAAGGGACAGGTAACTGAGCTCGTCGCGGAGTTCTGGATGCTCACGCTGTAAGGCTGCATTTCTCTCAAATAGCTTCGCCGCCGCGGCGCCGGTCGAGGCAATTGGAAACGCAGGGACGCCCGGCTGCAATTTCAGAAACATAGCATACTCTTCCTCAACACCCTCCATGCCGCCGATGAAGAGGCCGACAATAAATGGCCTCGCTAGCATTGCTTGGCGCATACGTTGCAGGCTCGCCGGTCGGTCGTTTTGAACAGCGTCGACCAATTCCACATGCTCAAACGCGGCATTGTCTTCTGGAAATTCGCGCTTGAAATACCGACTCTGGAACATCACTACCCGCTCTCCAACCGGAGTACCGGTCTGTGCGATTTGGAGGCGGATCATGGGGGTGATCGCGGGATGCCCGCCGAAAACTAGCTGGACCTGCTGTTCGACGACCACCATCGTAAGTGCCCGAACGGCATCCCGAATCGCGATGACATCTGCCGTATCAAAATACACGGGGTTGCGCGAAGGAAGTGGCACGCTGGCAGATAAGAAGACTCTCGATCCGACAGCATCGTTCATGGCGCGCTCTTTGCTTTTAGGTCGCTCAACCAACCCTTGGTGTCCACTAGGCTAATGCTCCGCGCGCCGGAAAGATTCCCATTCAGCCAGCTCAAGTGCTTGAGCCACCGGGTGCGGATGCCCGTCTGGTCGTACAGCAGAACGGGCGGAAGAGAGTACGTCCGACCCATACTTATCTCCCGCTGATGCAGCTGCTCCAGGGTTTCATACCGCTCGGCATCGGGAACGCCGATAGCTGGCTGCACCAGCACTTTATCACCGCCGGGTGCAGAAACAACGAGCGTCCGCTCCAACGTCGTGTGGACCGACAGTCCCGCTTTCCGGGCCTCGATCACAAATTCGCGCACGAGAAACGCATGTCGCGCCCCAATGGCTCTCGCTCGTAAGCTCTCCACCGCGTCGACGATCTCACCTACACACCTGTCCAGAAGTCGTGCGGCCGGACCCAGCGTCCTTTTCCGTTTAAAGTTCTCCTGTGAGAGTGGGTGAAACATGCTGAATGCTGCCGTTACCCCCTCCATTTGGCCGGGCCACAGCACTTGTAGAATTTGGATGTTGGAGGTATTGCCCCGCGCGAGCTCCTCTTCGGTCCACCGGCTGGCCAGGAACCCCGGAGAATCGAGCAAGACGGCCACGTCCGTGTCGGCTAAGCGGTGCCAAAGAATGTCTTGGAATGGCTCGCCAGGGAGCAAGACGCCATGTGTGTCGAGGAATACGTCGAAGCCGCCGGCGTCGAGGGCCTCGTAGAGTTGAGCCGCTACCCCACTCGTCTCAACCCGACGATAGCTGATGAAAAGACGACGTCTTTCCCTGAGGAGACCGAAACCTTCCAAAACGCGGGCTGCGAGACGCTCGAAATCAGTACCACACGCTGCGAGAGAAATTCCATTAAGATGGGCAATCTGTGGCGGCACCAGTGTGCGAAAGCGCATAATGTCCGCGACTACAGGGATGATTAAAACGCCATCTGCCAGGAGATTATCGAGCCTCTCTGTGTCGTGTCGATCCAATATGGGAGGTGACAAACCAAAGAACACGGCAACCGAGGGCATTCGTCGATTCATATCGGGACTAGTCGTCCCCGACATCACTCGGATAAGAAATTTGCTCGGGTTTACACCAAGTTGGTTGAAGGAAAGATTGACGGCGTTATCCAGGCGAGAGGCACAGTCCCTTACTTGCGCGTTACCCTCTGGACCGAGTACCACCAGCTGATATTGGCCCATGGGAGATAGCAAAACAGTCATCCGAACCCCTTCACGAGATGCCGAAGGCTCTCGGCCGATGGGCTAACCCCCAAGGCTGTCCGGCTCCGTCATTTCACGAGGGTTGCCTAATGGGTCCGAAGTGCGCGGATGCTTGTCATGCAGGAAGACCGCAAGCTGCGATCTTATGGATTCACCGTGAGACGCCACCGCCTCCTGAAATAGATGAAGTTGCACATCTTGAGGCAAATTGCTCCATATCCGAATAACAGCCTCGCCTAAAGCCCGAGTAAGCTGATCCGCAGTCACGCTGGGGGGTGGATTGGTGGACGGCATCTAAGCTATTCCCGTATCGGGCTGCCAAATGCGGATCATCCCATTATCCAGTCTGCCCGAAACCAGCAACAACATTTATCCAGAAAGGACTGGCATTCGCACCTGAACAGAGCAGTACTGTGACCGTTCCGAGCTGCCCCGCCGGGAAGCGAACGACGCCGCACCACCGCAATGGAGGATCCCGATGGCAAGACTTACCGATACGCAACTCGTCATTCTATCCGCTGCTTCGCAGCGCGATGATCGAGGAGTTGAACTGCCGACGAGCGTCAAGGGCGAAGCCGCCCGAAAGGTCGTCGCTAAGCTCATGCGCGCCGGCCTGCTGGAGGAAGTCCCAGCGGGTGGCGCGCTGCCGGTCTGGCGACGCGATGACGACAGCGGAGCGATGGCGCTTCGCATCACCAAGCACGGCCTCGAAGCGATCGACGTCGAGGATGAGGCGACGGCTGCTCCCAAGGACACAAGCGCTCGTCCTGCTCCCGCCTCCAAAGTCGAAACACCGGCACCCGAAGCCACTGCCTCCCGCCGGCAAGTTTCCGCTGCAGCACAGAAGTCCCCTCGTAAGAAGCATCGTCCGGGCAAGGCGAAGACCAAGACTGGCTCGCGACGCGAAAGCCGGGCGGGCTCGAAACAAGCTCGCGTGCTTGCGATGCTGTGCCGACCGGAGGGAGCGACGATTGCTGCCATCATGCGCGTCACCAACTGGCAGCAGCACTCGGTCCGCGGCTTCTTCGCTGGGGTGGTGCGCAAAAAGCTCGGCCTCGACCTCAACTCGGAGAAGGTCGACGGTGGCCGGGTCTATCGTATCGTCCACAGCGGGGGTGCTCGTTCCGTTTCCCGCCGATCGCGCCGTGGCGCGGCTTGAGTGCCATGCCGCGCGTGGTGATCGATCCGGCGGTGCCGGACGGAGAGTCGCTCGACAACGAGACTCGTCCCCACCCAATTGCCCTCAATTCATTTTTGAGCAAGGACACCGCTGGCAGCTCTTGGACCAAGTCAATGTCGGTGGCGTAAAATAC
>Ga0310917_10001731_pt1 | contig 10470 bp, 10 predicted proteins | sample GREbulkMGLF178_FD_203531 | JGI IMG/M metagenome (GOLD analysis project Ga0310917, IMG submission 203531) | Lab enrichment of tropical soil microbial communities from Luquillo Experimental Forest, Puerto Rico - GRE.bulkMG.LF178 | ecosystem: Environmental > Terrestrial > Soil > Tropical forest >... | reverse complement strand
GTCCAGCCGTACAAGAATCCCCACATCGGCCCGAATGCCTCACGCAAATAAACGTACTGCCCGCCCGCATGCGGCATGGCGGCGGCCAATTCCCCATAGCTCAGGGCGGCCGCGAGCGTGAGCGCCGCCGTGATCAGCCAGGTCAGCAGCAGCAGCCCGGGCGAATTCACCTGGCGTGAAATATCCGCGGCCACGATGAAGATCCCTGATCCGATCATTGACCCCATCACCAGCGTGGTGGAATCGATGAGGCCGAGGCCCTGAACCAACCCGCCTTTTGTCAGATTCGTGCTGCGATTCGTTGCCATTCTTCCATCCGTTCCCGAAGCGATCGTGCCGTCGGGCTTTGAGGAACCAGGTCCGAGATGACTGCAACCGAGTCGGCGCCGGCGTTGAGGACACCGGCCGCATTCGCGCGGGTGATACCGCCAATCGCCACCAGCGGCTTTTCGATCAACGGACGCAGGCGGCGCACCTCGTCCACGCCCACCACCGGATCGGGATTGTGTTTGGACGAAGTCGGATAGACCGGTCCCAGCGCCACATAGTCCACCGGCTCGCCGCCGGCCGCCGAGAGTTGCTCGAGGTTGTGGCTGGAAAAGCCGAGCAGCGCATCAGGCCCGATCAGCTTGCGGGCGTCGCGCGGCGCGAGGTCCTCCTGGCCGATGTGCAGGCCGCCTTCTAAAAGCATTGCGAAATCAGCCCGGTCGTTGACCACCAGCACTGCACCTGCTTCGCGGCAGAGACACGCAACCTGCCGCGCGCTCTCGAATACCTGGCGGGTCCAGTGGCCTTTTTGCCGAACCTGCAGGATACCGGCGCCGCCCTCCAGCAATGCCGCCGCGGCTGTGTCGAGCGCGATGCCGTGCCGAGCCAGCGTTTCGGCGTCCAGGATGGGGTACACACGCGGAAACCGCATTTAGCCCGCTGCCAGCACTTCCGAAGGTTTCGGCATGCCGCGCCGGGCGAAACGGATCACCCCATCGGGTCCGATCAGGTACACGGTTCGTTTCACGATCAAACCGTTGGTATGGTAGAGAGCCCCCACCTTTTGGCCGCGATCCACTAGCAGAGGAAACGGAAAGCGAAATTTCTGCCGGAACTTTCCGTGGCTGGAGGGGCTTTGCGGATTCACTCCGAACAGATCCAGGCCGCGCTTGCGCACCGCCTCCCAGCTGTCGCGAAATTCGCACAGCTGCTTGGTACAGCCCGGCGTTTTGTCCCCCGGGTAAAACACCAACACCACCCCGTGCCCGCGCAGTGCGGATAGCGTGATGGTCCGCCCGGATTCATCCGGCAGCGAGAAATCGGGCGCCAGTGTGCCCACCGAAAGCGGGTCAGAGAAGAGCCACGAGAACATCGTCACGCTTTTTCATTTTGCCACGAGCGGTGCGCTAAAATTCCCTCTTATGGCCGAGGGGCCAAAAAGGCGGCCCCTTTTGCGTTTTCGGGTGGACAGTAGCGGAGGAACGCTCAAGCCGCCCATCTTGACGCGAATAGATCTCGACATGCCATCTCCCTTCCGGAATTCGTCTGCTTGATGATGCTTCTTACAGCCGGATCGTCCAAGCAATGACTCGGAGACGGAATGAGAAGTGTACTTCTTGGCCCCGACCCGGATCGGCTCCGCTCTAGGCTCGGGCAATTCCGGCTCGAACCTACCGACATCACGAGTTATCAAAGTTGGGGTGTGACAACCAGTTTGGCTCCGAGGATAAGTAACCCGCGTGATTGCAAGTCCCGCAACAATGGTGCCCTACTCTTCCCGCAACGTGTCGATAGGTTTGATCACCGCAGCGCGCTGGGCGGGGACCAGCGCCGCCATCCCTCCAACCAGAAGCAGCAGGACGATCACGGCAACGTACGTCCATGTGTCTAGGGGCTTAACGCCATATAAAAAACCTGCTTCGAGTTTTCCGGCGGCGGCAGCTAGCGCAATGCCGGCGGCGATGCCCGCAACTACAAGCATTGACGCCTGACGCAGCACCATCGAAAGGATGCCGGGCGGCGTCGCGCCTAACGCAAGGCGGATGCCGATTTCGCGGCGGCGATACCCCACAATCTGCGCCAGCACACCATACAGACCCGCAATTACCATCAGCACGGCCATGCCGCCGAAGGCGCCGATGAGATAGAGGCCCACGCGATCATTGAAGTCGCTTTTGGCGAAGCTCTCTTGCATAGTGTTGAAATTGTCGAGAGCGAAATCGGGAGCCAGTTGCTTGAAGACCGAGCGGGCGGCAGGCGCCACGGGGATGTCCGCATGGGTCTTGACTACGAAGAAGACGATGGTCTTCAGAAGTGCCGCGTAAAACAGCGAAGTGGCCGGAATCTGCTGATACGGCAGCAGGATGAAAGGCGTTGTCGGGGAGGCAGGCGATTGCTCAACCTGGTTCCCGATGACACCGACGATGGTGTAAGGCTGGAGCATTCCGGTGTTTTCCCCCCCCAGACTGATCTGTCGGCCGAGCAGATCCTGGTTGGGAAAATATCGGTGCGCGAAGGTTTCGTTGACAACAATTACAAAGGGCGCGGTGGCTGAATCCGCCTCGGTGATCATGCGGCCGCGCATAACCGGAGTGGTCATCACATGCGCGTAGCTGCCGCTAACCGCGGAGACCCTGGCACCATTACCATGCTGCTGGTTCTCGGGAATTCCGACGATCGTAAAACTGCTGTTCAGGTCAACCCCGGAAAGAGGCGGCGCGGTAATGAGGGCGGCATCCTGAAACCCGGGCAGAGCCTTCATGCGTTCGAGGACGGGCTGATACACAAGCGTGGCGATGTGCGGTTCCGTCGGCTGGTTCACTTCCGAAACGCCCATGTTGCCGAAGCCGGCGGCGTCGGCGGGCATGGCGGAAAAAGAGGTAACGCGCGTCATATCAAAGCCGAGCCGCGCGTGCTCCAGGTTCCACAGCGTGTGAAACAGCAGACCGGTAGAAATCAGCAGCAGCGTCGTTAAAGCCACCTCGCCGCCTACCACCCAGCCACTGAGCCGAGAACGGACGGCGCGCGCTCCCAAGCCGCGGGAGGATGCTTGCAAGGCGGGTTGGGGATCGGTACGCCCCACGAGAATCGCCGGGAGCAAAGAGGAGAGCGTGGTGGTGAGAGTGGCGATTAGCGCGAGCGTCACGACCACCGTCCAGCGCACGGCAATTTCCTCGCCGCGCGGGATGGCGCCTTCGGGGAGCTTGTGAATCGCGACAACCGCCAGTTCCGCCAATCCGAAGCCCACCACACAACCGGCAAGGCTAAGCAGCCCGCCTTCGACGAGCAGCTGGCCCATCAGACGAAGCTGTCCTGCGCCCAGCGCGCAGCGCACAGCGAACTCCTGGCGGCGTCCGAGACAGCGCGCGATCAGCAGATTGGCTACGTTGGCGCAGGCTATCAGCAAAACCAGTCCGAGAGCGACGAGCAATCCGAATAAGACGGGCCGGGAGCTGCCAGTCAGCAATTCTTGATAAAAAGCCGCCGTCAAGAAAAGCCCTTGGTTGGAATTAGGATCGGTCTGACGGATGCGCTGTGAGATGGCGGCGAGCTCGCTGCGCAGCTGCGTCACCGTGACTCCGGATTTGAGCTGCCCAACGATGAGGAAGAAGTTGTAGCCGCGCTCCTTCAACATCTCGCCCGTCGGCTGGAGCGGAAGCCACAGGCCCTTGCGGAGATCACCAGACGCTTCCGGGAAACGAAAGCTGCTGGGCATCACGCCGATTACGGCACGCGGCTCCGCATTAACGCGGACGGTGCGTCCGAGGATCTTGGGGTTGGCGCCGAAGGACTGTCGCCACAGAGCCTCTGAAAGAATTGCCACACGGGGGCCACCGGTTTTGCCCTCTTCTTCCGAGAAATCGCGGCCGAGCAGCGGCTTCGCACCAAGCATGGGAAACAAGTTGGGAGTCACGCGTGGTGTGGCAACGCTTAACGATCCTTCCCGGCTCTCGACCACTCCGATATCTTCGGAGTAGCCGGCAACGGCGGAAAGCGAGCGAGCCTGGTCGCGCACATCGCGATAATTCAACCAGGACGTGGATGAGAACGCCGCTTCGGTTCCGTGTGGGCCGCCGGGGCCGATGCTGACCAGACGTCCGGCATTGGCATAGGGTAGCGGGCGGAGTAGGACGCTCTCGACCACTGTGAACATGGCGGTATTAGCGCCCATGCCCAATGCCAGCGAAAGGATCGCCAGCGTCGTAAAACTGGGCGACTTGATGCATTGGCGGAGGGCGTAGCGAATGTCTTGCCAGAGAGCATCCATGGCTGGCATCGTCGTCCTTTCAGAATACAGCCGATTCTAGCGGAGCTTGACGTCCCTATCACTATGCGGTAATGTCCACATGCCGTAACTACCGATAAGAGGACTGAGAATGAACGATCTAGTGTTGGCAAATCGAGCGGCGGATTGGCGCAGGCTGAAGGCCCTCGTGCTGGACAGCGTCTCCGCACCGATTACAAAAAGGGGTGTACAACCTCGGCCTTGATGAATTTATCGAATGGTACGGCCAGCAGGCGCGGCCAGGATTGACAAAGGCCACTGTGAATGCCTGGCGTGGTGCGTTGGACGCCCGCAGGCTCGGCGCCGTTTCGATCAACGTACGGATCACGGCGGTGCGGGAACTAGCTCTCGACGCTACCGACAAAGGGCTGCTCGCGGGGGAGCTGGCGGCCGGCATCACGCGCGTGAACGGCACCAAATCCCAGGGGCGTTCGTATCGGCAACTGGCTGTCGCCCCAGCAGGCACGGGCGCTTCTCTAGATTAGATTACCCGGATCGTTCGTCTCGTGTGAGCTTCAACCTGTACTCGCCGGCAAGCGTCTCGATTTCGTCACTGGTCCCTTTGGTCTCGAATAGACAAGTTGTGGAGGATTCGCGCTTCGCACGCACCAAATGGCGCTTCGAAGCACTGTAGGTTCAACAAGAAATCAAATAGTTGCGGGAGGCTGGTATACTTCCCCCTTATGGCGTTCTGCACCAATTGCGGAACCCAGTTGTCGGAGGGCGCACGCTTTTGCTATAACTGCGGGCGGCCGCTCAGCACCGCGACTGCTACCGCGCCCGCGCCGGCCCCCGAGCCGCTCGATTACACTATTCAGGGCGATAACCTGCAAGTCGCCCGGGTTCGCCTCAGACCGGGCCAGGAACTGTATGCCGAAGCCGGCAAGATGGTCTACAAAACCGCCAACGTGAAATGGGAAACGCGCATGACCGGAGCCGATCTCGGTGAAAAACTGATGGGCGCTCTGCGCCGCACGGTGACCGGCGAATCCCTGTTCGTCACCTATTTCCGCTCGGAAAGTCCCGGCGAAGTCGGCTTTGCGGGCAGCTACCCAGGACGAATCCAGGTATTCACTTTGAAACCGGGCCAGACGATCCTCGCCCAGCGCGACGCTTTCCTGTTCGCCGAGACGTCGGTCGGATTCAATGTGGCGTTCGTGAAGCGCCTCGGGACCGGATTCTTCGGAGGTGAGGGGTTTATCCTGGAACAATTCACAGGACCAGGGGCCGTGTTCATCCATGCTGGCGGCGATTTCGTTGAATTTGACCTCCAGGCGGGCCAGACCCTCCAAGTGGACACCGGCTGCATCGTGGCCTTCGATGTGTCCGTAGTCTATGATATCCAGTTCGTGGGCGGCATCAAGACCGCGCTGTTCGGTGGCGAGGGACTGTTCCTGGCGACTTTGACCGGTCCCGGCCACGTCTTGATTCAGAGCATGACGCTCGAAAAAATGCGCCGCGAGCTCGGCCCCATGCGCACAGGCGGCGATGAACACGGCCCGCTTCGTTCCATCACGGGCATGCTGGGCCCAGAAGACGAGTAACTCGGTCGCGGTCAGTCGTTTTCTGACGAGGCGGATAAATTGATCAAGGTGCGGGCGACTCCGCTGCCGGCCGGAACTCGAGGGTGCTCGTGGCCTGGACTGCGCCAAACTGCATGGGGTAGCTGCGACCGTTGTAATAGTCCTCCCATTGGTCTTTGTAATGGCGGGAAAAAATCTGGCCGGATTGGCCAATCTGCACGTTCAGCAGGGAGCGCTCCCAGTTGCTCAAGTCGACGTCCATGCGCATGGAAGGCGCCAGTTGGCGGGTGGTCTGTTTCACGGTGGTCGCAGAACCGCTCATTGACACGGTGCCGATGTCGAAATACCGGCCTAGGAGCGGGATCTGATGCAGCACGGGATGGTTGATCGTCACCTTCCAATAGGCTCCATAACGCCAGCGTCGGAGGTCGCGACCCTGGTTGCGGCGGCCTTCCTCGACCGCATCCCCCAGCGCCTTCACCAGCATCTCATCGTAGTTGCGGAACCAGCCTGCCGGCCTCTGGCGCAACAACTGTTCCACAATGTTGGGCGCCAGCCGGTAATCGTAAGCCGCCCCGCTCTGGGGCGACGCACTCATGGCCACGGCCGTGCGGACATGTTGATAGAGGAGCGTGGCCAGAAACGGCGCGGCGAGATCTTTATTCATCTGCCCGTTCCATTCGCGAAGTAACCCGACCGCCAGGTCTAGGTCCGAATCGCGGCTGTTCGGCTTCCCGTAAGCGGCGACCGCTTGGGACGCCAGGAACTGGAGCGGCTTCGAGTATACGTCGGTCTGAACCGCCAGCATTTGATCGGCGCGCCAGCCATCGTGCGCAGAAAGCCGATCAAGTACCTGCTTGGACCGGGCCGGCGCAAAATCGCCGTTTACCCGGTACGGATAATCCGGCGGAAACGGATTCTGATTCGAGCTGACGATAATGCCGCGGGACGGATTCAAGACTGAGGGAAGCTGGTCGAACGGGATGTACCCATCCCAGTCGAAGTCGCCTGACGAGCCATCGACCGGCACGTCGCCGTCGTACCCGCGGCGCTTGGGCAGCTTGCCGACCACGTGGTAGCCGATGTTTCCCTCCGTGTCCGCGTACACGAAGTTTGATCCCGGCCCCGGGAACCGCGCCAACGCCGTGGTGAACTGCGACCAGTTCTGCGCCCGATCGTACTCGACGACCGGATATTGAAAGATGCTCGGGTCTTCGGCGATCCAGCGCAAGGCCATGCGGTCGCCGCCCTCGGTTGCGAATAGTGGACCGTGCCGGGTCACCCAGACCAGCAGTTCCACGGGAGGCTGGCCCTTGACGCGGATCAGTTCGCGCTCGAGCCGTGCCTGCTCCATGTGGCCTCGATAGAGGTACTGACCAGTCTGCTCGTTGAGCTGCTCGATGTAGAGGTCCTGCACGTCAAACTGCAGGTTGGTGATGCCCCAGGCGATCCGCTGATTGTGGCCTACGATCACTCCGGGGGCTCCCGGAAGCGCGACCCCCACGACGTCCAGGCCGGGCGCTTCGAGGTGGGTCATGTACCACACTCCTGGAAGCCCGTAATCGAGGTGAATGTCATTTGCGAGCAGCGGTTTGCCTGACGCCGTGTGGGCTCCCGTCACCGCCCACGCGTTCGATCCCGGCTGGGCTTCATTGCCGGCGCGCACGGCGAACAGAAGATTCACTTTCTTCGGGTCGCCGGACTGCAGCATGGCCCGCTTGACCAGTTCTTCCCGCCACGTGGTAGTGAGGGTTCGAATCATGTGCAAGGCCACCAGAATGGAATCCACCGCGCTCCACGGTTGCGGCTGGTAGCCAAGCAGGGTGAACTCCACGGGCAAGCGGTCCCGGTGCGTAGTTAGAAACGCGTTCACTCCACGCGCATAGGCGGCCAGCACGGCGCGGTCCGGCGCAGGGAGGTTGAGGTAATCGGCTTCCGCAACCCGGCGCAGTCTCAGCCGGCGCGCCACGCGGTCCGACTCGAGAAACGCAGGCCCTAGAATCTCGGCCAGATCGCCGCCAGCCAGCCGCCGCAGGCCGTCCATCTGCCACAGCCGGTCCTGCGCGGTGACATAGCCCTGCACAAAAAGCGCATCGTCCTGGCTGGCCGCGCGGATGTGCGGTTCCCCGAGCGCGTCAAACGCTACCGAAACCGTCTGGGAGACCCCGGCCTCGATGGCGCCCGATCGTTGGGGCAGCGGACGCCACGCGTACCAATACACCAAGCCAACAACAGCCATTAGGACGATCAGAATCGCCAGGCTGATCGATCGGACGATCTGCCGCCATGGCAAGGGGGGCATCACTTTGCGGGAAACGCCGGGTTTTCGCGCACACGGCGCGCCTGCTCCAGGTGTCGGCGTTCATGCGCCGCCTGCTGGGCCAGGGTGATCCCCAAGCTGAACCTGATGAAACGGCTGATCGGGCTGCGCACCTTCACGCGCACTAGATCCAGACCTTTGGCTAGCTCGGCCAGCCGGATGAACTCGCGCTGCACGTGGAGCAAAGTGGGAAGGATCGCCGTGACCGGCTGGCCGTGGACGGGGTGGAATCGTCGGGGGGCCGGAATCCTCCTTCGCACCGGCGGCTCGTTCTGCCGCAGAAAGGAACGCTCCAGCCAGCCATAGTGAAACGGGGGGGCTCCCGTGATCCGACGGACCCGGGCTTGCTGAATGGCATTTTCGATCAGCCGAAGATATTGCTGTCCCACGATGGTGAGGTGACCGAAGCATTCTTGAATCGACCATACCTCCTGCCGCGGCCTCCACGTGAACTGAGCTTCGGTGAGGCCTTCGGCGAGCGCGCCCACTCCCTCACCAATCTGCTGAAACTGCCTCTGGCAATCCTCCAGGTCGGGTACCCCCATACTTGGGGATTATACAGGACGCACCCAACCCGCTGATTTCTCGTTGAATCGCCGACGCTTAGATACGCCATTCGGTGTGGGCGGAACCGAAGCCTCCGCAACTTGTCCATTCGAGCGCGCCGGTCGCTCGCCGTCACTCCCTTCCGGCTCGGTATGCCGAGCCATGGAGTCCCGATGCTCAGCATCATTATGTGCGAGCTCGAAACAGGAGCGGACCGGCGCGGAGTTGAAGCGCCCGTTCGTGCAATCTAACGTCAACGGCCGATGGAGTCCGACCCGGCCGCCGAATCACGCGACCCACCCGGCTTAGCGGAAATAATTCCGGAGGCGGACCGTGTGGACACGCCGGCACCGCCCCCGGGGCTCAGTGCGTCTCGAACGGCTCGGTGGTTTTCCGAGCCTGGCGCTCGGGGAATTAGCCAAATTATAATCCCGAAACCGAAGTTTGATTCCTAAGATATCGCGCGTCACAAGTTCTGCGCATCCCGTCGCGTTATATAGGTGCATCGGCAAAACCGCAAAAAAGTATTTGAGTCTCGTATTTTGGAGCGGGCATCGTGTGGCTAGAGGAACAATGGGCGGGCCGCTGAGAACACTAAATCCCCTTCTTAGCGGCCTATTTTGCCTTGGCGATGCGGCCAATCGGACTGCGTCAGCAAATTCAGAGCCGTGGCTCGGCTGAATCCTCACCAGCAATACCCGCAAAATCTCACATATTTCCTCGGGCGCTCTGGAGTGGCATCTATTCTAGCCACCCGGTGGCGGGCTGTGCCCAACTCCCGCTCGGCGCGGGGCCGCCAAGAACCGCGGACTTTGCGCCGGATGACCCAACCCGCGCTCGGCACCATTTCTGTCCCAAAAGGCCTTCCCAATCGCGAGGACCGTTGCGAGGAGAGCGATAAACGTAGTGACGACCATCGAAAAGGTATCGCGCAGTACAAAACGTGTCGAGCAGTGCGCGTTTTATTTAGCACCCACAATGGCCAGAAAACCATCTGGTCCTGACGGGCACCTGGGACGCGGAAACAAAGCCCTTCGGAATCGGGACACGCGTCGCTTGGTTTGCCGAGGCGGTGGCCGAATGAAGTGGCGCGAGGTAACGAAGGGATGGCTCGACGAAATCGAGCGCGCGCGAGCGCAACTGGCACGCCTACCGACGGCGCTCAGGAATGAGACCGAGGCCCAAGAAGGCGAAAGGGAAGAAATGATACAGCCCGCCAAAGACTGGACATCGGTGAGAAGTAGCCCACTACGGTCTCGGCCGGGGATTCGTTACTGCGACCTGGACAGCCCTGCGTACGATAGAGCGCCCGCCGCGATAATCGCAGGTTTAGCGGCGACGCACCAGCGTTCCCCCGTGTGGCCGCGAGGCGCCAGGTGGGCTCGTTGTCCCGTCTGGCCCGCTTCGGCACAAAAGAAGGACGTTTCCGCCCGAAACGGCATTCCAGCCTGCTGCAGATTGAGACATTTTCTCCCGTCCATGATTTGGACGGGAAATCCCTCTACGAGGGCGTTAGTCCTGCGCTGGGCGAGGAGCGGATTGGGCGAGCTCGGATTTCAGCCAGGTCGGGCCACTGTCGAACTGGACGAGGTAGTAATGCCCGTCGACATGATGCTGCTGAGGAGTCGGCGATTTCCCTCTCTGCCCTACCTCGCGTAACCACACCGAGCGGCCCGGCGTACCCATCAAACCGCGTCAGTTCGTTAGCGTTTCGAGTCCCCCCTTCTGGATCACCGCCAGCTAAAGCGGAGACTTCATTTGGCGCAGTTTCTAATGAGCGACACATTTGAATCCCAAGCCGATAGGCT
>Ga0310917_10001728_pt1 | contig 10478 bp, 10 predicted proteins | sample GREbulkMGLF178_FD_203531 | JGI IMG/M metagenome (GOLD analysis project Ga0310917, IMG submission 203531) | Lab enrichment of tropical soil microbial communities from Luquillo Experimental Forest, Puerto Rico - GRE.bulkMG.LF178 | ecosystem: Environmental > Terrestrial > Soil > Tropical forest >... | reverse complement strand
TTCAATGGCGCCGCCCGAGCGCGAAAGTTTCGACGGTTGAAGGCATTAGAGGCCGTTTCCGAGTGATCAGAGCCGCCGCGCATGGGATAATCCGCAGTTGGAGAGGGCCAAAACGCGGGGTGGAGCGACCACGATACCCGTCAACCAAGGGAGATTCGTTCATGCGCATTCGATTTGCTTTTGCCGCCGGCCTCGTCGCGAGCTCGATAGCGCCGTCGCCGTCGAGCGCGCAGGTTATCACGCACCGCGACGTCGGCGTGCGCATGGGCCTCGCCATCGCGGTTGCCGCGCTCGATCAATGCGAGGCGGATGGCAACAGCGTGTCGGTTGCGGTCGTCGATCGCGCCGGACGGCTGCGGGTGTTCCTGCAGGCGGACAAGGCAAATCCCCACAATCTCGAACTGGCGCGACGCAAGGCCTACACCGCACGGACTTTCGGCCGCACCAGCGCCGAATGGGCCAAGCGAATGACTGAGACGCCCGAACTCGCCGCGCAGCGCGAACTCGCCGACGTCATCGCGCTACGCGGCGGTGTGCCCATCAAGGTCGGCGACGAGACGATCGGCGCCGTGGGAGTGAGCGGATCGAGCGCCGAAGGCGACGAGAAATGCGCCATGGCGGGTCTCGCCAAGGTGGCGGATCAGTTGCGATAAGCACCGGTATACGGGCGTCTCGAACTCACCAAATAAGGTCGTGCCGGCGCTGCACCCGGCGATGACAGCGCTCGTCTTATCGCGATAAGTCTTTGCGATCGAGCACACGAAGTCGCCACAGTGCGTTGCCGGGCGGCTGCGCCGCTCGCCGCGATCCACGCCATGATCGCGCCCAAGCCTGCGAGGCAAAGCGGCGCAACCCACCGTTCATTCTGTCTTCCTCGGAAGAAATCGCACCGCGCGTCGCGTTTGCGCGCGGCGCTACGCGTTGCGCAGCGACCCGAAACGGCACGAACGGAACTTTTGCGATCCAAGATTTTGCGGCACGGAACCGAACAGGGGGCCAAGCGATTGTCGCGCCAAGGATCGCGGGGGAAAGACAGCATCGCTGCCAATCTACCGCCGCATTCAGACGGGAAAGCGTCGGTCGCTCAAAGCGGCCGACAAAACGGCGTCGTGTCGCAATGAAAGGAGACCGTGGTGAAAGGTAGAATGATGCTGTTCGTTGCTTTGATCTTAGCCTACCAGTTCTCTCCCCCTCATCTCACACCATCCGCAGCAAACCAAACGGGCGTTGCCTCGGTCTATTCCCACGAAAGTGGAAGCGCGACCGCAAGCGGTCAAAAACTAGATCGCGAGGCGTTCACCGCGGCCCACCGCACGCTACCGTTCGGCACCAAGGTGAAGGTCACCAACAAGAGCAATGGACGCTCGGTGATTGTGACCATCAACGATCGTGGTCCCTTCGTGCGCGGTCGGGTTATTGACGTAACGCCGGCGGCGGCACGCATGCTCGGGTTCTCCGGGCTTACGCAGGTGGCCCTCGATGTCGGCCAATAGCGCGCTCGCGCGCAGCGGAGTCGTCAACGCTCGAGCGCCTTGACGTCAATCGGCGCGCAATTGCGGCGGCCGGAAAGAAGACAGTCCTGGTTCTTGCGCATGTCGGCGATTTGTATCGCCAGCCAGATGCCCACGATCGCCAGCACGACGGTGAACGCCAAGGCTGCGAGGTTGACGATCATGCGGTGGCGGTAATTGTCGTTTTGCTCGCCGCTGCCTTCGTACTTTGCGAGGCCTTCGACCGGCGAGGCGAATGGCGTGTGCCGCGGCCCGCGCCATCCGCCGCCGCGGGGTCGAAACGGCACGACCCGGTGGTCTTCTTCTTCGTTGGCGTTTTCGCTGGCGTTGGAGCGCTCAGAGGTCACGGCGCCTCCTGGCATATGGGCACACGCCGCCTCTATCGGCGCGGCGGCGTCCGATTTCAAGCAAAACCCGTAAATCATGGGCGCAGCGGTGATTTGCGACTTTAGCAGTGCCGGCGATGGCGGCCAGCGCGCCCCGCGGCGTGCACCGGGCACAGAAAATTGCGCTTGCGACAACCAAGAGTTCCTTGTGCGAAATGGCGTTTTGGCCTAAATTTACGAGAAATTTATATGGGCGACAGGTGAGTGACAGCAGGCGACGGGACGACCGGAGGTGACCGTGGCCTGATCGAATAAGAATGCCGCCAAAGCGCGGAGGGGTGGCACGTCAGCGACCCCGGTGGTGCCGGCGTGATGCGCCGGTAGGGAGAATACGCCTGAGCGTGGAATGAGCGACGCCCTGTCAGCCTTGCCGCATCAGTCTGCGCACGACTATTCGTGGCTGGCGCAATTTTTTTCGCTGCTGTTCCTACCGTTCGCGCACGAGGACCTCGCCATCATTTTCGGGGCGTATGTCGTCGTGAACGACATCATGCCGGTCGGGCTCGTCGCGCTGTGCATCTATGCCGGCATGGTGGCGAGCGACTTCGCTTTGTACGGGATCGGCGCAGGCGCAAGGCATCTGCCGTGGCTCAGCCGCCTTGCGGTCAACGATCGGGTGAGCGATTTCACCGATTTGCTCAAGCGCAATTTGTTCGGGATCGTCGCGCTCTGTCGCGGGGTTCCCGGCATCGTCTTCGTTGCCTTTGTCGCCTGCGGATGGAAGCGCGTGCCGCTCGGCCGGTTTGCCGTGGCAAGCCTCGTCGTGTCCGCCCTCTATCTGCCGCTCATGCTCTGCATCGCGGTCTTCTTCGGCGACACGCTCGACGACCGTGTCGGGTCGTGGACGTGGCCGTTCCTGCTTTGCGTGGTAGTGGCGATCGGATTCGTGCGTCGACAGGTCTTCAACTTCCAGGAGGAGGCCAAGCCGGCCGACGGCAAAAAGACGAGCCACGTCGCTCGCCGCAAGGTCCGCACGATGGCACCGGGGGATCGCATTCCGTTCGGGCTGTTCTACCTACCGTTGATCGCGAACTGGATTGGCCTTGCATCGCGATACCGCTCGCTGACTCTGCCGACGCTCGCCAATCCGTGCCATCCAATCGGCGGAACATGGGGCGAATCGAAAAGCGGCTATCTGCTCGACGTGGCAATGAACGAGCGACAATGGATCGCCGATTTTGTGATGGTGACGCGCAGCGCCGGCCCGCGTACGCTGTTCGGCGACCTCAAGCGAGTTCGGCAATCGCTGTTCGCCGCCGGACTGGCATTCCCGCTGATCGCCAAGCCTGACGTCCGCCGCGGTCGCACGTGTAAGATCGACGATGCGCCGGCGTTGCGCGAATATCTCCGGCATTTTCCTGCCGGAGAAAAGCTCATTCTCCAGCGCTTCGTGCCCTACAGCGGCGAAGCCGCGGCGCTTTATGCGCGGCTGCCGGGTGTGCGGAGCGGCCGGGTTCTTTCGCTGAGCTTTCGCGCGGGCAGCCACTGGTGCGATGCGTCGCGCCATGTCACGCCGGAATTCGAAGCGCGGCTCGACGCCATCGCATGCAGCATGCGCGAATTCCATTACGGCCGTTTCCAGTTGCGCTTCGCCTCGATCGACGAGCTCATGCGAGGGGAAATTTTCTCGGTGGTCGAAATCAACGGCATTAGAAGCGGGACGAACCGGGACTACGATCCGGCGTTGCCGCTCGCCGAAGTCTATCGCCGCTTGGCCGATCAACAGCGCATCATGTTTCTCATCGGCGAGAAAAATCGCGCGCGCGGTTTTGCGCCGGTGGGATGCGCTGATGTCCTCAAATCCCTCATCCGACAGAGCCAGCTTGGTCGCCGATATCCGGCCTCCGCCTGACCTGCGCACGCACAGGACAGCCCAGCGGCGGTGGACGTGCCGGCGCTGCGCTCCTACATTGGTGGGATGTGCCGCCTGATCTGCCGCGAATCAATGACACGCATGGCTTTTCTTCTCGCCGTCGCGCTCTCAACGTGGGCGGGAGATGCCGTCGCAGAGGACTACCGCATCGGCACGATCGAAATTGCCACGCCTTGGACGCGCGCGACCCCCAAGGGTTCGACCATTGCCGCGGCCTACATGACGCTACGCAATAAAGGCAGCGCGCCCGACCGGCTTGTCGGCGGCTCCGCTGCCGTTGCCGGCCGGTTCGAGGTCCACCGTATGGTGATGGAGCAGGGTGTCGCCAAGATGCGGCCGGTGGAGGGCGGTCTCGAGATCAAGCCCGGCGAGACGGTCGAGCTCAAGCCCGGATCGTTGCACGGGATGCTGGTTGGACTGAAACAGCCGCTGCAAAAGGGTGAGAAGGTCAAAGGCACTTTGGAGTTCGAGAAAGCCGGCAAGGTCGACATCGAGTACGCGGTCGAGGCGCTGGGCGCGACGGCGCCGACCGTGGGCGAACATCATCACTGAGGATTGTGCCTGGTCACGGCGCGCGGCATGCCCTGCGGACGATGGCGGCGGCCGCGATAAACCCGATTGCTGCAAGCGGCAGGCCGACGTACCAGCGTTCGCGCTCGCGCCCCCGTGTGCGCAGGTAATCCACGACAAAGCGCTCGCCACGGCCCATCTCGGTCAAGGTCTGTTGCATCGAGCCAATGCGGCGAATCTCATCGGAAGTAAGCTCGTCGCCTTGCCAGCGGGATTGCCGCTCGCGGTCATAGAGCTGATCGATCTCTCCCTTGTGACGGCGCTCGATCGCGGCGGCTTCCAGATACTCCGCGCGCTCCCGCGGGCTCATGAACCGATCGGGGCCGATTCCCGTTGCTGTTTCGATCGTAGCCAGGATCGGATGATCGCCCGCCGGCGCGACGACGACCCAAGCACCCGAGAGGCCGAGCAGGAGGCATACCACGAGCCCACCCACGTGCAATCCGCGTTGCCGATTGCGGGCGCGCTCGGGCGCGGGAGCCGTGATGAACGCGCGTATCGCCCCGGCAAGCACCAAAACCGCGGCGAACGTCACGACGGTAACTGCGCCGGTCGGGGCATCAAGCAGGAAGGAGCCGAATATCCCTGCTGCGCTCGCAGCCGTGCCGGCGATCCAGCCGATCACCAGCGCAACGCCAATGTGCGAGGAGAACAGGCCGCCCACCAGCGCCGGAACGATGAGGAAGCAAAAGACCAGCAAGATGCCGGCGGTGGCGACCGAAGAGGTGACGACCACGCCGAACGACAAGTAGAAAACAAGATCCCAGAATGCGATTTTTCCAATGTCGGTCGAGGTGTCCACATGGTCGGCTGCCGCCAGCAGGGGCCGTCGCAGCAGCCAATGAACAACTCCGATGATGCTGTAGAGAACGATGAACTTCACGATCTCGTCTGCGGTCACCGATAGAATGCCACCCACCAGCATCTTTTTGACGTGCTCGGCGCCCTGTGGAGAGCGGTCGACGACGAGCACCGTCGCAGCCGTGGCGACCACATAGAGCACGCCGATGAAGGCCTCCTGCCGCACGCTGCGGGCAAGGCCACGGCTTGCGGTCAGCAGCAAAGCGCCCACCGCCGTGAAGATGAGCGTGTAGGCATAGCCGGCGGCGCTCTGAACGGCGTGACCTGCGACCACGGCCACCGTGGCGCCCAGCGCCGACACCTGCGCCAGCGCAAGATCGGCAAACACGACGTTTCGCCGCAGCACTTGCAGGCCAAACCAAGTATGAATGCCGGTGAAGACGATAGCTGCGGCGAGTGGCAATGCCGCGAATGCGAGGACGTCCTCAAACATGCAGCGCTCAGTTCGATGCGGCGGACAGCGCCCGCGCCAACGTGGCGACATTATAATCGAACAGCGCCCGAAAGTCGGCGGCCGCAGGCACGCTGCCGACGGACGGCGCGAGCTTCACGACGACCGCACCCGTCCGCCGCGCGAGCAATTGCGATGCTTCCTCCGGCTCGAACGGCTCGTGCACGATCGCGCGTATTTTCTGTTCGCGGATCGTGGCTGCGAGTTTGGCGAGCCGCGCCGGGCTTGGCGTCACCCCCTCCTTGATCTCGATGACGTCCACGATATTGAGTCGAAAGCGGCGCGCGAAATAGGGCCAGGTGTTGTGATAGGCGATGAGGCGCGCAGCGCGATGCGGCGCGAGGAGCTGTTCCCACTCCGCGAGATCCGCCTTGAGGCGAGCGAGAAAACCGTCGCGGTTGGCGATGATTTTCGCAGCCGCCTCGGGCGCGACACGGATGCCCGCCTCGGCAATTCCGCCGGTGATTATCTCGGCATTGGCAGGGTCGAGCCAATAGTGCGGATTGGCGAGGCCATGGGCATGCCCGTCCCGAGTCGCGGGATCGACGCTCGATCCCTTCACCTCGAGCAGCGGAATGCCGATGGATGCGTCGACGTAGCCGGCGCCGCCGCGGTTGATCGCGGCATCACCGTGCATCGACAATAGCTTGTCGAGCCAGTGGTCGTAGCCGAGTCCGACGCGGATGACGACCGAGGCCCCCTTGAGCCGTGCGAGATCCGAAGGCCGCGGTTCGAACGCTTCCGGGTCGGCTGCCGGTGGGATGATGGTCTCGACCTGCGCGAGGTCGCCGACCACGGCCCGTGCGAGGCTGGCGAGATCGCCGGTCGTCGCAACGACGCGCATGGTCTGCGCCGATGCGGCCGACGATACCAGAAACGCCGCAACGATGCTGACGAGCGCGGCGCGCGGTACGAACCGTGCCCGCGCGACGTCCAGATTGCGAGGGCGATCACCTGCCGGCAACGAACACGCTCTTGGGCAGCAGGCAGTGCACGCTCTTTTCATCGCCGGCCGCGGGCGGCGCGATGCGACAGTCCATGGCGATGCTGGCCAATCCATAGGCGTCGAGCCGGGTCAGCTTGCGCTGCTCCTGCAGGAGGTTGATCATCGCCATCGACGCGCCGTCCATGGCCTTGTCGAGGTCGCTATCCTTGGTGACCGTGACGTAATACTGGGCGTTCTCCGCGGTCGGCAGCTTAGGTCCGTTGCGCGGCGACTTTGGATTCATGCAATAGGTGCCCTTGACCACATTGACCACTTCCGAAATCCGGCAGTCCCATTGCCGAACCATGATCTTGTCGGCTTCCTCCTTGCTCACCTTGTGGGTCTCGGCGAGGAATTTCGAGGTCTCCGCTTTCAACAAGTCCCAGCCGACATTGAGCTTCTGGTCATAGCCGATCGTGATCCAGTGCGTGGGAGTCTCGATGCGAGGCCACTCGAGCTTCGTTCCTTTCAGCACTTCGACCGTGATGTTGAGCTCCTTGTACGCGGTCTCGATGGCGGTGAGATTGATTTCGCCGTTGCCCTGGCCGGCGTGACTGTCGCCGGACCACAGCAGCGCGCCCTTGACGAAGACCGGGACGTAGAGGCTCGTTCCCGCCACCATCTCGCGAATGTCGAGATTGCCGGCATAGCGGCCGGGTGGGACAGAAGAATATTGCCCGGGCTCGGCGCGCGCGACGCCGAGGACCCCGGGGAAGGGCCGCAGCGGCACCACCACGCCGGGAATGAACTCGGTCTGCATTTTATCGAGGTCGAGATACATATAGCGGACTTGCCCGTCTTGGAACTGCTGAGGAAATTGACCGAACATGCCCGGGACGTTGAAATTTGCTGCGTAGGCGCGCGGGACGATCTTGTTGATTGTGACCTTGAGAACGTCGCCCGGCTCGGCGCCTTCGATATAGATCGGTCCGGTCAACGTGTGCGGCCCGCGGCCGGGAAAATCAGTTCTGAGCTTCTTGATCTGTTCGATCGTCGTGCCGGGAATGACCAGATTGTGGCTGTGCATCATCGTTTCCATGACGACGGTATCGCCGGAATTGATGCGCAGCACTGGCGGCTGGGCATTGTTGAACCAGCCCCATTGCGTCGTTTCCAGCGTTGCTGGCAGAAGATGTATGTTCTTGCCGTTCGGCAGCGGCACCGTCTGCAAGTTCGGATCGGCCGGCCCAATTTGTGGCACCGCCTGAGTGGGCGGCGTGGCTGGCGCCGGCTGCTGCTGCGCGCGGATGGCGGTTGCGGTAGTGAGCCAAGCTCCGCCGACGATCACGCCAGCGGTTGCAAATGCAATCAACCCTCGTCGCTTCATGTGAGTCCCTCTGTCAGGTTCGGGATTATCTGCAGCAAATAAACAGCAAATAGCATGCCATTTCCGGTCGCGCTTGCGCCGCCGAACCCCAGGGCCAGGCTCCCGGCTTACGGTCGGCCTAAATTCAGAGCAGCCAATAGAGGACTATCAAACATTTACGTGCAACAGCAATCCTTGCGACCGTTTGCCACGAAGACGATCGCCACTATCGGGCGGCCTCCGCATCAGTGCCCTCGCTACGTCTCTACAAACGGGAGCGGCTCGCCTTCCGGCGGCGACATGCGAAAGACGTTGAGGATCATCGATATCAGCACGTAATAGCCGAGGATGCCGACGAACTCGACGGTCGCGGGCTCGCCGAGAAGGTCACGCACGCGCGCATAGGTCTTATCGCTGACGCGCCGCGTCTTGTAGAGCTCCTGGACGAAATCGTAGATCGCGCGCTCGTCCTTCGGGGCCGACTTTGGGACGCGCCCCTTGTGCAGATCGCGGATCGTCTCGGTCTTGACGCCCGCGCGCTCGGCCTGGGGCACATGAGCGAACCACTCGTATTGCGCGCGCCACAGCTTTGCCGTGACCAAGATGGCGAATTCGGAGAGCCGCGGCGCCACCGCCGTCTTGAAGCGGCAATGGCCGCCGAGTTGCTGCGCGAGCTCGCCGAAGGCCGGAGCATGCAGGAACACGGCGAACGGCCCGCGGATGGTCGTGCTGCCGCCGCGCGGGCCGGAACGGATCGAGTCGAGCAGCGCACGCTGGGCGGGCGTAAGCTTATCTTCGGCGAGGATGGAGACGCGCGGTGGCGGCATCTTCTTCGCAGGCCTCCTGGCAGGTTTCTTGGCGGGCATTTGGGCCTCCTCACTTGCGCCGTCGCTCGGGCTGTGGCGCGCTGGGGTTACTTGAACAGCAACGACTTGATGATGATCGGTACCACATTGGTGAGTTCGATGACGCTCCCGATGTCCACGTAATCGAATTCCTTGAGCTGCACGCCGTCAACCGCGATCACGTCGGCCGCGGGCGCGATCTCGTGCAGGATGACGCGGCCGAGGCTCTTGCCGATGTCGCCGTCGATCAAGAGCACGAGCGGCATGTTCTCTTGCAATGTCCGCGGCAGCGCGGCGCAAATGCCGGCCGCGACCGCGTGCAGGCGCCCATGCGAAGGATCGCCGCGCCACGGGAACGCGAGCGCGATCGGGCTTTCCCCTTCCTCGAAGTCGGCGCGGGTGAGCGCGCCGCGCACGGTGGCAGCGACGGCATCGGGAGTGATCTCACCGTCGGCAGCGAAGTTGCACGACAGCACGGGCAGGTTTTGCAGCGGCAGCTTGCCGGGATCGGCGATCAGGATGGTGTTGCCGCTGATCTGAACCGAAAATTGCGCAGCGCCGATGACGGTCGCGCGAATGCCTTGGCCCGGGTCCCAGGCCGGAGCTAGGTCGCGCCGGTGCGCCAGCACATGGCGCAGCTCCTCGGCGAGGTCGGAGCCGAGATCGCCGAAGCGCCGTGTCTCCCGCTTATAGAGATATTCCGCGACGCCGCCGGAAAAGGTGATGGCATCGATGCTCCTGTTGGCGAGCTCGGCCGGCCAGGGGTCGGTCACGAGCAGCGCCCGAGCAAGCTCGCCGCCTTGGCGCAGATCGATCAGTCCCATCACCATGCGAGCCATGCGCGCGGCGATGCGTCGGCGGTTCTGCGGCGCCAGCGGCGCACCGAGCGCGAGCTCGATGCCGAGTGCCTTGGCAATTTGCTCGGCCGGCGCTTCGATGCGCGTGAGGCCGCCGCCGTCGCCTTCGACGATCAGCCTGCCGCCCACCGCAATGGCGCAGGTTGCCAGGATGCGGCCGTTCTCGATCAGCGCAAATTTGGTCGTGCCGCCGCCGATGTCGACGTTGAGCAGCGTCGCGTTGTGACCGCGCGAGAGCGCGACGGCGCCCGATCCATGGGCGGCCATTTGGCATTCCATGTGGTGGCCGGCCGAGGCGCAAACGAACTTCCCGGCTTCCTCGGAGAAGAGATCCGCAATGGCGCGTGCGTTGCGGCGCTTGAGGGCCTCGCCGGTCAGAATGACAGCGCCGCTGTCGACCTTCTCGCGTTCGACGCCGGCGTAGGCGTAGCAGCCGCCGATGAAGCCGGCGAGATCGTCGACATCGATGGTGTAGTCGGGCCGGTAGGGCGTCAGCAAGATCGGCGATTGCCAGAGAATTTTTCGCTCGACGACGACGAAACGACTCGACAGCGCGGTCGAGAGCCGCTGCAGGTGCACGCGCGCGAACATCAGATGCGAGGTCGACGACCCGATATCGATGCCGACCGTTGTCAACTCGACATTGTCGGCGGCCCAGGCGACCTCGTTGACCGCGACATCGTCGGGGCTGACATGAAGATGTTCGAATTCGAGATCGTGCATCGAGCTCTGCGCTCAGGCCGGGGTCTTGGCGTAGGGCCGCTCGTCCACGAACTTGGCCATGCCGGACGTCACGCCGTGCTTGCGGAGCTCCTTGAGATAAATTCCGTGGA
>Ga0310917_10001726_pt1 | contig 10484 bp, 10 predicted proteins | sample GREbulkMGLF178_FD_203531 | JGI IMG/M metagenome (GOLD analysis project Ga0310917, IMG submission 203531) | Lab enrichment of tropical soil microbial communities from Luquillo Experimental Forest, Puerto Rico - GRE.bulkMG.LF178 | ecosystem: Environmental > Terrestrial > Soil > Tropical forest >... | reverse complement strand
TTGCAGCCGGCCGCGCGAGCGAGGGTGACGCGATCTCGCCCGCAACGAGGCCATGCGTGGCGAAATAGACGATGTGCTTAAGGACCAAAGGTAGATTGGACGAGGCGGCGGCGTCATAGGCCGCCAAGGTGCTCGGCCTCACGGTCCCGCTTCCGCTGCACGGCCGTGCCGACGAGGTGATCGAATGAGGAGGCGCAGCGCGATAGCAGGCGTGGGCTCCTGACGTCCCCCGCGAGTGGAACGACCACTATTGCAAAATGACCCGGACAGAACTGATCATTCAGCTTCTCAAAGTGGCGATCGGGCTTGCATTCGGCGCCTACTTCGTCTGGTGGAGTTTGCAAGTACTAGATCGATTAACCCCTGAATACGATGCACGGACCGCTGTGGTCGCCCGCGCATCATGAAGGACCGCCATCGCGCCAGTCCGTGGCGTGGACCCTAGGGGCAACTCCCCACACGATAAACCCTCGGCGGGGTTCTCGTTTTGCGACTGCCATAGAACGGCCGCAAGGACCTGACACGCTCTCATTCGTTTCGTTATCTCCTAAACTCTAAGCCCCGCTCGGACCCGGAGCGGGGCTCTTGTTTGTAGGGCTCGGCACGCCACCGGGCGGCCACCCAACATCTTGGGCGATTTGGTTGACGCTGACCTGTACGCTCGCACCACGGCCGCAAACCGCCTTAGCGGCCCTTCTCTGGCATGTCCTTCAGCGCCACATTATTGCGCCGCGTCGGATTTTTTCACGTCTTGTGATTGCGCGCCGTGCTCGCCGTGCTCGTCTATACCTTTCCTGTGGGCTTCGTACTCAGGTGTTCCCGGACGCGGTGGCACGCCTTTTGGCAGGCCGCCCGCCCATTCTGGAATCATATCTATAGCCTTGCCGACGTTGGCCTCATACGCACCGCTGGCGCAAGAGGCGAGCGCGGTTCCAAGAATCAATAAGGCAACAAGACGGATCATGACGACGGATGAAGGTAGGTTCTCAATCCGGGCAAATTACGGCAAGCTGAAATTCAAATTAGGACATTCTGTACAGTGTGGTGAAGCGCGTTATCGATGGCCGAGATTGATGACTTCGTCTCCGATCTAGACGGCTTAAGGCTGATGAGAGCGTTCATGCGAATTGATAATGCCGACCTGCGGGGCAGGATCGTGATGCTCGTACAAGAAATTGCCGGTGACGACGACAACTAGGGGAAGCTTGCTTAGGGAGCCCAATCAATCGTCCTCAAGGAAATCGAGGCTGGGGCCGCATTCGCAAACTGTCGCGCGCTCATAAATCAAATCAATGCCGGACTGTCTGCGGAAAAGCCCCTCGTCAATGTCCCCTCGGCGGCAGAACTTCTGTTTTATCTTGAGTTTACCGCTTCTGCTCTCAAAAAGTCCGCACCACGCCCCTTAGAGCGTGGGGAGACGAAAATCGCCGCAATTATCGGTGCCCCTGACGACCCCGCGCCTGCGAACGCTTCACTGCGCTGAGGACCCCGGCAGCTCCCGCAAGGAGGCGTAAAAAATCTGCCAGCAAAAACTTGTCAACGAAGTGCTCGGGCCTCATGTTGCGCAGTTCGCTCTGAATTTGGGCCACGAGGGTGCGACACCTGTTCAGCCCGGCTTCCACAGCGGCCTTCTCGGTCGCATCTAGGCTGTCAAACTCATCAGACATACTACTCCGCGCATCTTCAGAGCCGCCCTCGCCGTGGGTCGCCTGTTGCGCGCACCAGGTTCAAAACTTTGATCTATGTCAAAGGTTGGTGTCGGGGCGTGTGGGGCCTTGGTTTTCAATGAGCAAATTTTTGGCGCAGATGAACAAAACCTAGGACGTGGGCAGAGCGACTGAAGGATGTTCGGCCCTACAGTCTCTCCTCAGTTGGTGCAGAGCGGGAAGGGCCGAATAGCCTCCGATCCCGCTCTGCTTAACTTGCCCCGGCCTTTAATGGTCGGGGCCTTTTCCGTCCATGGCATCACCGAACAAATCTTTGGCGCAGATGAGCAAGTCCCAGGACGTGGGCCAAGTGACTAAGAAGTGAAAAAGCTGCCCCCTATGCATTCCCTGGGATCAAATGATGACAGTCACCATCGGACGACGGGAATTGCTGGCCGGGCCGGCGGCGCGGCAATCTCCAAAGACCTCGTCGGTGCCGACGAAAATATGCTCGGACTCGCCAGATGTCCCGCCACCGCTCTCGGGACCAATTTGGATCGGCACGCCCCTTGCCGGTCACCGCCGTCGCAATCTGGCGTCGCCATACCGTGAGCAGCCCGCGGGCAACGCCGTTGCGCCGCGCCACTTCGGAGATGTTTGCACCCTCCTCAAAGTTCTCCGCCACGATCCGGGCCTTCTCCTCGCCCGTCCATCGTCGCCGCCGGCGCTCCCCGGTGATCACCTCGACGCGACGATAGGAATCACCTTCCTGCCTGGCATCAAGCATGGCATTTGCCATTGCTGCACCTCCACCGACCAGCTCGTGCCAGGCTCTATCGCAGGCGAATCTCGCCATGGCGAGGTGGAGGCCTCATGCCGGTTACGATTGAACCAAAGCGGCCCGACGTCTCAATTGCCCGCGCTAGAACGCAAAAGCGAACCACGGTAGCCAGGGCTGCCCCTGAAGAAGGGCCGTGCTGGCACGATCCTGAAGCCATGGATTTTATTCCACAATGATCTGTCCAGACATCCAGGGGTGTGGTGTACAAATATAATTATACGTGCCCGGCTGGATAAAGGTGATGGCTTTCGATTGGCCACTCGCGAGATCGCCGGTATCCCACTCGTTTCTCGGAAACGCTGTGGCCGTATGATCTAGCTTGCCGAAATTGGTGAAGGTTATCGTGGTTCCCGCCTGGATTCGAATTCGGGTGGGCGAGTAAGAGTACTCCTTAGTGTCACCCACCTTGACAGTGACGACGCCTGTAGCGATTGGTGTTGATGCCATCGACACTGTGGGCCACCTTGAATCGATCCAGAGGGGTCCGGCAACGGCAGCTGGTGGAGGAGGGGGCCACAGCGGACCCAATTTCCCCTTCAAAGAGAACGCCCACACCGCATCACCGTAGGCGCTACCTTGCGTTACGTTGCCACCTGTCGCGATGGCCACATATTGCTCGCCGTCCACCTCATAGACCACCGGCGGCGCGTCGGCCCCAAAACCAGTCTGAAACCGCCACAGCTCCGCTCCCGTTCCAGCATCCAGTGCAAGAAAGTTACCATCCGGCTCACCGCGAAAGATCAGGCCACCGGCCGTAACCGTCGCACCTCCGCCAAGGCGGTACGGCGTCTTGTGCTGCCAGACGATTTTATTCGTCTTGCTGTCGATTGCCGTAAACGTACCGCTCATCGATGAGCCCGGGGGCGGCGCCTCGGCGCCGCCGCCATAGCTCTTGCCGCGCACGAACTCCTTAGCCTTGCGCCAATTCGCGCTCGCGCGCACCGTGCCCGAAACGTAGAAATATCCCGTGTCAGGGCTGTACGGCACCGGCGACCAGTTCGTACCACCATCCCCTGACGGCTGTATCAGCACCGGGCTCTCCCAGAAGGGCTCGAAGATACACCCCGCCTTGTCATAATCAGGCAGCTTGTCGGCGCATTGTGGCACCGTTGCGTCGCCAATCGGATAGGGCTGCGTCTTGGCCGTCTTCTGCCGTGGCTCCTGGGGTACTGGGCGCTCTTCGATACCAATTAGGGGCTGACCATTCGTGCGGTCGAGGATGTACACCCAGCCCGTGCGGCCGGCTTCGGCGATGCCTTTACGCGGTTCGCCATTGATCACCGTGTCGAACAGCACCACAGGGCTTGAGGCATCGTAGTTCCAGATGTCGTGGTGCACTTGCTGGAAATGCCAAACGTACTCCCCGGTCTTGGCCTTTAAGGCCATGATCGAGGCGCAGAACAGGTTATCGCCCTCGCGCATCGATCCGTCATGATTTGGTGCGCAGTTGCCGGTCGAGAAGTAGACCAGCCCGAGTTCGGGATCCAGCGCCGGTGTGTTCCAGATCGGTGCACCGCCACGCATGGCATGGTCGGTGCCGGACGGCCAAGTATCGCTACCGAACCCGCCAGGCTCTGGCAGTGTATAGGAGCGCCACAGGATGGCGCCGGTCTTGGCATCGAGGGCGGTGAGGCGCCCGCGTACCCCGTACTCCCCACCGGAGATGCCGCTGTAGACGATACCGTCGTAATAGAGCGGCGCACTGGTGATGGAGTAGCCGTTTTGATTCTGCTCAATGGGCGTTTTCCACACCACCTTGCCCGTCTTCATGTCCAGCGCCACCACGCTGACGTCAATTTGGCCGAAAAACAGCAGCCCCTCACCCATGGCCAGACCGCGGTTGGCCAAGCCGCAGCAGAGCGGACCCTTTTGAGAGATTCCGGACCAGTACTCCCAGAGGATTTCCCCAGTCTTGGCATTGAGCGCGAAGACGTCGTCGTTGCCTGTTATGACGTACATGATGCCATCCTTCACAAGCGGCGATGCCTCGAAGGAGTAATTGGCACCGAACCCAGAGTTTTTGAGGCGGGTCATCCAGGCCCCTCTGAGTTGCTTAACGTTGAAGGTGTCAATCTGCTTTAGCGTCGAATAGCGTTGATTGGTCAGGTTGCCGCCGTTTGTCACCCAGTCCTTGCCTACAGGACTCTGGAGTAAGCGATCAATCTCCGGATCGGCGGCCCAGACGGGCAGGAATAACCCGGTCAGAGTCATCAACATTAGAACCAATCTCTGAGCGTGGCACCGCAGATGTTTATTTTCTCTCCGTGAGTTCTCCATATACTTTGCGCAGCCCCAGCGTTTGCCACTACGTACGTCAAAATCGTCGCCACTTATCCATGCATACATTCTGATCTGTTAGGAAGTACCATTTCGGGGTGACTAAGTAACTCAACAACCCGCTGACCGCTTTGCGATATCACCCCTTTTGGCTTGCTCATCTTATCCTGGGTACCTCCACAGTTCCAGCCAGTCGGCAAGCGCCCGCTCGTACCAACTCACCTCCTCGATGTACCAGTCCGGTTCGAGGGGACGGTAACCCTCGTTAGCCCAATCCAAAGAACTGACTAGCCGAAACATTCGACCAATCTCTGCCAGGCGTTCCAGCTCTGCCAGCCCTATGCCGGGCCACGTCGCGCACACAACTGCATGATAGGCGCCAAGATCTGGGCTCAACGACCCGCCGACAAACTGGGCAAGATCAGGGGCGGGACTGCCCCAACCGGCTCCTTCCCAATCCATGAGCAACAAATTGTTGCCGGTCGAGACGCTTCGAACCCTGGCGTTCTGGATGGCGAAATCGCCGTGAACCAACGTTCGTGGCATCCGGTTGCAAAACTGCTCGATTCTCTCCCATTGCCTTTCCACAGCATCACAATGAGAAATGAGCGCTTGAAGCAGGGTCGAGTCGCGGTCGCGAAAAATGGAGTTTTCGACGATTTCCCGAATCGTCTCGCGGGACGCGAGAAGCAGCTTGCGATAAAAACCGGGACCCCGATCCGGCAGACGGGTTGCGGCCCGAAGCTGTTGGGCCGCGACATTCATCACACCAAGCCAACGCCCGGCGAGGACCCGATGTTCTTCAGCATTCAGCAAATAAGGCTCTTCGCCTGCATCCTCCAGAAAAAGCCAGCAGAATTGAGGATCATCATCGGCCACGAGGCCGCAATAACGAAGTGTGCTGACCGGCAGGTACGGGAGCACATCTTGGTAGATCGCGCATTCGGTTGACGCAGCTGCACATTCATACCGTTTGGCTATCACGTTGCTCCCGTCAGGTCCGACACCGGTCAGCCTGTACACAAACGGCTTGCTGGTCGTACGGTAGATTTCCTCGGCCCGGCGCACCCGTTCCCGAATAATCTCGATGCTTTTGGGAACTGCTTGACGATTTGTGAGCTTGCGCCAAGCCCGTGCCACGGGGTGCAGGGCTATCGCGGTGATATCCCCAGCTTCTTCATGATCGAGCGACGGAACCGATTTCACCGGCAACTCACCTATTCAAGTGCGCCCTAATCAGCGTTTCAAACCTCGCCTCTCGCTGCGCATTCGCCAAGTTCGCGCGAAACGGAAACTTCCTGACGAAGGCCGGCATTAGCTTTCTCCAAGCATTGACATCAAATCGGTATTTGGCCCCATCGCCACGCGGGATAAGCTGTAATATTTAGGAGGTATTCGCTCGCGTCCGCCCCCATACAAGAACGCGGCGCGATAGCCTGCCTGGCAAAGCTCAGTAGCCGTTGTTTCCAGGCTTGAACCACCGTCGCCGTACGGAAACGAGAATAGTGTGACGGATTGTCCCGTTCTGGCCTCGAGAGCGGACTTGGAAGCCCGTAGTTCATGCCTCAGTTCAGCGAGCCCAAGCTTGGAGAGGTGCCGGTGCGTAACCCCATGAGATTGGAGAGAGACTCCACTTCGCTGTATCTCTAGCAGATCATCCCAGTCACAAATTGGTTCCTCCGGCTCAACGCCTTGATCGAAGCGATTGGTCCCACCGATAAAGCTCGTCGAGACAAAAAGCAAAGAGGGGAAGCCATAGTCAAATAAGAGCGGGACGGCAGCGTGGCGCATGGACCGGTAGCCGTCGTCGAAAGTGAGCAAGGCGGAACGGCGCGGCAAAATCTCCGGATGCGTGAGGCTTGCGACAAAGGTGTCGGCGTCGATCACCCGCCACGAGCTGTCGCGAAGCCGTTTAAGGTACCCTTCAAACACGGGTACGGGAATATAGAACCAGGTGCTACTGCTGCCCCGGGGCGGAGCGCCGATCTTGTGAAATGCTAGGACCAAGAGCTCGCGGCTGGATTCATTGACATGAAATTCTGGATCGATGGCGTCCATTGGCTAGTCCCTCCAAAATACTTCAAAAGTGCGCCCGTTCCAGCAGGTGCTTGATGACGTTTTTCGCATCGAAATACTCCTCCACCGATGAACGCGCGAGCTGTGAATGCTTCCTGTTGCGTCGCGGGGAGCGCTGCCGAGCCAAGAAGGCCCCAAGCTCCGCCGTCATCATCGAGCAAAGCCCAGATGCTGAAGTGCAACAGCCAGATCAGTCTGGTAACCGCGCAGCTCATCCATCAGTAACGGCCACCAGCCCCGACCAATGGACCCGCTTTCCCAGCTAATTGCCAGCGACTCGGTTTCCCAGCTCATTGCGAGAACAGAGCGGAACACTGAGCCGAGCTCCGCAAGTTGTTCGATTGCAGGTAAATCCAGGTACGACCATGACCCCCGTACAACCTCCCAATAGTTGACTAATTCGGAATTCGCCAAGCGCTGGCCAATGCGTTTCGGAAAACCACGATCCGACCACTCCGCGATATCGGGTGCCGGTATGCCGTAACCGGCCATTTCCCAATCGAAGGCCACGAGATTGAGACCAGACGTGCTTGAACGCACTCGCAGATTTTTAGAAGCGAAATCACAATGTACCAGCGTTCGCGGGTAGCGACGACATAGTTCTACAACTCGCACCCATCGAGATTCGAGAAAATCCGCTTGCCCCAACATCGACTCTAATACGTCGATATCTTCGGAATTCAGTACTGGGTCACTTAGGTTCCCTTGAATTTTCCGCCGAAAGGAGCGTAGGTGGTCGAGATAATACTGTGGGCCACGGTCTGGCAATCGTGAGACCTCCAGAACGCGCGCGGCAGAGACATGCATTTCGCCAAGCCAGCGCGCCGCGAGGCGACCATGTTCTTTCAAAGAATACGAGAACACCTCGCCGTCAGCATCTTCTAGGAAGAACCAGCGAAACTCTGTCCCTGGTTCGTCCACGACGCCATGGAGGGCCAGAGTCGACACGGGCAGACAAGGCAGGATCTTTTCATAGATTGCTTGTTCGACCTGCGACTCTGCCGCCCGACATCTCTTCGCGATCACTGCTGCGCCACAGGGTCCGACGCCATCGAGCCGATATATACACGACTTTCTTTCTTCTTGCAGAAGCTGTATCAAACTCGGTTTTATCGATTTCGGGCAAAGTTGCTTCCACGCCTGCATGGCGGGATGCTCTGCGTCTCCTGATCCCAGGCGATGCAAGACGTTTTCTGTGATCTTTTCGGTGTGCGGCTCCCCCTCGGCTATGACCCGCGGCCAATCCGTGGTCGCGGCGGTAAACACGATGCCGTGGTTGGCGTAGATCCCCATCGTAGCCGTGCGGCTACCCGGAAAATCTACGGGATCTTGCGCCCATTTCGGACCAAGTTTAGCGGTCCCGAGAATAACGAAATTCTCAGGCGTAGCATCGTCGTGACGCGGAACTGCAAAACCGCGTTCGTCCGGCCGGTCGGAAATCGATGCGCCGTCGCATTCGTACCCGACGAGAGCGTGATCTGCTCCGAAAACATCGTTGTTCCGCAGACCGGTGCCATCGAAAATCCAATGATCAGCGTGCTGCATCCTATAGCCAAGGGATTCGCGCTTGCCCCACCACTGTGCCTCGCCGTTGCGATGGCTAACGCCAGTCAGGCGGTTTTCCGGATCAACCCCAAACCATTGGTCACGCTTCTGAGCATCGCCAGCGAGTTTGGTCTTATCGCAAACAAAAGCGGCATTGCCCTCAGCGAACTGAACCCGCCACCAGCAAGTGTTGCCACTGAGGAAGGCGACGTTACCGCCATTTGCCACAAACTTTTCGACGTTGCGCCTCATCGCCTCGCTCCAGTACTCGTCGTGACCCACACTCAGAAGGAGGCGATAGGCTGCAAGAAAATTGCCAAGGTTTTCATGTATATCGAGGTCGGTGCAGTAATCGACCGCAAAACCTTTGCGTTCCAGCCAGCCGATGAACCGAGCATCCCAATGCCAGAAAGTTTGCCGCAGCGATGACCGATCGTAGACATCTGGAAAATAGTGGTACCATGGCCAGCCGCCGACACCCCCACCTGGTCGATGCAGAGTTAGTTTGCGGTAGCCTCCGGTGTAAAAGCTGCCACGGGGGTCGCCGATTTCGTTGTAGGCGTGATAGGTGAGCAGCGGCAATTTATAAAGTATCTTGACGTTTGCCCCACGATTTTTGACAACAAACAAGGCGGCAGCCTCCGGGTAATTGGGCGCGGTCGCGCCGCTTGTGTCCTCATCGACAGGAACAAACCACGCGATATACGCGCCGGATATCCAATCGTGCGGGATCGGGTATTCGTAGAGCGGCCAGTTCCAATCACGATCAGGAGAACCGAACGGCCGGGCGTGCGCGAGCTTCGCCTCCGTCCGCGCTTTAAGCTCTAAGGATTCTCCTTGCCTATAAAACCAAATTCGGAACCAAACCGGCGTGTCGCTCGCTATCTGGAGGCCCAATGTATCACCCGGCAAAACGCTTGGATGGCAGGGATAGCCGCGGATCATCCGATCCACCCGGAAAAGGTGGTGTTATGTACGGGTCGGGTGTGGGTCATAGAGCCTTCTCCAAAACGCGTCCGACCACTTTTTCCGCATCGAAATAGGTTTCAGCCAAAGCGCGCGCCGCGTCGCATTGCCGAAAGTAGTCCGATTCGACGAGCGAAAGCATTTGCGCCGCTTCATCAATGCTGCGGAAGCGGAAGATACCTTCTGCATCCGGCAAGAAACGGCTCGGCCCGGTATGCTGAACGATCGCGGGTTTGCCGCTGGCGAGATAGCAAATCGTCCTGTCGCTAACCCACGCATTTTGCAGCTGCATGCAGGAAGGCTTCGCGCAGCTAAACTCGCCACGCGATTGCTGGATATATGCACGATATTCCTCGGGGGTGGCGGTCACCTGATGCGAATCTTGGACCCGCCAGCCATACCCACCCCAGAACTTCCGCTCTTCCTCTTCGGCATCACCCATCGTCAACGCTAGCTCCAATGGTCGAGCGACGCGCGACGGGAGCTCGGCATAATGCAAAAAGGACTCTCGCTTTTCGGTATTTATCGGTGTTCCATCAAAATCGATCTCTTCGCCCCACCAATGAGCAACCGTCGTGTACGCAGCGGTCGGAGGCGCCGAGATCCGTGGCCACTTCGGCAGGTAAACGGGTGGTGGCGTGTAGTGCCACTCAAGACCGAAGGACGGGAAACGCGCGGCAGGCGTTCCCACGGTTTCCCCGATCGTGAAATATAGATCGTGCTGAGCGGGCGAATAGCGCCCAACAGCCATCCACATTTGCAATAGGCCAGGATCAATATCGAGTAGAGCAGACCGGCGGAAGCGACGAACCTGCTCGTCAGGCAGATCGTAACGTAAGTTTATGAGCAGGCTCGATAGTTCTGCAGCCGCGTCAATATCAAGACAGCCTTCGACGGCAGCACGATCGAGTGGTTCTGCGGTGATCGAGGACAAAGCCACAGACTCGCGGAGGCCATAGGGCTCGAGCCGATCCTTCAGTAGCTTCGACAGTGTCTGCACTTTCTCAACGGGCGTGTTCGGCGCGATCGGTTCGAGCCAAATTACATCGCAGCCGCGCGCACGCAGTCCGAGCACCCAGTTCAGCGGAACCCAGAAATGTCCTCCACCCTTCAAGTAGTGAATATTTTTGGCG
>Ga0310917_10001725_pt1 | contig 10486 bp, 9 predicted proteins | sample GREbulkMGLF178_FD_203531 | JGI IMG/M metagenome (GOLD analysis project Ga0310917, IMG submission 203531) | Lab enrichment of tropical soil microbial communities from Luquillo Experimental Forest, Puerto Rico - GRE.bulkMG.LF178 | ecosystem: Environmental > Terrestrial > Soil > Tropical forest >... | reverse complement strand
GCGAGACTCCTATATAGCTGGAGAATGCAGTTCGGAAGGCAGGTGCTGAGCCCCATCCGACATCTACTGCGATTTCTCCGTCGCTGGCATCGGAGTGCTTCAGTAGGTGCAATGCGCGCTCGATGCGCCGCCTCAATACAAACTGGTCAAGTGCAATCCCAGTGTGTGATTGAAAAGCGGCTAACAATGCGCCTTCTTGGAGGGAGAATCTTCTTGCCAAGGCCGCGACCGACAAATCGACACTAAGGTGGCCCATGATGTGTTGGACAACCTGCGTGAGAAGTTTGGCCGAAGGACGTTGGCACGTGGGAATAAGCTGCGGTCGTGCTACAGCGCGATGATTGTCTTGCAAAGTGGGATCCTCGTTCTGTGCCGCCGAGACCTAGTTTGAGGTACTGGCGCGAAGGCTAATCGCAACACTATTACCATGTCAAGTGACTGCCGTCACATAGCAATGTTTACCTTGTTTACCTTTTAGTTGCTGCTGGGAAGTTCGAGGTGTATGACGTCGCCCGTCCTTCTCCTCACCTAGCGGACATCCAGTGCAACCACTAGCTTTCTCTGATTCTAGTTACCCGGGATTCTGCTCGTGGCGTCAACTGGACGAGGATGCGGGAATTTCAGATATAGGAGCGCACCCAATCTGCCTCGGGTGTAAAGCAAGCAGGTGTTAGGATTTTCGATATGCAGCAAAGCAGATTCTGGCGCTGGGCTTGGCCGCTCAGTATTGCCACTGCCGGATTAGGCACCGTCGCGGTGGCCCTCCTCCGCGGGTGCTGGCACAGGCACGTGGGTTGGCCTACGCGATTCGATGACCAGTATTCGTATCGAGTCTGCACCGACTGTGGCATCAAGCGACTGTTCGACCCCGAGTCCGCACTTTCACGGTTGGCGGTGGTTTATTAGCCACATGAGCACAGGGTAAGGGTGAGGTGTGCCCGAAATCTTGCTCCAGCTATGCCTTGTATCGCAGGAGCAGCACTGACGACTACGAGTGCGAAACGTTCGGGCTGAGAGACATCCCTGAAGCTACGGCCCGAAGAGTGATGCCGTGGTCGCATAGTGAGCCTCCCGAAAATTGGTTTCGGACTCATTGTGGCACCACCTGATTGCGGGTGTGAAGTTGCAAGAAGGTGTCGATGTCGGAGCGACGGAAACGCAGAATGGCGCCCATGCGAATCGCAGGTAATACAGGCTGGCGCCGACCGATAGCGTGGTCCCTCACCCAAGCCACCGAGACACACAGCTCACGGGCTACGTCCCGAGCGGTAAGAAGCGTCGAATTGTGCCCGAGGTCACCCATCTGTTAATTAGCTGTGCTCCGCTCCTAAAATCCCCTATTTGTTGAACGGAAAAAATGCGCTCTAAACGCTACGATCCGTCATCGCTGGGCAATTTGAAACTTTCAGACATCGACGTGTTCACAATGCAAAAGCACTTCAACGAGCTGGCTGCGCAAGGATACGTCAAGTCGATCGTGCAGAAGTCCAAGACGCTGCTATCGTCGGTACTCGGTTACGCCGTTGATCTGAAGTTTCTCCCGAACAACCCGATGATTGGCGCCAGCGGCCGGCACGCAGTACGGATGCCGAAGTGCCGAAGGAATGATAAGCCCATCGTGACCGATGACCAGGTGGCACAACTCATAGCGATGGTGGTTGACCAGCGGGACAAACTCATTCTGGTTTTGGCATTCCATTACGGCCTAAGCGCGGAGGAGGTATTCGGTCTGACGTGGGATTGCGTAGATGAAAACTTCCTGCATATCCGCCACGTCGCGTGGCTTGGAACCCTCTACCGTGATACCACCAAGCGCGAAGCTCGCCGGCGGGATCTGCCGCTACATCCTGGCCTGAAGTCGATGATTGCGGAGTGGCGAGCAGCCTCCGGCGGCGACGGAGATGCGCTGCTATTTCCCGGCAAGGATGCCCAAACCCCACTGTGGCCGAACGGCTGGCTACAGTGGGGGCTCCAGCCTGCGGCGCGACGACTCGGAATCAAGATAACGTTTCAGATCATGCGCCGGTCGTTCTCTACATCGAACCTGGCGCGCGACCCCAAGAGTGTGCAGGCAATCCCTGGGGCATAGCAAGGCAGACATTACGGCCAACATCTACGCGCAATCGCAACAAGCGAAGATGACGGAGTTGTTAGAGGAGCGCTGGACTCGTCTCGGCCTGGGCGCGACGAAGGGTGTGCAATGAAGCCCCGAGTTTTCGCTACTAATAGCTACACGGTGGCACGTAAACAGATGAAAACATTACCCAAGCTATGCCACATGCGTCGGTTCAGTAACCCGCGCCTTGATGTCTTGTCCCTGTCGCGTGCCGATAATCAATTCCAACAAGGTGAGTGCACTCCTCCAGCACATCAAGAGCAATATCGGCCTGTTCTTTGCTGACGATGAGTGGAGGCGCAATTCGTATGGTATTCGGCCCGCAACCTAGGAACAATACCCCGCGTTCGAAGGCCATCTCGACAATTCGATCGCGCTGTTCTGCCCCCGGCGTGCGAGCCGTCTTGTCGGTCACAATCTCCACGCCAATCATCAGCCCACGCCCGCGAACATCGCCCACCAGATCGAGCGTGCGCGGCCATTCGGCAATGCGCTCCATAATGTGTTCGCCAATAACCTCGGCGTTCTTTACGCCTTCGCGCTCCAGCACATCGAGAGTGGCTAACGCCGCGGCAATCGATACTGGATTTCCGCCAAAGGTAGAGGCATGCGATCCCGGAACCCAGTCCATAATCTCCGCCTTCGTCATGGTCACGCCCAGCGGCATTCCGCTGGCAACGCCTTTGGCAATGCAGACGATGTCAGGCTCTACGGCGGTGTGCTCAATCGCCCACCACTTGCCGGTACGGCCTACGCCCGACTGCACTTCGTCGGCGACCAGCAGAATCCCATGAAGGTCGCAGATCTTGCGCAGCTCCTGCATGAACACCGTCGGCGCCACCACATATCCGCCTTCGCCCTGAATGGGCTCGACGAAGATCGCGGCCACTTCCTCCGGCGGCAACACCGTCTTGAACAGCTTCTCTTCGATATAGCGCGCACAGCCGAGAGCGAATGCCTCCGCTTCCTGTGCTCCACCCACGCAGCCGTGATACACATCCGGATAGCGCACGTGCGTCACTCCCGGAACCAGCGGCGCAAAGCGCCGCTTCTGCTGCGGTTTCGAAGCGGTCAGCGACAACGCTCCCATCGTCCGCCCGTGAAACCCACCCAGGAACGCAATCACGTTCTGCCGCTTCGTGTGATATCGAGCCAGTTTCAGCGCCGCCTCAATCGCCTCGGTGCCTGAGTTGGCGTAGTAAAACTTGTGCGGGCCCTTCATGGGCGCAATCTTCGATAGCCGCTCCGCCAGCGTCACCATGCTCTCGTAATAGAAGTCGGTGCCCGACATGTGGATCAGCTCGCCCGCTTGCTTCTGAATGGCCGCGACCACCTCAGGATGGCAATGCCCGGTCGAGGTCACTGCAATTCCTGCTGAGAAGTCCAGGAACTCGTTGCCGTCCACGTCTTCGATGATCGAGCCGCGTCCGCTCTTCGCCACCAGCGGATACGACCGCGTATACGACGGCGAGATATGGTGGTGATCACCTTCCAGGATCTCCTGCGCCTTCGGGCCAGGCAGCTTGGTGCGGATTTTGGGTCCTGCAACTTGGGTCAGAGTTTGGGTGGTCATGGTCGTCTCCTGCGAAATGGCTGGGGCACGGTGCACGTGCCGAATTCCTGGCTTGCCCGGAGTGGTTGTCTTACGTTGTCAGACTGGAAAGCTTCGAGGCCGCCATTTCCGGGCCGGAGCGCAGAGGAAGACGGGAGCTAGTCGCCCGAGAAGAGATTCGGTCGTGCCATGCAAGGTGCCCGCTTGGAATCAGCCCCAGATGGGATTGGCGACCATGCCACACGCACACCAGCCTCGCATGCCGGATGCGACACGGCATAGGCGATTATCTGCGGATTGTGTACACGGCTGGACATGCTGCAAATCTTCTTAAAAATTATAGTCGGCTTTGCCCGCCCCCGTAACCCCCAAAATCGCGAGGCTCAACGCTGTTCGAGGCGGGTTGGTGCCAGGTGCTCCACACAATCCCTCATCTAGATTGGGTCTTTTCGCCCCGCTCAGCAACACAATGGGTGCCCAATCTTTTGCCCTCCTTTGGCGAAGGGTGGGGGATCGACGACAGCGCATTGATTTTTCGGTGGAAGCTCCCTGCTTTAGCATGGTGAATCGAGCACATACTCTACCGCGGGCTCTAGCCGCGGTAGCATTTCGCCTACTGGAAACTTCCCTCCCTCTCCCCGTAAACTAAGGGAAAGAAGCCCTCGTGCTACGCTGTATGTCTGGCTCAACCCAATCTTTTATAGGTGCACGGAATCAACTCCTGGCGGCAGCCATGCTGCTTGCCTTGACGGCCACGTCTGCCTGCACGCGTTCCAATGCCTCAGCGGGCGCGCCCCACGCCGCCTCGCAAGCATCGCAACAGACAAAAGCCAGCAAAGCACAAGCCGAGCAACCAGTCCCCACCCTCGCCCCCGAACTGGCCGAAACCTTTGCGAAAGCCCGATCCGGTGATGTCTACGCCAAGACCCGCCTTGCCGAGGCTTACGAAAAGGGCGAAGGCGCGACCAAGGACATCCACCAGGCTGTCACCTGGTTCACTAAGGCCGCCGACGCTGGCGACTCCAACGCCATGTACCGCCTCGGCCGCATCTATGCCACCGGCTCAGGAGTGGAAAAGGACTACGTCGAAGCCTTCAGCTGGTACAAGCGCGGTGCAAGAGCCGGCAACACCGACGCCATGTACAGCCTCGGCGAGGCCTATGAGCACGGCACCGGCGTCCGCGAAGACATTCAGCAGGCCGTCAATTGGTACGACCAAGCAACACTCCGCGGCAACAAAGCCGCCAAAGCGGCTCTTGAACGCCTCGGCGAAAGCTTCGACCGCTGACCCGACTTCGTTAACGCACGTCACCGTTGCTGGGGTGCCCCCATCCTTTGCCCTCTTCTGGCAAGGGTGGGATCGAAATCTTAATCCCGGTCCGAGCTGGATGCCCCAGGTTCGCGGCGCGCTTTTCGGCATGGGGAGCTACTTCGGCTACAGCCACCCAAAAACGCCCGCCGTCAACAGTCCGTACATCAACCCATCGACAACTTCCTTGGCAACCATGCCAACGGCTCGCCCTTCCAGATGCGTTGGCTAGATTGCCGAGCCCGTAAGCCATGAATACGACACTGCCGACGACACGAAACACCTGCAGGCAGTCGGTTCACGGCGCGAGTGTATGAGCCGCAACATACGCTGCAAAGAACCCAACCACCAGGGAGACCACAAACCGCTTCGCCAGAAATGGCGCGAGATTAATCGCACCGCTCTGCCGATAATCATCGTTCCCACCGGCCCCTGCTTGAACGTCTCCTGCGTTGCCAGTTCTTTCATCTTCCTGTGGTCCGTGAACGGAAACATATACAACCCACGCGTCACGCTCGCCGCTCGTATCGCGGCGCTGACCTTCTCCTCATCGGGCAGCCGCTTGTAATCGCTGCGGTGATATGGCAAAACCATGTGCCTGATCGAACTAGCGAAGAACACAATTACGGCTCCCAGTATGATCGGCAGCTACAGCGCAGCAAGAAAAGCCATTGCGTCCTCCTGAAAGGCGAACTCAATTGCTTGTTTTTCTTGGGAACACTACCCTTAAGACCCCTCACGTCAAGCCGTTGCTCACGTGCGAGCCGAACCACACTCGTTCCCGATTCGGGAATTTCCGCTTAGTTTCGCTCCCGACGACTGCACATTTCATTGACTCCCTGCCCTCTACCTTGCCTATCTGGTGCAGCGTGCGCTTAGAACGGTCGGATTCTGAGCTCGGATCCTTCCCTTCCCTCGCAGGATTATCCACGTAAGTCCTTTCTTTTCTGCAGGGCCAAAGGAAGTAACTAGTTAGCTCCATAAATTTGCGAATGGCGTCTGAGATTTGGATCTCCCGATTTCCTCGATGAGTATCCAGGAATGGCGCGCCGCTAAGTGCTAATTGCTAGTCGCTAATTGCTCTTTCCCTTCCCGTACAATCAAAGATTCTGCATTGCTACGGAAAGGTTCATGGCCCTTCATCTCTTTAATACTCTGTCTGGCAAAGTGGAGGAGTTCCAACCGCTGGAAGACAACCTGGTTCGCATGTACGCTTGTGGGCCCACCGTTTACGACTACGGACACATTGGCAACTTCCGCACCTTCATCGCCGTCGACGTGCTCCGCCGCTTTCTGAAGCAGAGTGGCTACAAGCTGAAACACGTCATGAACATCACCGATGTGGAAGACAAGATCATCCGCAACGCCGCGCAGCAGGGCGTCACGGTTCAGGAATACACCCAGAAGTACACGAAGGCGTTCTTGGAAGACGCCGATGCACTGAGCATCGAGCGCCCGGAGATGCTGGTCAAGGCGACCGACCATATCCATGAGATGGCCCACTTCATCGCCGAGCTGCGCGACAAAGGCTATGCGTACCCGACCGACGACGGCTGTTATTACTTCCGCATCGCCAAGTTCCCCGAATACGGCAAGCTCTCTAAGAAGGACTTCGCTGGAATGACCGACGGTGCGCGTGTTGACGTCGATGAGTACGAGAAGGACAACGCTCGCGATTTTGCGCTGTGGAAGGCCCCCAAGCCTGGGGAAGCCGAGTGGGAAACGGAAATCGGCCCTGGCCGCCCCGGTTGGCACATCGAGTGTTCGCAGATGTCCATGAAGTACCTCGGCGACAGCTTCGATATCCACACCGGCGGCGAAGACCTTATCTTCCCGCATCACGAGAACGAAATCGCGCAGTCGGAGTCGCTAACTGGTAAGCAGTTCGTGAAGTACTGGGTACACTCGCGTTTTCTGCTGGTGGAAGGCGAGAAGATGGCCAAGAGTGCGGGTAACTTTTACACCGTCCGCGACTTGGTGCTGATGGGGCACAAGCCGTCATCGATACGTTTTCTGCTTATGTCTGTACCGCACCACAAGCAGCTGAATTTCACCTTCGACGGATTGATCCAGGCGGCAAATTCAGTCGATCGGCTACGCAATTTCAAGTTGCGCTTGCAGACATCGAAGTTCGAAGCGGGCTCGAACCCCGCGGTTGCCGAACTCGCCGCGACTGCTGAGAAGGAGATGCGCGCCGGAATGGAAGACGACCTGAACACAGCGCGCGCGCTCGGCGCGATTTTCGATATGGTTCGGGATGTGAATGCGGCCCTAGATAGCGGGCAGGTGAAGCAGGATGATGTCTCGAAGGTCTTGCGGGCGCTGGAACAGTTCGACGAAATTTTTGCAGTGCTGAAGGACGATGACGCAGCCAAGGTCCGTGCGACGGTTGAATGGGCGCAAGCCGAAGGCAAATCCGATAAGATCAGCGCGGCAGCGGCGGAGATGGCGAAGGCCGCTTCCCTTTCCGACGCCGAAGTAGAAAAGCTGGTGGCCGAACACTCGCAGGCCCGTCAGGCCCGTAATTTTGCGCGCTCGGATGCGATTCGCCTGCAACTGGCCGAGAACGGCATTATTCTAGAGAACACCAAGGACGGCGTGCGGTGGAAACGCAAATAGCAGATTAGACTTCCGATTCCAGCTCAGGTATTCCTTCACTGGCGCGCTCTATTTCCCTCGGGCTATGAACTTTGGCGGTCGTCACCAAAACGACTGCGGCAATGATAACCACGCTCCCCGCCAGCATGAACCCATCGAAGCGTTCGTGCAGCACGAGCACCCCTAAGATCACTGCCACAATCGGATTTACATATGCGTAGGTCGAGACTTTGGGCGCAGCCACGTGCTTGAGCAGCCAGATGTACGCGGTATATCCAACCCAAGATCCGAAGACGATGAGATAGAGCACGGCCAACACTCCTCGGCGATTGAACACGGCCTTGTGATACTGACCGGTCAGCAAGACCAGCACGCCGTGAGTAAATCCGGCGAAAAGCACTTGCCAGCCGGTGGCGACAATCGGATCAACCTTCATCTTCCAGCTGCGTGACAACGCCGAGCCAAAGGCCCAACTCAGCGACGAGAACAGCAGAGTTAACGAGCCGAGGAGCTGCATCATCCCAAGAGCATCGCGATGCGTGAGCCTCGGCCAGACGAGTACCGCGATTCCTACGACACCTAAAGCGATGCCCATGGTTCCGCGGCGCGACAGGCGATCGCCGCGAAACACAAATGCTTCCAGCACGAGAAACCAAATCGGGGTAGCGGCGATGATCAAAGCCGCATAGCCGGTCGGAACATATTGCTCAGCCCACACCAACCCACCATTCGCGCCGACCAGGAGCAGAATTCCCACCAACGCCAGCCGACGGGCTTCCAGGAGTGTCACACGGACCTTGCGTCCCATCGCTGTGCAGACCGCCAGCATCACCGGCCCCGCGATGAGGAACCGCACCGCGCACATGACAAATGGCGGAATGCCCGACGCGTCGGTTATTCCGATCGCGAGATACGTGGATCCCCAGAAAATATAGACCAGCGCGAAGGCAACGATAACCTTCACACGCTGATTGCCTGCCGATAGAGCCGGAGGGGGGCTTAGGAGTGAGTCGCTGGTTGCAGAATCCCTCATTGCGCGGCGGGCAGCTTATGGTTGTTGCTTCGCAGTCGCTGCCCTGTCAGCAGAATGTAGTGAATTCCGGAGAGAAGTGTGAACGCGAATGTAGCGTAAAGGAAGAACTTCTTAAGCATCACAATCGCGGCAGCGCTGATGACCTGGGCCAGCACGACGAAGAACACGGCCGCGATCTGGCAAACGGTGTTGACCTTGCCGAAGATGCTGGGACGGAAATCGCGAAAGCCAACCGTTGCATATAGCGCCATGCACGTAGCGAGAATACAAACGTCGCGACTCAACACCAGCACTGTGTACTTCCACGGAATTTTATGCGCGACGGACAGCACCAGAAAAAGCGAACTCAGCAGCAGCTTATCAGCGATGGGATCGAGATACTGGCCCAAAAGCGTGCGCTGATCGAGCGTGCGCGCCAGCCAGCCGTCTAGCGCATCGCTTAGTCCCGCCAGAATCAATAGCCCCAGCGCCCACTGCCAGTTATCGTCGAGAACATTGGTGATGACGAACGGGATAAAGATGAGCCGCAACAGCGTAAGCTGGTTCGGCGCAGTCCAGAACTGATTCTTCAACCTGCCCCCAAGAAACAGCGCAAATACACAATGATTCTCCAGCAAGAAGCAGGGGCGGAATATGAATTCCAATCAAGCTTCGGACCGGCGCCCCTATGTAGATTGTCAGGTTTGTCGTGTCCGCTTGGCAACAGTGCTGACGCTGGACATGAGGAGACCTTTCGGCTGACCTGAAGAAGTTGGCCGAGGAGCTCGGGCTGAAGAAGCTAAATTTCCAGGTGTTGCGGCGCACGATGGCGACGCTGGACCAGACCAAGGGTAGCGGCAAGGATTTGCAAGGGGTATTGGGCCGCAGCCGGCCCGATATTACGGCAACCGTCTACATGCAACAGATCGAGTCGGGCGTGAGGCAGACGCTAGATGCGATCTGCTCCGAGCTGATGGCGAAGCGGGAACTGGGGGGCAGGCGCGTGACATTTTTCCCAAAAGTTTGGTACGGTTTGGTACAGTTGCCTCTCGATGATCCGCAAGTGATAGAATCAAAACAACAGGCGCGTAGCTCAGTTGGTTAGAGCGCTACCTTGACACGGTAGAGGTCAGGAGTTCGAGTCTCCTCGTGCCTACCATCTTTTCAATCACTTGCGAGTCCTCCCTTCTTCCGCTTGGTAGCATTTGGTAGCAGATAACGCGAGCCCACGGCGCGTTTTTGACCCGCTTTCAGTTCTCCGTACGCAGAATCGACCATCTGCTTCACGCTTTCCGGCAACTCCTGCATGTATTCGTTGGCAGTCGTGTCAGCTTTCGCGTGCCGTAGATGTGCCTGGATGTCCTTCACGGAGCCTTTCTTCTGTGCCAGCGTCGCCATCGAACGGCGCAGCACCTGAAAGTTCAGCTTTGATAATCCCAGCCGTTCAGCCAGCGGCCTCAGGATGCGGTTGCGGTAGTTGCCCGTATCCATGAATCCGCCCTCGCAGTTCGGAAAGATGAACGCATGCGGTGAGGGATCCGGACATTCCTGCTTCCAGAGCCAAAGCTCGTCCGCCAGTCCTTCCGGAAGGTGAACCTCGCCAAGGCTTCTTTTCGTCTTGCCCCACGGCCGAATCTTTCCCCGGTAAACCGTCTCTGTGATTGTCAGCTTGCTGCCTTCGAATGATCTCCAGCGCAACGCGAACAATTCGCTCGGACGCAACGCGTCGGTCATCTCAAGCGTCAGCAAAACCAGATCCCTGTGTGGGAGACTGGCAAGGACCAGCCGCAACAGATCCCAGGTTAGAACCGTCTTGTTCTTGCTCCGCAGATTGAGCGGCGAGGTGACATTGCGCGACGGGTCTTTCAGAAGAAAGTCCTGTTCCACGGCTTCGCTGAA
>Ga0310917_10001720_pt1 | contig 10497 bp, 9 predicted proteins | sample GREbulkMGLF178_FD_203531 | JGI IMG/M metagenome (GOLD analysis project Ga0310917, IMG submission 203531) | Lab enrichment of tropical soil microbial communities from Luquillo Experimental Forest, Puerto Rico - GRE.bulkMG.LF178 | ecosystem: Environmental > Terrestrial > Soil > Tropical forest >... | reverse complement strand
AACGCCAGGACCAGAAAGCCGGCCGCGCTGCCGAGCATGCTGATCAAGGTGAGCGGCGCGCGGCCGATGGCAAAGATCAGCCGGGCGTAGAACACGCGCGAGACCAGCGAAGCAAGCGAGCGGACGGTCAAGAGCAAACCGATGTGATCCGAACCGATGTGCCGTTCCGCGCCGAGCGCCGGTAGATAGATCACCAGCAGATCGAGCGACGTGACCGTCACCACGCTCGAGAGCATGACGGCGGCAAAGCCGCGTAACGTGAGCAGTTTGCCGATCGGGACGAAATCCCCCGGGTCATGACGGCGGGCTTTGAGCGCGGCGGGCCTGATCAACAGCGCGACGACCACGCTCGCAGCGGCGGCGGCGAGGCCGATGGCGAACAGTAGGCGCGTCGGCGGCAGCGCCGCCGAACCTCCGAGCCATCCGACCACGAATGGGCCGAGCCCCTGTCCGACCGACGCCGCGACCATGTAATAGCCGAGCGCGGTTTCCCGGCTGCGCTCGCCCCCGGAGCGCACCGCCAGCATCTGATGGCCGGCCATGCAAAACATGTGGCCGAAGCCCAAGAGCACGGAGAATCCGAGCAGATGCATCGCCGAGGACGGCCAGGCCCAGAAGCCGATGCAGGCCACGAATACCAGCGCCGAGCCGAGCCAGGCCGCCCGGGCGTCGTTGCCGCGGTCGATCCAGCGTCCCACCCGCAGGGCCGTGAACACCGGGATGATGGCGAAACCCGTGGCGATGATGCCGAGCCAGACGACGGGAAGGCCAAGCTCGATCGCCCGGTAGGAGGTGGTGATCCGGACGATGAGGATCAGCGTCTGGATCAGCATCACATGGGCGAGGAACGGGATCAGCAAGCGATAGTCGATGTCGCTCTCTGGGGCGACGCGCGCGCTCGGCTCCTCAATCATCGAAGGGTCGTATCTCGAAGCTGGATGGGCTGCGCCCGGCGGCGGTCACTTGTTTACCGGCTCACGGGTGCCGGGCAAAGGCTGCTGGGCTGCCGCGCGTCGCAAATGCGCATTGGTGGGGGCGGGAGCGACGCCGGGAGGGGGCGACCGTATCGTCTCGCCGATGGGCTCCAAGCGGCGGAAAATCGTGCTGTAGGAACCCTTAACGCGGGACTTTGCGCTACCGCCTCGCCGTCAGTTGGTCCCCGTGAGGCCAATTTTTTTCCTTATTTATCAATTCAACTTGCGCCCGTTGGGGATCATCTTCTGGGGTTGGGGATCACTCGCTTTCGTCTGGCTTGGAAAGTGCGGGCGTTGACGCGGTTGTCGCCCTGGGGAGGGTTGCGCGCACGCCGGACATCTCCGCCCAGAGTGATCGGCAGGGGGGCTTTCGCTTGGCGGGACAGCTGGTCACCGTGGTGCGACATCCGCGCGCCCTCGTGGCATTGCGCCGGACTCGCATACGACTGTCACCGTTGCGGCCGGCGCTCGAAAGGACGCTGCGCCGACCGACGATCGTGCTGACGTTGCGCCGGTCACTGGTCGCTCGCGTGCTGCGCCGATCGGCAATCGTTTTGGGCGCGATACTTTCTCGCGCCATGTTCGGGCTCAAGCTCGCACCCGGCGCCTTGGCCGTGGCCATGGTGGCTTTGGCCATCATGAACTACCGCGACGCCGAACCGGCCGCGACCGGCGGCGAGCCCGCCAACAACGAAACCGTCGTCTATCGTCGGGCGGCGCCGTCCCAGCCCCGCTCGGAAGGCGTCGACGCAGCTGACCGAAAAGACGAAGCCGGCGCCCCTTATCCGCGCGCGGTCCAAACCGTGCGGTTCGTCAATCCCGATCCGCCCCTATCCATCGCCGCCGCGGCCCGCCAGGCGATCAGGCGCGCGCTGATCAAGGTGGGTGCTTTCGTTGCGTTCCCGGGCAAGGAGTCGGCGGAGCCGGAAAGCATCGAGCTGCGTCGCAAGCGGGGCTCCGCAATCCTCGACGGCGTCGACGACTATCTGTGGGAGGTCTACCAACGAGCGCCCGTCAAAAAGGATTCGAGTGGCGACTTCACGTGGAAGGACCCGACCGCCGCCAAGCGCATGGGCCTGTCCTTGCAGGATTACGTGATCGGCGGCATGGATCCCGGCTTCCGCGAGCAGCTCTACAATGCGGGACGCGCGATGGACGCCGACGGCATTAACTGGTCGATGTTGAGCGCATTCCGTGACGACTATCGCCAACGTCTCGCCGCCGGCTTCAAGGCCCGCGGCGGCAACTCCTTGCATGGCGGAAGCCGGCGAACCGGCGGTTATGGCCACGGCCGCGCCGTCGACGTCACCGCTGTGGACGGAAGCAATCCGGAAGACGTCTGGAAATGGATCGACGCTCATGGCGGGAAATACGGGCTCGCCCGCCCGATGCCTGGCAATGATCCCGCGCACGTCCAGCAACGAGGGGAATCGAGCAGCGTCGCATCGACATTCCGCCAGAAACGCAGTCGGGTCGCCGACGCCGGCAGGCGACAGCGACACAAAGCCAGGATCAAGCTCGCCAACGCGAAGTGATCGCCGCCCGCACGGCTTATAGACTAAATCCCGTTCGTCGAGACACGCATTCGCGAGCTGGGCCCCCGCAGGCCTCGCTCGACCATAACTCTTCAAACTCTTCTTGCTCTTGGGCGTTAGCGGCGTGCGAGCACGGCGTCCTCGAACCCTGGACCTCCTGCACGCGCATCACTAGCCTGCGCCGCGATGTACGCAAGCCACGTCCTTCCAGCCGCGCGCGACTACGGTGCGCTCTACCGCTCGTTCCGCTGGCAGATCCCGGCGCGCTACAATATCGGCGTCGATGTCTGCGACCGCTGGGCCGAGATCGATCCCGCGCGCACCGCCATTTTCAACCTGGGCGCCGACGGCGCGGTGGAAGAGGTGAGCTACGGCGCGCTGCGCGAAGCCTCGAATCGCCTCGCCAACGCGCTCGCCGCCCGCGGCATCGGGCGCGGGGATCGCATCGCGCTGCTCCTGGCACAGGGACCGGCGGTGGCGGTGAGCCACATCGCCATCTACAAGCTCGGCGCCATCGCGCTGCCGCTGGCGATGCTGTTCGGCGTCGAGGCCATCGCCTATCGTCTCGCGGATTCCGGTGCGCGCGCGCTGATCACCAACGCGCAGGGGCTTGCAAAGCTCGCGGCCGGACGTGACGTCGCCTCCGGTCTCGAATTCGTGTGGTCGACCGACGGGTCGGCGGACGGCGCCGAGGACTTCCACGCGGTGCTCGCGCGTGCCGCCAGCGACTTCACGCCGGTCGCCACCTCGCCCGATGACCCCGCGCTGATGGTCTACACATCCGGCACGACGGGGCCGCCCAAAGGCGCGCTGCATGCCCACCGCGTGCTGCTCGGCCATCTCCCCGGCATCGAATTTCCGCACGAATTTCTGCCCCAACCCGGCGACCGCTTCTGGACGCCGGCGGATTGGGCCTGGGCCGGCGGCCTGCTCAACGTGTTGCTGCCGGGCCTGCATTACGGTGTGCCGGTGGTGGCGCAAAAATTCGACAAGTTCGACCCGGAGCAAGCCTTCGCGGTGATGGCGAGGATGGGCGTGCGCAACGCCTTCATCCCGCCGACGGCGCTGCGCATGTTGCGCTCAGTGCGGCGCCCCAATGCCAACGTGCGCCTGCGCTCGGTCGGCTCGGGCGGCGAGGCGCTCGGGGCGGAGACCTACGAGTGGGGCAAGTCGGCGCTCGGCATCACGATCAACGAGTTCTATGGCCAGACCGAATGCAATCTGGTGCTGGCCTCCTGCGCGGCGATCGATGTTTCGCGGCCGGGCGCCATCGGCAAGCCGGTGCCCGGCCATCGCGTCGCGGTGATCCGTCGGGACGGCTCGCGGTGCGCCGCCGGCGAGCTCGGCCAAATCGCGATCGAGCGCCCCGACCCGGTGATGTTCTTGCAATATTGGGGTAAGCCCGACGACACGCGGGAAAAATTCATCGGCGAGTGGATGACGACGGGCGACCAGGGCGTCACCGACGCGGACGGCTACGTCGCCTTTGTGGGCCGCGACGACGATGTCATCACCTCGTCGGGTTACCGCATCGGGCCGACCGAGATCGAGGATTGCTTGATCCGGCATCCCGCAGTGGCGCTGGCCGCGGTGGTGGGCAAGCCCGATGCGCTGCGCACCGAGATCGTGAAGGCCTTCATCGTGCTCAAATCCGGACATCCGCCGTCCGACGCGCTCGCCGCCGACATCCAAGGTTTCGTGAAGACGCGGCTCTCCGCGCATGAATATCCGCGCGAAGTCGCCTTCATCGACGAGATGCCGATGACCACCACGGGCAAGGTGATCCGCAGACTGCTGCGGCAGCGGGCGTGAGGGAGCGACCGGGCGCGCCGCGTGGACCGCCTTTTTGTCAGATCACCCAGCGGCCGCAGTCATGCCCGCGCGCCGCCGGATTGCTCGTTCAGTCAAGGTGATCGTTCCTGTGCGCCATCGAATCGCCGCCGTGCATCGTGGATGGCCGAGCGGTTTTGCCGGGCCCATAGGCCGAGGCTGCTCACGGGCTCGAGCAATGAATGTCCGAGCTTTGTCAGCGCGTAGTCGACGCGTGGCGGAATGGTCGGGAAGACCGTGCGGGTCACGAGGCCGTCCCGCTCCAGAGATCTCAGCGTCAAGGTCAGCATTCGTTGCGAAATGCTGCCGAGCGCCCGGCGCAGCTCGTTGAACCGTTTCGGTCCGTCCCCCAGGGTGCTGACGACCAGCACCGTCCATTTGTCGCCGACGCGCGCGAGCACCTCGCTGACGGCGCGGCAATCCTCGGGCACGTGCAGGTTACTCGGTATCAGCGATGTGCCTTCTTGCCGTCGCCGCTTGGGCATCTATCTAGCCTTGGTATCAAACCGTAACCAAGGTAGGCCGCGCATGGCAAAGGTCAAGGTCGCCGTTATCGTCGGCAGCAATCGCCGCGACTCCATCAACCGCAAGCTCGCGCAGGCGCTCGCGGGGCTGGGCGAGGGCAGATTGGCGTTCCATTTCGTCGCAATCGAGGACTTGCCCCTCTATAACCAGGACCTCGAAGGCGAGTTGCCGCCGAGCGTCGTCCGCTTCAAGTCGGAGATCGCTGCGGCCGATGCGGTACTGTTCGTGACGCCGGAACACAATCGCTCCATTCCCGCCGTGCTCAAGAACGCGATCGACTGGGGCGCGCGGCCCTATGGCCAGAACTCGTGGAGCGGAAAGCCCGCGGCCATTACCGGAACATCGCCCGGCGCGCTCGGAACGGCGGTCGCGCAATTGCACCTGCGACAGGTTCTTGGAACCCTGGGGGCCCTTGTCATGGGCGGGGAAGCCTACATCTCTTTTAAGCCGGGTCTGCTGGATTCAAACGGGACCATCGCCGACGAGACGACGCGGGGATTTCTCATGGCTTTCGTCGATCAGTTCGCGGCGCTGGTCGCCCGGCCTTCGTTTGCTCGAGAGGCAGCCGTCTAGACGCGCGATCCATCGCCAAAACTGTGCCGTCAACACAACGAACACGCTGCAGGAGGTCAAGCCATCATGTCCATTCGGCCGGTGAAACGCATCATCGAGTCCAAACCCACGATTGAAGGCGCGGGCGTGAGGCTGCGTCGCGCCTTCGGCTTCGCGGATACGGGCGAATTCGATCCATTCCTCCTGCTCGACGACTTCCGCAACGATCGCCCGGAAGACTATCGCGCAGGATTTCCGTGGCATCCGCACCGCGGCATCGAGACCATCACCTATGTCCTGGCGGGAAGCGTCGATCACGGCGACAGTCTGGGAAACCGGGGCAAGCTCGGCGCCGGCGACGTGCAGTGGATGACCGCTGGAAGCGGGATTCTGCACCAGGAAATGCCGCAAGGAGACAGCCAAGGGAAAATGCACGGCTTCCAGCTCTGGGCGAACCTGCCGTCATCCCTGAAGATGACGGCGCCGCGCTACCAGGACATCAAGGCCGCCGAAATTCCGGAGATCGTCGACGATGACGGCACCCGCATCAGGGTTGTCTGCGGAGACTTCTGGGGTCGGCGCGGTCCGGTCGAGGGGGTTGCCGCCGATCCGCGGTATCTCGATATCTTCGTCCCGCCAGGCCGGCGCAAGACGCTGCCGGTCGAGACGGGGCGGCACGCCTTCGCCTACGTATTCGAGGGCTCCGGAACGTTCAGCTCGGCGTCGCAGCCGTTCGGGGTGCTGACGGAAAAAGCCGGGGAGGGAGGCGAAGCGCTGATCCGCGAGCGAACGGGAAATCGATCGCTGGTGCTGTTCGATAGCGGGGACGAGATCACCGTGCAGGCCGGCGAGGAAGGAATGCGCTTCCTGTTGGTCTCCGGCAAGCCGATCGAAGAGCCGGTGGCGTGGTATGGCCCGATCGTGATGAACACCCAGGCCGAACTTGAGCGCGCATTCGCGGAGTTGAAGGATGGGACGTTCATCAAGCGAAGTTGAGCGCGCTCGGCACGGGGCGGGGTCGTCCGCGCTGGCTGTTTGTCTACAGGAACGCCGGCCCACACGTCGGGGCTGAGACTCCGCGAGTGTCGGTCGCATGATGCTTCACAGCGCCGCCGCGGCGGTGCCGATATAGGCGGCGATGACGCGCGGATCTTTCAAGACGTCGCCGGGCGCGCCTTCGGCCAACGTTCGCCCGTAATCGAGCACGTGGATACGGTCGGCGAGATCGGCCACCATCTCGAGGTCGTGCTCGATCCAGATCATGGTGATGCCGAGCTCATGCTTGATGCGCAGGATGAACCTGGCCAGATCCTCGCGCTCGTCGCGATTGAGCCCCGCGGAGGGCTCATCGAGCATCAGAATCGTCGGCTCGAGCGCGAGCGCGCGCGCAAAACCGACGAGCTTTTGGATGCCGAAGGGAAGACCGGCGACGCTGGCGTGACGGTAGCGTTCGAGCTCGACGAATTCGATGATGCGCTCGACGGCTGCCCGGTGGCGCACCTCCTCGCGGCGCACGCCCGGGAGGAAAAACATCTCTGCCAAGGGATTGGTGCGGATGCGCGCGTGCCGACCGGTCAGGAGGTTGTCGAGCACCGACATCTGCGCAAACAACTCGCCATGCTGGAACGTGCGCGCGAGCCCGAGCCGGGCGATCTCGTGCGGCGCGCCGCCGGCGATAGGGTCGCCACGAAAACGGATCTCCCCCTGACCGCGGTAGATGCCGCTCACGCAATTGAGCACGCTGGTCTTGCCGGCGCCGTTCGGACCGATCAGCGCGAACAGCTCCCCCGCCGCCACCGCGAGCGACACGCCGTCGAGCACGGTGAGGCCGCCGAAGCGCAAAGTGAGGCGGTCGATTTCGAGCTCAGCCATACCATCTCCGGCTGCGGCGATATTGCTTCACCTCGCGATAACTCCTGCGCTCGCCGCTCTTGAGGCCGAGATAGAATTCCTGGATGTCCGGGTGGCGACGCAGGCGCTCGGCCGTGCCGTCGAGCACGATCCGCCCGTTCTCCATGACGTAGCCGTAGTCGGCGATCTCGAGCGCCACCGTCGCGCTCTGCTCCACGATGAGGATCGTGATGCCGAGTTCGCGCCGGATCTCGGCAAGCCGGCGCAACAAATCTTCCACCACCACCGGCGCGAGGCCGAGCGAGAGCTCGTCGACCAGCAGCAATTCAGGCCGGCACACGAGGGCGCTCGCGAGCGCCAGCATCTGCCGCTCGCCGCCGGACAGCAGGCCGCCGATGCGGTTGCGCAGCGCGCCGAGCTGAGGAAAGAACTGGTAGACCAGCGCCTCGCGCCGCCGGCGCTCGATCGCCGCGGTGCCGTGCGGAACCGGCACGACGAGGTTCTCGGCCACGGTGAGATTGGGGAACACCTTGTCGCGTTCAGGCACCAGCACGATGCCGCGCCGGGTGTTCTCGTGCGGCAGCCGGTTCTCGATGTGCTCGCCCCTGAAGTTGATCGCGCCTTCGGTGACGCGCGCGTCGTCGAGGCCGAGGAACCCCGAGATCGCCCGCAAAGTCGTGGTCTTTCCGGCGCCGTTCGTTCCCAACAGCGCAACGATTCGTCCCGTGTCCACCGCGAGCGTGATGCCCTGCACGGCGGTTACGGCGCGGTGATAGACCACTTCGAGCTTCTCGACCGTCAACAGCGTGTTGGTCATCTGCGCGATCCCGACGCCGAGCGGTGCCTGAACGGCCAGAGCAGGAAATAACTTTGGATGCGACGCCAAATTCCAACCAGCCCGAGCGGCTCGAAAATCAGGAACAGGATCATGACCAGCCCGAAGGCGGCGTAGTTCACCGCGAACAGCAAGCTCGCATAGCGTTGCGCGCCCGGCAGCGCGAGCAGACCAATTTCGATGATGTAGGGAAAGATGGTGACGAAGGTCGCGCCGAGGAGCGCGCCGAGCAACGAGCCCATGCCGCCGATGATCACCATGCCGAGATATTGGATGGTGAGGAAGAGCGAGAAGGCCTCGACCGAGACGAAGCCGCGGTAATAGGCGAACAGCGCACCGGCAACCGCGGTGACGGCGGAGCTGATCACGAAGGCCAGGAGCTTGTAGCCGGCGATGCCGATGCCTAGCGCCTCGGCGACGGTCTCATGCGCGCGAATGGCGCGCCAGGCCCGGCCGGTGCGCGCGCGCAGAAGATTGAGGCAGACCAGCAGCGTCGCCGCCGCCGCCACCAGCAGAATGAAGTACCAAGCGCGGCCATCGCTGATGGAAACGCCGCCGAGCCTGGGCGGATCGATGACGATGCCGGTCGAGAAGCCGCGTCGCGATTCGTACTCGCCGCCGAGATAGATCACCACGAAATGCAGCGCGAGCGTGCTCACCGCCAGATAGAGCCCGCGCAGGCGCAACGACGGCAGTCCGAAGATGACACCGAGCAGCGCCCCGACCAGCGCGGCCGCGGGTAGCGTAATCCAGAACGGCGCATTCGTCTCCCGGAACAGGATTCCGACCGTGAACGCACCCGCCGCGATGAGGCCGGCGTGTCCGAGCGAGATCTGGCCGGCATAACCGGTCAGCAGCATCAGGGAGAGGGAGCCGACGCAGGCGAGAAAGACTTGGCAGGCGAGATCGAGCTGGAACGGAGAGGCGATGAGCGGGAACGCCAGCAGCGCGATAACGAAAACGCCGAGGCTCCTGCGTTCGAGCCGCGTTCCGATCAGCGCGAGGTCCTGCTCGTAACCGGTGCGGAAATAGCCGCTGGCGCGCGGTTGCCTAGACACGGTCGAGCTCCTCGCGCGTGCCGAACAGCCCCCACGGGCGCACGATCAGGGTGGCGATGAGCACCAGGAACGGCACCACGTCGGAGAGCAGCGGATCGATATAGTGGATGGCGAGGACCTCGGCGCCGGCGACGATGATCGCGCCGGCGAGCGCGCCGACCAGGCTGTCAAGCCCGCCGACCAGCGCCGGCGCGAACGCCTTGAGCCCGATGACGACCATGGTCTGGTCGAGCCCGGAATCGAGCGCGATCAGCATGCCTGCAATCGATCCGGTCAGGGTCGAAAGGCCCCAGGCGAGCGCATAGATCGCGTTGAGATTGATGCCGCGCTGTGCCGCGAGCAGGGGGTTCTGCCCACCCGCGCGCAGCCGCACGCCCCATCGCCCGAAGCGCAGGAACGCGAACAAGGCGCCATAGACCAAGATGGTCATGACCACCATCAGCGCCGCGCAAGTCGAAATCCGGGCGCCGCCGACAAGCTCGATCGAGGGATTGGAGAACTTGAGCGCCTGCAGCGGATGCTGTTGCGCCGCCGACCAGATCAGCACGATCAGGCCGCGCAACAGGATGCCGATCGCGATCGTGGTGAGGATGGCGGCTAGCACCATCTCCCCGGTCATCTTGCGCATCAGCAACAGATAGACGAGGACGCCGACGGTCAGGCTCAGCACCACCGCCGCCACGATCGCGGTGGCGGGATGGCCGACGAACAGCGAGGCGGTCGTGTACAGGAGATAGGCGCCGAGCATGGCCAGTTCGCCGTGGGCCATGTTCATGACCCGGCTCACGCGATAGATGAGTACGTAGCCGCAAGCGAGCAGCGCGTAGATCGCCGCGAGCACGGTGATGTTGACGATGAGCTGCAACGACTGACGCTCTCGCGGTCATTCCGGGGCGGGGCAGCGCCGGCAAGTGTACGCAGGCTACGCAAGCTTGGCTGCGGGTGCCCGCGAGCCCGGGATCCATAAACTCAAGCTTGGATTAACCCCGGGCTCGGCGCGGGTTCCGGTGACCGGCACCCAAGCCGGTCACTTCACGTCGTAGGCCACCCAGTCCTTGGTCACGGTGACCGTCGATTTTGCGGGGTCCCAGCGGTAGACGCGATAGTATTGGCGCGTGCGGAAGTGGTTGTCCTTGCTCCATTCGATCGGCCCGCCGCGCAGGCCTTGCGTGTCGACCTTCACGGTCTCCATCGCGGCGCGGATTTTTGCGGCATCGGCCGGCCAGCCCGCACCTTTGAGCACGGCTTCGAGCACCAGTCCGCCGATCCAGCCCTCGGTCATCTGCTCCGCCGGATATCGCACGTTTGCTTTCTTGGCCTCGTCCACGATCTGTTTG
>Ga0310917_10001718_pt1 | contig 10499 bp, 9 predicted proteins | sample GREbulkMGLF178_FD_203531 | JGI IMG/M metagenome (GOLD analysis project Ga0310917, IMG submission 203531) | Lab enrichment of tropical soil microbial communities from Luquillo Experimental Forest, Puerto Rico - GRE.bulkMG.LF178 | ecosystem: Environmental > Terrestrial > Soil > Tropical forest >... | reverse complement strand
GAAACGCGGGCATAAATGGCAACTCGCATCTTCCATCACCTCCCGGGTAAGGAATTCATAGATTTCACGAAGTTTCTCGCGATGAAAGTCTTTTGTCCCGCTCCAGGCCGGACGAGGAACACTCTGTGCGCAAAGGATGAAGGGAAAATCCGGGGGCCCGCCGGGGAGCAAGCTGGCCACTCCATATCGGCGAACGCGCTCCAAGGACCAGGAAGCTGGCTCCGAGTGATCGAGTGCCTCGCAACGCACATTTTCATAAATCCCCTGCACGGGGTCGTCGCCCGCGACGAATACGTCTCGCCGGCTCTTTCCGCGGCGAGTGAAGTTTTTTTTTCAGTCCCCGCAGCACGGTCGTCCGATGAAGCGCGATGCCATAGCGCTCCTGGATCAAAGCGGCCAAGTGCCCCGGGTCGATCGTGGGATTCTCTTTTTTCTGCGCGAGGGCGAACTCTAAGAGCTCGCCTTTTAGTTTGACCGGGCCCTTGCGGCCTCGCTTGCGCGACAGGAAAGAACTAAATCCTAGCTCCTGAAAAGCCTGCTGAATCTGATAGAAGCTTTCTCGGCTAAGGCCGAATTGGCGGCACACCTCGGCCACCGGGTCTTCATCGACTGAGTGGGCGCGTAACATCTCGTATTTGACCTGCGCGAAATCATAGGGATCGAAGAAATCCGTAGGGAAGAGTTCCGAGCGCACGGCTTCGGGATGCGGATTCAGGGTCCCGGAAGCCAGCAGGGCTTCTCGTTTGGCCGGAGTGGTCATGGACAACCCTATAACAAATCGGCCACAATATGTCAATATATTACTGCACAGATATGCGTAACGGGTAATTATGACGCCAAACCAATGCCTATCTGCATCGACAAACATGCGATTCACTAAATTTGCTGACTCCGACAGTGCACACAATGGCTGACATATGTGCATTTATTTCTTGACACCATTTGTTTCTTCCTCCCCTCTGGCTAACCGCCATTGCTTCCACGATCTTGCGTATAGCGGGTGCTTCTTCAGGCTGGTCAAAAAGCTCACCGAAAACGCCAGATGGGGATTTATGTCACGCATGAGATGACTCGCGTGAAAGCGCTATATCGCAGCTGGGCGATTCCTTGTGCAGGCCGGGACGTCTACTATACGCGCCATCGCAACACGTGGCTGGCAAAGATCCCGCATGCCGGCGTGCGCCGGCGAGCCGAACATCTCTACCAACACATGGACATCCTGAAACGTTGCGGCAGCAGGCAAGGCGCGAGCTGCTGGCGGAGAGTCGCAAACACACTATCACCGCCCAGCTAAGACAGACCCCTTCTCTGGGACCGATTCGTTCGGCACTGCTGGTGGCGCTGATCCAAACTCCGCATCGCTTTCGCACCAAGCGGCAATTGTGGGCCTACAGGGGACTGGCCCTGGAGACCCGGATCCGTGCGGAATACTGCTATGTGGAAGGCCAACTGCGCCGCTCCAAGAAACTCCTTTCCATCCGCGGTCTGAATAAGGACCATAACCATGATCTGAAAGGTTTGTTCAAAGCGGCCGCCATAACCGCGAGTGCACGTCCCGGCCCATTGCACGACTTCTACCAAGCCTCGCTCGCCAAAGGCATCCAGCCGGCCATGGTACGGCTTACGCTCGCGCGCAAGATCGCAGCCATTACGCTAACGCTTTGGAGAAAAGGAGAAGACTTCGACCCAGAAAAACTGAAATCGCAAGCCGCTTGAGCGTCTCCAGGAAGAACCCCGTCCATCTCCGCTGCGTTTGATTCTGGTGGTGGCCACTCGGTTCTTGAGACGCTCGGGTTCGAGGGTGAGTATCCCAATGGGCTGTAGGCAGGTGCCTCTGGCACTCAGTCTCTGTGATAACCCTATACCCCGAGGGGTGCCTCAGAATCAAGCGTCCTTCATCGCTGGCAGGGGCTGGAAGTCACGCAACTCTTCTTCGCTTCCGGTCGAGGGAAAAGTATTTTCCTTGACATTCCCCTTTATAGAACAGCCCTTAGCACTCAAAACTCACGCTCAGCGGGTCAGTGAGTGGCGATATTCGGCAACAATCGACCGACGGCATTACTTCAGGAAGCGAAACGAACCGAGGGTACGTCGCAGCATTCTGCGTCCCTGCTCGTGATCCTTGCACCGTGACATGGCTTGCTTCTGCTACTCACGCCGTGATTGAAGGCGCAGGCTGCCGCCGCTGCCATATGAAATAGGCAGGTACTCCCGAAGTGATCAGAAGCAGGCCGGCGAGCGAAGGAATGGGTCGTTTCACCAACATGTTTACGAGGAACCAGGCCGTGAAGGCAAGAAACAACAGCGCTGTTGTCGGGTAGCCCCACATGTGGTAAGGGCGTGGCGTGCCAGGGTGAGTGCGGCGCAACACGATCAGCCCTGCAACCATAACTCCGTAAGACAGCCACAGTGCGAACATCGCATAGTCGAGAAGAGTTTCATACGAGCCGCTGATCAGGAGGGCGGCCGCCCAAAGACCTTGTGCAACGATGGCGAAACCTGGCGTTTGGAATCGTGGCTGGATCTCGCCGAATCGTCGGAGGAACAGCCCATCGCGCGCCTGAGCGAAGTAAAGCCGCGGGCTCGTGAGGAAGCAGCCATTCAGCGTACCGATGATAGAGAGCAAGACGATGAGTGCCACGGCGCCACCGCCGGAGGACCCGAAGACGCGCTCGGCAACGCTGGCGCCCACATGGTCGCTGGCAGCGATTTCCGCAATGGAAAGCACACGCAGGTAGGCAAGGTTCGCCAACAGATAGACGACAATGCAGACTGTGGTGCCGAGGGCAAGGGCCAGCACGATGTTGCGTTGCGGATTGCGGACTTCGCCGGAGACAAAGCTCATCTGGATCCAGCCGTCATACGCCAGCATGCAGGCGATCAGGGCAACCCCAAAACCACTAAACGTGACGCTGCCGTTAGCCGCGGCTGACATGGGTGCGGCTTTGCCCCATAAAAATGCGGCGGCGATGATCACCACCAGTCCGAGCAACTTCGCTGAAGTGAACAATTTCTGAACTGCGGCACCGAGGGTCACGCCCCGATAGTTGATGATGGTGAACAGCGCGATAGCACCGAGGCCCAACTGCTTCGCCTGTAATCCTGATAGCGGAAAAAAGTAGGAGCAGTAGAGCGCCAGTGTCACAGCGAGCCATGCTACTTGGGCAGTGCGTGCCACCAGAAACATGGACCAGCCACAGAGGAATCCGACGAGCGGTCCCCATGCCTCGCGCATGAAAACGTATTGGCCACCAGTGGCCGGTAGCATGGCCCCGAGTTCTGCGCATGCCAACGCACCAAAGAAGGAGACCACTCCGGCAAGCACCCACACCGCGATCATGAGGAAGACAGAATGAAGTTCGCGAGCAATGAGATTCGGGACAACAAAGATACCGCCGCCAATGACAATGCCGATGACAATCGCGAGAGCGTCCAGCAACCCAAGACTGCGAGGGAGTTCAGAGCGAGCGGCAGAACGGTCCATCCATTGGCACTATACGCCGAATGCCGCGCAGACGAAGGCCGGTAAAACCTCAACGAGCGATATGACGATGTTACGCCAGGTTCGCGGCTGGTTCGTGCTGAGACCTCCGCACATCCATAGAATTTTGGGGCTAACCGTTACGGTCGAACCTCACTCGACCACGTCTCTAGGTCACGTACATGGCCCGCATCTACACCCGGAGTAGACGTGCCGCAATGTCAGACCATACATGTGCAATTATTCCGGGACGCAGACTCCGACGCCAGACTGCAAGAACACCAAAAGCAAACGTCATTAAGGGGGTCATGATCGGAGGGTTTGCACTCGTTGCATCACCAGCCGTTTACGGAGGAACGGGGGTAAAAACCTTCATTGTGAGCCAAGACGGAGTGGTGTACGAGAAAGATCTTGAGCCCCAGAGTTTGAACGAATTCCAAAAGATGGAGCGGTTCAATCCGGATGCATCGTGGGCAAAACAATAATAGAGGGGAACTCGATGTTGGATTGCGTCGCTGCCTGGATATCAGCACACCAATCTCCTCCATTGGAACTTTCGTTCAGTTAGAGTCGCCTGTCGCCACAAGATGGGTTTTTCTCATTTGAGAAGATAGGACAGCACACAGACTACAGGTCGTACAGAGACGCAGCTAGCCTCTTCAGTCCACGATCGCAAGCAATGACATCGAGATGAATTGATGTCCAGTCGGCGAGCAATACTGTCTCACTACCCTCTCCATCATAAGTCTTGAGATAGCCTTTGCAGGACTGACAATAGTCGATGCGCAGGCCTCCTTCTCCCTCAACCTTCACGACCGCGAGGTGTCGATCGTCTTCGTTCTCGCAGAACGGGCATCCGGTTCGCCTGTAACGCCAAACTGTGCGGCAACAAGCGCAAGAGAGAAGTCTTTGCCGGCCTTGATCGGCACCTATAAGTTGAGCCATCGACGGCAGAGATCCGCATGTCGGGCAATAGTTCCGAAGCCACTGCTCTTCATCTCGCCAGGTTCTAAACGCATCCGTCAAGGGCAGCAGGTATCGAGCCATCACCGTCCAGCCGAGGTATCGCAGAAGTCCGGGACACTCGGACGCAAAGGCACTTCCGTCAAGCAACCAGTCCGTAACACGCCGCTGTGGATCCGATTCACAATTGAGCTCGGCATCCAGGATACGAGCCTCCTCAGCCATGTTACCTGGCAACGAACTTGAGGCCAATCTCTTGATCAATGCCCTAGCTTGTACTTCCACCGGTGCGAGGTCGATCGGAGCCGAACTCCGCAGAAGGGGTACTCCATCAAGAAAATCAGCAATGTAGTTTTCCCATCTTGGAGCAAGAGCGGTGACAACTGACAGTTCGGATGCCACCTTGTCGACCTGGGCATGAAGGGATGAGACGGTTTGTAGGTATGGATGCGTCCTCAGCCAAGCATCTTGAGTCACGGGACTAATATCCGTGACCCACTTCTTCCTTGGGGAGGAGAGGTACCAATCGTGCACCAAGACCAAAGAGGAAGATGGTAGCGGCGATGAGACCAATCGAAATGCCCCATTCAAAGATGGTCGGTGCATACGTCTTCGGCGCAATCTGCGGCATAGGGCCCTTCAAGTCCATGGCCAAGAGCACCACATTCACGCGGTTGAAAACTACACCTGCCGTGGTGAGGAGGGCTCCGATGAAAAGTATCCTCGGACGCTCACGCAGCGGGGCACTGGCTAGTAAAGCCAACGGCACAAGACCTCCCAGAAAAACCTCTGTGGCGAAGAGCATGCCCAATTTTCCAGAAAATGCGGCGGCGAGCTGCCCGCGAACTACCATGTCACCCAAACGAAAGGCAAGATAGGCTAATAGCGCCCAAAAAGTGATCTTTCCCATTGCTGATAGTTGATGCATTCGGAGAGGCCGATCCCATCCCTTCGCCATCCACATCTCGACCAGGATAATGAGAGCGGTTCCGGCCGCGATCGAAGAGAGGAAGAAAGAGATGGGCATCACGGGCGACCACCATTGGGAGCCAAGTTTGTCCGGCATAAGCAGGAAAAGCGAACCGAGCGAACTCTGATGCATGGTGGAAAGAGTCACAGCCGCGATTGCCAGCATGATGGGCTCAGCCTTTTTCCCTCGGGCTCGGGAAGACCACGCGAGAAGAGAAAATAAGATCGCCGCTAAAGCCGCATAAATAAGGTTACGGGACATCAAGTAGACGAACAATGTAAGTGCAAACGCAACATAAGCGCCGGACCAGCGCTGCCAGGTTTCCATTGCTTTCTGAAGTCCCCATCGCTCGAAAGGTACCGGCAGGAACTCGAGAAGCAGAACGGTGACGTAGAGGCCTACGCACCAGGAGACTTCAAACATGGCTGAATGCTCTGGTGCCTGAATGCCAAGCTGATAGAAGTGCCACGGCAGGCCGAGGTCAGCGATCAGCGTCACTGCGACAAATGAATAACTCAGCAAGCCCATGAGCACGGCCGAGCGGCCCATTGAATAGAGATCCTTGCGCTGAAAGAGGTAGATGAAGCCAGCCGTTGCGAATGCACCGGCCGCCACTGCTATCCAAACCAAGTCGAAGACAATCCACAGGCCCCACGCATACGTATTAGAGAGATGCGTGCTACCACCGAGGCCGAGAGCGAACCGCGCGATTAACGAAACAGCTCCGAATGCCATGAGCACCAGCATGATCGAATTGAACGGTGTCAACAGCTTGTGCTGAATGGGCTCAAACTCCACGTGATGGGTCTGACTCAAGGTGTCAGCGTTCGCAGTTGTCGCGGTTGCAACAGATATTCTTCGTTTGACAAGGGCGTAAGTACCGGCAAGCAGTGCGCCTACAGCCATCACGGCAGGAGGGACTGCATGGAGAGCCATACTGGAGAATGCCGGATATGGTTTATCGCTAACGTCAGGGAAGCCGAGCTTCTCAAAAGGTACCGAGGATAGATACAGCACGCTGGCACCGCCCGCCTCTTTCTCTCCGTAGATGTGATCTACGTACTTTTCAGGATGACTGGAGATGCGATTGCGCGCCTCCTGAAGCATATCGTCTCGGGTTCCGAACCGAAGACAGTCAGCCGGGCAGGCTTTCACGCAAGCTGGCGTAACAATCTTCTCGCGGTAATTCTTGTTTTCCTGCTCAGTTAGTGACAGGCCGTTGCGCGCGACGGGTACAGGCTGGTCGGAGCGGTCGGCACAGTGCGTGCACTTCTGGATCTTTGGAGCATGTGAGTCCCATTCCGCCGTGGGTACACCCCACGGGCACGCCCAGATGCAATAGCGGCAACCGATGCACTTGTTGGCGTCGTATGTGACGGGACCGTCAGGCTGCCGCGAAAGGGCAGTAGTCGGACAGGCCGACGCGCATGCCGGCTCCAAACAATGCAGGCAACGCCGCATGCTGAAAAGATAATGCAGGCCTCCGGGGGCATTCTCGTCAGGCAGTTCATGAAACGTGATCAACGTATAAGTCTTGGCGCTGAGGGTGACGGGATTCTGAAAACCTAAACTAGGTTCCAGCTCCGTATGTTCTCCATCGCGATCGTTCCACTGTTTGCACGCAACCTGGCACGCCCGGCATCCGATGCACTTCGTAATGTCGATCAGCGTCGTCTTGATTGGCGTCGCGGTTGCGGGTTCTGTCATGATCTTCTCGCGGTAACCTTGGGAACCGTTTCCCCGGACTGCACCTTAACCACGTTGACCAGACACGCCTTGGTTTCCTGCGTTCCCGCTCCTGGATCTACTGCGTCAATCGTTAGGTGATTTACGCTGGGACCGGCCGAGAGACCTTGATAACCCCAGTTATACGGCATCCATACGATCGTCACCTCGTGACCGTCCACCTGGAGGGTCTTCATCCTCGGAGTGACGACAGCTTTTACCGTGAGTTCACCTCGCGCCGATGTGATTTTCACCCAGTCTCCCGTTGTGACCGCTAGCTTCGCGCCGAGGCTTTGCGGCATTTCGAGCATGGGCTCCGGAACCAGTTCGTTCAGCCATGGAATGTTGCGCGTCGAGGAACCTCCGCACCAGTGCTCCGCTACTGTCGATGTCATCAGGACGTAGGGATACTCCGCGACCCCACCAATCGGCTGGTGAGATTTGATCCGCGGATATTTCAGCACTGGATTGTGTTTCACCTCCGGGTGCAGGACGTTCTCCACCGGACTCTCCACGGGCTCATACATCTCTGGCAGCGGACCGTCCTTCGGCACGTACGCCACGTCGCGAGGAACCTGCGGATTCTTCGGATCTGGATCTTTGTAGACAGCGGCGAAGAGGCGCCCGACACCTTCGGGATTCAAGTGGAATGCCCGCTGGCCGTTCGGCGTACTCGGCCCGTCGGTTAGCACCGGGACGTCGGGCACGTCATATCCGGTCCAACGCTTCGCTTGCTCGTCCCACCAGACGATGGTCTCTGAGCCCGGATACGGCTTGCCGTGTCGATCGCACGACGCTCGGTTATAGAGAATGCGCATGTTATTGGGCCACGTCCATGCGAAATTCGGATATAGGCCTAAGCCTCCCGGATCCGTGCGGGAGTCGCGACGCTTGGTGAGGTTCACCCCGCCGCTAAAAACCCCAGCGTAGATCCAGGCTCCCGAAGAGGTCGAGCCATCAGCCTGAAGGTCGGCCACTTTGGTGACGAAGTCGCTAGCTTTCAAACTGCTGCCCGCAATGTCACGCAACGCACGGCCGTTGATCTCGCGCAGCACGTCCTCGGCGCTCGTATATGTCCAAGAGGCCTTCTTGATAATGTCGTCCCTTGGCTCGGTTGAGTCTTTGACGAGCTCGCGCACGCGGCGAAACACAAGATCAACAATCTCACCATCGGGTTTCGCCTGCCCGGGTGGTTTCACTGCCGCGTGTCGCCACTGAACCATGCCGCCCGAGTTGCTGATGGTGCCGTTCTTCTCCATGAAGAACGCGGCGGGGAGCAAGATCACCTCGGTGGAGATGGACTTCGGATCGACACCCGGGCGACGCCAGAACGCGGCCGTTTCCGTCTCCCAGATCTCTTGAACCACGAGCATCTCTAGCTTGGCCATCGCGTCGAACGTCAGATTCAGGTTGGGTGTCGTCACCGCCGGATTCTGCCCGACGATCCACAACATCTTCATGTCTCCGGCGAGAGCACTCTCGAAAATTGACATAGTGCCGTAGTCTTTCGTGGCGCTTCGCTTGGGCAGCCAGGCGTAGCCGAAATCGTTTTTGGGAGTGGCAGCGTCTCCGTAAAACGCTTTTAGCGTGTTAACGAGGAACTTGGCGTCTCCTGTCCCGTTTCTCTTCACGTACTCCGCAAGCGTCGGTTCCGTATGGGTGGGATAGTTGAGATAGCCTGGCATGTAGTTGTTGAGGACTCCCATGTCGCACGCGCCCTGCACATTGGGCTCGCCCCGCAGCGCGTTGACACCGCTCCCCGGCTTGCCAACGTTGCCCAGCAGGAGTTGCAGGATCGTAAACCCACGAATTCCTTGCACACCGGTTGTGTGCTGGGTCATTCCGAGCGCATACAGGATGGCTCCGGGCCGATTCTTGGCCATAGTTTCAGCAATCTGCTGGATCTGTGTTGCCGGGATGCCGGTGATGCGCTCTCCGGTCTCGAGCGTGTACCTCGAAACGAATTGCTGGAGGCGCGCGAAGACGCAGTGCAGATCATCCAGACTGCTGGCAACCCGTGGGTGACCGCCGCCGTCGAGTTGGTAGCCCCAAGTCTCTGTATCGTACTTGTACTTCTCTTCGTCAAAGCCGCTAAACAGCCCACCCTTGAAATCGAATGCGGCATTGCCAAGGAAAAGGGCGTTGGTATGAGTCACGATATAGTCCTCGTCGTACAACTTGTGAACGAGAACATGGTTGATCATCGTGTTAAGAAACGCGGCGTCGGTACCGGGACGAATGCGGGCATACATATCGGCCGTCGCGGACGTCCGGGTGAATCGAGGGTCGACGTGGATGATGACTGCCCCATTCTCTTGGGCCTTACGGATCCACTTGAAGGCCATGGGGTGGTTTTCTGCCACGTTGCTGCCTTCCACCAGAATCGCCTTGCAATGCTGCAAGTCGATCCAATGATTGGTCATTGCCCCGCGCCCGAATGCAGCCCCCAGACCGGGGACCGTGGGGCTGTGTCAAAGTCGAGCCTGGTGTTCGACGTATGCAGTGCCGAGCAAGCGCGCCGCTTTCTGGAACAGGTAGCATTCCTCGTTGGTGTTCTGAGCGCCGCCCATGAAGGCAAAAGCATCTGTCCGGTTGACCGGGACCTCTGCGTCACCTAGCTTCTCAGTGGCGGTCCAAGTTGTGTCGCGTGTCTTCCGGATCTTCTGCGCGACCCGATCCACTGCGTCTTGCCAGGAAATCCCCTCCCAGTGGTCGCTGCCCGGCGCACGGTAACGCGGCGTTGTGAGCCGGTTCGGCGAGGCATGCGTCGCGAACATGGATATGCCCTTTACGCACAATGATCCCCGGTTCACGACATGGTCATAGTCGCCTTCCATTGCGATCAACTTCCCGTCGCGCACGGCAGCGATCATGCCGCATCCGCATGAACAGAAGTTGCACGAGGTAGTGAACTCGTTCACGTTTGAAAGCTTCAATTGCTGAGTCGCGGCCCGCACTGTCGAAAGGTCTATGAGTCCACCGAGCGCCAACCCGGCGCCACCGCCTGTGGCTAACCTCAACAATTGTCGGCGCGAGACGTTTGTCGGACTGCGCGTGTCGGGGTTGGCGTCCGATTGACGCGAGGAGTTGTGGATTCCTGCAGCCTTAAAGGGCTCCATAAACATCCCCAGACTGTGGCGCACGAGCAATAGCTCTGCTAGGCGTCAGCAGTGGACACGAGTGACAACCCATAGACTGAGCCGTTTCATCCAAATGCGGAATATTAAGCGCAATCTAGTGCAAAACCCCTAAACGGTCAACTGCCGACCGGTTTTCTGTCGGTAGCACATCAAATGTCCGGTCGAATTAGCACGTGATATGTCCGCTTTTCCGGCGGTGAGAGTAGGAGACCATGCGAAG
>Ga0310917_10001707_pt1 | contig 10535 bp, 10 predicted proteins | sample GREbulkMGLF178_FD_203531 | JGI IMG/M metagenome (GOLD analysis project Ga0310917, IMG submission 203531) | Lab enrichment of tropical soil microbial communities from Luquillo Experimental Forest, Puerto Rico - GRE.bulkMG.LF178 | ecosystem: Environmental > Terrestrial > Soil > Tropical forest >... | reverse complement strand
GGGACGACCGCCTGGGCCATCATGCTCGCGAGCGGGTCTTTCGCCATCTTATCCTCCAAACCACTTGCCGAGTTGCGCCGCCGTGATGAGCGGTCCTCGGCCGGGGCGGTAGCCGGCTCCCGGCACGTCGTATTGGATCACGCCCGGCGGGAGATTTCCAGTGGCCGGCGGGCTCGTCTGGACGCCGGTGGACGTGGGCATGGCCTTCTGTCCAGGCGCGGTGACGTCGCCCTCGGGGGTCACGAAATAGCCTCCGCCCAGATCGTAATTTCCGCCATCTGGACGGGGCGGCGGCAGCGGGACATTTGCGCCCCCGCTCGCGTCATTCGGCCGGACCCCCGGCGGATTGAGCTTGAGCCGGAGATAGTTGCGCCCAGGCATGATTCCGCCGGGCTCGATCACGTTCGCCAGGATTTCCGAGAGGGTCGGCATTTACACCATCCTCGCTTGAGGGTTCATCGCGTATTTGGACACGGGCTGTCCGATCGTTTTGACGGTGAAGAGGTCGTGGAGGTTCGCGAGCTGGCGATTGGACTTGTTTTGGACGTAGCGCGCCGAAAGCTCCTCGGGGGAAGTGGACGCGGGCGCGAAGGTGAGATCGATCGGAGGGGTGCTCGAATCGCCCACATCCACGCCCGCGCTGGAGACGCTAGGAGAAGCGCCTCCACCGCCTCCGGCGCCGCCGAACAGGGAGGAAAGTTCAGACACGGCCGGGGGAGGTTCTGCGCCCAGAATGGACTGCCAATCTGAGCTTGCGATTTGTGCGCCAGCGCCGCTTCCTCCGCCGCCGGGCGTAGCTCCGCCTTGCAGGGACGGGACCGCGCCGCCCGAAAGAGCATTGGCGAAGGCGACGCGCCTGTCCAGCGCGGCTGTAGCGGGCGCGGGGACTTCGTAGCCGACCATGAAGGCGTTCGCCGCGTCGCCGGCGTTCTTCGCCGCCATCACCTCCTTGTAGACCTCGGGATAATTGTTCTTGAGGTCTTGAGCGACATAGTCGAGATGCGTGCGATAGTCGCCGATGTCGCGGTTGTTGGCGTTGGCCCAAGACTCGAAAGCTTTTCCACGGTCGCCGTGCCATTGGAACATGCCGATGGACGAGCCGTTGTCGCCGCCCCACCCTCCTGGCCGGAGGGAGTTCTCCTGGAAGGCGTTGCCGACGATGCCGGCGGCCGCCTCGGGCGTGTATCCCCTATCGATAAGATAGGCGGCGTATTTGCGCCCCAGCGAGCGCATGCCCTCGTCGCCGGAATCCGCGGTGCTGACTGCGTCGGACATGGTCTTCGCGAGCTGGAAGTGGGTCGGGTCGCTCGAGCCCAGCGCATCGAGCCCGTGCGCACGCCCCATGTCCCACAGCGCCGACTGGTCGCTCGGGTTGTCGGCCTCGAGGTCGAACGCGAGACCTTTCTCGTGCAGGCTATGCCCCGGCTGCGCCGCCAAGGGGACGGCGCCGCGCTCCGGATAGGGCAGCGGCTGTCTAGCCTGCCCGGCGATATAGTTGGCGTAAAGCTGGCGCTGGTCCTCGGGCGTGCGGAACGCGGAGAGGACCGTCGTGTGAATCCCGCGCTGCGCCGCCTCCGCCTGGACGTCAGCGAGAGCTTGGCGGACGCGGGAGTCGAGATCGGCGACGTCCACGGCCATGTTATTGGCCTTGTTGGGCTGCGACCGCGCCGGTCAGGAGGCGCGTCAATTCGCTTGAGGGGAGAAAGCCCGGCGGGTTCGCCACCATGCGAGTGAAATTGGGGTTAGTCAGCGCCTTGCTCAAAAGATAGGTTCCGGCGACGGGCGCGAGCGCGCCGAGACCCGTTCCGGTCCCGCCGCCCACGATGCCGCCGCCGACGCCCACGCCGCTCATCAAGGCCAGAAGCGCGAGCGGGCCGCCCATCGTGTTTCCCCCTTTGCCGGGGAGCGTGCGGGTCGGGCGGCGCAGCTCGGACCCGTAGACCGTCATGAGGTTGTCCAGCTTGGCGCGCACGGCGGAGCCCATCGGCGCGATTTGCGATTTGATGCTGTCGTCCAGCCCTTGCCAGAACTTGAGCCCCGCCGACGGATTGACCGCCTCCGGGTCCGGGGTCTGGCTCCCCGCGGCTCCGGGACCGCGCATCTTGAGTTCGAGGTTGTTGGCGAGAATGTTCGCCATCGTCGGATCAGGCGTGTTCTCGTTCAGCGCCTTCTGGAGGGTGAGATTGTCCTTGCCGCTCCCGCCGAACACCTGGGTGTAGGCGCTGCCCTGGTTGGTGTTTTTAGCGACCGGCTTCAAGATTTCGCGCTGGCCGGCGAGCCGTCCATATTCGGCGTTGGCGGCGTCGAACGCCGCGGGCGGAACGCCGGCGAGCTGGGCGGCGTTTTTTAGGGTCTCGGTTTTGGCGTCCTTGATGTCCAGCTGGGTCGGCTGGTCGATCGCGGGGAGCCCCTCGACCTGGTCGCCTACGCGGCTGCGCTGATCGACGACCTCCTGGAAGGTCGAGCCGCGGTTCGCGGCGATCTGTTGGCTGATTGCGTCGATGTTGGCCTGCGCGGTCCCGGCCTGCCCGCTCGTGCGGGCGTTCTGGAGCCGCGCCTGTTCTTGAGCGAGCCGCGTCTGAAGCAGCGCCTCGAGCCCCGGGTCGACGACCTTGGGCGGGTTCAGGGGATCGAGGCGCGTGTCGTTGGTGCGGTTGATGATTTCCTGGACGCCCTTGCGTCCATAGCCGGGCTGCTCGCCTCTCTTGATTCCTTCGAGAGTCGTCAGTTCTTGCGTCTGGTCGACCGGAAGGTTGCGTCCGGCCTGGTCGTAGATTGGATTGAGGGTTGCATCGCCCTTGTACTTCGTGGTTTCGAAGGCTTGCTTGGCCGCGTCGATCACGTCCTGGCCGATGTTGGCCTCGCTGATTCCCGGGCCTTGATAGGGGCCGCCCCGCACGTCGCTCGCGGCGTTGATGACGTTCTGGTCCATCGCCTCGCGCTGGGCGCGGCGCATGTCGTAGGCGGGCTTGCCGGCGAGCGGGATGCCGGCCGTCGAATCTTCGAGGAAGCCCGCTTGCTTTGAGCCGACGCCGCCCATCGAGACAGGAACGCCCGTCGCATCGAAGGATTGAATTCGCTGAGGCGTGTCCTCGTCCGTCAGCGAGGGCCGGAGGGTGCGCGCCGACGTGGACACGATTGCCGGTGTGGCGACGCTGCCAAAAACGGAGCCTAGTCCTTCACCGACTTTCTTTCCGGTGTCGCCCCCGACGGCTTGACCGATCGCTCCGCCGGCTTGTTGGCCGGCGATCGTCGCGCCGGTCTGGACGGCGGCCCGTCCAGTGGACGCCGCGGGCGACATGGGCGGCCGGATCGCCAGCGGATCGAACGCCTCGACGATCGCCGGGCCGGCGACGTTGCCGACCTCACGCGTCACCGGGAAATTCGGATCAGGCGGCAAAACCTTGTTGTAAGTGTCGCTGATCGGCGTCGGCGGCGGCGCGATCGCGACCGGCTGTCCCGTCAACTTTTGCGCGCCGGCGGCGATCAAACCGCCCAGATTGCTGAACGGCGCGACGAGCGTCTCGGGAATCCGCGCCACCCCCTCGCCAAGCGAGCGCACGAACTCCTTGCCTTGCGGGATATAGCCCTCTTGCGCCTGCTGGCCGGCGATGGACGCGCTGCGCGCGGCGAGAGTCGCGCGAATCTGGTCGTCGGTCGCGTTCGGTCCGAGAGCGCGCACCTCGGGGAGCAACCGGTCCTGCGGGTCGACGGTGGACACGCTGGGCGCCGTAGACGCGGCGGCCTGGGCCTGCTTCGCGCGCTCGATCGCGGCCTGCTGTTCGGGAGTGAGATCGACCATCTCTCAGCGTCCAAAAGCCTTGCGCCCGGCGGCGTCCATGTGGCTCCACAATCCCGGATCGAGGCCGGGCGGCGGCTCGTCGAGGATCGCGCCCGCGCCCGAGAGCCGGCTTGCGTCGGTGATGTCGAGGCCCTGCGCCTTCCAATCCGCGATCTTCTTCTGGCCTCCCGCCGGATCGTTACCGTAGCCTAGCCGCACCGCGTTCGCGATGATCCGGTGGCGCTCCGCCGTCTTGGTGTTGAGGACGTCCTGCTGTTCCCCGGGTTGCGGCATATAGGCGGTGAGCGCCCGGATATATTCGTCGTGGGTGATCGCCTTGCCCGACAGCATGTAGAGGAGGGCTTGGTTGAATTCGGCCGCCGCCTGACCGAAGGCGCGTGTCTGGGGCGAGGCGATCCAGGACGAGATGATCGACTGCGCGACGGTCGGGTCGTTGCCGCGGATTCCCATGATTTGCTGCATGGCGACGCTAGGAACCTGGTCGGGCGTGATCTTGTCCAATTTCGCGGTCGAGCTGGCGAGCAGCTCGGCGTAGTTTTGAAAGTTCGCCTGTTCCTGGGTCGGCGGCTTGGCCGGCCCCGCAACCGTGGTGACGGGGCCGGCGAGCGGGCCAGACACGGCCGCCGACGGCCCTTGGGGTCCGGCGGCGATTGCGGGACCGTTCGGACCGGGAGGGGCCTGGGCGGACTGCGTCGGGGCCTGGATCGCGATCCCCGCGCGCTTCAAGACCTCCGCGGGGAGAGGCGCGCCCTGGGGCGCCGATTGCTGGACCGGAATCAATTGCGTATTGCCGAGATTGTCGGTGTGGGTCTCGATCTTGATCCCGTAGAGCCCGTTGTACGCCTGGGCGTAGGCGAGCGCCTCGTTGGGCGCGATCATGGCGTTGGGGTCGAGGAATTTCTGGCTCATCTGCTCGATGAGCTGGTTTTGCTGGCCCGGGACGGTCTTGTCGGCGCCATAGGTGCCGGATGGCGGGGGAGCGGGCTGCGGCGCGCCGGGCGCGGGAACCCATCGCCCGGTGGACGGGTCGAAGACCATGTGAGCTTCGTTGGGGCTCAGGTTCTCGATCTTGGGCGGCGCTTGAGGCCCGCCTTGGGTCGGCGAGACAGACCCGTCCGGGTTGACGGTGAAGAAGCTCCCGCCGGATTCCTTGATCGTCGGCTCCTTGGGCGCGACGCCCTGGACGCGCGTGGCGGACCCGTCGGGGTTGATCTTGTAGAGCTGGCCGTTGACCTCGCGGATGTCGTCCTTGCCCGGAGGCGCGCCGGTGACGGGCGTGACGCTGCCGTCGGGATTCACTTTGTAGAGCGTCCCGTTGACCTCCTTGAGCTCGGGCTTGGGCGCTTGAGGGGCCGCGCCCTGGACGGGGGTCGCGACGACATTGCCGTTCGCGTCCCTGGACACGGTGACGAGGCCCTGGTTGATCGACGTCGTGTCGATCTTCGGGGCTTGCGGCTCCGCGCCCTGGACGGGCGTCGCGACGTTGGTCCGGGGGTTGACGTTCACGAGCCCGCCCGAGACGTCCCTGATGATCGGCTTCGCGGCCTCTTTGGCGATGTCCGCGTTCGCGGCGGCGTTGACGCCGGCGACGTCGCCGGGGACGGTGACGTCGGTCGTCGTCGGGGTCTTGCCGGTGTAAAGCTCGGACCCGATGCGCGCGGAAGTCGGCGACACGGCTCCCCCTTGTGCGCCCAAGAGCGTGCCAAGACCGAAGCCCTTGCCCAAGGATTCGATGTAGGCGTTGGGGTTGTCGCCCATCCGCACGATCAGCGGGCCGGACGCTCTGAGCGCGGCCCTCTCGGCGTCGTTGCGGGCCTGCTCGTCGGGCGTGACGATGGCCGGCGGCGCGGAGCTGACGTCGCCTGTGGACGCGCTCATCACCGTCGTCGAGTCGGGCGAAAGCCAATCGCTGGACGGGACGTGGACGACCGGCACGGGCGCGGGGAGGGACGCAGCGAGCGCGTTACCAGCGGGGTTGGCGGCGGCGGTGCGCGCGTCTTCGAGCGCCTGCTCCTCCTTCGTCTTGACGTTGATGAGATTCGCGTCGGCCCCGAGCTTGGACGCGTAGGCGTCGTGGGCTCGGATCTGTGCGCCCATAAGCTGCGCCCGGGCGGCGGCTTCCGGGTCGCCGAAGATCCCTTTCGCCAGCGTGTCGGCGAGGCTCAGGGGATTGGCCGGCTGGACGACGCGAAGACCGATCGTCGCCATTGTCAATTAACCTTCATCGCTTTGGCGAGGCTCTGGCCCAAACCTTGCGACCCGAAGCCCAAGGCCGTGGACGAGAGCGGGGAGAGCGGGCTCGGGTTGTACTGGTATTGCAGCGGGTTCGCTGCCTGCTGAATCCCGTAGACGCTCAGGTTGCCCTTGCGGAACTCGTTGGCGAGGTCGATCCCCTGGCCGGCCTTGGCGAAATTGAGCGCGTTGGAGACGTCGAGGCCGCCGGACGAGCCGCCGTAGCTGCCCACCGTCGCGAGCGCCGCGATCCGCTGCTTGGCGTCGCTCGACGCCTTGTTGAGCTTGGCCGAAAGGTCGCTCTGGAAAGTGCTGTCGGCGTCCTGCTTCTGGCCCGACAACGCCGCGTCGGCGACGGACGTCGGGACCAGGGGATTGGGATTGGTCGTCGTGGACGCGGGCTGATTGCCTTGAAGGTAGCCCGTGAGGCGCGCTTGTTCCGCTTGCTGCTCGGTGGTCTGGTTGGTCGCGGAGACGTCCTGGAGCCCCTGGGCGCGAGCGGCGTCCGCCATCTGCCGGTCCTGCTCGTCCTTGGCGGCGGCGGCCTGGCGGTTCTTCTCCTGCTGGGCGACCCATTGATTGTAGGCGTCCTGCTGCCGGTTGGCGGCGGACATCTGGCCCATGGTGTTGGCGGCCGTGCCGGCGAGGCCGGCGACGGTCGACCCGATGGCGAGGACGGTGGGATCGCACATCTCAACCGTTCCCCGTCTTGACGCTCTGGTTGCGTCCGGAAGTGTTGGACGCGACGTTCTTGAAGGTGTTGAGGAAGTTCTGGCCCTGGTAGCCCTTGAGGATGTTCGCCCCGCCGATGTCGGCGACGTTGAAGATCGCGCTCAAGGGGGAGAGGTTCGGTTGCTGAAGCGAGATGTCGCGCACCGCCGATGTCGCTTGGTTGGCGGCGACCTCGGGGTCTTCGGTGGCGTAGAGCTGGGAGACCGCTTTCTGTTCCTCTCCCGCGACCTGGGTGCGCAGGTCGCCGGCGGCCGTGTCGGCCTGGCTGCGGACGTTGGCCTCGTTGAGGGTGTTCTGCTTGGCGAGGTCGGCGACGTCGGTTCCGGCGGCGGAGGAATCGAGTGTCCCCGCCCGCGCCAGCCGATAGGTCAGCTCGTTGCGCGCCAGGTTGTACTGGTCGCTCACCTGCGGCATGTAGTAGTCGAGGATGCCCTGCTTGTACTTGTCGTAGAATGGCTGGTCGAAGCCGCCGGTCGTCTCGCCAGTCGGCGTCTGGGTCGTGACTTCGAGGTCGCTGCCGGGGATGGTGGTCTTGCCGGACGGATCGGTGACGCCCCACACCGACGCCGCGCCGGGCGCTCTGGCGGCGCCGAGTTGGGCCGGCGACTTATAGCTCAATTGGTTGTTGCCCCACGAGGACGCTGAAGGCGCGCCGGACCCGTAGGCCGCTTTAGTGGACGGCGTGGACACGCCCGTGGACGGCGTCACCATGCCCACTTTGTAACCGCTGGGGAGTCCGTACTGGGTGGGATCCGTCTGGTCCCCCGTGCCGCCGGCGGCGATGTACTTGCCGACGTCGGCGGGATTGAACTTCGACCAGTCGTAGGCGCTCGTCGTGTCCTTCGTGACGGGCGTCCCCTCAAACGCCTGCTTGATGGACGCGAGGCCCTGGGAGAGACGCTGCTGGCGAGCAGCCTCCTTCGCGGCGGCGGCGGCGGCGTCCGCTTGTTGTTGCTGGACGATGGCGGAATTGTCCGCCTTGGGAGCCTTCCCGCCCATTCAGAGTCGCTTTCCCAGGATGGCCCCGATCTCGTCGAAGCCCTCGTGCTTGAAGAGGTTGATAAGGGTCTTCTGCTCAGCCATCCCGCTCGCCAGCGGGGCGTGAAACGCGCACGCGCCATCCTGCCGGGCGAGGTCCGAGACAAGCGCGACGAGGACGCGCCCGATCGCGCTCTTGCGCTCCTCGGGGACGACATAGGCCATGTTGAGGACCGCGACCGGCTCGACACAGAACGTGTCGTCCAAGGAATAGGAGATCGCGCCGATGATCTTGCGGTGCTTGATGGCGACGAGGTGCGGGACGACGCCGCGTGCGATCACGTTTTCAAGCCACGCCTCGGATTTCGGGACCGAGTAGACGATGCCCCGGTCCTTGTAGCCCGCCTCGTTGAAGAACTGCTCGAACAGGAGCGCGATCGCGTGCGCATCCTCCTGGACGGCGAGCCGGAAGTCGATCTCGGCGAGCGCGCTCCAGACGAGGCGCTTACGCAGCGGCGGCGAGGAGAAGGTTTCGCTGATGGACATCGGCGCTGGTGACGAAGAGGAGCATGTCCTCCTTCCGGCCGCCAACGCCGGGGACCGTGGCCTTGAGCGAAAAGCCCAAGCGCTGGAGCCAGCGATGGGCGGTCGTGTTCTCCGGGTGGGAAACCGCCTGTGCGTAAATGACGCCGCTGTTCACGAGCAAGGGGACCATAGATCGTTTGATGAACCTCGTCACCCCTCTCAAAACGAGAGAATCAGCGTAAGGCGTCCCGAATCCCCAGACGTGCGCACGCCGCCCTCCGTCGAAGAGCTTGGCTCCGAAGGCGAACACCGGCAGCGGCTCGGCGACCTCCTCGAAATCGTGCATGGCCGCCCATTTGAACTCGCTCTCGAGCGCGCTCGCGACAAGCCCTTCGACGTCGTCGGGGTCGCGGGTGACGCTCAGCTCCCGCCGGTCCTCCGGACGCAAATCGACCGCCGTCCACCAGGCCTTCTGATAGTCGAGCGGCTCGATCACGTCTCTTCCGCCCCTTCGTAGTGGACGCAGGCGTTGGACAGGGTCGCGATGCCGGCGCCGACGGTATAGAACCTCAGCGAGAAGTGGGTCGACTTGCCCTCGAACCCGCACCGCCCCCCGCGCCACGTCGGGGCCGAGAAGGTTCCCAGGACTTCCTCGTCGTCGGGATTATTGAAGTCGAACGAGTTCTTGACCTGCCAATTGCCGGTGACGGTCATGTCCAGGCCCTGGAAGATCTTGTCCTCTCCCGGCTTCTTCATATCGAGATAGGGGAGCCTCACCTCGCCGACGATGGTGTCGTAGGTGTTTCCGTCCGCGCCGCCGTAAACGAGGAGTCTCGTGCCGGAACGGATGAAAATGTGGCCGCCGCACGTAACCGCCTGATCGATGTTGAACGACAGGGTGTAGCGGCTCCATGCGGTGATGCGCGGCCCGGGGAAGTCGCTGAGGACGTAGATCTCGTTCGGAAAGCACAGCCAGAAACGCCCGACGATCGGTTCGAGCAAGGCCGTGGCGGTCGAGAAGGAGCCGGAGTTCGCGGTGTAGAGCGCCTGGATGAGAGGGTCGACCGGCGAGCCGATGTCGCTGACCGCCGCCGCGTTGGACGCGTCGCGCGCTTTCAGCGAGCGGATTCCGGTCTGGGAAAGATAGAGAACGTCGCCGGACCCGTATTGGAGCGCGCCCAGCGGCGAGACGCAGCCCGCGCCGCGCAGGACCTGGTCGAGGACATTCTGGTTGGGGTCCGGATCGACGCTCCAGAGCTGGGTCGCAAGCGACGTGAAGACCGCGAGCTTGTCGTAGTAGATCTCCAGTGTGACGAGCGATTCGCCGCTCGAATCCTGCTTGGCGAGGTTGATGAAGCCGGCGCCGGTCCCGGTCGTCCAGTTGGTCGGGTCGTTGACGGCGCAAAAGAACAGGTTTTTGCCCAGGACCGAATAGATCTTCGTGCCGTAGGTGCGGACGTGGTAGCCGCGGTTCGTCCCCTCGGTCTCGGCCCCGCGATAGTAATGGTGGTTGATCCCGGTCGCCGTATCGATAGTCGCGAGATAGACGTCGCCGTCGAACGTGTCGAAATCGGTCTGCTGGATGGTCGCGACCGTGCCCGGGATCTGGTCGTAGACGAGCCCGACGCCGGGGACGCCGCTGGACGGGGGCGTGACCGCGACGCCGCGGGTGAAGCAGTGGAGCGTCGACTCCGTCGCCGCAAGACCGAAGGTGTTCGAGAGATCTGCGACTTGAACGAACGCCTTGCGCTTCTGGATCTCGCCGCCCGGCGTGATGACGCAGTTGTTGAGCCGCTGGAGCGTGCCGGACGGCGCCGTCAGCCCGGACTTGCGCGTGTCCAGGCCGGCGGCGAAATTGTCGATAAGTAGGTAAGAAATTATTCAATCCTTTCAATAAGTTCAACGGGTCTTAGCCCTCTGCGCCTCGGTCATCCGGCCGCGCTTGGCCCCTTTCGAGGTCGCCGTGTTCGTCCCCGGCTTGAGGCTCCCGCTCTTCTGGAGCGTGCTGGACGCCACCGCGTAGGGGTTCGCGACCTTTCCCTTCAACTCCTTGACCGCCGCTTCCATTATGAGGGGAAGCCCCCGGCCCTTGTTCTGCGCCATCGACGTCCTCCGTGATCAAGTAGCGGTGCGCGCCAGCGGAAAACGTGATCGAGCGCGTCACGAGGGAATATAGTCCAGATAGGGCGTCAAGCGCTGCTGATTGCCGGGCCACGGAGCGCTGGAGGCGAGGGTCGACACGCGCCGCTTGGCGCTGACCGAATTG
>Ga0310917_10001703_pt1 | contig 10541 bp, 21 predicted proteins | sample GREbulkMGLF178_FD_203531 | JGI IMG/M metagenome (GOLD analysis project Ga0310917, IMG submission 203531) | Lab enrichment of tropical soil microbial communities from Luquillo Experimental Forest, Puerto Rico - GRE.bulkMG.LF178 | ecosystem: Environmental > Terrestrial > Soil > Tropical forest >... | reverse complement strand
TCCCCTACACCTTCCCGTTCCCTCTGGGCGCGGGCCGCTCGTTCACCCTGATGTTCAGCGGGCAGACCACTACCGCGATCCCCTACCCGGCGACGGCGGTGTCCATTCAAAACGCGCTGGCCGCCCTGTCAAATATCGGTACCGGGAATGTGCTGGTCTGCGATATCGGTGGCGGCGATTTTTTTATCACGTTCGCCGGGACGATGGCGGCCACCACCCATCCACTGATCACCATCGATTCCACGTTGCTGCCCAACACCACCCCCACCGTGAACAATTTTCTGATCGCCGGCCAGGGCGACGTGTTCGCCGCCGAGATCGTCGTCGCCGGCACCGGCAACTACAACATCGTGGGTATCACCAACAATCTGCCGGTACACACCACCGCGATCCCTGCCCGGTTCGCCGCCACCCGCGTCGTAGGAAGCCCCAATTTCACCTATTCCGCTGCCACCCCGTGGATTGGGCTGGCATCAACGAACAGCACCAGCGCGCCCGGTACACCCATTGCCCCGGCACCACCGCCGCCTGCCGTGCCGCCCGTGTTCAACCCGGTCCTGCTGGGCTGGGGATCGTCCACCGTGATCGCAAATCCCGCCGCCACCTACCCGCTGGCCAACTACTTCGACGTGATCATCTTCGGAGGCGGTGGTGGGGGCGCGGCGGGCAACAACCTGTCCGGCAGTGTCGGCGGCTACGCCGCCCCGCACGCCGTGTGGTCTGGAGTCACCCGCGCCCTGATGGGGACTGCCGGGGTGACGATCAATGTCGGCGGCGGCGGCTACGGTGGCGGCTCGACGGGGGCGCCCGGCGGTAACGGGGGCGGCTCTAGTGTGGTGATCCCTGGCTGGACGACGTTGTCGGTGGGCGGCGGGGCGGGGAACTCCGGGGCCAGCAGTTCGTTTTACGGCGGGCCCGGCCAGAATGAATCGGGGGCGAGTTGGTCGGATGCTTACTACAACCCGCATGGCCTCGCCGGCGGCGCCGGGGGGCAGTCACCGCAGGCCGCGGGGGCGCTACCGGGCGGTGGTGGTGCTGGGGGCAGCGCGACCTTGATAGGCGCCAACATCTATGGCGGCGCCGGGGGCGGCGGGGCCGTCTACATCTACTGCTACCAATAACCAGGAAAAATCGATGGCAATCAAGGCATTAGACGGCACCGGACTACCCAAGCACCCGTTCACCCCCGACCCCGAACACGACCCCGACAGCCCCGACACGATCTGCTGGGCGGCCATTCATACCGGCAACGTGACAACCCAATGCGGGCATCCCCGCCGCGACCACGACAACGTCGCACCTTTCACCCCACCAGGAGGATCCGATGCCGTTTAGCTTGCCCGCAAATTTCAATCCCGGCGACTCCTACACTAACGTCCACGCCAACAACGTCGCCGCCGCTATCAATGCGATTGTCAGCGGGATACGGACCGCGTCCGTTGTCACCACCGAGAGCACCGGCTCTTCAACATTCACCGACCTAGCCACCACCACCGATCAGGTGACGGTGACGATCGGGCAAAGCGGAGTCGCATTCGTGATGCTGTCTGCTCTCATAACTACGGCGGCGGGCTACGGCGGGAATATGGGTTTCGCGCTGTCCGGTGCGAATACGCAGGCAGTAAATACACTCAACACCATCGTCGTCAATGCTGTGCTTACCGGGGTATCTGGTTGCGATCACCAGATTGGGGGGACATTCTTCGTCCAAGGTCTAGTCCCCGGTGCGACCACCTTCAAGGCCAAATATTTGGCTTCAGGTGGGGCGAGCTATCCCGCTCAATTTGCCAACCGCCAGATCACCGTCTTTCCGTTCCCATAAGGAGCTCGCATGGGCCTGAACAACAGTGCCGCCTACATCGGCACCTTCGCCGCCCGCCGCATCAAAGGCAGCTAAAACCGAAGGGACACAACGAAATTATGACCGCACGAACCACCACACCCAAGACTGACACCAACGGCGCGGCCACCGCCCCGACCCCAGCCACGATCGACGACCGCGTCACGGCACTAGAACAAACCGTGACGAAAATCGCGGCCGTCGTCGCTCAACTGATGGCCCAGCAAGTGCAACCCCAAGTGCAGGCGGCCATCCTGGCGCAACTCATCGGCCAACAAACCCCCACCGAAACCGAAACCTGATGCCGCACTACACACCCGATGACATCGCCGCAGGGATCATCGCCGAAGGCGAACACCGCGGCATCACCGAAAAAGGTATCTGTATAACCATTTCCACTGGGCTGGTGGAAACCAACCTGGTGATGTACGCCAACCACGCCGACCCCGAATCCCTGTCCTACCCGCATGACGCGATCGGCTCGGACGCCAATTCGGTTGGCGTGCTGCAACAACGCGCGCCGTGGTGGGGGACGTGCTACGACCGGATGCACGTCGAACCCTCGGCTGGCATGTTCTACGCCGAACTCGTCAAACACGACTACAACAGCGACGCGCACACGCCCGGCTGGTACGCCGCCGAAGTCCAACAGTGCGCCGAGGAATACCGGCACCGCTACGACGAACGCTACCCGGAAGCGTGCGCCATCTATGACCGACTGAAAACCACGGAAGGGCCGCCCGTCATGGCTGAAATCGTGCTCGAATACGACCCGAACATCGTGCCGCAGGAAACCGGCTACTGGTGCGGGCCGGCGTCAGCGCAAGTGTGCCTCAACATCCGCGGCATCCACGTCGACGAGGCCACCCTGGCCGCCGAGTGCGGCACCGACGAAGGCGGCACCGACTACGTCGCCCTGATCGAACGCAGCCTCGACCCGCGGCTCCCCGAAGCCAACTACAGCAGCGTCGACGCCCCACACGACCCGCCCACCGAAGACGAAAAGACCCGGCTGTGGGACGGCATCGTCCGCTCCATCAACAACGGGTACGGCGTCATCATGAACTGGGTTGCGCCGCCAAGCAATTACCCCCGCGGCATCAAAGGCAGCCCCAACCCGTCCTACGGCGGCGGCACCGTCTACCACTACGTCACCTGCGCCGGCTACGACAGCGAATACCCCGGCCGCGCGCTGTGGATCGCCGACAGCGGCTTTCAGCCGTTCGAGTACTGGATTTCGTTCGACCAGGCGGCCACCCTGATCCCACCGAAAGCGGCGTGCTACGCCAACCTGCCGCACCCCATTAGCGGGGAACCCGCGCCCGACTATACGCAGCTCGGTTACGAGCAACTGTGCGGGCCGGTCGATCCCGCCACCGGCTACGGCACCGGCTGGCCGCAACTCGGCCACAACGACGCCGGGCAGAACCTGTACGTCGTCGACGCCCTGTCCGACATCCTGCATCTACTCGAGCAGGGCAAGACCAGCGACCACCCGCGCACCGCCACCAAAACCACGACTGCCGACGGGCTCGACTACGTCGGCCTGTCCTATGACCAGCTCGCCGGGACACGCACCAGCGACGGCTACGGCCACGGCTGGCCCCAATTGGGCGGCCGCACGGTGACGGACGCGGTCGCGCACATCAAAAACGTGCTCACTGAGCAGCCCGGGGAGCGGCCCCCTTTCCCGACGGCGGTCCGCCGGGGGGACGACCTGCGCTGCTGACGTTCGCCGGCACATGGGCAGCACCAGGAACCGGATACCCGTCCGACGTCGCCGCTGCGTGCGCCGACATCGCCGACGAAGTTCCCGTCCAAAGCCCCAACAGCTTCGGTCCGATCCCGCCCTACGACGAGGAGGGAATGCGGGCACCGTCCTACGAGGAATCAGTCCAGATAGGTCTGGACTGGGCTGTGGACTGGGTGCTGACCAACCCCGACCGGCCGGTCATCCTCGGCGGCTACAGCCAGGGGGGTGAGTGCGCCAGCCGCGTCCGCATGGAGTTCGAGCCCGGCCGACGATTAGCGCATCTGCGGCAGAACTTCGTCGCGGGCTACGTCTTCGGCAACCCGGCCCGTCACTTAGGGCACACGTATTACGGCGGCCCGCCGACGTCGTTCGACGGCATTGGACAATTCCGGCTGCCCGAGATGGGGTGGGACTGGTGCGAGCTGGTCGATCCCGGCGACCTGTACGCGACCAGCGCGCGTGGCCTGACCGGCGAGATCGAGCGCGACGTCTACAGGCTTTGCACGACCATGCAGCTACACGAGGGAGCCCTGGCCTTCTGCCAAACGCTGATCCGCAATCTCATGGAGGTGGTCCGCAACCTGGACGGCGACGCCTACGACGACCTAGAGACGGGCATGGCCCGCCACGGCGTTGACCTCTCAGGTGCCACACTGCTCCCACCCGAGCGGCTCCAACCTCTGACAGACCGGCTTGTCACGATCGAGGGGATCGCGTGCGCGATCGCCGCGGCGGTCGACGGCCTGATTTTCTTCTGCACCGCTCCGCCCACCGCCTGCCATATCGAATACCACCTCCGCGAAGTGTGGCCCGGCCAAACCTACGTCGGCCTGGCGATCCAGCACGTCCGCGACTACGTGAGCAGGCTGCCGTGACCATTCCCGCCACCCCGCCGCCCAAGCCGTGGCAGGCCAAACTCGCCGAATACTGGAAAGCCGCCGTCGCCGCCGGCGGCGCGCTGCTGATCCTGCTCAACACGTTGGTCGGGCTCAACCTCTTCTCCGAGCGGACGCTGGACTGGATCAACACCGGCATCGCCGGGCTGACCGCGGCCGGGGTCTGGTTCAAGGCCAATCAGCGCCGCGCCGAGCAGGTCACCGGCATCGACATCGATCAGGATCACACTGAAGGGTGAATACGCGCGTGAAGACCGGGATCGTGGGTGCCGCTGTGGTAGCCCTGTGGTGTGTGTCCATGGCGCAGGCCCGCGCCGACCCCATCCCGATCGTCCCCAGCGTGCCCGGCGGCGGCCTCGGCGGCGCGCTCGGCGACGCGCTCGGCGCCATCGGCGGCGGCAGGGGCGCCGGTGGGGGTGCGGGAGCCGCCGGAGCCGGAATCGGCGGCAACGAAACCGGCCCAGGAGGCGGCGGGATCTTCACCCGCGATTTTGGGATCTCCAACCCCGGCGCGCCCGCGATCTTCCTGTGCCCCGGCGTCGGCGCTGCCGGAGGGGCGATCGGAGGCGGCGGCGGTTACTGCGACTTCGATTTCATCCCCGTCCGACTGTCGGCCACCACCGAGGGCGTCGGTCACATTCACTGCGAATGGGGCGGCTTCACGCCGCTGCTCACGGTGTGGCAGTGCTGGCGGGTGTGGCCGGGGCAACCGGACCACCCTAAACTCCCTGATCCGGACATCATCCCGGATGGCGGCTGGTCTGTCCCGTGGGCGATTCAGGGTCCGACCCTGAATGACCAGTGGCCGCCACCAGGACTCACACCCCCCGGAAACCCGCAAGCTGAAAACCGGGCACCGGAAGGTGGCTGATACCCTTGTATGTATGGGGTTCAGTAGTCTATGCGGTATGGTGTTCGGTGAGTGGACAGTCATCGAACGCGCGCCGAATAGCAGGGCGCAAAAAGTGATGTGGCGTTGTCGCTGCTCATGCGGGGCAGAGCGAGTCGTCAGCGGAGCGCATCTACGTTCGGGTGCTTCGGCCAGTTGCGGCCATTCGCGTCCGTCAAGTCGGTTCATCAACATGACGGGCATAGTGTTTGGTGAGTGGATAGTCATCGAACGCGCGCCGAACCGTGGTGGCGGGTCAGCGACTTGGTTATGCCGCTGCTCATGTGGGACCGAACGAGTTGTTGCTGCGGCCAATCTCCGTGATGGTAGGTCGTCATCCTGCAATGGTCCTGAACATCGGATACGGCGTACTGATCAACACGGCTACCGCATAATCTCGGGATTCGAGCATCCTAATGCGCAAAAAAATGGCGATATATTCGAGCACGTACTGGTGATGAGCGACATGCTAGGGCGCCCACTTATCGCACGGAAGGACAATCACCCAGTTATCAAACAGGAGAGGGTCCACCACCGTAACGGCGTCAGGGATGATAACAGGCCCGAGAACCTCGAGTTATGGGCGATTCAGCAACAACCTCCTGGTCAGCGCGTCGAGGACATGGTTGCATGGGCACACCAAATCATCAATCAGTACGGCGTCTACCGGGGCCGGCCCAACTAGAGGGCTATCGCCCACAACACAAGCCCATACCAGAACACCCACGCCAGCAACACCGGCGGAATCCCCCACACGACCCGCGCCATCATCGCTGCTCCCATGTTCGCGGCCAGTCCCACCACCGCGCCCGATCCGACCAAAACCGGCGCCCACACCCCGGACACACCCACACCATCCCAAACAACGGCGGCGGAAACAGACACCGATGGGTCGACCGCGATGTCATGACTGACGCTTCGGCAGACTAGACCGACGCCCATTATGGACCCGCAGCAGGCCGGCGACGGTAACTCGTATACGGTGGCCACACCAAGGGCATTTAGCGCGGCCGGTCGCGTCGGCATGGCCATGTGAACTCGAGCCGCCACATGTCTTCGCGCGCTCATGGTCACTCCGCATCACCGCTCCCAACCCGGCGGGGCGTGCCCCGCCACCAACGCCGCCACCACCGCCGCATGACCCGCGACCGCCGCCGCCTCCGTGGCATACCGCTCGCAATAATCGCCGTAGTCGCCGCCGAAAATCATCGTCTCGAAGATCAGCGGCGGCCGACCCGGCCGAAACTCATGATTGAGCCCAAGCCACACCGTCGACACCCTCGAGTCGCCGACCACATCCAACCCGATCCGCGCATAGTCGGACACCGCGCCCGGCGGCTGCCCGTATCTCAGCGCGAACGCCTGTTCGTCGGGGATCGGCTGACCGTCTTTGTCGAACCACAGATCGCTCACAAGAGCTCCGCGTCCGGCTCGTAGGGCTTCGGCATCGGCGGCAGCCCACGGCGGCGGGTCCGACCTGACCAGCGCGCCCCATCCCACCAACGCCGCCCACTAGGGTCGGCCGGGTCGGGATACCAGCCCGCCGGCGGCAACACCACTTGCGCGGGCGCCGGCAACTTCGGCAGACACAACGCGATGATGATCCCGATCGGCCCCAGCAACACACCCATCAAAAACCCGTCCCGACCCGACTGGTTCTTGGCCTGCGAGATCGCGCACGCGATCCCGCCCTGCAAACCCCACAACACCAACATCCAAAACCACGACATTTCCGCTTAACCCTCCCAATCCGACGCGGTGCAAGCCGCGATTTCGATGACGACGTGCTCAACGGGCACGCCGTGTTCCCAGAGTTTGTCCACCAGGCCCGCGCGGATCGCGGGGATGGTGTCGGGCGCGATCTGCGTGCCCAAATGAATAGTGATCAGCACGCACGTCCCTAGTGGTGGATGTCGACGCCGGGCTGGTCACACGGTGCCAGCAGATCAGCCAGCGTCTGCGGGTGGCAGGCGTTGTCCGGGTGCGGGCTGGTCAGCTCCTTGACGTAGGTGGACCAGAAGTTGCCGCCGTCGTCGGCCTGTTTCGGCGGTGACGCCGAGTGCGCAGACCCGCATCCGGCCAGCAGCGCCGCCAGAGTGCATGCGGCGGCGATCTTGGTGGAGATGTTGAACATATGTGTGCCATTCCTTCGCTCTGTTGTTGACCCTACAACAACCAACAGCTACCGATGATACACAACTGTGTTGTACTGTCAACAACATGGATGGTGTGCAGGACCAACTCGAGGCCGCCGCCCGCCGGCTGGCCGCCGCCCGCGCCGAACACCACGCCGCCACCACCCAAGCCCGCACCGCCGCCCGCGACGCGGCCGCCGCCGGCACCCCCGAAACCCGCATCGCCGCCACCCTGCGCGTCGACCGCGCCACCATCAGAAAATGGCTCGGAAAATAGCGCGATACTCATGCAACGAGCGTTGCACAGGTTGGGGGGTTATGCAACTACCGACACACCGACACCCCGACACACCCGAATGTCGTTGCAATGCACACCAAGACGTGCAATGGTAACTCTTCGTGCCCATCCATACCTTCGGCGATCTCATCGGCACCAAAGAAGCCTCCCGCATCCTCGACGTCGACAAAGCCACCATCACCCGCTGGGTCCAAACCGGCCGCCTCACCGCCGCCCACAAACTGCCCGGCCCCAACGGCCTCTACCTGTTCCACCGCGCCGACATCGAAAGCCTCGCCAAAGAAAGGGCCGCGTCATGACCGACACCCACGACATCCCGGAGCCCACCCTAGAAGCCCTGCAAGCGCTAGCTGAACTGCCGTTCATCATGCTCGCCGACATGGCACCCGAAGATCGGCCCCCGGCGGTCGAATCGTTGTTGAGGCAGCTGTCGCCGATCGCCGCCATCTGGTGACCGGGGATCTGATCGTGGCGCTAGCGATCGTGGGCACCTACGGGCTGCCCGCCGCCGCGGTGTGGGGAATCCCCGCACTGCTGCGGCGCCGCCGCGAACGCCGCGCCGCTCACCAAGCCGAACTCATCGCCATCGACGCCTGGCTCAGCCACATCCGGCGAACGATATGACCCGGCCACTGTTGCTGGACCTGTTCTGCGGTGCCGGCGGCGCCGCCGCGGGCTACCACCGCGCGGGCTTCGACATCGTCGGCGTCGACAACCGCCCACAACCGCACTACCCGTTCCGGTTCATCAAAGCCGACGCACTCGACTCCTCGACATGGCCCGACAACTTCGACGCCATCCACGCCTCACCACCCTGCCAGCGATACACCACTCTCGCCAAAGGCAACAACGCCAACACCGACAACTACCCCGACCTCATCGCGCCCGCCCGCGACCTACTCCGCGCCACCGGACTGCCCTACATCATCGAAAACGTACCCTCCGCCCCGCTACACAACCCGATCACCCTGTGCGGCGAAATGTTCAACATCCACGTCGTCCGTCACCGCCGCTTTGAATCCAATGTGTTCCTCTGGCAACCAGGACACGCCCCTCACCGCGGCCGCGTCGCCGGATGCCGACACGGCGAATGGTTCGGCGGCCCCTATTTCGCGGTTTACGGCGACGGCGGCGGCAAAGGCAGCATCCAGCAATGGCGGGACGCAATGGGAATCGACTGGATGCACACCAGAGTCGAACTCGCCGAAGCGATCCCGCCCGTCTATACCGAATACATTGGCACCCAACTCCTGCAAGCCGTCGAGGGCGCCGCATGACCCGCTTCCCTGACACACCACTGTGCCCGGTCTGCCACAAACCGGCCGAATCCTCCACCCCCGTCATCAAAACCCACCACGACAAAGCCGGCCACCAATGCCCCGGCAGCGGCATCCCCTACCGCTGCGCCCTCACCGACCACCTCACCCCACCACCCCAGGACGTCGCATGATGAAGTACTGCCCACCCATCCGCCGCATCACCCGCGGCAAAACCCACCACTACGAAGACGCCGACGGCCGCCGCGTCCCCGGCGTCACCACCATCCTCGACGGCGGCCTACCCAAAAAAGAACTCATCGGCTGGGCCGCCAACATCACCGCCGAAAGCACCCTCAACAACTGGGACACCCTCGCCGAACTTCCCGACGCCACCCGCCTCAAAACCATGCAAGGTTACCGCTGGGAATCCAGCAACAAAGCCAAAAACAAAGGCACCCAAGTCCACCTCTACGCCGAAGCCCTCGTCCAAGGCATCGAAGTCAAAGGCGTCCCCGACGAACTCCGCCCCTACGTCGACAACTACGTCCGGTTCATCGACACCTGGCAGCTCGACCCCGTCCTCGTGGAAGTAGTGATCGTCTCCTACGGCCACGGATACGCCGGGACGCTCGACCTGATCGCCGACCTCACCGGACCCACCGGCGAACGCGAACGCTGGCTACTCGACATCAAGACCGGTGAGAAAGGCATCTACCCCGAAACCGCACTTCAATTGAGCGCGTACAGATTTGCCGAGTTCTACCTCGACGCCGACGGCGACGAACAACCCATGCCCACCGTCGACAACTGCGGCGCTATCCACATCACCGCCGACGACGCCCAACTCATCCCCACCGTCTCCGAACGCGAACAACTCACGATGTTCCGCATCGCCCAAAAAATCTACGAGTACGACAAAGACAAAGACGGCCTCATCCTGCCCGCACTGCGCTTGCCCACGAGCTCGACCGCCCGCGTCGTCTGGGACGGCGACCAGTGACTGACATCGAACCCCTCCCCGACCTCGACAACGACAACGACGATGCCGTCACGTACTCGCTCAACGACCTGGCCGCCCTACGCGAACAACACTGGGCCACCGCACCCGCCTGCCTCACCCACTACCCAAAACCATGCGATTGCGACGACGAACTTGACTGACATCGAACCACTCCCCGACCTCGGCACCCCGGCCACCCGCCCCCCGCGGATCGACCTCAAACGCTGGGCCGAAGAATTCCGCGACGTCTACCGCATCGCCGAAGCCCTCTGCAAAACCCCCTTCGTCCCCAAAGAAATGATCGGCCGCCAAGCCGACGTCGCCGCCGCCATCATGAAAGGCCAAGAACTCGGCCTCGACCCGTTCGACGCCCTGGGCTCCATCTACATCGTCCACGGCCGCGTCGGGTTCTACGCCGACTTCATGCGCCGCCGCATCGTGCAGGCCGGGCACACCCTCACCATCGTCGAA
>Ga0310917_10001700_pt1 | contig 10548 bp, 6 predicted proteins | sample GREbulkMGLF178_FD_203531 | JGI IMG/M metagenome (GOLD analysis project Ga0310917, IMG submission 203531) | Lab enrichment of tropical soil microbial communities from Luquillo Experimental Forest, Puerto Rico - GRE.bulkMG.LF178 | ecosystem: Environmental > Terrestrial > Soil > Tropical forest >... | reverse complement strand
GGCGGCGTCGGAGTCTTTGCTTCGCCCTAGTGCGTGGTAGGCCAGTGCAAGGCCTTGCAGGTGTGACCATTCCTCCGGTTCACGTTCCGCCTCAGCAAGTGCATCCTGCGGGTGTAACTGAGCCAAATTAATCCTGCCTAGGAAGCCGTGCGCAAGCGGGCGCGCCGGGTTAATTTCCAAAATCTTCTTGCAGGCCGACACTGCCTCGTCCGGCTTCCCGGCATAGTCCGCTATAAGGCAATGGCCGAAGTGAACCGCGGTGTTGAGTGGGTCCAGTTCCACTGCGTGGCGCTCCAAGACCAGAGCTTGGTCGAAACGTCCGAGCGCAGCGGACAAGCGGGCAGCATTGCGGATAGTTGTTACGTTTCCTGCATCCAGTGTCAGTGCCCGCTGAAAGGATGCGTCCGCGCCCGCCCAGTCCCAATCGTAATTCGTCTTGATGATCCCTATAGCGGCGTGGCCCTCAGGTAGGTTAGGGTCAAGCGCCAATGCGCGCTCAGCCGCCTCCCGCGCCTTACGATACCCTTCCTCAGTTGGAAGATAGCCGGCCTCAGCCCTCGTATATAAGGCTTCGGAAAGTCCCGCCCAACCCAGAGCATAGCCGGGATCAAGCTTAATAGCCCGCTCATAGTATTCGGTGGCTTTCTCATCGTTCTCTTTTGTGCGCTGCTGCAAAAAATACCGCCCCTGAAGATAGGCGTTATACGCTTCAGGATTCTTTCCCTTCGCGGAAGAGGAAGCCCCGTTTGTCCCCAGCAGTGCCACTTTTAGAGATGATGCGACCGAACCCGCGATCTCGTCCTGCACGGCGAAGACATCCTTCAGTTCACGGTCGTACGTTTCCGACCACAAGTGAAAGCCGTCAGCTACCTTTATGAGCTGGGCCGTAATCCGGACGCGGTTGCCTTCCTTGCGCACGCTGCCTTCAAGGATTGTCCCAACATTCAATTTCTCGCCTACAGTGCGCAGGTCCTCGTTTTTACCCTTGAACTGGAAAGAAGAGGTCCGCGCCGCGACCCGAAGCCCTGGAATTTTTGCCAGGTTGTTGAGCAGTTCTTCAGCCAGACCGTCGGAGAAATACTCCTGCTCCTTGTCGGAACTCATGTTGACAAAGGGCAGGACCGCAATAGAAGGAGTGCCTTGCTGAGCTGCGATGCCAGCAGGACTTCGTTTCCCGCGGCCGAGCCAAAGAGCGGCAGCAATCCCGGCGATTAGCAGAACAGCGGCTGGGACAAGAATCTTCCAACGTCTGCTGTCCGAGACTGCGGCAGGTACAGCCAGCGGAGCGGCCACGGATGAAGAAGACGAAACCACCGTCGGAGTTGAACCCGAAGACGGGGGCGGGGTCACAGAAGGTGCTGACTGCGCGGGCTGCGGGGCAGCAGCAACAACACCCGAGCTGACAGGCACGTTGGTTGCGGAGCTTGCCGCCGCCGTGAACCCGCTCTGGGTATCCCGCTTCAGCCGTTGCAGGTCGGCTCTCATCTCCGCTGCGCTCTGGCATCGAAGGTTGCGATCTTTTTCCAGAGCTTTATTGATTATCCGTTCTAGTTCGGCGGGGATGTCCGGGTTCAGCCGAATCGCTGCTACCGGAGCACTATCCAGTATCGCCTTGAAGATGACGCCAGAACTTTCTCCTCGGAACGGCAACGTGCCTGTCGCCATCTCGTAAAGCACCACGCCAAAGGAAAACAGGTCAGTGCGGGCATCCAATTCTCTAGCGCGCACCTGCTCCGGCGACATATAGGCGACTGTCCCCAATGTGCTGCCCGGACTCGTCAGATGTTCTTCGCTCGCTGCCGTCGCTGCGGTTGCGTCCGAACCCTGTGCCTTGACACCGACCACCTTGGCAAGTCCAAAGTCCAAGACCTTCACCTGCCCGCGCTTGGCAATGAAGATGTTCGCCGGCTTGATGTCGCGGTGAATGATGCCCTTCGTGTGAGCGGCGTCCAGAGCATCGGCAATCTGAATGGAAATGTCGAGTAGGGCCTCGGTCTCCAGCGGCCGCCCGGTGATGCGGTACTTGAGAGTCTGTCCCTCGAGAAACTGCATGGCGATGAATGGGCGTCCGTCATGCTCGCCGATCTCGTAAATCGTGCAAATGTTGGGATGATCGAGTGCCGAGGCGGATTGGGCTTCACGCCGGAAACGTTCGAGGGTCTGCTGGTCCTGGGCCATGCCCTCAGGCAGGAATTTCAGGGCGACAAAACGATGCAGCCGGGTGTCCTCGGCCTTGTACACAACCCCCATCCCTCCGCCGCCCAGTTTCTCGACGACACGGTAATGGGAAATGATCTGGTCGATCATGGCGCGACGCCATCGTATGCGGGACCACAGTGCAAGTCAATGAGACCGATAGGCTGGGGGGAGGGTTACTGATCGGAAAAAACTCTGATACTCCACAATGCCTGCCTCTCTCATCTCTCTCCACTACGACAATAGCTGCACCGTGTGCCGGGCGAACCGTAGCCGGTGTTGTAGCAATACGGGCATACCCGGGAGACGAGAGACCCGAATGGAAAAGTTCGCGCCAATTCCAGCGCTGTAGATGCTCCCGTGACAATCACGCCTGTGCCCGAGGCTGAACGATGAGCTCTTGAGTACAGAAATTGTGAAGATTTCTCATCGCCGATTGAACTCTCTTGTAGGAAATAATGATGAAAAGTGAAGGCGTGTATGCCGCGAAATAATCCGCGAAGTACGCGAGGGATCTATCATTGATCGACCGATGAGAACATTCAGTTTTTCCTTTTGGCTTGCACTCAACTGCTCTTCAAACGCTGCTAATGTGTGTTTCGAGTCTAAGTTGTCTGGGGTCGCGTTGTCGCTGCCTTTTCCGAACGGGTAGCCCAGATACGTTGGTCGCGATCAAACCAAACCAAGCTAGCGACTTCTTTTCCGACACGCTTGACCCAGAGGCACAAACGAGAGGCGAAAGGAACTCCAGTGCTTCCTACTCTGGAACGTATCAAGAGCTCGTTATTGGTTTTAGGATGCCACTGCTTGGTAGGAAGGCGGAGTTCGCTTGAGGCAAGAGCAAAAAGCCCCGGTACTTTCACCGGGGCTTGAAAATAAGCTCTTTCTCGACGTTAGGCGGCAAGCGCTTCCACAAAGTGTTGGCAGAGCCTAGTCTCGACTGTGTACGGACGAGCTACGATTGGCGTGGCCAGGTACGGCTTGATGATATCTTGCAGCTTCGGATAGAACTCTTTCTCATATCTCTCGGCGTCCGCTTTAGTTGCCCAGAGGCTGATGGTAATCACTTTCTGCTCTGTCATCTGCTCGGGGAAGAAAGGCAGGACTTCTAAGAATCCTGTTTGCTTGCACAGAACTGGAAGAACTTCGTTTTCCACCACTTTCACAAACTCTTCCTTTTTTTCCAGTCGCACTTCGAAATTAAGAATACGGGCAAACATAGAGGTGCTCCTTTTTGGTGAGATCGTAAGGGCCGTTGCGGGAGGAGTCCTCCAGAGAGGGGTCTTTTTGGTGAGCCAAGGAGGACTCGGGCCGCCTCGACAATAGCTATAGGAACACTTCGCTGAATGCAGTGATCTTCGTCACGCTCGAACGTGATGCGACAGACACACACTCTTCAGCCTAGGTTCCTGCTATGAAGGCAAGATGGTTGACGCCAGAACCACCACAGGGGAACAGAAGGACCTTCAGACCTTCCCGATCCGCAGCTTGTGTAGGGACCTACCTTCGACCCTCACTCGAAGACCCTCTATATGTTCACCGGTGGACCACGGCAATCTCATGGCATGTTGGCGTTGGAGCCGATCAGACGGGTATCACCTGACGACGAGCACCAGAGTGATCGCGAGCATAACAGCATACTCGGCAAAGTCCTCGCCCAGTTAAGTATTGAGCTCGTGCACCAAGTTCATGGGTTCCCTCACGCTATTCCGACATCGCCACTGGCCCGTGTTAGATCTTAAGTAATAGGCGAACAAACAGAGCAAGCTTGTGAAATCGCCTGTTAACAAGCGTCACCAAACTCCTCTGGGTCCCACCAATCTTTTAATCGTTTTGCTGAACTTGCGTGCTGTTTGCGTCCGGATGGCATCAACGCGATCGGGCGTCTAGATGTTTCTTCTACTACCCAGGAATTGTTCTGAGGTGCGACGATCGGTAAGGCTCTGGCAACAAGGTGCGGGCGAAGCGACCGCCGCATGTGAGCTTCAGTGGACAACCTTCGGAATTCACGCTGTGTGAAAACAAGCCCCGCAGCCAAGAGCCCTAAGACACCAAAACTCAAGTACAGGAACCATTTCCTGTTTGCGTAGTCAGCGGGTTCCAGATCCTTTTGCTTCCAAGTTCCCTCCGGAGGCAGGGACGACCCAGTCGTTGTGGCGCTTTGCGCGACGTGAACTTGAACGGCAGTTGACGGATTTATAGAGTCTGATGGCGGATAGGCCTCCAGGTACCCGTAGACATCGGCGGCCTCGCTCTCGGTCATATAGAAGAAAACAGGCATGCGACTGCGGAGCGAGTCCGGAACCGCGCCCATCATGACGGGCGCCCCCACTGTAATTTTGCGGATCAACTGAGCGCGACTGACGCGGCCGGTTAGCGTCGCCAGAGGTGGGATCGCTCCGGCTGCAAGCTCCGTGGGGCCGGGATTTGGCCCCGTGGCGGCATGACAAATGTGACAGGTGGACTTGACGATCAACTCACCCACTCTTGCGCGTGATTCCGAAACCGCGGCCTGCCGAGCAGCAGCGTTGGGCACGCCCGCCAATAGGTTCAGATAGGCGAGCAGCGACTGAACTTCAATATCATTTAAGTAGGAAAAAGATGGCATATCTTGCCCGCCACTGTGGATGCGTTGCAGCAATGCAGTCTTCGATTGCCCGGCGAGTTCTGTGGCTTGTGCACGACTGACGTCGGCGCCCACGGACTTCATGCGCTGCATGACGAGGGACACGGACGTCGCACGTACCGGGTTGATGATGGAAGCGATTTCCGGAGGTGCCCCAAGACCAGATTCTCCGTGGCATCCCTCACAGTTCAGGCGATAGAGATCAGCGCCATGAAGAAGGACGGTGTTGGTCGAGGAAGAACGGCGTGGAGCAGATGGTGCGGGGTCGGCCGTTTCCTCCCCTGCCTTGAGAATTGGTCCCAGACGCCATGTCTTGCCCATCGACGTCTCCTCGAATGGTCGGTGAAGGTGACCCAGCAAGCTGTCACCCTCGACAGCTGTCACAGAACTGTGTTGAGCGAGGAGATTGGGCGCGCCCAGAGTCGCCGTCAGCCCGAAAACCACGACGAGGCGTTTTAGAAATGCCGCCGCTCGAGCGCCACCCGTCGTCTCGGAACCGGGTACGTCGATATTCGTGTATGAGCAAGCCATAGGCGAACGATAAGGAAATTGGCTTTGTACGGTTGTCTTTGTGTCGTAAATTTGTCGTCGATAATTCTGCGCAAATGCGCAGGATGAGCACGCAGGTCATTAAGGAAGGGGGGATGTAGGGTCCTTGAATGAAGACTACTTGCCGGGAAGTCATCCTACGGCTGGGGGGAGCAATCTGATCCTCTGACTTTACTCGATTTGAGTGCAAAAAGAAAACCGCCAACTGAATGGGAGTATGTAAATTCTTACTTTACGTTCCGATCATTTCGTACGGCCCGAGCTTGCTCCCCTTAGCTACGGGCATATCAGAGCGGAATTATATGGCAAGGCGCAAGGCAAAGTTTAGATCAACTTCCGAAGCAGCCGCTAATCCTTCGTGACCCCATTGACGAGCAATTCGGAATTGACTGTCGAAAATCAGCCGATTACACCTCCCAGTGACCCCTAATTTTTGCTCGTACTCTCGTAGTGTGCCCGCGTTCACGGGCTGCCGTCGGCAGATCTTCTCCAAAATTCGGCGCCCAAGTCCGCACAAATGTTACAGCATTCGTCATACCGCGCCTTCAATGTGTCGGCCAAAGCCCTCATTTGCACCGCCACCTTTTCGGCATGCACGTATACCGCCCGCATCCGCGACATTGGCTGGCTCTCGCGGAACTCACGGGAGCCTCTTCCGACTCGCACGGTCGGCTGGAGCAGAGCAACTGACTCTTAATCTCCGCGGCTGTCATTGCACCCAAGCGCACCAAGGTGCACTGCTCTGCAAATGCAAAGACTTAGCCATCAGGATCGGCGCATCAAACTGCACCGGAACGCACTGAATTCCAAAACCAACTGACACCAGAACTGACACCCGAGTGGCCGTAACTTCCGGTTTGCCATCCGCTCAGGACCGGCCAAATCTGCTTCAAGGAGCCGTAGTGCGCGACATCGGAGGCTGATAGGTAGTATCGTCACATACGAAGTTCCGGCTCGTCGTTCTTGTGTTCTCGGGACTCCGTGATCGGGAGAGAACGTGTGTCACCCGAAGAAAAACGCCCGCTTTCGGATGGCGCTCTAATCGCTATCCCGTCCACTGCAGTAACAGCAGCGCAGGTCCGTTGGCATGATGAACTCATTCCAAGTCACTGGCGTATCCTCTTTGCCAGCTTCTTAGGCTGGATGTTTGACGGGTACGAGTCGTACACGCTCTTCATCGTGCTTCCCTTCGCATTGCAAGACATTCTGACACCGATGCAAGCAAGATCAACTGCGGTGTGGGCAGGTGTCGCAATCAGCACCACGCTTCTCGGTTGGGGTACCGGTGGATTGATAGGGGGAACGCTTGCCGACTACATCGGACGAAAGCAAATGATGCTGTACTCGGTGTTGCTCTACGGAATGTTTACCGGCCTGACTGGTCTTAGTACGAATTTCATAGCGTTCGCCGGCCTGCGTTTTCTAACGGGGCTGGCCATGGGTAGTGAATGGAGCACCGGTGTAACGCTAGTTGCTGAGACTTGGCCGGATCGCGCCCGCCCGAAAGGCTGTGGTTTTCTGCAGTCGGGCTTTGGCTGGGGCGCGCTGTTCGCTTCTGTGGTTTGGTGGATGATCAACGGCGCAAATCCTCTCGGAATTCACCCCTGGCGGCTTATGTTTGCAGTTGGTGCGTTGCCGGCATTTTTCACGCTGTACATCCGCCGTGCGATTAAGGAATCGGAGAAATGGATTCAAGCAGTGCGTGAGCGCCGGTGGGCGGCCACCGAAGAGACCAAGGATATCGCAGCAACGGCGCAGCGCCCATTTACGTTGGTCGAAATCGTCCGTGAGCGCGAGAGTCGTCGTCGCATTCTTCTAACATTCTTGTTGTCGCTCGCCAGCGTGGTCGGTTGGTGGGCGGTTTCGAGCTGGTTGCCTGGTTACGCTCAGCACCTTGCTAGTACTCAAGGCTATCGTAACGCTGCTCAATGGGGTGCACGGGCCGCGCTGTTCTACACAAGTGGTGCGATCGTCGGCTATCCGATTTCCGGATTTGTTATCGATGCCATCGGACGCCGCAAGTTTCTGTTCGTTACCTACCTAGGCGCTCTGTTGATGACTGCAGTTACCTACCTGTGGACACACTCTGTAGAGGGATTGCTTTCTGTCGCTGCGATTAACGGCTTCTTTACGATGAGCTGGGCTTATACCTGGATGGCGATATATCCGGCGGAACTTTTCACGAGCACTGTGCGCTCGAGCGCGATCAGTTTCATTTTTAATGGCACGCGAATGATTGCCTGGATCTTCCCGATCATTGCCGGAAGTATCATCCAACGTTTTGGTGGCACACCACACGCTGCAGTCGCGCTGGGAGGGATTTACATGCTCGGTCTCATCGTACCCTGGTTTGTGCCGGAAACTGTAGGCAAGGCATTGCCTGCATAGGAAGGTGCTTGCTTCCGGTCTCAGTAAAACTCGCTGTCGGAGATAGTAGATAATTGCACCCAGATCATGCGTGTCGCTGAGAGCTTCCTTGAATTGCGGTTGACGGGCTAACCGGACATTGAGCGTTGCCTCGCGACGGGTCCGTTTCTCTTTCCAAAAACGTCCCGGCGGACCGACAGCCAAGCGATTGAATTCTCAGCCTTGCTATCAGAGGTTCCACACCTTCCCCAAAGACTTTGGTTTTGGAAAGCTGTGTTGAGTGACGAGCAACCAAAGCATCAAAACCGCAGAGCTCTCCGCCTTCGGCCTACATATAGAATGGCTCCCATAATGATCATCCCCACGGTAAAGCCCGAGCACGCCACCAGCCTCAGCCAGACAGGCGGATGAATTCCTCGCACGATTGTCTGCCAGCGGTATTGCGAACATGACTAGGTAAACGAGCCCGTACAATGTGAAAGCCCATATCTGAATCAGGGACAAAGCCTCCTCCTCGTTCACGCCAACCAGAACTACTACCGATGCGACGAGTGTGACCAAGGCGATGAAGAGTATGGAGTTGGTAGGCGTCTTGTACTTCGGGCGGAGCCGCGTGAAGCATTCGGGCAGCAGGTTGTCCCAGCCCGCGACCATTGGCGGCCGTGTATACCTTAAGGGACATACCGGCGCGCAGGGACAAGAGTCGACGCAGGCCTTGGATAGCATGGTGCCCACACCATGGACGGAGGGGGATGGCGTGGGGCGGATGGCGCAGCAAGGGCGGGGGGAAATGGGCGCGCGCCGGGCGGCGTGCGGGCGAAAGTGTGAGGGGCAGGCGGACGTGCGGGTGAACGCGAGGCGGGAGGCCGACAGGGAACTCCGGCACGAAAGTCTTCAGCACGGATGAAACGTTAAGCGGCTCACGATCACTAAATTGGAGCGGGGTTTTGCGGTTTCAGACTGGCACTGCTGACGTTAGGTTACATCGTCCACCGAACTCCAGGCCTACAATGGGCCCATGACTGCTGGGGGTGACTATGCTCGGGGAAAGGTTCTTTCGTCATTCCGCCGTCTTGTTAGCATCGCTCCTTTCATGCCTTCCACTCCTGCCCGCACAGTCGTTACCCGCGGAAAAATCTGCTGCTTACGCTAGTTCGCCACCAAATTCACTCCGCATCCGCCTTCGGCTTTCGGACGAGTCACCCTTCGCGGGCACGGCCAGCATCCGTGTGATGCCAAACGAGGGTTACGAAGTAGCAGGCCATACGGAATCGGATGGCGAAATGCTCTTCACCGATGTGCCACCTGGCACTTACATCATGGAGGCCAGCGCACCCGGCTTTTTGACCCTCCGTCAGAAGATACAGATTCAACCGCACCAGGGTCTGTTGACGCGTTTCGTAGTGATGAAGGCCAAGCCTTTTGATGTGCAAGCAACAGACAAAACGTCGCCTTCGCCAGCCACTGCTGTGGATCCACGTTCCTGGATTTCAAGCGGAATCGACAACACGGTGCCCGAAGTGGATCCTCGTGTTGAATGTCCGCTTCCTCACGTCGTTCGGGGTGCAGGGCAGCGCATGAAGGAGTTCGTCGCGAACCTGGAAAGGTTCACCGCGACAGAACGGGTTGAGCATCAGGCGATCGACGTGACCGGTGGTTGGCACTCGTCGGAGGTGCGCGAGTTCAACTATGTCGTGACGGTGAAACGGACCTCGATGAATGTTTTCCTGATGGATGAATATCGAAACGGCAGTTCCGACCCGGAGCAGTTCCCGGCCCACATCGCGACGCAAGGAATGCCGGCCATCGCATTGCTTTTTCATCCGGTGCTGGCGTCGGATTACACGTTTGCCTGCGAAGGCTTGGGCGCATGGGAAGGGCGATCTGCCTGGCAGGTTCATTTTGTTCAAAGGCCCGATCGGCCCAGCCGGATTCTTTCCTATTCGGCAGGGGGAAAATACAGTTCGCTCCCACTCAAGGGCCGCGCCTGGATCGATCCCGGAACGTTCCAGGTGCTGCGCATCGAAACCGAACTGGTGAAGCCCCTTCTGGAGGTTGGCCTCACGGTGGATCACGTAGCTATTTCGTATCAACCGGTCGAATTCCCGAGCAGAGCACAAGAGCTGTGGTTGCCCAAAGTCGTCGATCTTTATGTTGAGAGGCAGGGGCACCGCTATTACCGCCGGCACACGTTTAAGGACTTCCAATTGTTTGTCGTAGATACTGCGCAGAGCGTCCAGTTGGCAAGGGAGTGTTACGGGTTCACCAACGAGACGGATCGCGACATCATGGGCGTGCTGACCGTGACTCCTGTCTCGGAAGCGAAGCTCGATCAAATCACGGTCTCGTTTACCATTCCCGCCGGAGGCAGCGTGGTGAAGTTGGTTGGTCCGGGAAAGGATGTCGCGATTCCGGTCGATTCTGTTGCGTCGGCCACCTTCGCCCACAACGGACCGCTGGATGCGGTGAAAGTGGACGCCCACCTCAGCAAGGAGAGCACGCTGGATGTGATCTCGGGGACTTCATTTCCGCTTCAACAATAGCAGACTTCAAGCCTCCGAATGCGTGTCGGGAAACAAACATCGACATCCATCAATGTAATCCTCCCACTTAGGCAGCTCAGAAGCCAGATTGGTTCGGGTCGGGTACCTGAACATCACGCAGCGCTGAACTAACTATTCTTCGCTTTGTATACAACGATTATTCTCGTCAACGAGCAGGCATGGCGTCCCGGAAGGCAGAACCTGGAGCGACTTCAAGAATTCGATCACGTCGTTCTGCTGGGCCAATGTGAGAGCTTGGAACGCCAC
>Ga0310917_10001694_pt1 | contig 10553 bp, 15 predicted proteins | sample GREbulkMGLF178_FD_203531 | JGI IMG/M metagenome (GOLD analysis project Ga0310917, IMG submission 203531) | Lab enrichment of tropical soil microbial communities from Luquillo Experimental Forest, Puerto Rico - GRE.bulkMG.LF178 | ecosystem: Environmental > Terrestrial > Soil > Tropical forest >... | reverse complement strand
CAAGGACCTGCTGGCGCAGATCCGCAGCGCGATCTCGGTACGGATCGGAACACAGAAGATCACATTGAAGCCGGGACTGTTGCAGCGATTGAAGACGCGGTGTCTCGGGATGCGGTGGGAGGAGTTCCTCGAAAAGATCATCACCGAGGACCTGGAACGCTACGCCGGGATGCGCTGATGCCGGTCATCCACGATCTCATCTGCTCGCATTGTGAGGACGTCGTCCTCGATGTGCTCTCCACTGCAATCGGCACCAAGTGCCCCGACTGCAAGCGCGGTGTCTATGAGATCTACTACGGCAACTGGTATAAGCGCAACGCCGCCGCGCTCGATCAAGAGTCCAAGGTCACCGTCTACGAACACCCCGAGACCGGCAAGGTCATCTACCCCGGTCGAAACGATGTCGCCATGCCGGAGCGCTACCGAAGCGCCGGTTATGAGCGCGTCGAGATGCGGTCCCTGAGAGAGATCGACCGCTTCTCGAAGGAGCACGGCGTGGTGAACGAAGCCGCGCACTACGACAGCGGCAACGCTTACGACAGTGAGCGGGGGCGGCGGTAATGGCCGAGTCGCTGGTCCCACCCCAGGACGCGAGCGACTATCCTCTGCTCGAATACTTCAAGACCGCGATCGAAGAGGGCGACGCGTTCCTCTTAGCGCAGAAGGGGTACAACAAGATCCCCGAGGCGATCAACGCGATCATGGGCGACAACCAGGATCTGCGCGTCGCAAACCTATCGAGCGTCACATCCAATCACGTCGGCAAACTGGCAACGGATCTCGTCGCGGGCATGACGGATGTGAAACCGTTCTGGGAATACAAGACCTACAACAAGCGCTACGAGCAGCACACCAACGTGTACGGCAAGGTATCCCAGCACATTTGGTTACAAGGGATGCTCGATCTGAAGTTCGCCGACGTCGTGAAGTACTCGATTGCTGGCGGCAGCGGCTGGGCGGAACTCTACTGGAATACCGAGACGCAGACCATCGATCTGAGAGCGTGGGACCCGCGTGATGTGATTCCGATCCGGCCCACGGCGTCGCTATCGATTCAGGACGCATACGGCGTGATCAAGCGCCGCTCCACCACGGTGAACTATGTCCGATACCTGTGTAATGAAGTCTACGGATGCCCCGAGAAAGCCGGACTCATCAAGCCAGACCGTGACGGTTCAATGGTCTCCCTTTCGCTTCGGAACACCCGTGTGGGTCAACTTCTCGATAAGCTCGGCAATCCGTTTCGAGAACGTCTCTTCGGTAACCGTCCACATCAGGAGCAGCCTCGTATACCTGCCGTAGATCTGTTCGAGGCTGAGATCAAGGACGAGACCCGCAACGAGAAATCGTACCCGGTGAAGATGGGGCAGTTCTACGAGAAGGACGATCCCGACGGGCAGTACAAGGCCGGTGATCCGCGCAACAACTGGTCCTACATCGTCGAGCCCGGCGAGAAGCTCTACCCCGGCAAGCGGCTGGTGGTCTTCACGTCCACCGCACGTCTCTACGACGGGCCCTCGATCTACTGGCACGGCATGTTCAATATCTGCAAGCTCACGCTCGATCCCTGGCCGTGGAGTTGGTTGGGTAAAGCCGTGCTGTGGGATCTCTTGCCTCTGCAGAAGAGTCTCGATAAACACTTGAGGGTTTACGACGACTGGCTCGAGAAGCTAGCACGTCCGGATGTGCTCGCCGACAAGAACTCCACGTCGAAAGCCGCGCTCGACCGCATGGATACGCGCCGCGCCGGTGGCAAGTACCAGCACAATCCAATTGCCGGTAAAGGCATGCAGATCGTCTACCCGAATCCCCTGCCGCCGGAGTTCTTCAAGGGACTCGATTTCTACGTGCAGGAGATGCGCGAGCTGAGTGGCGTCGCCGATGTCTCGCAGCTGATGCGGCTGAACCAGATTCCCTCCAGTGACTCTATCGAACAGATCATGGAGGCGATGTCGCCCAGTGTGCGGATGCGCTCGCGTGTCATCGAGGCTTTCATGCGCGAGTTCGCCACCATGATGGCCTACAACATATCGCAGTTCATGACGATGTCGCAGCGCATGACCATCATGGGCGCGGACGGCATCACACCGGAGGACTACGACTACGATCCGTCGTCGCTCATCCCGGCGTTCATCCACGCCGACGACTTCGGGCCCGACGGCATTCTCACACGGGCGGCGATTCAACGCGGGCCGCGACCGCGCTTCCGGCGGGCGAAAGAGTTCCTGCGCCAGTTCTCCTTCCAGGTATCGCCGGGATCGTTGCTCGCCGCCAGTGAAGTGCAACGGAAGCTGCTCTACTTGCAATTGTCGCGTGCCGGTCTCATCGATCACTGGACGTTGATGGAGGTGCTCGGAATACCCAACGTGGGCACACCGCCGATGGGCGCGAACTCCATCACCGACCGCTTACTCGCTGAGCAGCAGATGGGGCTCGGTATGCAGGTGAATCCCGCCGGTCGTAAAGCGAGCGGCCAGGAGCCCCCCAGGCTCGTCATGAAGGAGAGCTAAGTGGCCTTCGGGTTTTACACTCCACTGACCATCACGAGTAATTCCTCGCTGCTACCGGCGACGCAGACCAACTTCCCGCTGCTGCTCAGTTTCACCGACAACCGGTTCAAGACAGTCGGCAACGGGGGTCACGTTCAGAACTCTTCAGGCTTCGACATCCGGCCCTACAGCAACTCCAGCCTCACGACTGCGCTCAGCTACGAGCGGGTCTCCTACAGCGCCTCGGCAGGAACATTTCAGATCTGGGTGCTGATACCGAGCCTGAGTCAAGGTCTTGTGATCTACCTCGCCTATGGCGATGCGGCGCTCTCCAGCGATGGCACGAGCCTCTCAGCGGTGTGGTCGGCCAATGGTTACATCTGTGTCTATCATCATGAGCAGGCGACCGGCGCGAATGCGCCAGACTCCTCCGGCAATAGCAACACCGCCACGGCTGCCTCTGGAACGCCCACGTCGGCAACAGGTCAGATTCAAAACGGTATCAGTCTCAGCGGTGTCGACTGGTTCACCACACCCCAGTCCGCGTTCGGGACCAACGGCGCACTCACGTGGCAAGGCTGGTACAAGCTCACGACCACGGCTCAAGGCCGCTTGCTGTTATCCAAAGATGACTCGTTAGGGACCGTCGACTTCTATATCCGCAACGACTCGCCCGCGAATGCCTTGAGGTTCTCGATCTGGAACGCGACCGGCACGAGAGCCGAGGTCGGCATCGGTGGCGTCACGGCAAGCTCGGGTGTCTGGTATTTCCTCGTCGGCAGCTACGACGGCGCGAACCTGAACGGTTACGTGAACGCCACCGCCAATGGAACCCAAGTCGCTTTAACGGGCAATGTTCAGAACACCAGCGGAGCGTCGATCAACCAGGGCGTCCAGCTTACGGTCGGCGGCTTTAATGGCGTCATGGATGAAGTCCGTCTGGCCAACGTGGGCCGATCCGCCAACTGGGTGACCGCCGAATACAACAACCAACTCAACCCGACGACGTTTGTCACGCTCGGTACAGAGACCACGCCAGGAGCCGCCCCGTTCCTATTCTGGGATGAAATGCAGCGACCCGAGATCGTGCGCAACGTGATCATCCCCGTCAGCAACATGCTTCCACTTAGAAGGAGAACCCAACATGTCATTAGGACGTAGATACGCACAGACCGGCCAGCTTACCTCGGCGGCGTCGACGACGCGGGCGTCGTTCATCGCGACCACCACCTGCAGGCCGAAAACCAACTTCATCATGCTCGCGGCGTTGAATGCTACACCGGCGGACAACGTCGATGAGTACAACGTGAAGCGCATCTCGGCGATCGGCACGCTCGCCGTCACCTCGCGCACACCGACACCCATGGATTCCGCCGATCCCAATCCCGGATTGATCGCGGGCGGCGCAGCTCTGACCGGCATCAACGCGACCGGTGAGCCGACCTACACCGCGTCATCGGAACTGTTGTGGTTCTCTCACAACATGCACTCGGTGTTTACGTGGTATGCCCCCGACGGCGGCGAGATCGTTCAGGCCGCGAGCGTCACCACAGGCCTCGGCTTGTTCTTCGTCGGCGGCACCGCCGTGTTCTCCGATGACCTGACGTGGCACTATTGCGAGTGATGGTTTTATGCTCGATGAGCTGAAGTCGGCCATCCGCCGGAGGCTATGGGCCGCGCTGGGACCGCCGAACGGGACGTCGGAGACGCTGGTGTCGGGCCCGCAGTCGGCACCGCTCGGGATCGACCGGGGGCGGAATCTACCGCTGCACTATGAGCCGCCGGAGTGCCCGCTGTGTGTGTTTGCCGAGTTCCAGTGTCATGACTGCTTGGGCTCCATCCTCGACGCTGAAGCCCCGTTCGGTGTCGGCTTCGAGAGTGCCACCATCACGCACATGCACATCCACGCGATGGTGGGCCGGGACGGCGGCGGGCGTAGCCTGAGAGTACCGGCGCGTCGCAAGCTCTGTGTGAAATGCTTTCGCCTGGACTGGGAGCGAGCCCACCCCGGCATTCCCTGTGACGTATGATCGACGAACTGGCCTACCACATCCTGAGAGATCGAGACAGCAAACGGAAGCTGGCTGAGGAGCTGACCCGGCACCGCTACATGGACTCCAAGAGCGACTACTCGAACGCCCGCGCACCACGCACCGATAAGCACGGCGGCTACATTGCTCTCGACGGCAAGGTCGTCGCCCAGACCCAGCAGTGCGGCCACTGCGGTGCGCACTGGGTCGTGCGGCCCGGCTCGGGCATCCTGCGCGGGTTCTGTCGCGGTTGCATGCGCCATACCTGCGGCGATCCTTCCTGCGATGCGGACGGGCCCAGAGGTTGTGTGACCTGGGAGCGCAAGATGGAAGCGATCGAGGCCCGAGAGAAGAAGCTCCTCGTCGGCAGCTGATATGATGTCGATGCGGATGCGGTCGTGGGTCCGGCAACTGATCGTCAAAGTCACCGGCGACCCGTTCTTCCGTCCCGGGATCTGGCCGAAGACCGACGATGCACCTACCCGTCCTGCGGCTTTAAGACCGCGAGTGCCGCCGCGCCCGGCAGACGACTTCACTCCACTAAAGAACCCAACGCTCTGGGATCTTGGCCCGCGACTGCTAGCCAAGCCGGGGCGCACCCAGCGCAACGTCGACGACTACGCGTTCACGGCGGTGCCGCTGCTGCCGCCGCCGCTTGCGGACTACTCGCTGCTACCGCCGAGACCTCTCTCACGTGCCCAGCGCAACTATGACGACTACGTCTTCACGAGTGTCGCGATCACAGGCGGGGCGCTCTGGGACTACCGGCTGCTACCGGCGAAGCCAGGACGCACGCAGCGCAACATCGACGATTACAGCTTCACGACGACGTCGAACGTGCAGCAGACGCCCTCGCTCTGGGACTATCAGCTGTTACCGGCGAAGCCTGGGCGCACGCAGCGCAATTACGATGACTACGTCTTCACGACCGCGTCGCAGTTTGTGCCGAATGCATCGTTGTGGGATTACCGGTTATTACCACCGAAGCCGGGGCGGACGCAACGCAACTATGACGACTACATCTTCTCGACGGCGTCGAACCTGCCGCCGAATTCCTCACTGTGGGATTCCCTCCTACTCGCCCCACGCGCCGGTCGAGGACTGCGCCCCGGAATCGATGATCCACTGATCGCGGCACCGCCGCCGGTGTTCGTCGCAATCGATGACCAGCGGGTGCGCATCGCCGCCATCGCTTCACGGCTGCTCGGGCGTCCCTTCGCCGACGACTTCATTCCGCCCGTCGGGCCACCGCCCTTTATCGCGCTGGATGAACCGCGCCAGCGCCCAGGCGCTCGGGCTCCGCTCCTTGTGCTGCACGCCGGTGCGGACGACTTCATCCTGCCAGTAAACCCATCGTTCTGGGATTTGCAGATGTCGCCGCCGAAAGCCTTGGCACACGGGATGCGGCCTGCGCTGGTGGACGACACCATCGTCGGGTCTCAGTACAACTGGGTGCGCGTCGCCGACGATCACGTCCTCTTACCGGCGAAAGTGGTCCTGGCCAATATCGGTGCCCGCACCCCCGCCGGTGAGAATCCGATCTTGGGCTTCATCCCGTCATTTACCGGTGTGGAAGGGATTGTGCGGCCACCCGCGACGCGCACGGCGCTGCCGACAGCGGTCCTGCTTGCTCCAGAGACACCGGTGATCGTCATCTTCTTACCCTCGGGACCTTTCGTCGGTCTCGACCAACCGATCAAGCTGCCACCGGCACGCTATCCCGGTATGGGCACGGTGCGCCCGTACTGGGACGATCCGATCATCTACATCATCCACCCCCCGGGTAAGGGCGGCACCGAGGGCAAGATGTGGATCGGCGAGATCCAGCAGTTGGGGATCGGTTCGGTCCTCGACACCTCAACAGGGCTTTGGCAATGAAACCACAGTGGTGTAGTCTTCCCGTTTAAGTTATGGCACAGCACGCACTCGGTAACGTGAAACCCAACTCGACAACAACGGCGCTGCGGGCCACCAACAATCTCGGCGATCCCACGCGCAACTACGGTGTGCAGGCGCTGCAGTTCCAGGCGCTCGGGACCAACACGAACTCCATCTACATCGTCGATCGCGAAACGCCGGATCTCACCAAGAACGTCCTCGCCGAGATCCCGGCACCGAGCGATTCTCCTGTGACGCGCCCTGGCTGGACCATTGGCGACCCCACCAAACCGGCGGCGTTCGATGCGGCGACATTCTGGGTTCTTCCGGCAGTGAGCGGTGAAGGCGTCCGCGTCACGGTGGTGCGGTGATGTCGAAGATCGAATGGCCCACGGTGATGGTGATCCAGGACGGCCTCGATAACACCATGGGGCAATTCCCCATGAACGGTGTGGAGACCGTCCACCGGGCGCTCCCAACCCAGTGGTATTGGCGGCTCTGGTATCGCGGCCAGGGGCGCTGGTATCTCGTGCGCCCCGAGCTGCTGAAGGTGTGGGATCGGACCCGCGCCGCCGTGCGCTACTTGCACGAGACCAAGATCGACATTTCGATTCGGATCAGTAGGAGGCCTTGATGGCAACGCATCATGTGACCGTCACACTGCTGGCGACAGCGACGCCGGTACTCACCCCGGCAGCGGGTAAGACCTCGGTGAACTGCATGGACCTGCAGCTGGAGTCGGAGACCGGTAACGCCATCGTCGTCGTCGGCGGTCCCACCGTGTCCGCGACCGATTACGGCGCGTCGATTCCTGCCGGTGGCGGCACCGCCAACCGTGTCGTGATCCGCACCGGCGGATCGCGCAATATCAACCTCGCGAGCATCTTCTTGTTCGGCACTGCCGGACAGAAAGTGCATGCGCTCTACCACACATGAGTTGACACTAGAACGCGTGTGGTGTATCCGGTGTAGTCATCATCGAGGAGGCGACAATGCCAGCGACGAGTCCCGAACAACGAACCGCGATGGCAATCGCCGAGCACGAACCCGATAAGTTATACGAGCGCAACAAGAGCATGTTGAAGATGAAGAAGTCCCAGCTCCATGACTTCGCATCCACCAAAGGGCTCGGCGCACCCAAAGGATCGAAACCACCACGGCAGCTCTCCAGACCGGGCAACAGCAAGGCATCGAGTGGGCTGCTCTCCAGCAATCGTAAAGTTCAAGGAATACCAAAGGGGTAATCATGGCGAAGTTAACCGGCATCAGCAAAGGCGGGCAGTTGAAGGGTTCCAAGGCGCAGTCGGGCTTTGTGAACACGCCCGCCACGATGCTCTCCAAAGGCAAAGGCCTGCACAAAGGTAAGAGGTAGTTTGAACCCGGCGCGGTAGGTTATCGCGCCACAACTTTGAACCGCAGCTCGCTACTGGTCAGGTTCACCAAGGAAAGATAAGGCCCTCGACTCTCAGCTGAGAGGGGATCGAGGGCCTTTTTCTTTGGAGAGGAGAAGACAGATGCCGGAACCCGGAGCTGGTCCAGGACCGAACGCGGCGCTGCTCGATGAGCCGCCGCCGTCCCCGCCTGGGACACCGAAGAAAGCCGACCGCGCTTCGCTGGTGCAAAACCAGATGAAGCAGCAGCAGGAGTCCGGCATGGGGGCCGACACATCGGACACTCAAGTCATGATCGTGCAGACCACCGGCGAAGTCGTCGCCCGCCTCCAGCGCTTGGGTGGCCTGCTTCCACAACTGGCACCCGCTTTCAATCAAATCAGCCAGAGCCTGCAACAAGCTGTCCCGCAGGCGATGGCCGATCAACTCGCAGGCATGGATCAAACTGGCGCAGGAATTCCCCCGCCGGGTGGACCAATGCCGCCACCGCCGAGCGCTCCACCGATGATGGGTGGAGGTCCGCCGTCGATGGCTGGCGCACCGGTTTCGAGCCCGACTCCTGCAGGTGTGGTGATGTGATGCCTCAAACCCTCAACCCTCAAACCTCCACCCTTACTAGGTACTGGCGGCGCTCAGTGTGTTACCGGAACACGCTGGGTTCCAGGTACTGGCAGCGATGGACAGGAGCCCATGAATTATGACCGCCGACGAAGCCAAACAACATTTCCAGAAGCTGGCTCAGGACTCAGGCCTCTCGAAAGAAGAAACCGAGACCGTCCTGAAGGCAATGGAGAACGAGAAGTTCCGCTCCACCGTTTCCAATGGCTACAAGCGCCAGGAAGACTACTCCCGCGACATGGACGCCGTCCGTGCCGAGAAGCAGCGCTTGAAAGATTGGTATGAGAAAGAAGAGTTACCCAAATACCAGCGATACCAACAGTCGATCGAGCGCCTCGAACGCTATCAGCAGGAGTACGGCGACATCGATGACTCTCAGGGATTGAACAATGGCCGCAACGGAAACGGCAACGGAGGACGTGTGAACGGTAATGGTGGTGCCGCCGACGGTTACATGCGCAAAGAAGACGTCTCGAAATACGTCGAGGAGCAGCTGAAGCAGCGCGACGGTGCTTACGTTGGACTGACGAAGACCGCCGTGAAGATCGGCCACGACTATGCCCGGCGCTTCAATGAAGTGCTGGATGTGGACGCGGTCGAGGAGATCGCGCTCAAGCGCGGTCTATCTCTCGATCAAGCCTACAAGGAATTCATCGCGCCGAAGGAACAGGCCGCGATGGAGGCCCGCCACAAAGAGGAGATCGAGAAAGCCAAGGCCGAAGCCGTTCGCGACTACCAATCGAGACATCAGCTCCCTGTCGATACCAAGCCCCGAGAAGCGCATCCGTTCTGGGATCGCAAACCCTTGGAGACCGGCAAGACCGAGGCCCAGGCGGATGCGAACTCTCGCGATGAGTTCATGAAGGGCTGGAACAACTACAGCGAGGAGCTGACCAACAAATAACCCTGCCCGTCGATTGGAGCCATAGATGGCCGAACTGAATCAGATCGACGTTGCAACGAAGCGGTATATCCGGAATACACCGAAGCTGATCGACATGGTGTTTCAGGAAGGGCCGGTCGTTGCATACGCGAAACAAAACGTCCGCGAGGACTACGACGGTGGCCGGTTCATCGGTGAGAACTTCTATTACAACGGTCTCATCGGTGGCCCCTACCTGAAAGGCAAGAACTTCGACATCTCGCAGCCGCAGGTCGAGCAGCAGCTGCAGTTCAATGTCAAGTTCTTCGAGATGGGTGTCACCCTCTACAAGGAAGACATCCAAGTCATCAACAAGGGGCCCAACGCCGCATTCCGGCTGATCGAGTCCCGCATGACCAACGCCTACATGACGGTCGGAGCCCAGCTCGAGATCGGCATGTTCCTGAATGGCCAAGACGCTGGGTATACCGCCAACTTCAACGGTCTCACGGAAGCTTGCAACGACAACACCGTGACGAACTGGAACGGCAACGCTTACTCCACGTATGGGACCATCACCCGTGGCGGCGCGGTCGGCACCACACTGAACTCTGCAGCGACGAACGTCGGCGGCACCATCGAGTACAACACCCTCGAAGAAACCTACGCCAACGCCTCGTTCGGTCCTGGAAAAGAACCCAACATGGGGGTCACCACCTACCTCGGTTATTCCTATGTGAAGGAGAAGTTCCAGACCCAGCAGCGGTTCAACAACATTCAAGACGTGAAGATCGGATTCACCGGCCTGCAGTTCAACGATGCCGTGCTGATGCGCTCGCGCTACTGCCCTGGCTCGTACCTCTCCGGCACGAACGATCCGATCGCGACGACCTTCATCAACCAGATGTCGGGCGGCGCACTGACGGCGTATCCCACCATCACCTCCGAGACTCTGTGGTGGCTCAACGCCCGCAAACCCTACTTCAACTTCTATATCTCGGATGACCCGGAGTACGGCTTCGGCTTCACGGGATTCAAACCGGCGCAAGGCAACACGGTCGTTGTCGGGCAGATCCTGTTCTCCGGAGCAGTGACCTTCGCCCCGCGCTACCACCGGCAACTTTACGGGATCACCGGGTAAGGAGGAACCATGCCATACAACAAGAATCGCGACGGCACGGTTTACTGCCCGACCGGCAATCCCGACACCGTCAACTACACCCCGCCGTATGCGCCCGGCGAGACCGGGACCTACTACGACTACGGCCAGCGCTCCTACCAGATC
>Ga0310917_10001682_pt1 | contig 10577 bp, 8 predicted proteins | sample GREbulkMGLF178_FD_203531 | JGI IMG/M metagenome (GOLD analysis project Ga0310917, IMG submission 203531) | Lab enrichment of tropical soil microbial communities from Luquillo Experimental Forest, Puerto Rico - GRE.bulkMG.LF178 | ecosystem: Environmental > Terrestrial > Soil > Tropical forest >... | reverse complement strand
AAAACATAAGAGTCTAGCCGCGCCCCACGAACGGCATCTTCGAGGCCATCACCGTCATGAACAGCACGTTGGCGTCGAGCGGCAGCGTCGCCATGTAGGCCACGGCATCGCCGACCGCCTTCGCGTCCATGCGCGGCTCCGGTATTTTCCGTCCGTCCGGCTGCAACACGCCATCGACCATGCGATCGGTCATCGGCGTCGCCGCATTGCCGATATCGATCTGGCCGACCGCGATGTCATAGGCGCGGCCGTCGAGGTTGGAGGCTTTTGTGAGCCCGGTGATGCCGTGCTTGGTCGAGGTATAGGGTGAGGAGAACGGCCGCGGCGCGTGCGCCGAGATCGAGCCGTTGTTGATGATGCGCCCGCCGCGCGGCTCCTGCGCCTTCATGATTCTGATCGCTTCCTGCGTGCACAGGAAGATGCCGGTGAGGTTGGTGTCGACGACCTTCTTCCAGGTCTCGTAGGGCAAATCCTCGAGCGGCACCGCGGGCGCGCCGATGCCGGCATTGTTGAACAGGACGTCGAGCCGGCCGAACGCCTCCTTGGTATTGGCGAACAGCGCCTTGATCGATCCCGGATCGCTCACGTCGGTCGGCACCACCAGGCTCTTGGACCCGGACGCTTTGCCCTCCGCCGCGGTCTCCTCCAGTTTGTCCTTGCGCCGTCCGGCAAGCACCGCAGCGTAGCCGTCCTTCATGAGCGCGAGTGCGACAGCCTTGCCGATGCCGGTGCCGGCGCCGGTGATCAGGGCAACTTTTTGCAACGCGGCCATCGCGGTTCTCCTTGGCGGACAGGGTGGCGGTCAGCGAACATTCTTATAGGGCGGACGCGGAATTCCGGCATGCGCGGCGCGCAATGCCGCCGACCAGCGCTCGCGCAGATCGCTGAAATAGGGCTCTCCCGGTTCGATACGAAAGTTGAGCTCGGCGTCGCAGGTGTTGCGGCGCGCGATCAAAACGTCGAGCGGCAGGCCGACGCTGAGATTGGAACGCATCGTCGAGTCGACCGAGACCAGCCCGACCTTCAGCGCATCGTAGAGATCGATGTCGTAGGTGATGGCCCGGTCGAGGACCGGCTTGCCGTATTTGTGCTCGCCGATCTGCAGGTAGGGCGTGTCCTGCGTGCATTCGATGAAATTGCCCGCCGGGTAAAGCATGAACAGGCGCGGCCGCTCGCCTTTGATCTGGCCGCCGAGCAGGAAGGCGACGTCGAACTTCACGTCCGAGGCTTCCAGCGCCTTGCCTTCGAGATCGTAGAGTTGCCGGATGGTGCGGCCCACGCGTTGGGCGGCTTGAAACAGGGTCGGCGCGTTCATCAGCGTCTCGGTCTCGCCCGTTGCCGGATTGTCCCACCCCTCGCGCACAATGCTGACCACCGATTGAGTGATCGAGAGATTGCCGGCCGAGGCGATCGCCATGATGCGCTGACCCGCCTGGATGAAGACGTGAAGCTTGCGGAATGTGGAGATGTTGTCGACGCCCGCATTGGTGCGGGTGTCGGCGAACATCACCAGTCCGTCGCGAACGAGGATGCCGCAGCAATAGGTCATGGCTTGGCCAACCCAACCCGCTTTGTATAGCGATGTTCGCGGCAGACCGGCAATGCTTGTCAGCTCTGCGACTGCTGCGCGGCCTGCTCGACGCGGACCTTGACCGAGAGTAGTTCCCCGCCGCCGCCGAAGCGCGAGCCGCGCAAAGGCGCGGCGCCGAGGTAGTCAAGCCCGATCGCGACGCGCACATGCGTGTCCGTGGCGCAAACGCCGTTGGCCGCGTCGAAAGCGACCCAGCCGAGCTCCGGGACAAACGCCTCGCACCAGGCATGGCCGGCATCCTGCTCGGCGATGCCGGTGTGCTGGCGCAGATATCCGCCCACGTAGCGGGCCGGAATGCCGACGCTGCGCGCCGCCGCTATGAAGATGTGCGTCAAATCCTGGCAGACGCCGCGCTTGAGCGCGAAAGCCTCGGGCGCGGTGGTCGCGGCATGGGTGGGATCCGTGTCGAAGGTCATCGCCTTGTGCAGTCGCTCGAGCAGGACGTGGAGAAGTTTCAGCGTATCATCGTCGGTCTCGTTGCGGCTGGCAGCGGCAAAGGCGGCGATGTCGGCATCGGCGCGGGTGAGCGCGGTCTGGCGCAAGTAAAGCGAGGGGGGAAACCGCTCGAGCGTGCCGCGCACAACCCCGTGGGTATCGCGGGTCTCGACCTCGCCTTCCACGGCTACGCTGAGCTCGTTGAACGGGCCGTCGGCGGTAAAGGTGTGGGTGATGTTGCCGAAGGCATCCTCATGCTGGTCGAGCCGGCAATCCGTTGAGACATCGATGCGCCAGTCTGCCACGTACTGGCCGTCGTGATTGCGCGGCGTGAGCCGCAGCATCTGGATGACGCTCTTTGCCGGCGCCTCATAGCGGTAGCTAGTCAGGTGCGAAATGCGAAGCCGCATGGGAGAGAGCAGGTAGGGGTCTTAGGCGGACAGCGATCAGCGCGCGGACTTCATCGCGGTCGTGCCGTCACGTCAAATACTGCTGGGCAATGGCAACACCGAGACGGTTGTTGTCGCCGATGAAATCGCCGATGAACTCGTGCAGCCCATTCTGAAAAATCCCCTCCATGTGGCTGTTTTCGATGCGCGTCCGCACCGCGCGCGCGTGGCGCTGGGCCGGTCCCTGGCGACCGTACGCGCGGCCGAGATGATCGAGATAGAGCACGAGATTCTGATAGCAGCTGGCAAGCGAGCGCGGCAGCTCGTCGCGCAGGATGAGCAGGTCGGCGATCAGCCAGGGTTTCACGCTTTCCCGATAGACCCAATGATAAGCCGTCAGCGCCGAGACCGAGCGCAAAATGGCCGCCCACTGAAAATAATCGAGCGGACCGCCGACCCGTTCGTGTGCCGGCAGCAGCAGGTGATACTTCACGTCGAGGATGCGCGCGGTGTTATCGGCGCGCTCGAGATAAAGCCCGATCCGGGAGAACCAGTAGGCATCGTTGCGCAGCATGGTGCGGTAGGCGCAGCCGTCGAACAGCAGCGACGCCTCCCGTACCCAGCGCAGGAAGCGCATGAATTCCTCGCGCGAGGTCGGCCCGTTGCCGAAGCGCTTGAGCTCGAGCCAGGTGCCGTTGATCGCGTCCCACATTTCCACCGTCAGCGCCGTGCGCACCGCGCGCGCATTGGTGCGCGCAATCTCGAAACAGTTGCGGATCGACGAGGGATTGACGGTTGAGAAGCAGAGAAAGTCGTTGACCGTTTCCTCGTTCGCTTCCGGATAGGTCGCGGCGAAGGCATGCGCGCAGCCGGCGGTCGCGACTGCCGACTGCCATTCATTGGATGAGCCGACATAGGCGAGCGGCAAGGTGGCGAGGCGCTGCGTCACCTCGAGGATGCGCGCGAGATATTCGGCCCGCTCTACGTAACGCGCGAGCCAGTAAAGGTTGTCGGCGGTGCGCGAGAGCATCGACGATCACCCAGGTGCGAGCCGCCAACCCGGACTTCGAAGACTGACTTTCGGGTCGCTGGTCGCGAACAGCCGAAATGGCAGGACGAAGCTTCCCATCACCGATCCAGCACCCACGTGTCCTTCGTCCCACCCCCTTGGCTGGAATTGACGACGAGCGAGCCGTTCTTCAGCGCGACCCGGGTGAGTCCGCCCGGAACGATGTGAATGCGGTCGCGTCCGGTCAGCACGAAGGGCCGCAAATCGACATGACGCGGTGCGACGCCCGCGTCGACGCAAGTGGGGCAGGTGGATAGCGCCAATGTCGGCTGCGCAATGAAATTGCCCGGGTTGGATTTGAGCTTGGCGCGGAACGCGGCAATCGTCGCCTTGTCAGCCTCCGGTCCAATCAACATTCCATAGCCGCCTGAGCCGTGCACCTCCTTGACCACCAACTCTTCCAGGCGGTCGAGCACGTAACTCAGATGTTCCCGTTCCCGGCAGCGCCAAGTCGGCACGTTTCTCAGTATCGGCTCCTCGCCCAGATAGAACTTCAGGATCGCGGGCATGTAGCTGTAGATCGCCTTGTCGTCGGCGATGCCGGTGCCGACCGCATTCGCAAGGGTCACGTTGCCGGCGCGGTAAACCGACATCAATCCCGGCACACCGAGCGCGGAATCCGGCCGGAATGCCAACGGATCGAGGAAATCGTCATCGATGCGGCGGTAGATCACGTCGACGCGCTTGGGCCCCTGCGTCGTGCGCATGAACACGAAATCGTCTTTGACGAACAGGTCGCGGCCTTCGACCAGCTCGATGCCGAGCTTGTCGGCAAGGAACGAGTGTTCGTAATAGGCGGAATTGTAAACGCCGGGGGTGAGCAGCACGACCGTGGGGTCGGCGCTCGCGGTCGCAGGTGCGACCGAGTCCAAGGTGGCCAGCAACTCGTCGGGATAATTTTCCACCGGAGCGACGCGGTGGCGCGCGAACAATTCGGGGAACAGCCGCAGCATGATTTCCCGATTCTCCAGCATGTAGGAGACGCCGGAAGGTGTCCGTGCATTGTCCTCGAGCACGTAGAAAGTCTCGGCGTCGACGCGCACGATATCGATGCCGCCGATATGCACGTAGATGTCGTGGGGCACCTTCTGGCCGTGCACCTCAGGTCGATACACCGGATTCTGAAACACGAGCTCTTCCGGCACGACCCTGGCCTTGAGAATCTCGCGCCGGGTGTAGACGTCGCCGATGAAAAGGTTGATGGCTTTGACGCGCTGTTCGAGGCCGGCTCGCAAAATGTCCCATTCCGCTGCGGCAAGGATGCGGGGCAGCACGTCGAACGGGATCAGCCGCTCCTGGGCATCCGCTTCGCCGTAAACGGCGAACGTGATGCCGATCCGGCGGAACAGCACCTCGGCCTCGCGCCGGCGGTAATCGAGGCCGTCGGGCGGCAGTTCGCCGAGCCAGCTCGAAAGCTCACGGTAGGCGTGCCGCGGGTTCCCGTCGTGCCCCCTCATCTCGTCGAACGCGACTGTCATGCGTTGCCTGCGTGTCGCGCGCCCCGTGCCGGATGTGCAAAGCCGCGCGCCGTCATTGATCCTAGCTGCAAGCGGCGCGCCAACCCAAGCAGATATTCCAACGCGCAGCGCGACGGCGCAGCGCTGGCTATCTGTTAGGCAGTCGCTGCTTAACGGCTCGGCGGCAAGCTAGGGCGTAAAGAGCCTTTTGGCGCGCGCGATGACCGGCTTGGGCGTCGCGTAGATGCGCACCACCAGCTGTTGCACCATCTCGCCGGTGGTCGGGGCAAGGTCGGCCTGCAGCTTCGCGGCCTCAGCTCGGAATTCGGGGTCCTGCACGGTCGCATCGAAGGCGCGCCGCAAGAGCGCTGTCTTTTCGGCTGGCAGACCGGGCGGCGCAGCGAACGGGCGCCCCATGGCGCTCGGACCAATCATCAGCTCGAGCAGCTGGCGATCCTCCGCGCGCGTGGCCAGCTGCACGACGGCCGGCACGCCGGGAAAATCCGGATGGGGCTCGAGCGCGGTCAGAACCAGCACGTTGATCTTTTTCTCCCGCAGCCAACCGGGTTTGGCGATCTTGAGCGCGGAATAACTGAATACGCAGCGGCCGTGTGCCTCGCCGCGCTCGATCGCGAGGATGGTCTCTTGACTGCCGAGATAACCGGTCACCAATTTGAATTTGGTGCCGAGCACGTCATTGAGGACGACCGGCCAGGTGTCGGTCTCCGATCCTGCGCCGGTCCCGGCAACCACCATCTGCTGCTTGCGCACATCGTCGATGGTCTTGAACGGCGATGTTGCCGAGGCAACGCAAAGACCGATGTCCCTGGTGAGCGCGCCGAGCCAGGTGAACTGGCTCATGTCGTAACCGGGATGACGCGTCCCGATCAGCGGCTCGAGAATTGGCCCGCTCGCGAAAGTGGCGATCGCGGTGCCATCGCGCGGCGCCTGCTCCGCGAGATAATTCGCCGCACGGATGCCGCCTGCGCCCGGCATCACCTGGACGGTCACGTTCGGCTTGCCCGAGACGTGGCGTCCGTAGTGCCGGGCGAGCAACCGCGCATAGAGATCGATGCCGCCCCCTGCGGTGCCAGCGACGTAGATCGTCACGGGACGATCGATCGTCTCCTCGGCGCGAGCGGGTGCGAACGCGGCCAAGCCGAGCGAAATGCTCAATGCCGCAAGTAGGCAGAAGCGAAGGCACGTCATTTCGATAGCCAGTCGCCCCGAGTAAGATCCATGCGCATCAGCGCCGAGCAAAACATCTAGCCGGGTATCGGAATCTCCCCGACATCCTTCGGCACTTTGTATCCTTTCGCGACCGCCGGCCGGCGCGCGAGATTTACGTACCAGCGTTTCACGTTCGGATATTGATTGAGATCGACCGTCTGCCATTCGTAGCGCGACACCCATGGCCAGATCGCGATGTCGGCAATGGAATAGCTATCGGCGACGAACTCGCGGCCGACGAGCCGCTGGTCGAGCACGGCGTAGAGGCGATGCGCTTCCTTGAGATAGCGCTCCTCGGCATAGGGCGCCTTGCCCTTGTTGTATTTCACGAAGTGATGGACCTGTCCGAACATCGGGCCGGGACCGCCCATCTGCCACATCAGCCATTCGAGCACGCGGTAGCGCGGCTCGCCGTCCTTCGGCAAAAGCTTGCCGGTCTTGTCGGCGAGATAGATCATGAGCGCGCCCGACTCCATCAGGTGAATGCCCGTCTCGCGATCAACGATCGCCGGGATGCGGTTGTTCGGGCTGACCTTCAAGAATTCCGGATTGAACTGCTCGCCTTTGCTGATGTCGATTGCATGCGCGGTATAGGGCAGACCGATTTCCTCGAGCATGATCGAGGCCTTGCGGCCGTTGGGAGTGGTCCAGGTATAGAGATCGATCACGACTTTCACCTCTATGCTCACAAACTGCTGCGGCGCGCAGAAAGCCGCAGCGCGTCGGTCATTAGCCGGAAACGACGCACGGGTCGATGCGAAAGTAGCGGACCAATCACGCCGGCGTGCAGCTATCCCCGGCGGCCGATATCGGTCACATCGACATCGACCGACACGTCGCGCCCGTCCCGCTTGATGGTCAGTGTCACCTTCTGGCCGACGCCGACGCGCTCAAGTTCCTGGGTCAGGTCCGAGAGCCGGTGGACCGGCTTGCCGTTAACGCCGACGATGACGTCGCCCAGGCGTTGCGCGTTGGCATCAATGCCGCGTAAGCCGGCGCGCTCGGCAGCGGAGCCGGGCACGGTTCGCACGATGACCACGCCGTCGGCGCCGGCGCGCGTAGCCACCGCTTCGTTGGCGGCGACGATGCCGATGCCGGGCGTGGGCACGTAGCCACGGCGGATGATTTCCGGAACGACGCGATTGACGATGTCGATCGGTATTGCAAATCCGATACCCGCGTTGGTTCCCGAGGGCGAGATAATGGCGGTGTTCACGCCGACTACGCGTCCCGCGGAGTCGAGCAGCGGTCCGCCAGAGTTTCCCGGGTTGATCGCCGCGTCGGTTTGGATGACGTCGCCGATTTCGCGGCCGCTGTTGGTGGGAAGTCGGCGCTTGAGCGCGCTGATGATGCCGGTGGTCAGCGACTGGTCGAGGCCAAACGGATTGCCGATCGCGAACACCAGCTGGCCGACCTTGAGATCGGCAGAAGTGCCGATCGGGAGCGGCGGGGGCACCACGCGCGTGTTGTCGAGCTGCAACACGGCGAGATCGTAGTTCGGCGCGGTGCCGAGGATCTTGGCGCGCGACACCTGGCCGGACGCGAAGCGAACCGCCACCATATCGGTGCCCTCAACCACATGGTCGTTGGTGACGATATGACCGGCCTCGTCCCACACGAAGCCGGTTCCCGACTGCGCTGTGCCCTCTCCCTCGTTTTGCAGCGTCTCGGCGGCGGAGCTGCGCGCCACCACCTGAACCACCGACGGCGAGTCGCGCTCAAACAGCTCGATGGTTGTGCGTTCGAGATCGGCGAGACTGCCGCGCGGCTGCACCGGTCGCGGCGTCGTCGCCGAAAACAACAGACGATCGACATACGGTTGCGCGACGTAGACACCCACCACGACCAGCAGCGCGATGAGGAGGATTCTGGTCACGCGGTCGGCCATGGCACTACTCCTGGATCGTTCGAACAGGTCTCGGAACAAGCCTGACGGTCACGAGGTCGTTCCATCCGTGCGTCCCTGAATTCCTAACGCTGCAGGCAGAATGATCACGTCGGCATCCGCGTCCGCACGGTAGAGACGCTCTACCTCCGCCTTGCGCCGCGCTAGCGCGAGCCGCTGGTTCACGTAGCCCTTATCCGTGATTTCGTTGCCGTCGATCGAGGGCGCATCCGGCATCAGCAAGATGCGCGCGATCCGCTGCGAAGAACCGGGACGCCCGGAATTCCATTTCGCGATGCTTCGCGCCACGTGATCGCGCACGGACGGGTGGCGGGCGAGATCGCAGCGCGGCGCGTCGCATTCGGCGAGCTTTTGGCAACCGGGGGCATTGAGCCAGGCAAGCATGGCGATGAACTCGCGGTTCTCGCCGGCGATGATCGCGTCCTGCAATGCCGGAGATGCGGCCGCGAGCGCCTCGACCCGCAACGCGCCGACGTGAACCCAGGTGCCGGTGGTGAGCTTGAAATCCTCGGCGAGACGGCCGTCGAATACGATGCCCTTGCCGGGGTCGGCAGGATCCGCGAAGCGCACCGCGTCGCCCGGCTTGTAGAAGCCATCCGCATCGAATGCCACCGCGGTGAGATCAGGCCGTTTCCAATAGCCGGGCGTCACATTGGGTCCACGCACCCGCACCTCGAGCTTGTCGCCCGCCGGAACGAGCTTGAGCTCCACGCCGGGAACCGGCACGCCGATCGATCCCGCGCGCTCGATCACGAAATGGGCGGCGGTCGCGAGCGGCGCAGTCTCGGTGGTGCCCCAGGATGAGGTCATCGGCACCCGCTCGCCGGTGGCGCGCACGGAGACCGCCTCGAGACGCTCCCACAGATCCTGCGGCAACGCGGCGCCGGCGTAGAAGATCAAGCGCAGCTTGGCGAAAAATGACCGCGCCAGCGTCTCGTCCTTTTCGAGAAACGGCAGCAGCGCGGCGTATCCCGCCGGCACGTTGAAATAGATGGCGGGGGAAACTTCGCCCAGATTGCGCGCGGTCTGCTCGATCAACCCGGGCACCGGCCTGCCGCCGTCGATGAACAAGGCGCCGGCGTGGCGCAGCACCAGATTGAAATTGTGATTGGCGCCGAAGGTGTGGTTCCACGGCAGCCAGTCAAGCAACACGAGCGGCGCTTCTGTGATGAACGGCCAGATTTGCGCCAGCTGCTGCTGGTTCGCGGTGAGCATGCCATGGGTGTTGATGACGCCCTTCGGCAGCCCGGTCGAACCGGAGGTGAATAGAAATTTGGCGATGGTCTCGGGTGCGATCGAGCGCGCGGCTTGCTCCACTGCCGGACCCGGACGGGTTTGCATCATCTGATCAAACGGCGTGACGCGCTCGAGATTTGCCCCATTGCGGGCAGCGACGATCTCGGCATCGTGAGCATCGAGCGCCGCCAGCGCCGTCGCGAACGGCGCGGTGTCGGCAACATAGATGAAACCCGGGTCGAGCAGTTCGGCGATGTGCTTGAGCTTGGCGTGGTCCTGGCTCTGCAGCGAATAGGCGACTGAGATCGGCGCTACCGGGATGCCGGCGGTGTGGCCGGCGAGCGTCATGAGCGCATGGTCGATGCTGTTTGCCGAGAGGATCATGACCGGCCGCTCGGCGGAGAGGCCGCGCTCTAGGAGCGACTGGGCGAGACCATCGACGCGTTCGCGCGCCTCCGCGTACGTCAGCTTGCGCCAGGTCCCGCCGGCGCCGCGCTCGGCCAGGAACAGGCTACCTGGATTGCGCTCGACCGCTGCGCGAAAGAGCTGCGCGAGGCTGGGATCGCACCGCTGAAGCGGCTCGGTCGATCGACAGCGCGGGTTGCCGTCGGCGAGCCGCTCGCAGACGATCTGCGGCTTCCCGTAGGCGATTGGCCGCAACGGCGCCGCGACGGTCATCTGCATCCTTCCCAATGTATCGCCGTGAGGGCGAGCGGCCGAGGCGGGTGACTTGAAGCATGATAACCCACAATGGCAGGGTAGGGGGTCATGACAGCCGCAAGCTCCAGCGCACCTAAAGAGCTCGTCACCGCCGCGCTGCTCGTCATCGGCGATGAAATCCTCTCCGGCCGTACCAAGGACAAGAACGTCGGCTATATCGCCGAATATCTCACCGCGCTCGGCATCGACCTCATGGAAGTGCGCGTCGTGGGCGACGAGGAAAGCGCGATCGTCGATGCGCTCAACGCGCTGCGCCGCCGCTACACCTATGTTTTTACCACCGGCGGCATCGGGCCGACCCATGACGACATCACCGCGGACAGCGTGGCCAAAGCGTTCGAGGTGCCGATCGACGTCGACCCGCGCGCGCTTGCCATCCTGCACGAGCGGATCAAGGCCACGGGAGCGGAGATGAACGAGGCGCGCATGCGCATGACCCGCATTCCCCAAGGCGCCGATCTCGTCCTCAACAAGGTATCCGCCGCCCCCGGCTTCTGGCTCGACAACGTGATCGTGATGGCGGGCGTGCCCACGATCATGCAGG
>Ga0310917_10001675_pt1 | contig 10591 bp, 12 predicted proteins | sample GREbulkMGLF178_FD_203531 | JGI IMG/M metagenome (GOLD analysis project Ga0310917, IMG submission 203531) | Lab enrichment of tropical soil microbial communities from Luquillo Experimental Forest, Puerto Rico - GRE.bulkMG.LF178 | ecosystem: Environmental > Terrestrial > Soil > Tropical forest >... | reverse complement strand
CTCTACCGATGCCCTTTTCTTAAGAGTGAAGGCGTCCTGCGCAGAGAGCTGTTCGTTTATTGTTAGGAGAGCTGCTGCCAACGCAACCGCGAAAACATACGACCTTATTCGCCATGAGAAGCTCCCGTGTCTAAGCGCGTGCGGTCGCGGTATTTGTCTAGCACCGCCTGACAGTAATCTGCTGGGCCCCGCCACCTTCTGACGGCACCGTCCCGGTCTGCTCGTGATGCTGACAACTGAGCGCCCATATGTACGGCGTCAGCGTTGCCGGGTCTGGTATGAACGTGAAAGTCGAAATATCGGGCCCGGTAGCAGCCGGAGCAGCTACATTTCCTGTGGTCAACCGATTATCACTTTCTTGCTCTAGCACACGAACCCTTTGTTGAAGGTCGCTGATGCTCTGTTGAAGACGTTGTATGCATTCAGCATCGCATAGCTTCGGAACGCTCTGCGCTTGCGCCACACAGCAGCCCCATAAAATGGTGATCGTCGTCAGTGGTGCGATGAGGGTACGCATAAAACTCCTCCCTGACCCTAAACCAGCGGGATTACAGCAGGGATTTATGATCGGCGGAATAGGGCGTGGTTGTCATTTTGCGCAGAGCGCGGCCGGTGCCAATACCGGTTAGTAGCGCCCACCTGACTGCAGCTGGTTCTCAATCGCCGCAAAGTTATGTTCGGTTGTCCGCGCATCTGATTTAGTATCGCGGTTCACCAGATGCAGCATGCAATCGCTGCGTAATCCGATATTGTTGGTTCATGGGCGCATTAATCTCGCGGCTGGCTATGGGGTGAAAACGTACCGCCTGACCGATCTTGAACTTGTAATCTGAGGTCACTAGGCGGCGTCCGGAAAAGTCGTGCTGCCGGCAGCTTCGACTGCGGCTTCAACTTCAAAAACAAGCGCTATTTTGTGCAAGATGCTTCGCACTCTGTCATTGGGCGCTGATTCTGCCAGGTCGCTGCAGCGATCGGCAAAGCTTTGCGGGGAGGATTTCCTGGGCGCGACGACTGCATTAACAGGAGCGTCAGGCATGTGGTTATGCATTTGCCTTGAAATTTCCTGTAATAAAATCCCCCTGTCTGGTTCATCCAATTTGCTCAACGCCTCAAAAAAATCGGCGATCCTTCGTATCGTAATTTGCACTTCCAGGTTCGTTACAACAGGGCTATTGGGCTCATTCATTGGTGAAAATCTCTCAGCCGTCTAAACGTGTGATTTAGGCCCGATCTCCAGTTGACGGCGAATCGCGGCGCGGCGCATGATGATAGCGCCCTGACGCCCGTGCGCTAACACGACGCCGGGACTTGCCACCGACAGCCAACAGGGTGGATGGCCGTCCATGACCGAATTCTGCAAATATCACGAATCTGCGCTCAGCTTCCGCCCTGGCGTTGGGCAATCCACACCAATGCAGAGGAGCGAAAGCCTATGTCATAATGTTCGTTGCCGATGACGAGCCGACGGTGTGGCCGTTCCTGCGAGACTTTCAAGGCGATGCCGAAGAATGCCAAGCTTCGGCAACTGCTGCACGACGATCTGGCTTTGTTGCTTAAGGCCGACGCGTTGCCTGAAGAACTATCCGCGCTCGGCGCCGGCAGCCGCTATGAGATCGCCATCCGGTCGCCGTCGGGCTTGACGCCGATGGTCATCATCGATCCGGTCTCCGGCAATCCCGACGCGGTGGTCGAGGAGTCGTGCTGGAGCGCATCCTGAAGGCGTGGATCAAGCCGCGCTGCTAATTCGCGACCGGCTCCGCGTGTCGGCGTGCCGCGTCGGCGCGGCGATGCCGGCCGGCAGCTGCAGTACGCTGGCGCGCTGTCCCGGGACCAGTCGCGTGAGCAGGACCAGCTGCCCATCGGGAAACTCCAGCGCGTCGTGATGCACGTGCTGATCGTCCATGTTGATCTGCCGAAACCGGGCAACCGTGTGAGGCACGCGCGCCTTGCCGAACAGGCTCATGGCGCGGTCGTATTGCACCTCTGTCTCAAACGCGAGTTCCGTACCCGGAAGCAGGCATACGGCGACATCGGGCGCGCCGATCGCGGAGAAACCGCGCGTGATCGATTGGGTAAATTCGGTCGCGACCAGTTTATCGCCGACCCGGGCCGGCCGCGAGGCGAGAAGGTGAAGGCTGTAATCGCACATGGCTAGTCTCCTCTCGAAACAGCCGATGCCGCGGCTTTACTCGATCAAACCCGCTGTCGAGAAAATGTTCCAGCGCGGCTGACGCGCTGTGCGCAATTGCCAAACCGCCGTCACCGTCCTAGACCGTCGCAGTGGGGCAGGGGCGACGCCGCCGACGCTTCCGAGCCGCGGCCCGGGCATGGACGAGATCACCGCCAACAAACCGACAGCCGCCGGCGCGCCTATCGCACGCGAAAAACCCGCGCCGGCAATCGGGCGCCGCGAGGACGTGCCGCGCGCCATCGTGCTGATGGTGCTCACCACGATCCTGTTCGCCGGCGCGTCGGCGGCGAGCAAGTGGCTGGTCGGCCTTTACCCGGTCGGCGAGGTGCTGTTCCTGCGCTCGCTGTCGTCGCTGATCGCCGGCGCCGTTATGATCTTGCCGGTGTCGGGGCTCTCGGCGTTCGCCACCAAGCGACCACGCGACCACTTCCTGCGCAGCCTGTCGCAGGCCATCTCGCAACTCTCGCTGCTGCTCGCCTTCAGCCTGATGCCGCTCGCTGGCGTGGTCGCCATCAATTTCTCCTCGCCGCTGTTTGCGGCGCTGGTTTCGATCGTCTGGCTCAAGGAACGCGCCGGCCTCGCGCGCTGGGCGGCGCTCCTGACTGGTTTCGTCGGCGTGCTGATCGTCACCGAGCCCGGCGCGAATTCCCTGACGCTCGGCGCGCTGTTCGCGCTGATCAACGCCATCATGTACGGCAGCGTCACGGTCGCGGTGCGCGGCATGACGCGTTCGGAATCGGCCAACACCCTCGTGATCTGGCAATTGAGCGTGCTCGCCGTGCTGCACGCTTTTCTGCTGTTCTTTGGCTGGCGCTGGCCGACGCCGCTCGACGCGGTGATGCTGTTCGGCACCGGCTTCACCAACGCCATCGGGCAATGGCTGTGGACCCATTCGCTGCATCTCGCGCCGGCCGCGGCGGTGACGCCGTTCTATTATCTGATGCTGGTGTGGTCGCTTGTCATCGGATTCCTGGTCTGGGGCGATGTCCCGTCCGTGAGCCTTCTGATTGGTTCGGCGATCGTGGTGCTGACCGGCCTCTTCCTCTTTCTCAGAGAAGCCCGCCTGCAGCGGCGGCCGCCGCCGTCGCCTCCGCCACCGCTTACTGGATCAGCTTCGCGATCCGATCGATGATCGGTTTCGGCGTCGCGTAGGTTTTCTTGACCAAGGCCTCGAGCTGCACGCCGTCCGACGGATCGAGGGTGAGATGATAGTGCTTGGTCTCGGCGATGAAGTCGGGATCCTTCAGCGTTGCTGCAAACGCGTCCTGCAGCATTTTCAGCCGGTCCGGAGGTAAGCCGGGCGGCGCGATGAAGGGACGGCCGATGCCTTGCCCGGCGTAGAGGAACTCGATCGCCCGCCTGTCTTCGGGCTTCTGAGCCAAGTCGAGCACGAACGGCACGTCTTTCAACTCCGCATTGGGCTTGATGCCGCCCTGGAATAGCAGTGCTATCGTGCCCTTCGGAATCCAGTCGGGCCGGCGATTCTTGACGCTGTCGAGGCTTTCGCAAATGCCCTGCACCTCGCCACGTTCCATGGCGAGAAACACGTCGGCCGACGACGGATAGCCGCCGACGATCTTGAATTTGGTGCCGAGGATGACGTTGAGCGCCAGCGGATAGGAATGCGTGCCGGTGCCGGGACCGTTGTCGCCGACGATAAGTTGCTTTTCGGTGAGATCGCGAAACGTCTTCACCGCCGCGGTGTGGTCGGCGATGCAGACATTTGTCTCGATGGCCGGCGTGCCGAGCCAGGAGAATTTGGTGGCGTCGAATTGCGCGCCGGGCGCGCCGGTCAACGGCCCGAGCACGGCGTCGCGCGCGATCAACGCTATCGCGGTGCCGTCCTTCGGCGCGACGTTGTAGATGAAATTGGCGGCGCGGTAGCTGCCGGCGCCCTGCATGTTCTCCGCTGCCACCGTGGGATTGCCGGGCAGGTGGGCGCCGATATGGCGCGCCACCACGCGCGCCCAAAGGTCATAGCCGCCGCCCGGACCGAAGCCGATATACATGATCACGGTCTTGCCGGCGAAGAAGGTCGCCGGCGCTTGCGCCGCAGCAACCGACAAGAGAGCGCCCAGCGCAGCAAGCGATGTCCCGAGCACAAGCGCGCGGTATTTGCGAGCGGCGTGGTTGGCCATGACTCTCCTCCAGCGCCGAAAACGGCGGGCTATCCAGACAATAATCTACCGGCGAACCCGGCGCTGAAAAACAGCGATGGTGCCGCATCCTCGCGCCGCCGCTCGCGGCACGGTGCCGCGTGAGCGCCCCTTACGCCGGGCCTGCCGGTTCCTGTAGCTTCCTGTAGCCTGACCGACGCCCGGCGCCCTCGCCAGGCTCCGCTGCCGGGCCCGTTTCGGGGATCGTTTCACCGCAAAGGAGAAAGAGAAATGCCCATTGCACGCCGCCTCTTTTTGCGACTGACGGGTGCCGCAATTACGGCCGCCGCCCCGGGCGTCGCACGCGCCGACATCTATCCGTCGCGCGTAGTCAGACTCCTGGTCGGCTTCCCGCCCGGCGGCGGCGCGGATTTGGCAGCGCGCATCGTGGTGAGCGGCCTGTCGGATCTTTGGGGCCAGCAGGTCATTGTCGAGAACAAGCCGGGCGCCGGCGCGCGGCTCGCGCTTGATGCCGTCGCTCATGCGCCGCCCGACGGCTACACGCTGCTGCTCGCGCCGGGATCGCCGCAAGTCCAGGCGCTCCTGTTCGCGTCGCTGACCTTCGACCCGGCGGTCGACTTCGCGCCGATATCGCTGATCGGCACCTATCCCGACATTATTGCTGTCGCTAACAATTCGGCATTCAACACGCTGCAGGACTTCATCGCGCATGCCAAGTCCGATCCCGGCAAGGTGAGCTGGGCGTCGCCCGGCGTCGGCACAGTGCCGCATCTTGCCGGCGAATTGTTCAAGCACATGACCAGCTTGCAAATGACCCACGTGCCTTATCGCGGCATGACCGACGGCCTCATGACCGACCTAATGACCGGCCGCGTCGACATCATGTTCAACACCACGGGCTCGCTGCTGCAGCCGGTGCGCTCGAAGCAGCTGCGCGGCCTTGCGGTGACGACGGCGCAGCGCTTTCCCGACGAGCCGGAGCTGCCGACCGTCGTGGAGTGTGGCGTCCAAGGCTATGACGTGTCGTCTTGGTACGGCCTCTATGCACCCACCAAGACGCCGCCCGACGTCGTCAAGAAGATCAATTCCGACATGATCGCGTTGCTGGCTAAGCCCGCGATCAAGGAAAAGTTCGCGCCGCTCGGCGTGCTGGCGCAGGGTTCCACGCCGGAGGTGCTCGCGGCCAAGAATGCAGCCGACGCCGCGCTGTGGGGGCCGATCATCAAGGAAGCCAATATCAGGGTCGAGTAGCCCCTTCTTCGTGGACGAACAGGACGCCGTCATGAATCTTCCTCGCCGAAAACTTCTGCATCTTGCCGCTGGCGCCGTCGCCGCGCCGGTCGTGCTGCGCCCGGCGTGCGCCGACACTTATCCGTCGCGGCCCGTGCATTTAATCATCGGCCATCTGCCGGGCGGCTCGGCCGACATGACGGCGCGATTGTTCGGGCAGTGGCTGTCGGAGCGGCTCAACCAGCAATTCGTCGTTGAGAGCCGCTCGGGCGGCAGCACCAATATCGCGACCGAGGCGCTCATCCGCGCAGCGCCCGACGGCTACACGCTGTTGCTGGCGTCGCCGGCCAACGCCACCAATGCCAGCCTCTACGAAAAGCTCAATTTCGAATTTCTGCGCGAGGTCGAGCCGGTCGCGGGCCTCATCCGCTTCGCCGACGTGGTGATCGTCAATCCGTCGCTGGCGGTCAAAACCATCCCCGAGCTGATCGCCTATGCCAAGGCCAATCCGGGCGTGCTCAACTTCGCCTCGTCCGGCGTCGGCTCGACGCTGCACGTGGCCGGCGAGCTGTTCAAGATGATGACCGGCGTCAACATGGTGCACGTGCCGTATCGCGACGGCGCGCCGGCCATGCTCGACCTCATCGCGGGGCGTGCGCAGGTGATGTTCGACAATGTGCCGACCGCGTTACCGCACATCAGGGAGGGCAAGATCAGGCCACTGGCGGTGACGTCGGCGGCGCGTGTCGATGTGCTGCCCGATCTGCCGCTCGTCGCCGACTACGTGCCGGGCTACGAGGCGAGCGCCTGGTACGGCATTGTTGCGCCGAAAGGCGCCCCCGCCGACATCGTAGACAAGCTCAACCGCGAGGCCAACGCCATCCTGGCCGAGCCCGCAGTGAAAACTCGGCTCGCCGAGCTTGGCGCATCGCTTCTTCCCGGCACTCCAGCCGATTTCGGCAAGCTGCTCGCCGACAAGACCGAGAAGTGGCGTAAGGTTATCCGTTTCGCCGGCATCAGGGCTGAATGACTTTTCCGCATCTTTGGACCCATTCATGATCGCCGACATGCGCGCTGCGCGTTTGCGCAAACCGGGCGAACTGCTCGCCGTCGATCGCGTCGCCGTGCCGGAGCTAGGCCCCCGCGACGTGCTGGTCGCGGTGAAAGCCTGCGGCGTCATTCCCAACATGAACGCGATCTTCAGCGGCGTGCTGTGGAACCGCCTGCCGCCGCTGCCGGCCATCGTCGGTCTCGATGCCGCTGGTGTCGTAACAAAGATCGGCAGGGCAGTGACCGGCGTCGCCGTCGGCGGACGGGTCTATGTCAATCCGTGGCTTAACTGCGGCACCTGCGTCTATTGCCGTGCCGGAACGCCGCTGCAATGCAGTGCCGCCGCGTTCCAGGGCTACTTCGGCTTCACCGACCAATCGGCGCCGCAGCTTCGCGCCTACCCTTACGGTGGCTTTGCCGAATACATGCCGGCGGCGGCGGAGCGGCTGGTCACACTTCCTGACACAGTGAGCTTCGATCAGCGGTGTCACTGGCACGCTCGGCGTTGGCGCCACCTTGCACGCGCTCACTATGGGCGCGACGAAAATCCTCGGCATCGGCCGCAATCGCGAGGTGTTGGCGGCAATCAAGGCGCTGGCACCGCGGCGCATCGATACGCTGACACTGGGCGATACGCCGGTCGCGGACTGGCTCCTGTCACGCACGGACGGCATCGGCGTCGACGTGCTGATCGATTGCTCCGGCCGCGGTGCGTCAGCCTCTGTGACGGCAGCGGCGCTACGCGCGCTCAAGCGTGGCGGCATCGCCGTCAATATCGGTGCGCTCACGGAAAAGCTCGAGATCGAGCCGATTGCTTACATGGTGAAGTCGCTGCAATTCCGCGGCTCCAACTGGTTCACCACCGGCGAAGGCCAGCTAATGGCCGATCTCGCCGGCGTCGGCGCGCTCGATCTCTCGGTCTTGCAGACCCACGCCTATCCGCTCGACGGCGTCAACGACGCGCTCGCCGAAGTGAAGACGAGGCCGGGCGGCCTCGTCAACATCGTGGTCAATCCGGATCGCTAGTTTCCAGCGCTAAATCCCGCGATTCCGGCGGATGGGGCTTGAGGCTACAGCTTCGGCTCGGCGTCGAGCCGCACTACCCAGCCTTCGAGGCCAGGCTTGGCGGTGGGATAACGCGTCAGTACCGCCGGGTCGTGGCCAGGCACCACACGGCGCGGCGCGCCCGCGAGCCGCTTTAGCGTCTCGTAGCCCTCGACCACGTCCTCGACATTGTGCACAAGCGGAAACACGCGGCCGCCGTCGATGTGGGTGTAGAGGTGGCTCGCGTCGGCGGCGAGCACCACGTGGCCGATCTGGGTCTTGACCCGCACCGACTGCAGGCCCTTCGAGTGGCCGCCGACGTGATGCACGGTGACGCCCGGCACGATTTGATCCTCGCCGTCGTGGAATGCGCAGCGGCCGGCGAACAGCTTGCGCACCATGGCGACCACATCCTCGACCTCGAACGGCAGCCGCAGCGCGCGGTGGCACATGCAGCGCCCGGTGGCATAGGCCATCTCGCGGTCCTGCAGGTGATAGCGCGCCTGCGGGAACAGGTCGTAGTTGCCGCAATGGTCGCAGTGCAGGTGGCTGATGATGACGTCCTTGACACTCTCCGGCGCGATGCCGAGCGCGGCCAACCCCTCGCGTAGCGGCTTGATCATCTCGCGCTGGCGCTTCTTGCCCACGGCCTCGTCGAAGCCAGTGTCGAGAACGATGGTGCCGGACGGACCGACGATCGCCCAGACGAAGAAGTCGAGCGATTGCAGCACGTCGTGCGGATCGCCGTCGATGTAGTTGGCCGACGCCTTGCGCGTGATGGCCGTACCGGTGGCATAGACTTCGTGCACGTCGTCGCTCATGGCATTTGCCGCGATGCCAGCGCCACGGCTCACGCTCTCCTAAAGTCAAATCAATCAACCGCACCGGTTCATTCCGCTGGCCGAGGAGAGTGGCCTGATGATGCCGCTCGGCGAGTGGATCCTGCGTCAGGCCTGTGCCGGCGCCGTCAAATGGCCGGCGCATCTCAGGGTTTGCGGGCTCCGGCACAATCTGGACATTCCGATGGTTGCCGAGGAGGCGGCGTCGCGCGCCATCGGGTGCTCGTTCGCGTAGGGCTACCAGTTCAGCCGCCCGGTCCCGGCCGTGGAGCTGGATTTCGAAATCCCCGAAGCGCTGCGGTAGGCCTCCGGAGCCGCCTGAAAAATGCCTGTCCGCGCGGCCGCGTTTCAGGCGACGCGATAGCGGGCGATCACGCTTTCGTCGACGATCATGCCGAGGCCGGGCCCTTGCGGCACATTCATATGGCCGTCGCGCGCCGCAATCGCCTCTTGGCCCAAGGGCGTCGCCTCGAGCTCGCAATAAAACCGCTCGCACATGGAGTCCGGCAGGCGCGCGGCGATGACATGGAGCGTCGCGATCAAGCCGGGGCCGAAATAGGGCGAGTGCGGAAAGACCCGCACGCCCTGTTGCAAGGCGACGTCGATCGCCTTGCCCATGGCAAGAATGCCGCCGATCTTGGTGACGCTCGGTTGGAAGATGTCGAGGGCGCCGAGCGCGATAGCGTGACGCGCTTCGCCGGCATGGCCGATATTTTCGCCCGCCGCGATCGTCACGCCGACCTCGCGGCGGATGCGCGCCATGGTGTCGTAGTCGTCGACCGGATCGACCGGCTCCTCGAGCCAGGCGAGGTCGTAAACCTTGAGCTTGCGCGCCATCGCCAAGGCTTCCTCGGGCGGCCAGGCGCAATTGGTGTCGACCATCAGCGCGGTCTTCGGGCCGGCAGCGTCGCGGCCGGGCGCGACGGTCTCGACCAGATGCTCGTGCAGCTTGATCGCCGCGTAGCCGCGGCCGAGGGCCTCGGCGGTGTATTTGGCGACGAGGTCGGGTTTGCCGTAGCGCAAAAGGCTCGCGTAAGTCGGGATGCGGTCGCGGCTGGCGCCGCCCAGCAGGCGATGGACCGGCACGCCTTGCGCCTTGCCGGCAATGTCCCAGAGCGCGATGTCGATGCCGGCGAGCGCAAAGCTGACCGGGCCGTGGCGGCCCATGGCGTGGAGCTTGCGCTGCAGGTCCGTCATGAACGACGGGACGTCGGAAAAATCGCGCCCGACGCAAAGCGGCGCCACGACGCGCGTCACGGCTTCGCGGGTCAACGCCGACGCCGCAAAGCCGAAGCCTTCGCCCCAGCCGGTGAGTCCGGCATCGGTATCAACCCGCACGAACAAGGTCTCCATGTGGGTCCACGGTCCGGACGGCCGCATCGGCTTCGGCCCGCCGTGCTCGTAAGGCACCGCGATAAGGATCGGTTCGACGGCTGTGATTTTCATTTGGCGTCCTGCTGGTTCTGCTTCCCAGCAGCATGGCGCGGGCAGCCTCGGCCAGCAATCCGGACGCCTTATCGGGGCACCCTGAATGAAAATATCATGAAATCAATTACTTACGACAATGCGCCGAATTGTGCCGCAGGTCACATCGCATCCGGAACAGAAAAGGTTAATCAATCGTTAACGGGACGGGAGGTGGCAATGAATCATTCGCTCTACGGCGCTGACCGCTCGACGCATCTCAAGATCGTCGTTGTCGGTTTTTTGTGCGCTGTGGTGGTTGCTGCCGTCGGCATGTATGCCCGCGTGGGCGACGACGATGCCACCGCGCAATTCGTCAAGGCCGGACAACCGACCGCCGTCACGGGCGGGCTTCCCGTCATTCGCTAATACCGATTGGTCCGTTGCTTGAGGCTTCAATCATGCTCCCACAGGTCGCAAATCTGTCACGCGCTTTCGATGGCATCGAGGTCTTGACCATCGCCGCCGGTGTCATACTGGTGGTCGCCGTCGCACTGTTGCTCTGACCGATGCCGAAGCCCGCAAGCGTACTCGCGATCGCGGTCGCAGCCTTGGCGGTTGCGAGCGTCGTGCAAGTCCGCTCCGGTCACGCCCAATACTATGGCGATGCGCCGTGGTGCGGGGTGCTGCAGATCGGCACCGGCTCCGTGGTCTGG
>Ga0310917_10001670_pt1 | contig 10607 bp, 7 predicted proteins | sample GREbulkMGLF178_FD_203531 | JGI IMG/M metagenome (GOLD analysis project Ga0310917, IMG submission 203531) | Lab enrichment of tropical soil microbial communities from Luquillo Experimental Forest, Puerto Rico - GRE.bulkMG.LF178 | ecosystem: Environmental > Terrestrial > Soil > Tropical forest >... | reverse complement strand
TCCGCGATGCCGAGCCGCGGAAAAAGATCGTTCGTAAGCCAGATACCGCTCGTGCTCCCGGGGACCGCGACGGTTTTGGCCTTGAGTAGGACTTGTCTGAAGGCCTCGACGGTGCTCACGTCGGGCTTTGGAGTTCCCGCCCGCACCGCCACGCCGAGGGGTACTCGCGCAAGATCGACATCCGTTCCGGCGGCGATCCTCTTCGCGGCGATCAGCTCACTGAGGCCCTCCCGAGAGAGAATCACCACGTCGGCAGGCACGCCGCGGGCGAGTTGCGCGGCAATCGTTTGCGGCCCTGTTCCCTGCGACGCACCCGATCCTGTGGTGACCTTGATACCGCTCGTCCGCTCGAATTCCGGCAACAGCTGCTCGTACGCGCCACTGAATCCGCCGGATATCAAAACGTTCAACTGTGCCGATGCCGCCATTGGGCAAAGCAGCGTGGCAAGATGACGAATGAGAAAAGTTTCATGATTGGCTCCTGGCCGGCCCGCACTCGTGCTTCCGACGAAGCTATAGCACATTAATCTCGTTATTCGGTCACCTCGTCGGCACGAGCGAGTAGCGCCACGGTCAAGCAGACATGGCATCATCACGAAGCCATGTCCGCTTTACCCCCGAAAGCGGACAAAGAGCAGACATGTCGGCATGTCCGCTTTGTGCCAAAAGCGGACATTCGCATTGCAGCAAATAGCTTTGCTATTCGATCACCTCGTCGGCGCGGGCGAACCGCGCCGCTTGAATTTCGAGGCCGAGTGCCTTCGCCACGAATTGACGGGCTGCTCGACCGGAATATCGGCTGGCTTGGTGCCGCGCGCTTCATGGCTAGCGCCTCCGATGGCTCTTGCCGGTCAATATGTTCGAATCTAAGTTTTCGGTACACACAGTTACTCGATCGCGACATTGACGACGATAATCGCTGATGGCGCGGCGGCCGCGCGTGCCCATTGGCGAATCCAAGGAGGATGCCCATGAGTTACCGAGGCTCGATCTGTGCACTCCCACTGGCGGCCGCGCTGATTGCGACGCCATCCGCTGCCCAGGTGGTCGATTTCGGGAAATATCCCGACCTTAAGGGTCAATGGGTTCGCCCCCCCGGCAGCCCGAATAATTGGCTTCGGCTTGCCGGCCCTCCGCCGCTCACACCTGAGTATCGCCAGATCTGGGAAGACATTCAGGCCGACCTGAAAGCCGGCGGTCCCGGCAATTGGCCGTCGACCTTCTGCATCCCGGCCGGCATGCCGGCGATGATGAGCTTCTATGATCCGGCGGAGATCATCATCACGCCGGAGACCACCTACATTCTGATCAGCCATAACGACGATTCGTATCGACGAATCTATACTGACGGCCGCGCTTGGCCAGCGGAGGCCGCGCCTACTTTCGCGGGCTACTCGATCGGCAAGTGGATTGACGAAGACGGCGACGGCAAATTCGACGTGCTCGAGGTCGAGACGCGTTTCCTCAAACTTCCGCGCAGTTACGACATCTCGGGCGTGCCGTTTCACAACGACGGCCAGGCCATCATCAAGGAGCGGATCTATCTCGACAAGGCCGACCGCAACACGCTCTATGACGAGATCACCGTGATCGATCATGCCTTGACGAGGCCGTACTCCAAGACCCAGAAGGCCACGCGCAATCCCGATCCTCGTCCGGTCTGGTACTCCGACGTTTGCTCGGAGAACAATCCGCATATCCGAATCGGCAATGAACCCTACTATCTCAGCGCCGACGGCAAACTGATGCCCAGCAAGAAAGATCAAGCGCCGCCTGATCTGTCGTATTTCAAACGAACTGGGAAGTGAACGCACGTTCGCAGGCCCGGGTTAGGAATGGCGGTCGCACGCGCCGAGAAGTCCGACCGCATTGCCTGCGCGGGACCTTGGCAGCAAGGTAGAACGGAGTATCCTACCCGCAAGAAGGGCCTTCCACGGACAACCGAGCGACGATTGCAGAATGTCGGCCGCCACAAGCGGAGATGCGCTGCAGAACCCAGGGTTCGCAGTGGCGTTGCTGTGTGCTCGAAGCACTTGATCCCAGCATATGAGGAAGCGCCATGAGACAGCGTCTCTCTGTCATATTGATCAGCGGTACTTTGATCGCGATGGGTGGCGCGGCGATGGCGCACCACTCCTTTGCGATGTTCGATAACGAGAATCAGATCGAACTCGAAGGCGTCGTGCGGGAGTTCAAGTACACGAGCCCCCACACGTTTATCCTTTTGGAGGCCAAGTCGCAGGATGGCAGCATCACCGTCTGGAATCTCGAAGGCGTGACGCCAAGCGCCCTGGCGCGCGAGGGATGGTCCAGCCAGAGCCTCAAAGCTGGCGACAAACTCAAAATGACGATTGCGCCATTGCGCAGCGGCGCACCGGGTGGCGCGTGGACCCCGCAGGGCACCAGGTTTCGCGATGGCAAAGAAGTCGTGATCAGCCCCTGATCCGGATCGCATCGGCCGGGTCACTGGCTGCGCTGCTGGATGGCCCCTGACGCATCACCCCAGCCTAGCTCGCGAAGTCGCTACACGAACGCCGCCGACCAGCTGCCCCAGGCCGAAGCGGTCGCACCGCCCAAGAAGCCGATCCTCCCGTGCAGCGGCGTGTTGTTCGTCGCGCCCGTCAGATCGGCGTCTCGCCCTTGATTCAATGTCCGGTTTATCCACTTGCAGACATTCGAGGAGTTGGTCTGCTGAACCGGCCCAAGCAAGAAGGCCGCCGTGACAGGCGGCCTCCAGACAAGCGACGTTCAGATCGTCGGGTTCCACGCTAACGGAATCTCCCGGTAACCCGTCCCACTCTTGGTTGGTTGCATAACCGGCAGGTCGGCAGGCTTCTCGCCCTTGAGGATGCGGCCGACATAGATACCGACCTGCCGCTCGCGCTCTGTGTTTCGCGACGCGTAACTTATCAAACCACCCGCCTCCACGAAGGTGTCCGCTTTGTGCCAGAAGCGGACATTAGAGGCCATCTGGATGAGCGATGCTGTTGAAAAATGATTTTGAGGCGGTCTCTGAGAAATATTGATTCAAGACCAAGGTCAAATACGCAGTCTTGATTCAAAAAGTCTCGTCGCCGCGTCGAGGTGCGGTACGCCTGGTGATCGCCGACCCAATGGCGAGCCCGCGACCAACACGAAATTTTTTTGCTGCGAAAGCGCCGCACAAGAGTTCCATCTGGCCGCCAAGCGGTCACATTTTCATGTCAGACGTAAATTTGCTCAGACGTAAATTTTGCGGGAACTGTGCTCGTAAGGGGGGCGCGCATGGCACTCAGCTTACGCGATGTTCGGTGCGATCCGATTGCGAACCGCGCTCTCAACGAGCTCATGCACCATTATACAGTAGCACAAGAGAAAAGCCGCTTGGTTCTGACCAAAAAGACAGGGGACATGAAGCTCTTCTTGAACGACCTCGATGACCTTCATCAATGGGATTTCATCCGTAATCAGCAGATGGTCAAACAGATCGAACGATTGCGTGTGCTATTGACCTCGACAAACCAGCATCGGGAGAGCTGGAAGGTCCGTGCCTTGATAGCAGAGGCGCAGTTACTCGAAGCGACTGTCAAAACCGGCAACAAGGGGGGTGGTGAGAAACTCAGTGACGTCAGGTATGCCTCGCTAAAGCGCTATCTGGCAAAGCGGTTCCATCCTGATTACGCCCCCGGACAGGGCATCGAGAAGATTGTTCGAAACGAGATCTTCAAGGAAATCTGGAACGAGATTGACCGCCTCGATCAAGGAGTCTCGGCCCGCGGCGCGACAGCGCGATCAGCTGCGGCGACCTGATCGGGCGATTCGCCGCTCCGCGGCCCTGCAACGACGCGCGCGCTGCGCGAATGGTCGGTTCCGGCCAGTGCCAGGCCAAGCATTGAATGTCCGCTTTACCCCCGAAAGCGGACAAAGAGCAGACATGTCGGCATGTCCGCTTTGTGCCAAAAGCGGACATTGCGCAGTGCAGCAAATCAGCACCGGTCTCAGCAGCTTTTTGCAGTCTTTGGTTAGCTGTCGGCACCCGGCAGGCGCACCGTGAACACCGACCCTTTGCCTGGCTCGCTTGTCACGGTCACATCGCCGCCCATCATGCGCGCGAGCTTGCGTGACAGAGCAAGGCCGAGCCCGGTGCCGCCATAGCGGCGTGCGGTCAGGGAATCTGCCTGGGTGAAGTCCTGAAACAGCTTAGCCTGCTGTTCGGCGGTCAAGCCGATTCCGGTATCGGCAACCGCAAGCTCAATCCAGTCGCGCCCGTCCACCACCTTGCGCACCCGAAGGGCGACCTCGCCGTCTTTTGTGAACTTACAGGCATTGCTCAGTAGATTGAGCAGAATCTGCTTGAGCCGCATGGAGTCCGCGGTGAGCGTGCCCACGTTCTCCGGCGCTTCGACAACAAGGCGGTTCTTGTTCTTCTCGGTGAGCTGTCCCGCCGTGCCGACGACTTCATCGATCAGGTGCGACAGATTAATAGACTCGGGATTAAGGTCGAGCTTGCCGGCCTCGATCTTCGAAAGGTCCAGCACCTCGTTGATCAAGCTCAAGAGGTGTGTCCCGGCGGCATTCACACGCCGCAGCGGCTCGAGCGCCTTGTCTGTGCCGAAGCGCGCGGCATTAGTGACCATCATCTCGGTCAGGCCTATGATGGCGTTGAGCGGCGTCCGCAGCTCGTGGCTCATGCTGGAGAGGAACTGCGACTTGTTCTCGCTCGCGACTTCGAGTTGTTGGCTCTTGTCCTCAAGCTCAGCGGTGCGAGCACGCAGTTCAGTTAGCAGCCGCGTGTTCTCGATTGCGATGACAGCCTGAGCGGCGAAATTCTTGACCAGCTCGATTTGCTTGTCGGTGAAAGGACGAACCTCCTGACGATAGATGACAATAACCCCGATCAGCTCATCATCTTTGAGCATTGGAACGCCGAGATAGGTGCGCGCTCCCGCAAGCTTTGTCGGGGCGGTTGGAACGGGTGAAGCAGCATCGTCGAGGGTGTGGAGCGGTTTCTTTGACTTCCACACCCGGTAAAGGCCATTCCCGGCCTCCGGGACGAACCTCCCCCTCCGCCGAAGGAAATTTGTCAGGGCCGGTGGTGTATTGACCATTGCCATGGGGTGAAAAGCGTCGCCATCGAACCGGAATATGGTCCCAAATTTTGCGTCGCAGATGCGCGTCGCGTTCTCCAGCATGGTTTGGAACACCGGCTCCAGCTCCCCGGGCGAGCTGGAGATGACGCGCAGCACCTCCGAGGCCGCCGTCTGCTGTTCCAGCGACTCGCTGAGATCGTCTGTGCGTTGGCGTAGCTCGTTGAGCAGGCGCGCGTTCTCCATCGCGATCGCGGCTTGCGCGGCGAAGTTTTGGAGCAAGGCGATCTGCTTGTCAGTGAACGGCCGCACCTCCTGACGATAAATCATGAAAGTGCCAAGCAGAGAACGATCCTTGCGCAACGGCAAGAATAGTGCGGTGCGAGCTCCTCCCATTTCGTGGAGCGCTCGCTTGGCTGGATTACCGGACCGATAACCCTCATCTTCCGTGATGTCCGGGATGTGGACGAAGTTTTCCCCACGGACCAGTTCATAGGATGCGTTTCCGGGAGCCGGCACCAACGGCTTGTTGTAGAACATCGTCAAAAGTGCCGGAACACCTCGCATTGCAGTCGCGTAAATGTGCTCGCCGTCATAGGTCCAGAAGCCACCGAACGCCGCCTCGCACAGGCTCATGGCCTTTTCCAGCATCGTATCAAATACTGGCGCAAGCTCGCCGGCTGAAGAATTAATAGCCATAAGTACCTCAGCGGTGGCGGTTTGCTGCTCCAATGACTGTGTTAAATCATCTGTCCGCTGGCGCAGCTCGTTGAGCAGGCGCGTGTTCTCGATAGCGATGACCGCTTGCGCGGCGAAGTTCTGGACTAGCTCGATCTGCTTGTCGGTGAACGGTCGCACCTCCTGGCGATAGATGATGATGGCACCGACAAGCCTGTTTTCCTTAAGCATAGGAACGCCAAGGAATGTCCGGGCGCCCTCGAGTTCGACCGTCGCAACACGTAACGGTTCGCGTTCGGCATAAGCGGGTTCGGCAGCGAGGTCCGTGATGTGAACGACCTGCTTAGTATCGACTAGCCGACGAATGCCACTTCCCGGGGGCGGGCACAGTGGCCCGCGCTCCCATAGCTCGCGATAGGCCGGAGAAACATCGTGCAGATATGCGGCATGAACATGCTCGCCATCATAGAGCAGCAAGTGACCAATTTTCGCTTCGCAGATGCGCATGGCGTTCGCCAGCATGGCTTCGAATGCGGGCTTCAGCTCACCCGGCGACCTTGAGATGACGCTCAGCACCTCCGAGGCCGCCGTCTGCTGCTCTCGCGCTTCCACTAGTTCACGGGTAAGAGCGCTGACTCGCTCTTGCAGATCGGCAACCGTTGAACTGGCTGGGGGCGCGGCCGTTCGCGCGTTGCTGCGCGCCCGCTTGGCCTTGTTGCCGTGCCGCGTTTTCGCTGGTTTACGGCTTATGGTGCCGCGACGTCCCACCTCGTGCTCCCCGTGGGCGGACGAACGCAGCCTACCACATCATGGGGTCCGTTGTGCATCACAGCAAAATTCGCTGTCGATTGGCCGCTATGGGTCATTAGCGGACGTAGGGCCACCCCTTAGGCTATGTCCGCTTTGGCCCCGAAAGCGGACATTGAGCGACACGACTGGCATGTCTGCTTAGTGCCAGAAGCAGTCGGCGTATCAATCCCGGTTATTCGAGGTTCAATGCCCCATGCCCGGCATGACTTGGCCATTGAAAATTTCGGGGTTGGGCTGACCCTCGACGCTGAGAATGCCGACCAGCCCGCGTTCCATACGGGACAGAGCATGATCGACCAGAGTGTAGTTGCCGGGCACCTCCAGTTTGAAATCCACGATGACAGCGCCGCCGGCCGGCACCGTGACCGTCTGGATGCCTTCCAGCGGCGCCGTCTGGGCGCCGCCCAGCATGTAGACCTTGTCGAAGATTTCGCCGATGACATGGAAAGATGAGGTGTAATTCGGCCCGCCGACCCCGAAGAAAATCCGCACCGTCTCACCGACCTTGGCGTGGAGTGGATGCAGCTTGCTCAGCGCGCCCGCCGAGCCGTTCAGCACGAAATACTCCGGGCGCTCGTTCAAAAGCTTCTCGACGCTGAACTCGGCGCTGCCGTGTTGGCCGTGCGGGATATCGGTGTAGATTTCGCCCTGCATCACATAAAACTCGCGATCGACGGGCGGCAGACCGCCTTCGGGCTCGACGAGGATGAGTCCGTACATGCCGTTGGCGATGTGTTCGGCGACCATCGGCGTGGCACAGTGGTAGACATAAAGTCCCGGCACCAATGCCTTCCAGGTCATCGATTTTTCTTTTCCCGGATCGACCTGAAGCGCCGCTGCGCCGCCGCCTGGTCCGGTGGTTGCATGGAAATCGACCGAATGGATCATGGAGCTGTCGGCCGAGTTCTTGAGGTGGATGTCGATGGTGTCGCCGATACGCACCCGGATGAACGGCCCCGGCACCTTGCCGTTGAAAGTCCAGTAGCCGAACGTCGTGCCTTCCGCGAGGCGACCTTCGATTTCGACCCTGAACAGGTCGACACGAACGGTTTGCGGATCGCGCTTGCCGATAGGTGGCGACAAGTCGGTTGCCTCCCGGGAGATGTCCGCCTCGACGACGGTTTGTGGCGTCGGGCGCGGCGTGACCAGGAATTGACCTTGCATGCCTGCCAACTGATGGCCCGGCACGCTGCAGAGGTAGATGAAGTCGCCGGATTTCGTCGCGCGGAAAGCGATCGTCGTACTCGATCCCTTGCCGGTGACGCGGGGCGATTTGGCATCCTGGTCGGGAAAGACGATGTCGTGTTCCGCGCCTTCGCCGTTGATCAGCGTGACTTGAACGACCTGCCCCTCGGATGCGGTCAGGACCGGATTGACCTTGCCGTCGATCGTTCCGCCGACGCCGATGTACACCATGCGGCCTTCGGCGATTCCCGACCGCAATGTGTATCTCGCGTCGGGTATGTAGGTAATGTCCGCTCCGGAGGCGCCTTGCGGCGGTTGGCTCGCAGGCGCGGGGGTGTTCTGCGCGGTTGCGCCCGATGCCGGCTGACCGGCTGGGTTGGGGGCCGCCGGTGCCGGTTGGGCGCCTGCGGCCAGATAAGCGATGATGTCGGCGCGGTCGTGATCGGTTTTGAGCCCGGGGAACGGCATCTTGTTGCCGGGAACAAGCTTTTGCGGATCGGCGAGATAGGCATCCAGAGTATTGCCGTCCCAGACGAGGCCGCTCTGCTTCATCGCCGGAGAGTAATTGTAGCCGGACTCGGCGCCCGCCTTACGACCCATGATGCCCGCGAGCGAAGGACCCAGCAGATTCTTACCGGCATCCATTGAATGGCATGCCTGGCATTTTCGGTACACAAGACGGCCGGCCGCAGCGTCGCCGCCGCCAGTGGCAGCCGGGACGACTGCCGCGACGGGAGCTGGTCCGCCCGCGCTCGAAGGAGGCGGCGCGTTCGCAGCCATTGTCTGCATGCCATGATCGTGCGACGCAGGCGGAGAAGTCTGTTTGTCCGCCGCGCTGTTATCGGGTGGGGGAACGGAAGCTGCGGGTGAACCGGCTGGTGTCGTTGGCGTTTTCTGGGCCGACGGCTGGGGCGGCGCGGGTGGTGTTGCGGACGGTGGCCGTTGTGACTGCTGCGACGTCGCAACATTTGCCGGCGATGGAGCTGTAGGCGTCTGCGTTGTGCTCTGCTGCGTCGTTGTCGGCGCCGCTGCCTGATGCGAGGCGGCAAACATGCCTCCAGCAATGAGGCAGATTGCAAAGATAAGGATGTACCAGTCGGCCAGCGTCTCGCGGATTCGCGCCCACATCGTCGCCTCCCCACGCGCTTCAAAGGACCGGGTTTCCGCCCGTTCGGCATCTGTCGGAACGAGAAGCGAAGTCTGACAGGAACGTCGACCGGTTTTCAAGGTTTCGAATTGCTTCCTTCAGAAGCGCGAGTAACTCGTGCAAAAAAGCCGATGCGCGGCTCCATTCCGAATCTGCGCCGACTATCTCGGGGTAAAATCTGAATCGTTCTGAAACGCGACCTGAGGTCCGGTTGGGGTCATAAGCCAACGTCACGTCGCTTAGACCAAGTGCGCTTTGCCCCGAGCGCAACGCCGCGGGATTTCAATCAATCTCCGCCTCGATCGCCGCGTGGTCGGTGACCAATGCGTTGTGACCCACGAGGCGCACCCCCTGCGATCGCTGCAAGCTGCACTTCGGCTTTCCCGAGGCATCGGGTCAAACAGGCGCAAGCCGGACGAGCTAACGCACCGCAAGCATCAAAGCGGCTTAGGTTCGGCCCGTCCCTGTTTAGCCGCTTTTGCGACTCCGCTCGTGGAAGCGTCCCCCTCTTCCGCGAGTTTCGCATTCACTCCGCGCTTATCGGCGTATTCTTTGCCGTCGATCGGCGCAATGTGCGGCGGATCTTTATCGAGATACGGTCTCCCGATCCCATATTCCTTGCCGTGCGCGTCGATCCACTTCCACAAGCTTTGGCTTGAAATACATCGCTCGGAACGCGTCTCACCCTTGACGCTCACGATATCGGCTGCAAGCCCATGGCCATAGCCGCCGCGCAGGCTTCCGCCATGGTAAGAGCGATTGGTTGCGGCCTTGTTGCCGCTTGCGATCGATTGCCGGTAGTCATCGCGGAAGCCACTTGTCATCCCAGGAGCAAGCCCGGCGTCGTCAAGCGCGCGAAAGAGGTGATAGAGCCTCGCTTTGAAGGCCCGGTCCATGCCGCCGATCACGTATTGGGCCACGGACATGCCAGCTTTCTCGGCGGCATCTGGATCCTTCCACGTGAAGTCCTCGTTCACGAGCTTCGTAACAGTTTTGGTGACAGTGCGGCTCTTGCCGTTCTTCTTGACCGTCGTCTCGATCTGTTTCTCCACTTTGATGGTATCGACCTTGGGCGCGCGGTCGTACACCGACCAGAGATATTGGTCGATGCACTCTTCGCTCAGGACGCACCCATCCGAAGCTTCGAGCGGACTCACATTAACCTCTGGTTCGGCAAGCGGCACTTTTATGACTGGATCAGCGACGGCGGCCGCGGCATCTGAGGGAGCGAGTGCAGCTATTGCATCCATGCGAGCAAGGGCTGCATCAGCATGTCGGTCAGGATTCGCGCGGTTAGCACAAAGCAGAACTGCCAAGCTACCGCATACGAAACAGCCAAACCCATTTAAGAGTCGCATGTTTGCCCCCCATTTCCCCGGGCCCGGTTCATTTGCGTCAAAGGAAAGCCCGCGCTTGTGACTCTTCGTCCACGAGCGAAAAGTTCGAGAGGTCGGCGCGCGGGACGATCGTGAACCGGGCCGCGTCGGCGTTGAGCTTTCACAAAGCGCGCGATAGCTCGCCTTAGCCCTTAGTCACGACGGGCTGTGGGTATTTGCCAACCGGATACTTGCCAACCGGATATTTGCCCACGGGATACTTGCCGATTGGCGCCGCCGCCACCGGGGGCGGCTCTTTGCGCGGCAAGTCGGCGGCAGCGGCAACGCTCAGCATGGCGAAGAGCCCAGCCGTTACGATGATGACGATCTTCATGATGCTAATCC